>Ga0209736_1000308_pt1 | contig 15693 bp, 15 predicted proteins | sample BlaSpr_A8_Ref_M3_FD_187992 | JGI IMG/M metagenome (GOLD analysis project Ga0209736, IMG submission 187992) | Forest soil microbial communities from Thunder Bay, Ontario, Canada - Black Spruce, Ontario site 2_A8_Ref_M3 (SPAdes) (version 2) | ecosystem: Environmental > Terrestrial > Soil > Boreal...
GAAATCGATATCGGGCGACAAGCCGGGGGGTTTGGTCGTGCGGTAAAACGGATTCGGCACGAGCACGGTGAATCCATCCGCGGCCAGGCGTTTCGCCATGTCGCGCATGGTCGGGCGCAGTCCGAACACGTCGGGAAATAGAATGACGCCCGGCCAAGAGCCTGTTTGCTGATGGATCAGCGCGGCGTCGCAAACCCCCGCGGGGGTCGTTATCTGCACGTCCGTGTCCACCATCTGCGCCGCAGCGGCGCCGGAAGCACCCGCCGCCGCTGTAACGCCCGCGGCGATGGAAAGCGCGGTGAACTCCCGCCGCGAGATCGTGTTGGGTTCGTCGGCCATGATACCCCCTTAAGGTTTAGGCGAAGATTTGATTGTCCTATATTATAGGCCTCGTCACCCGCGCACGATCAAGGCATCGACGGCGGCCGACTCGCGGTGACGGGTACCGGGGTAATACTAATCTTGTGAACACACTACAAGGCAAAATTGCCCTCGTCACCGGTGCGGCCAGCGGCATCGGGCGCGCCAGCGCGCTTCTGTTCGCAGCGGAAGGCGCCACCGTCGTCGCGCTGGATCGCGCTCCCGAAGTGGAGGCGACCGCGGCGGCGATTGAATCGCGCGGCGGGCGTGCCGTCGCGCTGGTCAGAGATTCCTCGGCGGAAGAGGATGTGGCCGGTGCAGTGGCCCTCGCGGTCAGGGAATATGGGAGCCTCGACGTGTGCTACGCGAATGCCGGCATCAGCGGGGGCCTGGTGCCGTTCTTCGAGGAAACCGTCGAGCGCTGGACCGAAGTTCTCAAGATCAACCTGATCGGAACATTTCTCGCGGCCAAGTATGCGGCGCTCGCGATGGTGAAGCAGCGGCGCGGCTCGATCATCTGCACGGCGTCGGTCGCGGGGTTGCGCTCCGGCGCCGGCGGCCTACCCTACAGCGCCAGCAAAGCCGGGGTCATCAGCCTCGTGCAAACGGCAGCCAACCAGCTCGCGGGCACCGGCGTCCGCATCAACGCCATTTGTCCGGGCCTGATCGAAACCGGAATGACCCGCCCGATATTCGAACAGGCGCGGGCCCGCGGCAGCGAACGCAAGATCGGACAGCTCAATCCCCTGCGCCGGCCCGGGGTTCCCGACGAGATCGCGCAGACAGCGCTGTTTCTGGCGTCCGATGCCTCGTCGTATGTCGATGGTCAGGCCATCGCCGTGGACGGCGGTCTGTCCACATCGCATCCCGTCGTCATCAAGCAGGATAGGTAGTCCCATGAATCCCATCAATGCGTCGATTGTTGCCGGAACGATGGCGCTGACGGCGGCTTCGACGCAGGCCGGCGCCGCGGTGTTTGGGGCGGCGAATCCATTCTATTCACCCAGCACGCTGCCCTTTCACGCCCCGCCCTTCGACAGGATCAAGGACGAGGATTATCTGCCCGCGATCGAAGCCGGCATGGCCGCCCAACTCGCCGAGATGGAACGGATTGCGGACAATCCCGCTCGGCCCACCTTCGATAACACCTTCGTTGCCATGGAGAAAAGCGGGCGTCTCCTGCATCGGGCCCGGGCCGCATTCAGCGCCGTCAGCCAGGCCAATACGAATCCCACGTTGCAGAGCGCGAAGACTGAGCTTGCGCCAAAGATCGCGGCGCACGAGGATGCCATCCATCTCAACAAGAAGCTTTTCAAGCGCATTGCCGCCGTGTACCAGAAACGCGCGGCGCTCAAGCTCGATCCGGAATCGCTGCGGCTGGTCGAAGTCACCTATGACGAGTTCGTTCACGCCGGCGCCAACCTCACGGACGGGGATAAGGCGCAGCTCAAGAAACTCAACGAAGAAGCCTCGACTCTGTCAAATGCGTTTTCGACGAACTTGCTGGAGGCAACCAAAGAAGGCGCCTATTCAACCACCGTTCCAACGGCGCTTGCCGGCCTCAGCGATGCGCAGCTTTCCGCCGCCGCTCAGGCGGCGCAGAGCCGCAAAGCCGAGGGATATGTGATCCCGCTGCAGAACACCACCCAACAGCCGCTGCTCGCATCTCTGAGCGTTCGTGCCACCCGCGATGCCGTCTTTCAGAACTCGTGGAACCGCGCGGAACGCGGCGACGCGAACGATACGCGCGCCATCGTCGCCCGCTTGGCGCAGCTTCGCGCGCAGCGGGCGAAACTCCTGGGTTTCTCGAGCCACGCCGCGTGGAAGCTCGAGGATCAGATGGCGAAGACGCCGCAGGCCGCACTCGAATTCATGGACGCTTTGGTGCCGGTCGCAACCGCGAAAGCGCTGAGCGAGGCTCAAGATATTCAGGCCGCGATCGACGCGCAGCAAGGGGGCTTTGCGCTGCAGCCGTGGGATTGGGCTTTTTACGGTGAACAAGTGCGCAAGGCAAAATATGATCTCGATGACGCCGAGATCAAGCCCTACTTCGAGCTCAACAATGTGCTCGAGAACGGTGTGTTCTTTGCGGCGAACCAGTTGTACGGAATCTCGTTCCGGGAGCGCAAGGACATTCCGGTTTATCACCCCGACGTGCGGACCTTCGAGGTAACCGACGCCGATGGAACACCGCTGGCGGTGTTTTATTGCGATTACTTCAAGCGCGACAACAAGAATGGCGGCGCATGGATGTCCGTGTTCGTACAGCCGTCGAAACTGCTGGGCGACCGTGCCGTCGTCTATAACGTCGCCAACCTGCCGAAACCTGCGCCGGGTGAACCTGCTCTGATCAGCTTTGACGATGTGACGACGATGTTTCATGAGTTTGGCCATGCGCTTCACGGGATCTTTGCCAACACCCGGTATCCGACTCTTTCAGGACCCACCCCCGCACGGGATTTCGTCGAGTTTCCCTCGCAGTTCAATGAACACTGGGCCGTTTATCCGGCCGTTTTCGATCACTATGCACACCACTACAAAACGGGCGCCGCCATGCCGGGCGCCTTGGTTGAAAAAATCAAGAAGGCGAAGAACTTCGACGCCGGCTATGCATTGACGGAGTTACTGGCTGCCGCCGAACTCGACATGCAATGGCATGTGCTGCCGGCGGACACCCCGCTCCAGGATCCGGACGAATTCGAAAGGCAGGCCCTCGCGAAAACACATCTCGACCTCCATGCGGTGCCGTCGAGATATCGATCCAGCTACTTCAGCCATATTTGGGCCGGCGGATATTCGGCCGGCTACTATGCATACCTGTGGACGCAGATGCTGGATGACGACGCGTACCAATGGTTCGACGATCACGGCGGCCTGAGCCGCGCGAATGGGGAGCGCTTTCGCCGCATGATTTTGGCGCGCGGCAATACGGAGAACCTCGCGGGCATTTATGAAGCTTGGCGCGGCAAGCGGCCGACCATCGACGCGATGATGAAGTACCGGGGATTTCGCCCGTGAGTCGCGCAGCGAGCCGGGCGGTGCTCGCCTCAGGTCTCGCCGCGCTGGTATGCGCGTCGCCGGCCGGATCCGCTCGTGCGGAACTTCCGTCGGACAGCGAGCGCGGCCCGCAGGTGGCGACGCTGGCCGTACCCGCCTCGAAACACTGGGTGTGGGTTAACGATTTCGTGTTTCCCCACATGTCCGACGGCATGGCCTACCTGATCGACGGCGATTCGGGGCGATATTTGGGAACGCTGAGCACGGGCTACAGTTTCGCGCACGTGCTGCTCTCCCGCGACGGCAAGCTCATTTATTCCCCGGAAACCTATTTCGCGCGCGGAACGCGCGGGAAACGCACGGACGTCGTCACCTTGTACGATTCCGGCACCTTGAAGCCGGTTGGCGAAATTGCGATACCGCCCAAGCGCTCGTCCAACGTGCCGATGATCGCGAACCAGGTACTGACGGACGACGATCGTTTCCTCTTGATCTACAACTTCACCCCGGCGCAGAGCGTGACAGTGGTCGATACGACGCTTCGCAAGTTCGTCCGTGAGGTCGAAACTCCGGGATGCGCATTGGTGTATCCGACCGGGCCGCGCTCGTTCTTCTCGGTTTGCGGCGACGGCTCGCTGTCGCTCATCGACCTCGACGACACCGGAGCGGCCCACCAGAAGCGCACGCAGCCGTTGTTCGACATGGCCGCCGATCCGGTAACGGAAAAGGCCGTCCGCGTCGGCAGCCACTGGTATTTCGTTTCGTTTTCCGGGCGCATCTATCCGCTCGCCGTCGGTGCGCAGCAGGCGGTGATGGAGGCGAGCTGGTGGCTCACTTCCGACGCGGAACGCAAGGCGGGTTGGCGTCCCGGCGGCATGCAGCAACTCGCGGTGGATGCGCAAAAGTCGCGGCTGTACGCCATCATGCATCGCGGCGGCGTCGAGACCCATAAGGATCCGGGCAAGGACGTCTGGGTGTTCGATCTGTCGACCCGGCAGCGCGTGCAGCAATTCGCGCTCAAGAATTTGGCGAGTTCGATCCAACTCTCGAGCGACGCGCAACCGCTGCTGTATAGCATCTTTGTCGACGCCACGGACCTCGACATCTATGACGCCGGCGGCGGCAAGCTATTGCGATCCGTGGCACATGTCGGCACTTCACCGACAATCATGGTCACGCCCTAGAGGGTCCGGTGCTCGATCCTGTATTCGGATACTTGATCACGACCGCCATCGCACTCCTGTTCGCGAGCGCGGCCGCGCATAAATTGCGCAGCCTGGCGCACTTTACCGAGGTTTTTGCGGCCTATCGCCTGCTGCCCGATCAGACGGCGCGGCACCTGGCCTGGCTCATCCCCTGCCTCGAGCTTGGCGTAGCCGGCACCCTGCTCTGGGAACCAAGCCGGCGCATCGCGGTTGTATCCGCCGTCGCCTTATTGGTCGCTTACGCCTTAGGGATGGGTCTCAACCTGCTTCGCGGGAGGCGCGATCTTGATTGCGGCTGCGGCGCGGCTCGCGTCCGCCGGGCGATATCGGCGTGGATGGTCTGGCGCAACCTATTACTCGCGGCCGCTCTTGGAATCGCCGCGCTGCCATGGTCGGCCCGTCGTTTCAACTGGACCGACCTCCTGACCGTCGCGGGCGGCCTCATTGCCGGCATTACGCTGTATGCGCTCGTCGATGGATTGCTCGGCGACGTGGCGCCCAAGGCCGGCTTTCTAAGGAGAACGTCGTGACGGCACTTGCCGTGTCCAATGTGACGCTTTGGGTCGTGGTGATTGGCCTCTCCGTCGCATTGCTCGCGGTGGTCCGTCAGCTCGGCGTTCTGCACGAACGCATCGCGCCGGTGGGCGCGCTCATGCTTTCGAAGGGACTTAAAGTCGGCGAATTCGCCCCCAAGATCGCGGCTTCCGATCTCGAGGGGCGCTCGATCACCCTGGGAGCCGCGCGAACGGACGAGCGCGCCACGCTGCTCATGTTCGTGTCGCCGACCTGCCCCGTATGCAAGACATTGCTGCCCGTATTGAAATCGAGCCTGGCGTCGGAGCGGGATTGGCTCGACATCATCCTGGCGAGCGACGGCGAAACTGCACACCAGCGGGAGTTCGTGCTGGCGCACCGCCTCGGCGGCTTCCCTTACATCGTTTCTGCCCCGCTCGGCGTAGCCTATCAAGTGAGCCGGCTGCCGTTTGCGGTTTTGATCGATGCGCAGGGCGTGCTCCGAGCGCGCGGAATCGTCAATTCTCGCGAACATTTGGAGAGCCTGTTCGAAGCCAAGCGCTTAGGGGTGGCATCGATTCAAGATTATTTTGAAGCCGCGGCGCAAAATAAAGCGATGATCCGACCGGTGGCCGGCGGCCGATGAGGAATGTCTATGCAATGGTTGGATGAGTTTTCGGAAGCTTCCGCCCGGGCGCTCGCGCGACGCACGTCGCGCAGAAGCGTGCTCGCCGGTATTGGATCTTTTCTGCTGGGCGCGACGGCAGTGCCGTTGCTGCCGGTTGCGCGCGGCGCCGAAAACGCGGATCCGGGCGACCCGTCGTCTTGCGACTATTGGCGGCATTGCGCCATCGACGGGTTTTTGTGCGGGTGTTGCGGCGGATCGCAAACGACGTGCCCGCCGGGTACGGACATGTCACCCGTCACCTGGATCGGCACCTGTCACAACCCGAGTGACGGCAAGGACTACGTCATTTCCTATAACGACTGCTGCGGCAAGAGCTCCTGCGGCCGATGCTTCTGCAATCGCAACGAAGGCGATACAGCCCTGTTTCAACCCGGCCAGTCCAACGATTACAACTGGTGTTCCGGAAATTCCAAGGCCAACATTCCGTATCATTGTTCGACCGCGCGCATCGTGGGTACGGCCAGGTAGTCGTGCGAATCCTCACCGGGATCGCGGCCCTGGCGCTCTCCTGGGTGAGCGCCAGGGCTTGGAGTTACCAACCCGTCGTCAACTATCAACTGCGCTGCATGGGCTGCCACCTCGCCGACGGTTCCGGCCAACCGGGGCGGGTCCCCTCGATACGCCGCTCGCTGGTGCTCTTTTCTGCATTCCCCGAAGGCCGAAATTACGTCGTCAGAGTTCCCGGAGTAGCTCAATCGCCGCTCTCCGATCAAGACACCGCGGCGCTGCTCAACTGGATGGCGAGGAATCTCAGCGATCTCAAAGTCCCCCCCGGCTTTGCGGATTATTCCGAGGCTGAAATTCACGGTTTGCGCAATCGTCCGCTGGCAAAGGTCAGCGCCATCCGGGCACATCTGTGGCAAGCGGCGGCCGCGAAACCGCCTTGACGCCGGCCGAAACGGGCCACGTTCCGGTCGTGATCGCCGGCGGCGGCCCGGTTGGCCTCACCGCGGCGGCACTGCTCGCGCACCACGGCGTCTCCTGTCTCGTACTGGAGGCCGATGCGTCCTGGTGCGACGGCAGCCGGGCCATCTGCTTATCGCGCCGTTCACAAGAGATCCTCGGCTGGGTCGGTGCAGACCGGCCTTTGACCGCCAAGGGATTGTCATGGGTCGGCGGCCGCAGCTATTTTCGGGACACCGAGGTGCTGCATTTCGAAATGCCGAGTGAGCCCGCCGAGCGTTTCGCGCCCATGGTCAATATCCAGCAGTACTACGTCGAGCAGTACGCTCATGCGGCGGCAGTGCGCGCCGGCGGCGTGGATATGCGCTGGTCGACCAAGTTGAGCGCCGTGCGATCGCAGGCGTCCGGCGTGGACGTCGAATTTCGAACAGCGGACGGCGGCAGCCATTGCGTGCACACCGATTGGCTGGTCGCCTGCGATGGCGGCCGCAGCACGGTGCGTGAACAACTCGGCTTGCAACTGGAGGGCACGCAATACGAAGGGCGCTACGTGATCGTGGATATCGAACAGAACACCCGGCGCGAGGTGGAACGGCTGGCTTGGTTCGACCCGCCCTCCAATCCCGGCTCCACCATTTTGATGCACCGCCAGCCCGACAATGTATGGCGCATCGATTACCAAGTGGCCGACCATGAAGATCCGATGGAAGCGGTCAAACCCGAGAACGTTCTGCCGCGGGTGCAGGCGCACCTCGACATGATCGGTGAGCGCGCGCCTTGGAGGCCCTTGTGGATCTCGATCTACAACGCCAAGTGCCTCACGCTGCCGAGCTACCGATACGGCCGGGTCCTCTTTGCCGGCGACGCGGCGCATCTGGTGCCGATTTTCGGCGTGCGCGGCCTGAATTCCGGGCTGGACGACGCCGGTAATCTCGCTTGGAAACTGGCGCTGGTACTCAAGGGCCATGCCAGCGACACGCTGCTCGACAGCTATTCCAGCGAACGTGTACTCGCGACCCGCGAAAATATCGCTTACGGTGCAAAGAGCACCGAATTCATGGCGCCGCCCCACCACGGCTTTGCTTTGATGCGGGAAGCCGCCCTGCGGCTCGCGCTCGTGGCGCCCGGCGTGCGCTCGCTCATCAATCCGCGCCAAACCTCGCCCGTGGAGTATGTGAACTCGGTGCTCAATCAAAAGGACCACGGCACTGCCTTTGCCGCGGGTGCCCGTCCCGGGATGCCGGCACCGGAGGCGAGGCTGCACACTCCGCAGGGCTTAAGGCATTTGACCGCGCTGTTCGGCACTCATTTTGTGGCGCTGTACTTTTCCCGCAACTCTCACTTACCGCGCTATTTGGAGCAGGCCGGCGCCGCCGCGCGTTCAGGCCCGACGGCGCTGCGCGTTGTCCGAGTGGCGGACCAGGGCGCCGCCGATGCTCGCACCGTCGTCGATGAACTCGGTCAGGCCTGGCGGCGTTACGACGCCGTGGAAGGCACAATTTATTTAATTCGGCCGGATGGCTACGTCATGGGCCGCTGGCGCGAGTCCGCGGCGCCCGTAGATATCGATGGGCTGCTCAAGGAAGCCCTCAAGGAACCACATGAACAACGCCGAGATTGAACTCATCTACACGGCGCTCGCGGAGTGCATTGCACGCGTCGGCAAAGCCAAGACTTCGCTGCTTCTGGCCACATTGGCGTTGGACCTGCTGAGCCAACAACCGGATGCCGACGCTGCGCTCGAGCGGATTTTGCAGGCTGAGCGCCTTGCCAATATTTAAACGGCTCAACGCCGGGCGGTGCCTGGGCGCGCTGGAACCGTCACAGTGGTGTAAAAACGTGGAGCGGTTCGGAGCGTAACCGCTGCCGGGCGGCAGGCAAGTTTGGCCAAGCTGACGCGCACGGTTTTCGTGAAGTCCCGCTCTGCCGCATCTTGGAATTGCTGATCCAGGAGTTCCCCCACGATCTCGCGCCCACCGGCGCCATGATCGATGCACGGCCCCCATTTCACGGAGAACTTATGATCCGGGTTGGTGCCGCTATAAGCGACCACCACGACCAATTCATCGGTGGCGGGATCGTAGGAAACCCTCTGGAAATTGTCCGCGCGGCCAGCCTGCGACACGACGAAGGCGATGAAGCCCAACGCCAGCGCGCTTAGTCCCGCGTTTTGCTTCTGCATAGTCGCTCCAAAGATTCGAAGAGGATTCGAAGTATCCCTCGCCGGCTATCGGTGTCAGCGAACGCCGACTGCGGATGACGGCCGCGGGTACTGGTCTCGGTGGGAACCCAGCCGTTAACGTGGGCCGTCATCATTTTGGAGGATCGCACATGGCAAATTCTGCGTCATCAAATGACCCGCCGCGGAAAGGCAGCGCCACGCCGCCCGGGCCCGACCCGAAAGCCGCCCAAGAACGTCAGTGCGAGACCATTTCAGGCTCCGCTCCGGGTGGCTTCAAAAACGATCCGGATGATCCCACGAGCCCGAATGAAGCGATTGAGAGGAGCCGAAGAGCGCTGCGGCGCCCGTCGCCCGAACCGCCGCCGCGCCCGAAATAGCGTACCTCAAACAAGAAACGTCTCATAGGGTCGCGCGAAGTACCTGATGATGTGCTCGGGAAAGATGGGCGCGCGCTTGTAGGGCGACATTTGGGATGCAAAGCATCTCAGGGCGTCTGCCTTGGCGGCCTGCGCTTCCTCGGACAGCGAAAATCGCCGCCACGAAAGGCGGGTCATGGCGAGAGGATTGCCCTGGTGCCAGGTCCAGATGGGATAGCGGGCGACCGGCAATCCCAAGGTCCGTGCCATTTCGCAAGTGACCCGGCCCGCCGCGTCATGATCCGGGTGGCCATCATATTCATAGGGCGCGATGATGGTCGTGCCCGGAACGACCAGAGACACTATTGCAGCGCGCAGCTTGCTGGCGCATTCGGCGATGCGCCCCTCGGGAATGCCTATGCGCACGACCAGTACCGGGCTTCGGCAAAGAACCTGCAGTGCCTCTTTCAGTTCCTCGCGCCGCATCCGGGCCATCTGTCTCTGGTGCGGATAGCCGGCTTCCCCGTCGGTCAAACTGAGAATGGTTACCCGGCGTTCCCATTGCCGCCACATATGAATGAGACCGCCGGCCGCCAGCACCTCATTGTCGGGGTGCGGACTCACGATCAATAACGGACCGTCCGCGGGCGACCAGAGGGGCGCCTCAGCGAGGACTCGTTGCCAGCGCGACTCATCCGTGCCGCGGATTGAGGGATCAATCCAAACGTCGGCGGCCGTATTCACATTTGTTCTCTTTGTTGTCCGATCTTGGAGCATCAGCGGGCAATCTTGGTGCATCAGCAGGTTTGGGCAAGATTCCGCGCATCCCCCGCGCCCCGCCATCGGCGCGGCGGCCTAAAGTTTTGTAAGATATTTCGGACGATTCATTGGAACGTGGAATCGCTCAACACTTGCTCCGCTGCGCGTAAGCCGCTGCGCAATGCACCATGAACAGTTCCCCAGTCGCCCACGGTATCGGTATGCTCGCCTGCAAAATATAGAGTCCGCTGGACAGGCAGAGTCATGTTGTCCGGCGCATCGATGGCTCCCGCCGGCACATAGCTGTATGCACCCCGTGCGAACTCGTCCGCGCTCCAATCATGCCAATGCCAATTGACCAGCAATCGTCCGAGTTCCGTTTCCGGTACCCCAAAAGTCTTCGACAAGACGCTCAAACATTCCCGCAATAAGGCGTACGGGTCGCTCGCGCACAGGGTTTCCAGGATTCTCGAGGCGCCGGGTCCGCCGATCCAACCCGTGAGCATTGGCGCACGGTGCGGCATCGGCGTCCACCAGGTCGCCGGGACCTGGCGCGGCGTAAATAGGAAACTCAGTCGCCGGAGTTCTTTTTTCAGCTTTCCCGCGCCGCCCGCCCACGCGTCCTCGCACCAGAATCGCGACCGGAAGACGAGGATTACCCGCAGAACCGCGCCCATGCGCATCCGGCCGGCATGCGACATCACCTCGGCAGGTATTGGCTCGAAATCGACGACGCCCGCCTGCAACACACCCAAGGGTAGTGTCACTATGGCGCGCCGGCCCTCGAGGGTGAACTTGCGGTGCTGATCGTCCGTGCCGCTCACCGCCACAGAACCAGGGTTCCAAACGACCCGCTCCACCTTTTGTTTCAGAAATACCGGACAGCCGGCATTCGCAATGCCGGCCGCCAGCAGGTGCGGTATCGTTTCGTACCCTTCTTGAACGCGAAATATGCGGTCACCTTGATGCGCATCCTCGGCGCTCTGTTGTTTCGCGAGTGCGGCGATGCCGATGACGTGCCGATCCGCCGCGTTGAAACTCTCCACATAGGCGGCTGCGGCCTCCGCCTGAGGGGCGTCTATCTGTGCCAGCCCTAGATATTGTGCGAAAGTCATGTCGCGCAGACTCGATTCTGTCCGAGCCCACGTCTTGAGTTCCCGCAATACGTCAACCGAATTCTGCCCCTGGTCTTGCGTCTCGAGCCGGGCCGCCATCGTCAAACGGGAACCCTTCAACTCATAGGGGGCGATCTGCGCTTCGCGCACGAGCGCCCAGGTTTCCTCGGGCAGCCCGTGGATGAATTCCGCCCCAAGCTCGATCGGGAGATCGCCGGCCGACCCCGGCTCGTCTACCCAGCGCGTGAAGATTCGACCGCCGACGCGTTCCCTCGATTCGAGTATGGCCACGCGCCGGCCGGCGGCGGCCAACATCCGGCCGGCAGCCAATCCGGCAGCGCCCGCGCCGATGATCAGGGTATCGTACGGCGGCATCAACGTCCGCTTGCAACCGCAGCGTCCGGTGCCGCTTGCGCCATTAGCGCAGAACAGTCGGCATTCTTCGCAAGACCCGGATCTACGAATGCAAGCACAGCCGCGATGGGCGTCAATAGTGTCGCCAACACGGTGCCCGCGCCGGCCTGCAGCAGGGTCTTTTTGGGTTCGATCCCCACCCGCGGTTTCGACAAGGTACCGGCCACGCTGATGGGAGAGCGCAGGCGTAGCAGACGGAGCTTTTTCGGGCTGCCCTGCAAGGAGAGGTCCAATCGTTCAGTTTGTAGATTGACATCGCCACGGCCGATGATCAGCACGTCAGTAGTGTCCATCACGATCGACTTCGCATTCAAATGTCCTTCCTCCGCCTCAAACGCGGCCACTCCGCAGCGCACCTCGGTCTTCCGTTGATCCTTGGTCAACAGCAGACCCACACTGCGAACGACATCAATGCCCGTAAGCTCCGCCAGCACGGCGCGAATCTCACCGTGGGGAATTACCACGCTCGCGCTGCCGGCGGCGCTCGAAGCAAACTTGTGCACGGACGCGCCCCGTCCATGCAGTTTGATGCGGCCCGCCATCATCCCTTCGAGCGGCGGAGCTTTTGCCGACGCCGATTTGAATTGCGCTAGATCGATATTTTCAAGATTCATGTCGATATCGGACTCCGGGACCGGCCCCGCGGCATCGATGCGAACCGTGCCCGCGAATTGCCCTTGCGGTAGGGTGAACGAGAGGGGATTCAGACGCAATACGCCGTTCTCCAGCGCCAGGTGAAATTGAATGTGATTGAGCGGGACTTTCGGCGACGTCACGGACTGCGCCTTGAAAACCACATCCGCATCCATGCCTCGCACGCGGTTGACCTGCAGATCGGCATCCGGCAACAGCCACGCTTCCGCCGCCGCTCCGCCGGACGGCGCTTCTGCGCCGGTGCCGGGCTTCGCAGGCAACCGGGTGCCCAACGTCGGAGCCAGATCCGCGATGTTCAATTGCCTTGATGTCAGGTCGGCTGTCAGTTTGGGACGATTCTTGTCGACAGATACGGACAATTTGCCCGAAAGGTCACTGGCTCCCACTGTACCCCGGAAGTCATCGACCTGAAATTGATCGCCTGAATGCCTCAGCGTGCCGCTTACACGGTATTTTGCGGTGTTGGGGAGTGCCAAGTTCGTCAAATAGTATGCATCTGCCAGGTCGTCGCCGCTGAGCTCGAACTTCGCGTCGTATGCCGCCAGATCAAACGGTTTCGGGACCGAGCCCTGCAACGCAAGTGAGGTTTCGCCGGCGTGGACGTCCATGGTGAATGTGTACGGCTTGTTGGGATCCACGTTGATCAGTGGACCTCCGTTCGCCTCCAATTTGAATACCCGGCCATTGAGCCACCCCGCGCAGCGCAATTGAAACGCGGAATTGCCGTTGGTATTCGCCTGCTCGTCGGCAATCAGCGTGCCGCTCAAACGTAACTTTCGGATGCGATCCTCAAGGTGAATCTTGCCGTCCCGGATGACCAGCCGCCGCACCGCCGGCAAATGCGGCGAGGCATTCGCCGGTTTGCCGGGGCTGGATTCGGGGTCCCAATTCGCGCGCCCCATCGTCTCTCGTTCCAAGTTGACCAGCGGAGAGGACAACTCAATCCGGGGGAACAGCAGTTGTCCGCGCAGCAAGTGTCCCAAACTGATTTGAATCGTGACCTTCTGCACCGCCATCAGCGGTTGCCGATCGGCCCACTCGGGATTTTTAATGTTGAGAGCCTCGGCAGTGAACGTGGGGTTCCACGACCACACATGCGCCGTCAAGTTTCCGTCGATGGATGTTGGATGACCGATCTTGGCGGAAATGATTCGAGCAATCGGAGGCCGCAGCGCATTCCAATCGATCAGCGCCAATGCCACGGCCAAGATGGCAACAAGACCCAGGAGGGTGGCGGCGGTCCACTTAAGGAGAGGATGATTGCGAAAGAGCCGTTTCATGGAAGGGTTTGCTCCTTCGAGGGAATCTAAGCTCCACTGTGCGAGTCATGATCGGGATTCGCTATCGGGAACAGACTCCATCGTCTGTAGGACGGCAATCGCGTCGAGGTCCTTTGCCCAGGCGCACGGGCGATGGCCGGGCTGGCGTAGGTTTTCGCCTACTCCACTTTGCTATTCAGTCGTACAACGGCGGTGGGCAACCGCCTGCGGCCGCATGTCTTTCTTGATCGTCGCCGGGACGCTATGATTTGGCCATGAATGACTTACATGCGGGAGACGTTCTGGACGCCGCGGTCCAAACGCTGATCAATGAGCGCTGCCGGCGCGCCTACATGCATGACATGCGCGGCGGCCTGCAGGCCATCTACAGCTCCCTCGAGTTGCTTGCCCGGTCGGCCAAGCTTGCCGCGCAGAATCCGGCGCTGATCGACGGCGCCGCTTCGATCGCCAAGCGTGCGATGGCGAACTACGAACAATACATGGTCACCATCGTCAATCAGGTGACGGGTCCCGACGACTCGCCGGTGGTCCTGAATCTCTCGACCCTGGTGCAACAGGCGCAGCAGTTTCTGCGCAACGACGCGCTCGGCAAGGAGATTACGCTGAGTGTGTCCGGCCGCGACGATCTGCAGGTGCGGAGCGAGCCGAATAAATTGCGATCGTTGATATTAGGCCTCCTCGCGCTCAGTATCGATGCCTCGCCCACGGGAGCCGAGCTGCACGTGGAATTGAGCTCCGCGGAGAGTTTCGCCGTCCTGGAATTACGCTCGCATTTGACATACGACGCCATTCGCGGGGCAGAGGATCTATTGTGCCGCGAGCCGCTCAATCTCAAACCTCAGGAATTGGTGCTCGGATTCGTACGCCAGTGGATCATGGCCAACGGTGGGCGCGTGGAAATCCCTTCCGCAACCGGTGCACAGGCGGGACTGCGCCTTTATTATCCGCTGGCGGCCGCGTAATCACGCGGGCGCCGCCGTCCACACGGCGAGATCAGAGGATTGAAGCAACAAATCCGCGGCAGCATTGAGGCCTACGCCGTCCTCTGCATCGAACCGGGCCAGCTGCGGGCTGTCGATATCGAGGACGCCTTTGAGTTGCCCATGATGGATCAGCGGGACGACGATCTCTGAGCGCGACGCCGCATCGCAGGCAATATGGCCCGGAAATGCACTTACATCCGCGACGATGACGGTCTCTCTGCGCTCGGCGGCCGTGCCGCAGACACCCCGGCCCAGGGCAATGCGAACACAGGCAACCTTGCCTTGGAAAGGGCCGAGCACGAGCTCACGTCCCTGCAGGAAATAGAATCCGACCCAGTTCAAATTCGGCAACGCTGCGTACAGGAGCGCGGACATATTGGCGGCGTTCGATACCCCATTGCGCTCGCCGGCAAACAGCGCGGCCAACTGTCCCTGCAGTTCGCGGTAGGCATCCGCTTTGGCGGCGGCAGCTGATCCAGTGTTCATAGAGCATTTTCCTGCGGGACTGCCGCGATATTCAGGACCTGGACGACTGCGGGTTGCGCCATTCGCGCCTCGATCTCCTGCCACAGCGCCGAATAGATCTGGCCCACCGCACTGCGCGGCGAGTAGGTGGGAATCGGGGCCCGGCGCAGGCTCATTCTCTCGATCTCGCTCGAATACGGCACCTCGGTGGCCAGCAGCTCCGGAAACAACTCGCGCGTGCTCGCGATCACCTCGTGGTGCAGCGACTTGCGCCGGTCCACCATCGAGAAAAACGGCATCAGCGCCAAGTCGGTCCATCCCTTCACGGCAACGAAGTCGCGCAGTTGAGTGAGCATCCGCACCGACAATGGCGTCGGCAGCAGGGGAACGATGACGGCATCCGCGGCACGAAGCACATTCTCGGACAACAGCGAGATTCCGGGAGGGCAGTCGAGAAACAGCGCCGCATACGCATCCCGTAACGGTCGGCTCATTTTCAAGAGCCGTTCGGTCGGATGCTTGCGGGCGCTCAAGTGCACATCGAAGTTGCGGTACGACAAATCCGACGGCAGCACATCCAGGTTCGCATATCCGCTCGGTACCAGCAATTCAGGCAGCTCACGTTTTCCGGCAACCAGCTTTTTGGCGGAGGCGTGCTCGTTCGCTTCACACCGCAAGATATAGGTCGCCGCTCCTTGCGGATCCAGGTCCCAGAGCAGCGTCGACCGGCCGCCGGCCGCACACAGAAACGACAGATTGACGGCGGTCGTCGTCTTGCCCACTCCGCCCTTGATATTCGTGACCGCAATGATCTTCATA
>Ga0209736_1000309_pt1 | contig 15691 bp, 13 predicted proteins | sample BlaSpr_A8_Ref_M3_FD_187992 | JGI IMG/M metagenome (GOLD analysis project Ga0209736, IMG submission 187992) | Forest soil microbial communities from Thunder Bay, Ontario, Canada - Black Spruce, Ontario site 2_A8_Ref_M3 (SPAdes) (version 2) | ecosystem: Environmental > Terrestrial > Soil > Boreal...
ACGCTATCGTTACACGCCTGCCACGATGTCCATGCTGTCACGCTCTCAGCCCACCGCATTCAAGGCAGGACAGATTAATGACGCAGTAGTACTAGCTAGGAACTCCGCGTCGGCCGCACCGGCGGGAAGGTGATGCCGGACAGCAGCACGCGCATGGCGCGCAGCGAACGCTGCCGTCCATCCCAGGTGATGCGCGGCAGCGCGCGCAGATTGGTTCTGCCTTCGGCCTGGACGACGCCGGCAAGCGCCGACGCCGCGCTGACAAAGCCGGCCTCGGTGGCCATGGCGACATGATGCCGGCCAAAGGCCGCGCGGTCGCCGAACGGATAGGCGAAATGCCTGACATCGCGGTGGAAGGCCGCCTCCGCGACCGCCCGGCCCATTGTCATCTCGCGTAGCGCATTGGCATCTTTCAGGTTCGACAGCACGGGATAATTCACCGTCGCACTTCCAATGGTAACCAACGGATCGGCCGCAAGTTTCGCGAGATCGGCCCAGTCGACCGACGCCTCGCGCGACAGTGCCGCGAGATCGACCGAGTAGCGCCTGCACAGATCCTTGATCGCGAGCGAAACATCCGATGGTGCAAGCGAGCGCATCCAGCCCTCCAGAAATTCGTAGAGCTGGTATTTCTCCGCCGTGGTTGCGATGTCGAACCGCTGCTCCTTGCGGTCTATCACCAGGCTCAGGCGATTCTCGCGCGCAATGATCTGTTCGAGCCCGAGCCACCACGCTTCGCCGAGGCCGTCCGGAAACGCCGTCGGCACGTAGACGGTGAAGGGAACGCCGTGGCGCGACAGCACCGGATAGGCCGAAATCACCAGATCCTTGTAGCCGCCGTCGAATGTCAGGCACGCAAACCGTCGCGGCGAGGCCAGCGTCACCGCCCGCCGGCAGACCTCGTCCATTGAAACGATATCGTATTTCCAGCGCTTCAACGCCCGGATCGTCCGATCGAGAAATCTGGGGGTGATTTCCCGCGATTTGAGCGGCTGAAAGCGTGCGCTGCGCCGCGGACGCACGCGCTCGAAGCGCAGCACGACGCCGGCGCCGCCGGCACCCCGCCCCCTTAGCCATGGCTGGCCGCTGAAATAGGCGAACTCCAGCCTCAGGCTTGTCAAGAATCTGCTATCGGATGGCAAGCTTCGCCCCTCGATGCGGTGTTTTCCGCCCCCACCGCGGCCACATTGTCATTACTCTTTGTTGACATTTCTTTGCAAAGGTCCGCCTAAGCGGAAAAATGTAAATAATTCCCTTAAACACAGGTTTTGCAATGACCGTGGCTGCCGCGATCGAAAGCCGGACGGCAGAGGCGCCGGCATGGTCGATGACCAGCCGCATCGCCGGCGTCGATATTGTTCACGATCTGGGGGAAGCCGAGACGATCTGGCGTGGTCTTGAAGATCGGCAGCAGGTTTCCACGCCGTATCAGCGGTTCGATTTCCTTGGGCCCTGGCAACGCCAGGTCGGCGAGCGCGAGAAGGTCAAACCCTTCATCGTCATCGCTTACGACGCCGAGCGCCGGCCGCTGCTGCTGCTGCCGCTGGCGCTCCGGCACAGCCATGGCGTCCGCACCGCCTGTTTCATGGGCGGCAAGCACTCAACCTTCAACATGGCATTGTGGGACCGGAGTTTTGCCGCCGATGCAACCGCTGCCGATCTCGACGCCCTGATATCGGCGCTACGGAAGCGATCCGGCGCCGACGTTCTGGCGCTGACCCAACAGCCGCTGCGCTGGCGCGATCAGCCGAACCCGATGGCGCTGCTGCCGCACCAGGCCTCGGTCAACGACTGTCCGGTGCTGACGATGGCGCCGGGCGCGGCGCCGACGGCGCTGATCAGCAACTCGTTCCGCCGCCGGCTCAAAGCCAAGGAACGCAAGCTGCAGACGCTGCCGGGCTATCATTATGGCCTCGCCGCCACCGATGCCGAGATCGAACGGCTGCTCGACTGGTTCTTTCGGGTGAAGCCGCAGCGCATGGCGGAACAGAAACTGCCCGACGTGTTCGCCGAACCCGCCATCGAGGATTTTGTCCGCGGCGCCTGCCTGGCTCGGCTCGCGGACGGCAACCGCGTCATCGACATCCACGCGCTCGAATGCGACGATGAGGTGATTGCGATCTTCGCCGGGGTCGCCGACGGGCATCGCTTTTCGACGATGTTCAACACCTACACGATGTCGGCCAATTCGCGCTACAGCCCCGGACTGATCCTGATGCGCAACATCATCGACCACTATGCCGGCCGCGGCTATCGCGCTCTCGATCTCGGCATCGGATCGGATGACTACAAGCGGATGTTCTGCAAGAGCGAGGAGCCGATTTTCGACAGCTTCATCCCGCTCAGCCGACGCGGCCAACTCGCCGCATCGGCGATGTCGGCCGTCAACCGCGCCAAGCGCCTGGTCAAGCATAATCAGGCGCTGTTGCATGTGGTGCAAAAACTGCGCAGCGCGCTGCATCGTTGACTAAAAAAATTCTCTCAAGCTGAAGCCAGCCACGGCGGCGTTCAGGCCGCGACCACCCGCGGGGCGGGCTCCGCCGCATCCGAGGGCTGCGCCGATTGGCTCAGCATCGTCACCTCGCTGAAGCCGACTGCCCTCAGCTGCTCGCACATCAGGCTGCGGGCGTCAGCGGGCATCGATGCATCCGGCACCACCACGGCGCGGGCCTGCGCCGTCAGTAGCTCCGCCGGTAGATCGGAGCCGGTGCCCGCGTCCAGCAGCACATGGTCATAGACCCGCAGCAGCGCGTCGATCGCGAGCGTCAGGCGCGGCAATTGCAGCAAGGCGCGGTCAAAGCCCGGGCGTCCGGCGCTGACGAGGTGAACGCGCGACGATCGGTCCTTGGTGATCACTTGTGAAAACGATGCTTCGCCCAGCATCAATTCTGCCAGCCCAGGTGCTGACGGATCGACCGATACCGCCGGAATCGCTGGCGGCGACGCCGACAAATCGACCACGACGACCCTGGCGCTGCGCGCGATCAGCCGCGCCAGCATCAGCGCCGTCAGCGTGATACTCTCGCCCGAAGCGGTGCCGAGGATCGTGACCTTGCGTGCCGCATCGCCTGCCCCGCGCAAGGCGTCGGCGAGTTGTTCGATCTCGGTGAGTTCGGGCGCAATGTCGGCGCGCGGCTCGGTTCGGATCTCCGGGCCGGCTTCGCTGAACACCGGCTCGGGATCGTCGGCAATGGCGGGCGCAGGCGCGCGGGCCGGAACCGGCGAGGATATCAACGTGGCCGCGCGCGGCGCCGTCATGCGCAGCAACTCACCGGTTGCGATCCCGCCGGCGCTGAGCATCAAGGTCGCCAATGTGGCGATCAGCACGATCGGCAGTTTCTTCGGATAGGCCGGGGTGTTGGACACGCTGGCGCGGGAAATGATCCGTCCGTCAGCCGGCGCCGCGTCGATATTCTCCCGGGTGTTGGCTTCGCGGTATTTTGCCAGATAGGATTCCAACAGGTCCCGCTGCGCTTTGGCTTCGCGCTCGAGCGCACGCAACTGGACGTCATTGCCGTTGGTCGAGGTCGCCTGCTTCTTCAACTGCTCAAGGCTGGCACTGAGGCCCTCGACCCTGCCGCCGGCGATGCGGGCGTCATTGTCGAGCGAGCGGGAGATCTTGCTCGCCTCTTCGCGAAGCTGGCGGTCGAGGTCGGCAAGCTGCGCCTTCAACTCCTTGATGCGCGGATGGCCGTCGAGCAGCGTCGACGACTGCTCGGCAAGCTGCGCGCGCAGCGTCACGCGCTGCTCGGACAGTCGCCGGGTCAATTCGGAATTGAGCACCTCCGACGCCTCGATCGGCTTGCCGCTCTGGAGCATCTCACGAATCAGCCGCGCTTTCGATTCCGCATCCGATTTCAGCGCGCGGGCGTTGTTCAGCTGGGTGTTGAGTTCGCCCATCTGCTGATTGGAGAGCGTGGTATTGTTGGTGCCGACAAACAGGCTGGATTTCGAACGAAAATCCTCGACGCGGGATTCGGCTTCCCCGACCTTCTTGCGCAGATTGTCGATTTCACCGGATAGCCACTGGCCGGCGGATTTGGCTTGCTCCTGCCGCGCGCTCTGCTGCAGCACCAGATAGCCTTCGGCGATCGAATTGGCGACGCGCGCGGCAAGGTCCGGATCGAGCGACTGGAATTCGATGACGACGACGCGCGATTTATCCACCGCATAGGCGGTGAAGCGGTCGAAATAGGCGTCCAGAACGCGCTCTTCGGGCGTCAGCGAGAACGGGTCGCGGCCGATGCCGAACAAGGCCAGCAGCGATTTGACCGGCGACAGGCCCCGCAGCACCGGATCGAATTCCGGCCGCTCGGCGAGCTTGTTCTTCTTGATGATTTCGCTTGCGAGATCGCGCGACAGCAATAGCTGGACCTGGCTGGTAACGGCCTCCGGATCGAGCGCATTGCGTTCTTCGATGCGCTCGCCGTTCGGCCGCAGGAATACGTTCTCGCGTCCGTCGATCAGGATGCGTGCTTCAGACTTGTATCGCGGCGTCACCAGATTGACGGCGGTGATCGAGAGCACGGCGGCAAGCACGGTCGGGACGACGATCCAGCCGCGCTTGCGCGCCAGCGCCTCACCCAGTGCGCGCATATCCAGATCGCCCGATGAAGGCGTTGTGGCCGGCTGATAGGTGGCCGGCGCAGGCTTGGCGATCGCCCGCTGCACCCGAGCCTTGTCCCTGCCTGCACGCCAGAACGCTAAACGCATCGCACACTCCCGCAGACGCTACGACTCCACATGACTGCAGCCGATTACACTCCATTAAGGTTGCCGCTGGGTTAATTTGCACCGAGTTGCCGGCGGGAAAAGCCGGGGGCTTGGGCGCGGCGCGTCATGCTTTGTTAACCATGAAAGTCCTTAATCGGAATCAATATTTTCGATGGATTGCCCGATGCGAGGCGTGCGCGCCGTCACCTCTTGTCTATTCGCTGCGCTCGCTCTTTCGGGCTGCATCCGCACGACCGCTCCCGTGGCTCAGACGCAGAGCGATCTCGACGCGATGGCCTATGGCGAGCTTTACGGCATGGCCCCTGACCCGACGGCGGCGGCCTATGCGGCCGCGCCAATGCCGGTGGCCCATGACAGCGCTTACCGCCTCGGTGCCGGCGACCGGCTACGGGTCGTGATCTACGGCCAGGAAGGTCTCACCAACACCTATGCGATCGATGCCGGCGGCTCCATCACCATGCCGCTGATCGGCGCGGTGCCGGCGCGCGGACGGACGCCCGCGGGCCTGGCTGCAGAAATCACCGGCAGATTGCGTCGGGGCTATATCCGTGAGCCCTCCGTGGCCGTGGAGATCGAAGCCTACCGGCCGTTTTTTATCCTCGGCGAAGTTGCAGCCCCCGGCCAATATCCCTACGTGCCCAACATGAGCGTCGAGAGTGCGGTGGCGATTGCGGGCGGCTTTTCGCCGCGGGCACTGCGCGACCGCGTCACGCTCACCCATACCGACAATTCGGGTTCGATGCGCGTCGTCGTGCCGCTCGGCACGCCGCTGCGCCCCGGCGATACCGTGCTCGTCGGCGAACGCTGGTTCTGATCATGGCGTCGATCCCAGATCGGCCGCTTCGTATCCTGCACGCGGTGCGCGCGCCGGTCGGTGGAATCTTCCGTCACATCCTGGACCTCGCCAACGGCCAGGCCGACCGCGGCCATCATGTCGGCATCATCGCCGACAGCCTGACCGGCGGCGAACGCGCCGAGGCGGCGCTCAAGGAGATCGCCCCCCGTCTCAAGCTTGGCGTTCATCGTCTTGCCATTCACCGCGAACCGTTTCCCACCGACATTCTGGTTTGGGCGCACTTCATGCGCCTGATCCGCGGGCTGAAGCCTGACGTCCTGCACGGCCACGGCGCCAAGGCCGGCGTCTTCCTCCGGCTGAAGCCGCGTTCCCCGGACACCATTCGCGTCTACACCCCGCACGGCGGCTCGCTGCACTATCCGCTGAATACGCTGAAGGGCGCGCTCTACAGCCGACTCGAACGCGCGCTGATGAATTCGACCGATCTGTTTCTGTTCGAAAGCGCCTTCGCCCGCGATACCTATCAGCGCACCATCGGCACCCCGAAAGGTCTGGTGCGCTGCGTGTTCAACGGCGTGACTGCGGACGAATTCGATCCTGTCGCCAAGGCCGCCGACGCCACTGATATCGTCTACGTCGGCGAGTTCAGGCATATCAAAGGAACGGACCTGCTGATCGACGCGGTGGCGCGGCTGCGTGCCGACGGCAAGCGGGTGACGCTGACGCTGGCCGGCGATGGCGAGGAGCTCGAAAGCCTCAAGGCTCAGATTCAGAAGCTCGGTCTCGCCGAAACGGTGCGCTTCATCGGCCACGTCAAGGCGCGATACGGCTTTTCCAAAGGCCGGGTGCTGGTGGTTCCCTCGCGCGGGGATTCGATGCCCTATGTCGTGATCGAGGCGGCGGCAGCCGGAATTCCGATGGTCGCCGCCAATGTCGGCGGCATTCCGGAAATCTTCGGTTCTGACCACACCGACGCGCTGTTTGCCCCCAATATCGTCGGCGCGATGGCCGACGCGATCGAGACCGCGCTCGAGGATCCCGACGGCGCGCAGCTGCGGGCAAGATCGCTGCGGGAGCGAATCTTCCAGCATTTTTCGCAGAAGGCGATGGTCGAAGGGGTGTTGGCGGGCTACCGCGACGCGTTTGCGGATCGTTAACCGTTCTTTACCAACGATAACAGTTTCTTCCGATTTGTCCGTTAAGCCCGGAGGCGGGGATTTCCGCCCCGGCGCGCGCATGCCTAGATGCTTGTGCAGGAACGGACTTAAGGACAGTGGAACCGATCAACGCACGCTCCATGTTAGATGCCGCCGCGGCTTCGGCGGCGACCGACTCGGCGGGGCGCCCTCCGATCGAGCGGCGCCGCCGGTTGTCGCGGGCTGCCCTTGCCGTCACCAACCAGAAGGTGCGACGGGCCTATTCGCCGATCGTGATCGCGGGCGCGGTTCGTGTCGCCGATTTTTTGTTGCTCAGTCTGGTCGGCATCGCGATCTATCTCGGCTATGTGGTTCCGCTCAGCGGTTTTCGCTGGGAATATGTCGCGGCCATCTTCGGCATGACCGCGGCCGCGGTGATCTGCTTTCAGGCCGCCGACATCTACGAAGTCCAGATCTTTCGCGGCCAGCTCCGGCAGATGACGCGGATGATCTCGTCCTGGACCTTCGTATTCCTGCTGTTTATCGGCGCATCGTTCTTCGCCAAACTCGGCAGCGAGGTGTCGCGGCTCTGGCTCTCGGCATTTTTCTTCACCGGACTGGCCGTGCTGATTGCCGGGCGGCTGTTCCTGCGTGCCGTGGTGCGCGGCTGGGCCCGTGACGGCCGGCTCGACCGCCGCACCATCATCGTCGGCTCCGATCAAAACGGCGAGAAACTGATCGAAGCGCTCAAGGTCCAGGAAGATTCGGACATCGATATCCTCGGCGTATTCGACGATCGCAACGACACCCGGGCGCTGGAGACCTGCGCAGGCAGCCCCAAACTCGGCAAGGTCGACGATATCGTCGAATTTGCCCGCCGCACCCGCGTCGACCTCGTGCTGTTTGCGCTGCCGATCTCGGCGGAGACGCGGATCCTGGAAATGCTGAAGAAATTGTGGGTGCTGCCGGTCGACATCCGGCTCTCCGCCCACACCAACAAGCTGCGCTTCCGTCCCCGGTCCTATTCCTATCTCGGCGAGGTCCCGACGCTGGATGTGTTCGAGGCGCCGATCACCGACTGGGATCTGGTGATGAAGTGGCTGTTCGACCATGTCGTCGGCGCATTGATTCTGCTGCTGGCCTCGCCGCTGATGGCGCTGGTCGCACTCGCGGTAAAACTCGACAGTCCGGGCCCGGTGCTGTTCCGCCAGAAGCGGTTCGGCTTCAACAACGAGCGCATCGACGTTTTCAAGTTTCGCTCGCTGTACCACGATCAGGCCGATCCCCTGGCTGCCAAGGTCGTGACCAAGAACGACAGCCGCGTCACCCGCGTCGGGCGTTTCATCCGCAAGACCAGCCTCGATGAGCTGCCGCAGCTGTTCAACGTCGTGTTCAAGAACAACCTCTCTCTGGTGGGCCCGCGTCCGCATGCCGTGCAGGGCAAATTGCAGAGCCGGCTGTTCGACGAAGCGGTGGACGGCTATTTCGCGCGTCACCGCGTCAAGCCCGGCATCACCGGCTGGGCACAGATCAACGGCTGGCGCGGCGAGGTCGACAGCGAGGAGAAAATCCAGAAGCGCGTCGAGTTCGATCTTTATTACATCGAGAACTGGTCGGTGTTGTTCGATCTCTTCATTCTTCTCAAGACGCCTTTGGCGTTGATGATGAAGAACGAGAACGCCTACTAGTCTTTTGTTTGCGCATGATCTTTTCGGAAAAATCGGCTTCCACTTTCCGTGATCATAGCTTCAAGCGCCCCGGCGCTGCGTACGAGTTGCGTTGCGTGAGTTTGTGAGAGTGTAATGGCGTATGCGGCAACAGCCGGTGAGTTTCAGGCATCGGTGACATCCGCGCCGCGCCTGGCTGCGCTGCAGCGCGCGCTGGTGTGGTTGGTCGGCGCCAGCGGCGCGATTGTTTTCATCGAACCGAGCCCCTATGAGCTGGTGACGCTCGCCGCCACCATCATTTTCTTTGCCACCGGCCTGCGGCTGCGGCTGGTCTTCATGCCGCTGTTGCTGCTGCTGTTCCTGCTCAATATCGGCTACTCGATCGGCGCCACCTCGCTGATGGACAAGCCCGAGGTGGTCAACTGGATCGCGACGTCCTGGTACATGGCGGTCACGGTGGTGTTCTTCGCCATGGTGCTGTCCGAAGACACCGCGGCGCGGCTCGACATGCTTCGCCGCGGCCTGATCGTCGGCGCGGTGATCGCGGCGACGTCGGGCATCGCCGGCTATTTCAACCTCGTCCCCGGAGGCCATGACCTGCTGACGCTGTATGAGCGCGCCCGCGGCACCTTCAAGGACCCCAACGTGCTCGGCGCGTTCCTGATCCTTCCGGCGCTGTTCGCGCTGCAGAGCGTGGTCTCGGACCGGTTCGGAAAATCGTTCCGCAGCGCGATGGCGCTCGGGATCATGTCGCTGGCGATCCTGCTGGCGTTTTCGCGCGCGGCATGGGGCGGGCTCGCCATCACCGCGGCCTTTATGCTGGCGCTGATGGTTTTGACCAGCCCATCGCGCGGGCAGCGCTCGCGCATCATTGTGACATCGGTGGTCGCGGTGGTTATCCTGGTGATGCTGATCGCCGTGCTGTTGTCGTTCGATTCCATCGGCGAAATGTTCAGGCAGCGCGCCAGCTTCGACCAAAGCTACGATGAGGGCCGCTTCGGCCGGTTCGGCCGGCACATCCTCGGCGCGGACATGGCGCTCGACCTGCCGTTCGGCATCGGCCCGCTGCAATTTCACAATTATTTTCCCGAGGACACCCACAACTCTTATCTGAACGCCTTCATGTCCGGCGGCTGGATCGCCGGCATCTGCTATCCGGCACTGGTGTTCATCACGGTCATCCTGGGCTTTCGCCACGTCTTCGTCCCGGTGCCGTGGCAGCGCGCTTATCTCGCGATCTTCGCGGCGTTTCTGGGTACGGTCGGCGAAAGTTTTATCGTCGACACCGACCACTGGCGACACTTCTGGATGATGCTGGGCGCGATGTGGGGAATGTTTGCCGCCGCACAGCCCTACAGGGCGACCGCCGATCACGCGCTCACGGCGCCCGCGCAGGCTTTGTAGCCCCGGTTCCGCCCGGCCTTTGGCGTCTCCATCATCGCCTTGAGCTCCTCGATCGCTGCCAGCATCGTCTTGGAACTCCGGGTCATGAACCGAAGCAACAGCCGCAGCTCCGCGTCGGAATAGCTTTCCCAATCTTCCAGCATGGCCTGCTGCATGTGCTGGTAGAACCGTCCGATCTTCGCGGTGTTCTCGGGAATGGCTGCAATGAACACCTTGCGGCGGTCGCTGGCGTCGCGCTCGCGGCGAACGAAGCCGGCCTTCTCCAGCCGGTCGACCACGCCGGTGATGGCGCCGGTGGTCAATCCCGTCACCTCGGCCAGCCTGCCGGCGGTGACGCGGCCTTCCAGATTGAGGAAATCGAGACATTCGAGATCGGAACTGGAAATGCCGGCGCGGTTGGCGACGGTTTGCCCGAAGATCACCCCCAGGCCGGAAGACCGCCGCACCGCGTGTTCCAGTTCCTGCATCAACGCCGCGCGCGCCTTCGGTCTTGACAAAGCCGGCTTCGTATCTTCGTCCGATGATATCTTAGTTAATAAGAGATTTAGCAAATGTAGCTTCGTACCACCTGCCGGATGCATGGAGCAAGGCATGCCCCGACGATCGCGCAAGGCCATCATCATCGGCGCCGGCATTGCCGGCCCGGTGACCGGTATCTTTCTGAAGCGCGCCGGCATCGAGGCCCAATTGTTCGAGGCCTGGCCCTACTCGACCGGCATCGGCGGCGGCCTGCAGATCGCGCCGAACGGCATGCATGTGCTGGCCGAGGCCGGACTGGCCGATGACATGATCCGGCGCGGTTCGATCGCGGAATCCTTCGATTTCCATTCGCAGTCCGGAAGCCGGCTCGGCTCGATCAACCGGAATATGCAGCAGCGCTTCGGTCAGCCCGCGGTGAACATGCGCCGCGCCACGCTCAACGAAGCAATCGTGAACCGGGCCTGGTGCGACAACGTCGAGCTCGCCTTCAAGAAGCGGCTGGTGCGCATCGAGGATCGCGCCGATCAGCCGGTGGTGGCGCACTTTGCCGACGGCTCCAGCGCCGAGGGCGATTTTCTGATCGGGGCTGACGGCGTGCATTCGGCGGTGCGCGGCCATGTCAATCCGGATGGGCCGAAGCCGTTCGACACCGGCCTGATCGGCTTTGGGGGTTTTGTGCCGCGATCGTTGCTCGATGACACCGCAATCGGGCAGCGCGTCCTGACCACATTCGGGCAGAGCGGATTTTTCGGCTACCGGTTCTGCAGCTCCGATCCGAACGATGGCGTGATGTGGTGGAGCACGCAGCCAGGGCGCGGCATCGACGCGGCGACGTTCCGCGCCATGAGTCAGGCGGCGCTGAGGCGGCATTTGCTCGATTTCCATGCCGGCTGGCATCATCCTATCCCGCGAATCCTGGAAGCAGCCGAAAATATCGTCGTCACCGCAACACTCGACGTCGCGACCTTGCCGACCTGGTCGCGCAAGCGGACGCTTCTGATCGGCGACGCCGCTCACGCTACCAGCCCGCATGCCGGCCAGGGCGCCTCGCTGGCGCTGGAGGACGCGCTCCGGCTCGGCCGGTTGCTGCGCGACGGCCAGGAACTCGGCGTCAGCTTCCGGAATTTCGAAGCCGAGCGCCGTCCGCGCGTCGAGCGGGTCGTCGCCTTTGCCCGCCGCAACGGCAACCAGAAGCGCGAGTTCAGCGCCACCGGCGCCTGGATCCGCGACCGGATGCTGAAAGCGCTAATTCCCTTCAACGCCCGCACCATGAACTGGATGTACGCCTACAATCCCCGCGCGGCCGCATGCGGCGCGGCGATTACTTCTCCACCTCAAAGCTCAGGCCGGCGTGATCGACCAGCCGCTTGATCAGTTTGTCGCCCATCGCGGCACCGGGAGTCCAGATGCCTGCGGCGACTTCCGGCGTGTCGCGCAACAGGCAGATCGCGCACTCCGAGATCATCTTCGAGGTCGATCCATAACCGGGATCGCGATCGCCACGCACCGCGACGCGGACCTGGCGTCCATCCGGCGCGAGACCGACGAACAATAGATCGTAGCGGCCGTTCTTCTGCTCTTCCTTCGACGGGCCCTCGCCCGGCTTGGGGCCGCTGGATGCCCCCATCTTCTCCGCATTGATGGCGGCAGCGACCCGCTTGGCGGCTTCTTCGCCCTTCTCGCCGGGCCCCGTCAGCATCATCTCGTCGTAGACAAAATCCTTCCCGTAGGAGAATCCCATCAAGGCGTTGGAGCGGTGCACGTTGCGGGTGTTGATGGTTGCCATCACAAACGGCGCGGTCCAGGAATCCAGTTCCTGATCGAACAGCGGCCTGTTGCCCGGCGGCTGCTTCGGGCCTTCGAAGCCCGGTGTCAGCGCGAATGGATTCTTCAACAGCGCGACCAGGCTGAGATCGCGCGCCGTCGCCACAAAAGTCGCCTTCATGCTCGCCGCGGTACCGCCGGAGAATGTCCCCTTCATGACGCGGACGCGGCCCTTGACGCGGCTTGCCGGTGCGCCGAAGACTTTCCGGGCTTCCTGCTGGACACAGAACACGCCGAGCTCGAAGGGGAGCGAATCGAAGCCGCAGGAAAACACGATTCGCGCGCCGCTCGATTTGGCCGTCGCCTCATGCGCTTCGATCATTTGGCGCATCCAGAGCGGCTCGCCGCAGAGATCGAGGTAGTCAGTGCCCGACGCGGCGCAGTCCGCGACCAGCTCGGAGCCGTAGAGCTGATACGGGCCGACGGTGGACAACACCGATCGGGTCTGGTCGACCATCGCTTTCAGCGACGCAGGGTCGCTGGCGTCGGCAACAATCAACGCCGTGTCGGCGGGCGCGCCGATCGCATCGCGCACGGTTGCGAGCTTGTCGAGGCTGCGTCCGGCCATCGCCCATTTCGGGGCGTCCTTGCCGGTATAATGCGTCGCGAGATATTCGGCGACCAGCTGGCCGGTGAATCCGGTAGCGCCATACACGACGATGTCGAATTTCGACGAAGGCTTCATCTTCGGTTCCTTGAGGTGATGCTGGAGTCTTGTTTATTTTCGGGCGTAGGAAACGCCCATGCCGGCGCGGACGTCGCTCTGGATACCATAGGGCGCGATCGGATAACGCAGACCGTTCTTGGCAAGCGCCTTCATGCCGGTGATCGCCTTGGCCAGATGCGCAGGCGACAGCGCCATCAGCATCTCTTCATCCGGCACGCCGCCATAGCGCCGCTCCGCATAGCACGGCAGCGACAGGCTGGGCTCGCCGGTTTTGAGCGCCCGCCCCCAGGAATCGGCGCACGCGGTTTCGCCGACCACGCCCCATTCGAATTTCTTGTAGCCGGTATATTGCAGTCCGTTGATCAGAATGATCATCTGCCCCGGGGTTGCGTAGACCAGGCAGATATCGGGCGGATTCAGTCTTCCACTGGCCAGCGGACTGACCACCAGCGCCTGGTAGCGGCCATGCGGCACCACATCCAGCGCCTCCTGGCGCTTGCGCGCATCCTCGGCATTCTCGTGCCAGACGCCGACATACGCCTGACCCGCGAGCCATTTCTCGTCCTGCGGCGCCAGCCCGATCACCGCGCGGCACTGCGCGCCGACCAGATCCTCCGCTGTGATGCCGACGGTCCAGCCGAGCCGCGAGGCCATGCTGACGATCTGGTCGGTGGTATGCACCGCCGACGGACGCCGGATTTTCGGGATCGCGGCCATCTCCTCGGCGGTTGCGAACATTTTCATGCCGATCACGGTGGTCTTGAGGCGAAGCAGGCTGTTCAGGTCGGCCACCATCGCGGCCGGATCGAACGTTTCTTCCCGCATGGCTGATGGCTGCATCACCTGGCGCTCCCTTAAGACGGCAGACTGACCGCTGCACATGGTTCGATCTTAGCCAAAATATTCACCGGCCGCGACCGTCCGGGCCGGGGAAGAATTCGCTGGTTTTGCCCGCTATCCAATAGGCGGCAAGCCCGATCCATTCGTGGAAACCGAGATCGACGGTGCCGAGCCCCTCCACCGAGAACATCAAGAAGCTCAACAGGTCCTCGCGTCCGCCCAGATGCCAGTCGACCGGATATGGCTCGACGTCAAATCCGGCCTTTCGAAACAGCCCGACCGATCGCGGCATATGGTAGGCCGACGTCACCAACAGCCAGCGTTCGCCGCTCTTCGGCGCGGCGACCGCCTTGGCGAATTCGGCGTTCTCCTGGGTGTTGCGCGCGCGCCGCTCCATCTCCAGCCGCTCCTTGGCAATTCCGAGGCTTTCGAAAACCTCGATCGCATAGTCGGCTTCCCTGGCATCGTTCGAGATCAGGTTGGAGCTTCCGCCGGTAAAGACGAGGCGCGCCTTCGGGTATCGTCGCGCCAAGCTTGCGGCGGCGATGATGCGGTCGGCGGCACCTCGCACCACCGGCGTGTGATGGGCGATCGAAACATCGGCGTCGATCGAGCCGCCGAGCACGACAATGCCATCCGGCGCGCCGCGCGCCGCATCCCACGGCGGAAAGCGCTGCTCCAGCGGATAAAGCAGCCAATTTCCGAGCGGCGAAAATCCGCAAAATGCCAGCAGCACGATCGAAACAACCAGAAGCTTGCGGCCGAGCCACGCCAACCGCGTCGCCAGCAGGATCGCGCCGAGGAGGCCGACACCGATCAGGAAATTGGTCGGCAACAACATGATGCCGATGGTCTTGGAGAGCAGAAAAAACAATGTGAAGTCTCTTTCGGATGGACGTTGTAGCAAACCTCATATTCAGTGTCATACGCGGGCTTGACCCGCGTATCCATCTGTCTTCGCGAAAACCTTGTCTCGAAGAGGACGGATTGCCGGGCCAAGCCCGGCAATGCCGAAGAGAACCAAACAGGATCCACGAGAAAGCCCCGTTATGACCCATCATCATCTGCATGCCAGCCCCGAGACCTGCCATTGGGGTTTTTTCGAAGCGAAATTGAAGCCGGTCCTTACCATCGCCAGCGGCGATGAAGTCACCGTCGACACCATCTCCGGCGGCCCCGACGTGGTGCCGGACCGAAAGCAGTTTCACGTCCCGCCGGAACTCGACGAAGTTCACGCGAAAAACGAGCGCATGGTGCCCGGTCATATCCTGACCGGCCCGATTGCGGTCGAGGGCGCCAAGCCCGGCGATGTGCTGGAGGTCGAGATCCTCGATATCAGCCTCCGGCAAGACTGGGGTTACCATCGGATCCGGCCGCTGGCCGGCACCCTGCCCGACGATTTCCACGAGACCAGGCTGAACAACATTCCGCTCGATCAAAAGCGGATGGTGGGCCGGCTGCCATGGGGGCTCGATCTGCCGCTCAAACCGTTCTTCGGCGTGATGGGCGTGGCGCCGCCGCCGGCCTGGGGCCGCATCACCTCGCTGGTCCCGCGCGCGATCGGCGGCAACCTCGACAACAAGGAATTGGTGCCGGGCGCAAAGCTCTATCTGCCGGTGTTCGTGCCGGGCGCGCTGTTTTCCTGCGGCGACGGCCACGGCGTGCAGGGCGATGGCGAGGTCTCCGTCAACGCAATCGAGACCGCATTGCAGGGGCGTTTCAAGCTGACCCTGCGAAAGGATTTGCGGCTCGATTATCCCCGCGCCGAAACGCCTGATCACTACATGACCATGGCGATGGATCCCGATCTCGACCAATGCGTGGTGCGCGCGCTGCGCGACATGATCGTGCTGCTCGGCGAGAAGCGCAATCTGTCGCGCGAGGATGCCTACATGCTCTGCAGCCTGGCTGCGGATTTGCGCGTGACCCAGACCGTCAACGGCTCCAAGGGCATTCATTGCATGATCGCGAAGAGCGTGGTGCATGGGTGAGCAAAACCTCGATAGGGGTAGGGAAGGCTTTTGGCCTCCCCTCCCTCCGAACCGTACGGGCGGTTTTCCCGCATACGGCTTGTATGGGGCTTTCATTGTCAAGGGGGCGTCACGCCATTTTGGTCGTCCTTTGCATTCCATTCTTTTGTTCG
>Ga0209736_1000310_pt1 | contig 15682 bp, 11 predicted proteins | sample BlaSpr_A8_Ref_M3_FD_187992 | JGI IMG/M metagenome (GOLD analysis project Ga0209736, IMG submission 187992) | Forest soil microbial communities from Thunder Bay, Ontario, Canada - Black Spruce, Ontario site 2_A8_Ref_M3 (SPAdes) (version 2) | ecosystem: Environmental > Terrestrial > Soil > Boreal...
CCCGCCTGCTCCGGCCGCCGCACCATGCGGTCGGCAAAGGCGGTCTGGAACACTTCCGGGTAATCACCGGGCTGCACCATCAACCCGCTTTGCGACGGTCCGCCGAGCAGCTCGTCGAACGCGGAAGTCAGCGCCGATCCCGGCTGGCCTTCGAATACCATCGCAACGCCATGCGCATCGCGCGACAACACTATCAACGCCTCACGATGGCGTGTTGCCAGCTCGGCAAAGTCATATGGTTTTGCGGCGGTGAGACTTTCAAGCGGCAAAAGCGCGGCTTGCAATTGCGTGATCAGGTGGCGCGCGGAATCGAGTTCTTTATCTCTGAGTTTGGTCCTCGGCTCGGAGCCATGCAGCGAGGATGTCTCGCCATTCTTGAACCTGGCAAGCTCAGCCCGAAACCGATCGAAATCACGCGCCAGCCCGCCGCTTCCTGCCTGCGGGCGCGTGCCGCGCAACAGCGCCAGTTCGAGCGCCTCGACGGCGCTCTTGAACGCGCCCGGCGCCCCGCCGAGCCGGCACAGCGGATGTTTGACCAGCGCGAGCAGCGTCGGTGGCTCGAGCCCGTTGGCCACCGCCTCGGCGGCGAGCCGCGCGAAAATACCGGCCGATGTGTCCATCAGCGCGTCGCCGCCGGAATCGTCGAAGGCGAGATTCCAGCGCGCAAGCGCAGCGGTCACCCGCCGCGCCAGTGCGCGATCCGGCGTCACCAGGGCGGCCGATTTGTTGAGATGCCGCGCCTCGCGCATCGCCACCGCGATCGCCAGCGCCTCCATCTCGGGATTGGCGGCCTCGATCACGGCGAGATTTTCCATGCCGAGCGAAATCCGCTCGGCGATCCCGGGCTCGCCCAGCCGGCGATGCCATTGCGCCGTTCCGTTGGACGGCCGCATCGCTTCGGACACCAGGATATCGCGCCCCCGCGGCGCCGGAGGGCCCAGAATTCCGACGTCGCCGCGCTTGATGCCAAATCGATCGAGCAGCGCGTGCATCGCGAACTGCGGATGGTTCGACGCCGGCGGCATCGTGAACTTTCCCCGGCCGTCCCGGATGCCGCCGATCAACTGCCACGCGGCTTCGTCGAGATCGCAATCGAGCCCCGGCAGCACCACCGCGCCTTGCGGCAGCGCGCCAACGGCATCGAGGAATTTGGCGGTCGCCGGCATCGATCCGGTCGAGCCGGCCGCGATCACCGGGCCGTCGTGATGCGCGGTGAGGCGCCTGGCTTCAGCGGCGATCAGGAGGTCGCGCCGTTCCGCCGGTTCGATTTTTTCGATTTCCTGCAGATGAGCCGGCCACGCCTGCCGCGCAATCCGCAAAAATTCCAGTGAGTGCTGCCAATATTGGTCGAGTTGATCCGGCACCAGCCCGTCGAGCGCCTCCCAGCCGACGCCCCGCGTCACCATGTCGTCCATCAGCCGCGCCAGATCGCCGGCCAGTGCCAGGGTCGACGCCGGACCGCCGACCACCAGCGGCGCCAATACCGGTCCCTTGGCCCAGGCCGCGACCAGTCTTGCCAGCGTCAGCCTGCGCTCGAGTTCGCCGAGTTTCGGTGGAATGTCGAGCGGCGCCGTGCCGCCGTAAGGCTCGGCCTCTTCGGCGAACGCCAACTCGTCTTCATCGATGTCGCCGAGCGCGACGATGCGCGGCAGCACCGCCGCATCGGTCTTCAATTCGTCGAGAAAGATTTCCCGCGCCATGCGTCCGGCGCGCCGGGTCGGCAGATAGAGCGTCGCCAACGCCAGGTTCTCGGGATGCGCGCGGGCCTCGAAGCCATCGACCAGCCTGCCATCGACCAACGCGGCAATGACGGTGCGCAGGAACGGCACGGAGAGTGGAACGCTGAAAACGCGCATGGGCTTCCTGATTCGTGGATCAGGTTACATCATGGCATGGGCGTATTTTGGAGGCGATTTCTAATTCGTAAGATTGCGAGGGCGCGTCGCTCCCGCTGTCATCACCCGCGAAGGCGGGTGATCCAGTATTCCAGAGGAAGCGAGGTAAAATCGAGGGGCCGCGGCATATTGGATGCCCCCGTCTTCGCATGCGGGGCACGACCGTTTGATTGGGTATAACGGCTTACGCCACGCTTTCCAGAAAGGCCTCTTCCGCCGCGTGCACCGCGTCGGGGGTTCCGACATGCATCCATACGCCGTCGAGCCTGAGCCCAAACAGCCGCTCCTGCTCGTTGGCAGCATCGAACATTTTTGTCAGCGAAAATTCACCCGACGGCGCATCGGCGAATAGCGACGGCGACATGATCGCGGCACCGGCATAGACGAACGGAACCACCTGATGTTCCTTGCGCTTGCGCAACGCGCCGTCCGGCAGCATGGCGTAGTCGCCGCGGCCGCCATAGCCGATGCTGCTGGTGGTCGGCGCCATCAACAGCAGGATATCCATCCGCGACGGATCGAAGGTCTCGGCAAGCCGCGCCAGATTCGTCCGCACGCCGTCGATCCAAAGGGTGTCGGCATTGACGTGGAAAAACGGCGCGGGGCCAAGCAGAGGCAGCGCCTTGACGACGCCGCCGCCGGTGCCGAGCACCAGGTCGCGCTCGTCCGAGATGATGACGCGGGGCCGGCTGCGATCAGCGACATGTTCGATGATCTGGTCGGGCAGATAGTGCACATTGACAACGGCTTCGCGGACCCCGGCGTCGCCGAGCTTGTCGAGCACGTGATCGAGCAGCGCGCGGCCCGCGACCTGCACCAGCGGTTTCGGCAGCCGGTCCGTCAGAGGGCGCATGCGTACGCCGAGACCGGCGGCGAGGACCATGGCTTTGCTGGGCTTGACGGACATTTTGGGCGTTTTCTCGAACCGTTGTCAGCGCGTATTCCGCAAAAGTGGATACCGGTTTTGCGATCGGAATACGCGCAAGTTGATACCGTTTCACAAATCATATCACGACGATTCGCGCCGCGCATTGATCTTGACCCGATAGTCGACCGAGATGACGGCTGTACGACGGCGGGAAAGTTCAGACCTCGACCGTTTGCGCCGCCCCGCGCCTCGTCGCCTTTTTCTTCTTGTCGCCGGTTTTGAGGAAATTGACCCCGATTTGATCGCCGTTGACCCAGGAGAGTTCGCAGCGGCGGTAGGCGAGGCCGGTGGAGGACAGCAGCAGGAAGAATTCCTTGAGATTCAGCCCCTCGACGGAGCCGTCGACCGTGAGTTTCGCGCCGGTCTCCGAAATATCTTCCATCGCGCATTCGCGCCGCCAGGTGCCGTCGATGCCCATCATGTGCGCCGGAATGCCGCGTTCGAATGTGACACGTTCACCCTTGCGCCGTTCCGCCGCCATGGTTCGCTCCAGCCCTCAAGGCAGCCGGCGCCGCACCAGCGCCGGGTCCGCAGTCTGCAGATTAAGGCGAAGCTGGCTAACAACCGGTAAATTACGGCTCCGGCGGGCGCACGTTGGCCGAGTACCACGCCTGGGCGCGCGCCAGCACCGGGTGGACCAGCGAACGGCTGAGATAGGTCCAGATGCGCGGCTGATGGCGCAGATATTGCGGCTTGCCGTCGCGCCGGTTCAGCCGCGCAAAGGTGCCCAGCAGCCGCGTGTTGCGCTGCGCCGACAGGATAGCGTAGAGCTCGGCGAATTCGGCCGGGTTGAAGGCCGCGTCGGCCGCGCGCCGCGCCTTGATGTAGCGCGTCAGCAGCGAAAGCTCGAGCAATTCGGGAACGTCGATCCGGGCATCCTGCAACAGCGACACCAGATCATAGGCGGCGGGGCCGAGGACGGCATCCTGGAAGTCGATAATGCCGACTCGCGCAATATCGGATCGTTCGCCGAGCCAGATCAGATTGGGGGAATGAAAGTCCCGCAGCACCCAGGTTTTGGCGGCCGCCGCGGGCCTGCCCAATAAATCGCGCCACATCGCGGCGAATTCGGCGCGCATGTCGGTATCAGGCTCAATGCCGCGGTCCGGCAGATACCATTCCAGCATCAATCCTACTTCGACCAACAGCGCTTCGGTGTCGAAGGTGGGAACGGCGTAGCTGAGCTTTGGCGCCAGCGGCAAGATCTCGGGCAGTGCTTCGCGATGCAGCGCCGCCAGCATGTCGACCGCGGCTTCATAGCGCTCGGCGATCGGTCGCGGCGGATCGCTTTCGACAAAGGCCGCACTGCCGAAATCCTCGGTGATCAGAAATCCGGTGTCGAGGTCGGCGTGGTGGATCGATGGCGCCGAAAAGCCGCGCTCGCTCAAGGCCCTGGCGATGGCGACGAACGGTCTTACGTCTTCGGCCAAGTGCACGGCGGCGCTGTAGGATTTGCCGTCATAGAGCGCGGGCCCGTCGGGGCGCGGCGGCGAGTTCATCAGGATGACGACGCCATCGTCGCGCACCAGCCGCGCATAGGAACGGATCGATGCGTCGCCGGGCATGCGGGCGCGTCTTGCCTCCGTGAAGCCCGCGCCGTCGAGAAACTGCCGCAACGCCTTCAGCCTCGCGACCTGGGCGGCCGCTTTTCCGTAGCCGGTGATTTCAGCGGCGCGAGCGGTCGATCCCAGCGCCGGACGATGGCTGAGCGCGATATCGATTCGATCGGCAGGAAGTGCGCCGGCCGCACGCTCCGGCCACTCGATCAGCGCCACCGTGGCCTCCGGCAACGGCGACAGGCCGATCTCTTCGAGTTCCGCGGGATCGTTGACGCGGTAAAGATCCGCATGCAGCAGCGGAAACGGCGGCAGATCGTAGATTTGCGCGAGCGTGAAGGTCGGGCTCGGAACCTCCAGCGCATCGTCGGCGGCGAGATAGCGGATCATGGCGCGGGCGGCGGCGGTCTTGCCGGCGCCGAGGTCGCCGGACAGGGTGATGACATCGCCCGGACCGATCAGCAAGGCTAGGTCGGCCATCAACTGCGCGGTCGCGGTCTCGTTCAGAAGCGCCAGCGAGAATGTGGTGGGAGCGCTCATTCCGCGGCGTTGCGATGCGCCGCCTGATCGACCGGGAAGTTGCACGTGACGGTCGTGCCCTTGCCGACGATCGAATTGACGTCCACCTTGCCTCCGTGCAGTTCGACAAATGACTTCACCAGCGACAGGCCGAGCCCGGCGCCGCGATGCCGCGAGCCGTGGGAATAGCTCTCGAACCAGTCGAACACCTTGTCCTTGACGTCGGGCGGAATGCCTGGTCCGGAATCGGTCACGGTAAAAATCACGCTATGTTCGGTTCGTTTCGCGCTCAGGCCGACGGTGGCATCCTGCGGCGAGAATCCGACGGCGTTGGCCAGCAAATTATACAATACCTGCACCACGCGGCGTTCGTCGCCGACAAAATTGCCGATATTGGAATCGGCATCGACCTTGAGCTGGATGCGGTCGGTTGCGAGCCGGTCCTGGATGCCCTCGGCGGCGGCTTCGATGGTCTTGCGGATATCGATGGAGCCGAGATTGAGCGACATCGCGCCGGCGTCGATGGTGGCAAGATCAAGGATGTTGTTGATGATCGCGAGCAGCGCGTTGGTCGAGGCGGTGATGTAGCCGAGATACTCGGCCTGCTTCGGCATCAAGGGGCCGGTGACGGGATCGCTGAGGAAGTGCGAGAAACCGATGATGGTGGTCAGCGGCGAGCGCAATTCGTACGATACGTGGTGGACGAAATCGACCTTCATCTGGTCGGCGGTCTCCAGCGCCTCGTTGCGCTCGCGCAGCGCACGCTCGACGTTCTCGGTATCGGTGATGTCCTGGAACGTCAGCATGGTGGCGCCGTCGGGCAGCGGCATGGTCATGGCGTCCAGCACGCTGCCGTCCTTGCGCTCCAGCTTGAGCGGCACCTCGACCCGGTTCTCGATCGCGGTGATGGCCTCGCGGATGGTCCGCCAAATGGCGGCGTCATCGAACAGCGGCTTGCACCAGGCTTCCACGGTCTCGATATGCGGCTGTTCCCGCATCGCCTCGGAGGACAGTTTCCACATTTTGGCGAATGCCGGATTGAACAATTGGGCGCGGCCATTGCTGCCGAACACCGCCACGGCTTCGGCCAGATTATCCAGGGTTTCACGCTGCACCCGGATCAGGCCGTCGAAGCGCCGGGCGAGATCGAGGCTCTCGGTGACGTCGTCGAACAGATAGGTGACGCCGCCTTCCGGGTTCGGCGTGGTGACGACGCTGACGGCGCGGCCGTCGGGCAGATACCAGGTGTCCTTGTCCGGCTCGACCGCGCGATAGGCCTCGTGCAGTTTTGCCTTCCAGGCCCGGAAATCCGGCTGTTCCGGAACCTTGCGCGCGGCGCGCAAGCGATCGAGCACGCTGGAATCGTCGGGATTGCTGTCGAGAAAGGCGCGGTCGAGGTCCCACAGCCGGCGGTAGGAATCATTGTAGAAGGCGAGCCGCCGCTGGCCGTCGAAGACCGCGACGCCGGAGGATAGCTGATCGAGCGTGCGGCGATGCGCCTCCGCCATCCGCACCAGCGACTCGCGCAATGCGGTGGCCTCGCTGGCGTCGATGGCGATGCCGGCGCTGCCGCCGCTGACCTTGAGGGCGTGCACGTCGTAGATGCGGCGCTCGCCGCCGACCACGATCGGCAACCGCGCGGCGAAGGCCGCATTGTCGTTCAGCGCCCGGCTCACATCCTCGCGCTGATCGCTTTCGAGCAGTTCGAGATTGCGCTGAAGGGCGTCAGCGACGCCGGTGGCCTCGGTGGCCTTGGCATAGGCGGAATTGGCATAGCGAAGGTCGCCCTGGGCGCCTTTGGCCCAGATCGGCCATGGCACCGCGGCGGCAAAGTCGCGCAGCAGCCCGGTTTCCTCCAACAGTGTCTTGTAGCGGAGGTTGGATTCGGCGAGTTCGCGGCGCACGCCGCCGAGTTCGCGAATCCGCACAATGGCTTGGCCGCCGATGGCGCGGCCCATGGCCTCGATGGCGCGTCCGTTCGACGTCGTCAGATTGAGCAGGAAACCCTCGCCAGCCTCGCGCAGCGCGTCGACGGCGTGATCCATCTGCCGCGCCGGCTCCGGCGGCAACCAGGTTCCGAAGGCCAGAATGCGCTGCGGCTGCTGGAACTCCTGCGGCATCAGCAGCGAAGTGTCGCCGCTGATTTCGGGGCGATTGTCTCCCGCCGCCCACGAAATCAGGATCTGCGGTTCCGCGAACAGCAAGGCGCGCAAGCGGTCGGCATGGACTTGCAGTTCCCCGATATCGGAGCGCAGCCGCGCCTCGCTTTTGGCGGCGCGGACCCGGGTGCGCATCAGGAGGATGGCGGCCATCACCGAAAAGCCGAGCAGCGCCAGCGAGGTGGTCAGTGCCGCGAATTCCTGGTGATTTAGATCGAGATAGCTCGAGATCGCCTGCGTGAAGGCGAATTCGTCGGCGCGGGCAGGCACGATCGAAGCCACACTGACGCCAAGGGCGATCAGGCCGTTACGTGCCAGTGTTGTGCACGACAGCAGGGTCCGACGCATCGCAACGATCACGCCCGACATAATTAGCCCCAAAACCGCACGACTTTACGCCCGGCGCTTACCTCGCCGTTCGCGAATCGAATGACAATATCCCCAACGGGAGTCGGCGGGTAAGAGTCCAGACCGTGAACGCGAATCCCGGCGCGAAAAAATGCGGTGTTAAACCTTATCCGCGCAATTTTTACGAGAATGAATCCGTATCTTTACGTGAATTAGCGCCCGGTCGAACCGAAGCCGCCGCCGCCGCGCTCCGTCGCCGAAAGCGACGCTGCGGGGACCAGTTCCGCCTGGACCACGGACGCGATCACCAGCTGCGCGATCCGCTCGCCGCGGCGGACCGGAAACGGCGCATCGCCATGATTGATCAGCAGCACGCCGATCTCGCCGCGATAGTCGGCGTCGACGGTGCCCGGCGCATTCAATACGGTGACGCCGTGCTTGGCGGCGAGGCCGGAGCGCGGCCGGACCTGCGCCTCATAGCCTGGCGGCAGCGCGATCGTCAGCCCGGTCGGCACCAGCGCGCGCTGTCCGGGCGACAAGATCAAGGGGGCAGCTTCGGGAACCGCCGCCAGCAGGTCGAGCCCCGCGGCATGGGCGCTCTGATACGCCGGCAGCGCCAGGCCCTCGCCGTGCGGCAATTGCCTGATATCGACCTTGACCATGGCGCTCACGAGGGTGCTCCGACGGTTTGGGCAATGCGCGCCACCAGTTCGGCTGCGACCTGGGTTTTGGTCATTACCGGCCAGGATTCAACTTTGATGTGATCGACGCTGATGTCGGCGGCATCGCGCGCCAAAAGATGAACCGTGTTGCGGTCGCCGCCCATCACGCCCGTTGCCGGCGAGACGTCGTTGGCGACGATCCAGTCGCAGCCCTTGCGCGCGAGTTTTGCCTTGGCGTTGTCGATCAGATGCTCCGTCTCCGCCGCGAATCCGATCACAAGTCCCGGACGGTTGTCCTGCAATTTTGAAATCGTCGCCAGAATATCCGGATTTTCCACCAGCTGCAGCGGCGGCATGCCGGCGGCGGTCTTTTTCAGCTTCTGTTCGCCTGCATTGGCGACGCGCCAGTCGGCCACCGCCGCGGCGAAGATCGCGATATCGACCGGAAGGGCGGCCTCCACCCGCTGCAGCATCTCGCGCGCGGCCTCGACATGCGTCACGGTGACGCCGGGCGGATCGTCGAGATCGACCGGGCCGGAGATCAGGGTGACATCGGCGCCGGCCGCCTGCGCCGCCGCTGCAATGGCAAAACCCTGTTTGCCGGAGGAGCGGTTGGCGATGTAGCGCACCGGATCGATCGGCTCGTGGGTTGGACCTGCGGTAATCAGCACGCGCTTTCCTGCAAGCGGGCGCGGCTGGGGGGGCCGGACAACGCGCTCGGCCGCGGCGGCGATTTCGGCAGGCTCCGCCATCCGGCCGACGCCGGCCTCGCCGGCCTCGGCCATTTCGCCGGCATTGGGACCGACCATGGCGACGCCGTCGCGCTCCAGCTGCGCGACGTTGCGGCGGGTCGCGGCGTTGTTCCACATCAGCGGGTTCATCGCCGGCGCCAGCAGGATGGGCCGGTTGGCGGCGAGCAGGATGGCGCTGGCGAGATCGTCGGCGTGGCCTTGCGCCATCTTCGCCATCAGGTCCGCGGTCGCCGGCGCCACCACGATCAGGTCGCAGTCGCGCGCCAGACGGATGTGGCCGGCATCGAACTCGCTCGCAGGATCGAACAGATCGGTGTAGCTGCGCTCATGCGACAGCGCGCTGGCGGCCAGCGGCGTGACGAATTGCTGCGCCGCCTTGGTCAACACGCAGCGGACGCGGATATGCCGCTCCTTGAGCCGCCGGATCAGGTCGAGCGCCTTGTAGGCGGCGATGCCGCCGCCGATAATCAGGGTGACGCTGGGAAGGTTGCCGGCCGCCTCGCTATGGGCGCGCGGCTGCGTCACCTCGCCTTGGGAAGCCGTCCGGGAAGCCGGTGTGGCCAGGGAGGAGCCTTGCTGGGACGCCTCGCGCAAGATCACCCGGACCTCGTCCTCGACCGAGCGGCCGTGACGCGCCGCGCGCAGCCGAAGTTCGTCCCGGACCGCGTCGTCGAGTTTTCGGATGGTCAGGCTCGCCACGGGCATCTCCGATTGGGGATGATTGCAATGCTATCACATAATGATTGCATTGCAATCACATTTGCTTGACGACCACCAGAATCCCGATAAAGGTCGCGGCGATGATCCAGAGCGCCAGCGTGCGCCAGCGGCTCTTGCGGCCCTCGGCCCGCCCCATCGCCGCAATCGTCTCCGGCGACAGCGTCAAGCCCTCCCGGGTCATGGTCTCCAGCTGTTCCAGCACCGCCACCGAGCGGGCCGCGATCGCCGGCAGGCCCGTCAGGACCCGGCCGAGATCGCCGGCGCCCGAAATCGCCTCCTGGATGCGCCCAACGGGACCGAGGTTGCGTTCGATCCATTCGCGAACCACGGGATCGGCGACCTTCCAGATGTCGAGTTTCGGATCGAAGCTGCGTGCGACGCCCTCGACCACCACCATGGTCTTTTGCAGCAGGATCAGTTCGGGGCGGGTGCGCATGTCGAACAGGCCGGTGACTTCGAGCAGCAGCGTCAACAGCTTCGCCATCGAAATCTCTTCGGCGGTGCGGTTGTGGATCGGCTCGCCGATGGCGCGGATGGCCTGGGCAAAATTCTCCACCGAATGATGCCCGGGCACATAGCCGGCCTCGAAATGCACCTCGGCGACGCGGCGATAGTCGCGGGTGATGAAGCCCAACAGAATTTCGGCGAGGAAGCGCCGCTCCTTCATGCCGAGCCGGCCCATGATGCCGAAATCCACGGCGACAAGCCGGCCGGCGTCGTCGAGGAACAGATTGCCGGGATGCATGTCGGCATGAAAGAAGCCGTCGCGCAGCGCATGGCGCAGGAAGCTCTGGATCACCTTGCGGCCGAGCTCGCGCAGATCGACCTGGGATTGTTCGAGCCGCGCATGGTCGCTGAGCGCGATGCCGTCGATCCATTCCATCGTCAGCACATTATGCGTGGTGCGATCCCAGTCGACCGCGGGCACGCGAAAATCCGGATCGCCGCTGGTGTTCTCCGCCATCTCGGACAGGGCGGCCGCCTCCAGCCGCAGATCCATCTCCATCGCCACCGAACGCGACATCGTATTGATGACCTCGATCAGCCGCAGCCGCCGCGCTTCCGCCGACAAGGCCTCGGCCTTGTGCGCGACAAAGAAGAAATCGCCGAGGTCGCGGCGAAACCGCGAGGCCACGTGGGGCCGCAGCACCTTCACCGCGACCGTGGTGCGGACGCCGTCACGCTCGGTTTCGCCGCGATGCACCTGGGCGATCGAGGCGGCGGCGACCGCCGGACCGAAGCTCGCAAACACCTGCGCCACCGGGCGTTCCAGCGACTGCGCTATCACGGCCTCGGCTTCGCTTTGCGAAAACGGCGGCAGCCGGTCCTGCAGGCTCTCCAGATCGCGCGCCATCGCAACGCCGACCACGTCGGGCCGGGTCGCCAGAAACTGCCCGAGCTTGAGATAGGCCGGCCCTAACCGGGTCAGCGCGCGCGACAGCCTGGGGCCGGATTTGGCGCCGGGACGCTCGACGATCCGCGCCAGCTTCAGGGCGAGTTGTCCCGGCGGCGGCACCAGGCTCGGATCGACGACGCCGAACACGCCTTCGCGCGCAAATACGAAACCGGCGCGGGCGAGCCGCGCGATGTGGGTCATGGCAGAAATCACAAACGCCAGCCCGAATGCAACGTCACGATACCGCCCGAAAAACTCTGCCAGCTGACGCGGGAAAACCCGGCGCGGCGGATCATCTCGGCAAACGCGCCGGGCCTGGGAAATTTACGAATCGATTCGACGAGGTATTGATAGGATTCGGCATCGCCGGTGACCGCGCGGCCGAGCGGCGGGATCACCTTGAACGAAAACAGATCGTAGATTCGATCAAGCCCGGGGACATCAACGGTGGAAAACTCCAGGCACAGGAAGCGGCCGCCGGGCCGCAGCACCCGAAAGGCCTCTGCGAGCGCCGAATCGATCCGCGGCACGTTACGGATGCCGAATGCGATGGTGTAGGCGTCGAAAGTTCGGCTGGCGAACGCCAGCGCCTCGGCATTGCCCTCTACGAACGTTACCCGGTGCTCGAGCTGCCGCGCCGCGGCGCGCTCGCGTCCCACGGCAAGCATGTCGGCATTGATGTCGCAAACCGTGGCGTGAAAGCCTGCGCCGGCGGCCTTGGCGGCGCGAAACGCGATGTCGCCGGTGCCGCCCGCGACATCCAGCAGCGCAAACGGCGTATCGCCGCGCGGCGGATTGAGCGCGTTGATCATCAGATTCTTCCAGGCCCGGTGCAGCCCTGCCGACATCAGGTCGTTCATCAGGTCGTAGCGCTGGGCCACGCTGCGGAACACGTCGTCGACCAGCGTCTGCTTGTCGTCCAGGGGCACGTCCCTGAAGCCGAAATGCGTGGTTTGGCCCGGCTGACTCATGTTTTTTACGCCCTCAAACTGGCAACGGCGGACCATAGCGCGCCCGCCGCAATGTCGCTATCACGTCAACGCCACAAGGTGAATGACGCTGCCATGCCCGAATTACCCGAAGTCGAGACCGTCCGCCGCGGCCTGCAACCCGTCATGGAGGGATTCAGGATCGTGAAAGCGGAAGCCCGGCGCAAAGACCTGCGGTTTCCGTTCCAGAAAGATTTTGTGGCGCGGCTCATCGGCCAGACCGTCATCGGTTTGGGCCGCCGCGCCAAATATCTGATGGCGGATCTGGCCTCCGGCGATGTGCTGTTGATGCATCTGGGCATGTCGGGCTCGTTCCGCGTCGTCAAGGGCGAGGATGAGAAGACGCCGGGTCAATTTCATCATCCGCGAGCCGAGGATCGCGCCCATGATCATGTGGCGTTCCACATGTCATCGGGGGCCGCGATCATCTTCAACGATCCGCGCCGTTTCGGTTACATGAAGATCATCGCGCGCCACGCGCTGGAGCAGGAACCGCTGCTCAAGGGCCTTGGCCCCGAACCGCTCGGCAATGAATTCGACGCGGCGATGCTGGCGCGCGCCTGCGCCAACAGGAAGACCAGCCTGAAGGCGGCGCTGCTCGACCAGCGCGTGGTCGCCGGGCTCGGCAATATCTATGTCTGCGAGGCGCTGTTTCGCGCGCATTTGTCGCCGCGGCGATTGGCCGCGACCTTGGCCACCAAAGCCGGACAACGCAAAGGCGTTGCCGGTAGCGAGCCGACCAATCACGCCAAACGGCTGGTCACCGCGATTCACGCGGTGCTGAACCAGGCGATCAAGGCCGGCGGCTCGTCGCTGCGCGACCATCGCCAGACCTCGGGCGAGCTCGGCTATTTCCAGCACTCGTTCCAGGTCTACGACCGCGAAGGCGAAAAATGCCAGACCGCGGGCTGCGACGGAATCGTCAAGCGCTTTACCCAGAACGGCCGCTCGACCTTCTGGTGTCCGAAGTGCCAGAAGTAAGCGCGTCGCGCCGGAATAGCCTTCATGTCGCAATGACGAACGCGATCGGCGCCCCATCTATTCTAAAGGATGGGGAGCGCCGCTCGTCGTCAGATGGTTCGCTAGAAACCGCTCCAGGAAACCACCGCAGTCGTTTCCGCAGGGGCTTCCAGGAATATCGAGGAATCCACATCGGGCGAGGCCGCGAGGTCGCCGACAGCAGGCTGCTCATCGGCGGTCACGCCGGCGTTCAGCTTGGTCTCGACCCATTGCCAGAGGGCGCGGACTTCGTCCGCCGATTTCCCCGACGGCGCGTATTCCACGACCGCCAATCCCAGGCCCAGCGCATCCTGATGATCGTTGCGCATGACGATGTAAGGCAGGGCGAGCAGCCCGGAGCCGTCATACGCCGCCTCTTCGCCGAGCACGGTTGCGGCGTTGCTGACGCGTCGACCGCGGATCGGCGTCTGGTTGAGCACGAAAGCGAACGGCTTGTTCCAGGCGCGGATGATGCTGAGCGTCGGCGCGGTGGCTTCGATATCGGCGACGCTCGGGCGCGCCGGGATCAGGCACAGATCGGCGTGGCGTATAGCGGCCGTGGTCGCGGCGCTGGCGCCGCCGGTGTCGATGATCGTCATCGTCACGCCGCTGCGGTCCAGAGCCTGCAGGCGTTGCTCGATCTCGCCGGCGCTGTAAACCGGCTCTACCATCGGCTCGGCATAGGGGCGGCGGGTCTGCCAGTTCGAAAGGGTGCCCTGCGAGTCGGTCTCGATCAGGCGCACCGTGTGTCCGCCCTGGATCGCTGCCAGAGCCAGGCCGATGGCAAGCGTACTTTTGCCGCTACCACCCTTTTGGGTGGCCAATACGATCGTGTACATTGTAGGTTCCTTCGGATTTGTTTTACGGGATTTGCGGTACGCTCTACTGTTGCATCGCATTCTACGATGCCGAGCACTCTCGCTCAGGACTGCCGGCCCGATCCGCAAAAACGTGGGGGATCGCGGCTGTCCGAATCACCAAACAGTGCGACGATGACCGATGATGAGGCATATGACAATTCCGATAGAATACGGTCCGCAATGCATCCTGCAGTGCCAAGGCAAAGGACGATGGCATCATGACCGTTGACTGGCGGGATCGTGCCGGCACGGATTTCGTCTGCCAGAAGCGGCCGGCATCGGGCAGCCGCGGCATGGTGGTCAGCAATCATCCGCTGGCATCGGCTGCGGGGGCGGAGATGCTCGCCGCCGGCGGCAACGCCATCGACGCTGCGATCGCGACCCTGTTCGCGCTGACCGTGGTCGAGCCGATGATGATCGGGATCATCGGCGGCGGCATGACCCATATCCGACTCAGTGACGGCAGCCACCGCTTCATCGACGGCCAAAGCACGGTTCCGCTTGCGGTGAAGCCCGACACCTATCGCTCCAAGCCGGGTTCGGCGCCCGACGTGTTCGATACCATCGACGATGAGAATCTCACCGGGCCGAAGGCGGTCGCGGTGCCCGGCTCGCTCAAGGCCTGGTGCGAGACCCAGCAACGATTCGGCACCCTGTCACTGGCCGATGTGATGCAGCCGGCGATCCGGCATGCGTCGCGGGGTTTTGCGGCGACGCCCTATTTGCATGAATGCATCGTCGACGCCGCGCGCGAGATGCGCAAGGACAAGGCGATCTCGGCGATCTATTTGCCGAACGGAAAACCGCTGGATGCCGGCGACCGCGTCGTGCAATCCGAATATGCCGAAACGCTCACCCACATCTCGCGCCATGGCGAGGCGGCGCTCTATCACGGCCCGCTCGGCGACATCCTGGTCGACTACATGAAGGCGCATGGCGGTTTTGTCACCCGCGAAGACCTCCGCTCTTACCAGACCGTCGAGCGCTTGCCGGTGCGGGCGGACTATCGCGGCTGGGAGATCCTCGGTCCGCCGCCGCCCGCGGCCTCCGGCGTCCATATCGCGCAAATGCTGAATATTCTCGAAGGCTACGACATCGCCGCAAAAGGTTTTGGCACCGCCGAGACCATCCATCTCCTGGCCGAAGCCATGAAGATCGCCTTTGCCGACCGCGCCGCCGCCAGCGGCGATCCGGACTTTATCCGGGTGCCGGTGGCGCGGCTGATCTCGAAGGAGTACGCCAGCGAACGCCGCCGCGCGATCGATCCCGGCCGCGCGCAGCGCTGGGCCGCCGGCGTGGCGCAACTCGAAGGCGCCCACACCACGCATATGACGGCGGCGGACGCGTTTGGTAACGTGGTCGCGACCACGCAGACCATCAATAATTTGTTCGGCGCCAAGTTTCTGATTCCGGGCCTCGGCACCGTGCCTAACAATTACATGAACCTGTACGATCCCCGCGCCGGCCATGCGCTGTCGTTGGCACCGGTCAAGCGCGTCACCACCTCGATGTCGCCGGTGATGGCGCTGCGCCATGGCAAGCTGGTTTATGCGCTCGGCCTGCCCGGCGGGAAGCGGATTTTCCCGAGCGCGCTGCAGGCGCTGCTCAATCTGATCGATCACGGCATGAGCCTGCAGGAGGCGGTCGAGGCGCCGCGGGTCTGGACCGATGGCCATGCGCTCGAGGTCGAACGGGCGGTTCCGGACGGGGTCCGTGCCGCGCTCGCATCATTGGGCCACAAGGTGGTTGCGGTACCGACCGTGGCCGGGGGCATGAACGGCATCCATTTTCACGAGGACGGTTCGCTGACGGGGGCTGCCTGCTGGCGCGCCGACGGCACGCCGGTCGGTCTTGCCGGCGGGCTGGCGCGTGCCGGCGTCCGGTTTGGGCTGGCGTGAC
>Ga0209736_1000311_pt1 | contig 15631 bp, 12 predicted proteins | sample BlaSpr_A8_Ref_M3_FD_187992 | JGI IMG/M metagenome (GOLD analysis project Ga0209736, IMG submission 187992) | Forest soil microbial communities from Thunder Bay, Ontario, Canada - Black Spruce, Ontario site 2_A8_Ref_M3 (SPAdes) (version 2) | ecosystem: Environmental > Terrestrial > Soil > Boreal...
CGCCGGAAGCTTTGCGTCCAGGCTGTTGAACAGTTCCGCAAATTTGGGCACGACGTAGGTGAACAGGAACGTCACCATGATCATCACCACGGTGACCAGCAGCGTGGGATAAATCAGCGACACGAATAGCTTCTTGCGGAATGTCATGGCCAGCCGCTGAAAGCTGATGTAACGGGTCAGCACTTCGTCGATGTTGCCGCTCTTCTCACCCGCCATTAAAGTTGTGGTGTAAATCTTGGGTACAATTCCCTGTGCCGCGAAGGCGTCGGACAGCAACTCTCCTCCCTTAACGCGCTCTCTGACGTTTTCGAGAATCTGCCGCAGTTGTGCGTCCTTTTGCCGCTTGATCAGCAGTTCAAGCGAATTCAGGATGGGCAATCCCGCCCGGATCAGCGTCAGGAACTGCTGGTTGTACACCAGAAATGAGTCCTGCTTTAGCTTTCTCCGGCGGCGCAGCGAAACTCCCGACGTGAGCACTCCCTGGGGCTTGACCCAGTAGACCAGGTAGCCCTGCTGCGAGAAGCGGTCGCGCACTTCGGCTTCCGAGTAGCCGTGCTCAATGTGCTGCTGGACGCGCCCGCGATCGTCCGCGATTTTTACTACAAATTCCGCCATTTGCCGATTCTTCTGTAGGTTCCGGAGGACACTGCTCCGGCCTCAGTCTAACATTTCACTGACTATTCTAAGCCGCCGACCGGCGTCGAAACTTCCGCTTTCAGTACCCAAGTAACCAAGCTTGTATAGGGACAGCCGCCGTTCGACCCGCTGAGTGAGGCAGGCTCTCGAACGTCCGCCGAGCGCAGCTAGCCCGTACCGACCCCTACGGCCCCAGTCCTTCCACCGTCTCCGTGCCCGGCGGGGGCCTAAACTGGAACCGCGCGTCGCTGATTGCTACATTTTCCTTCATCCCGCTGAAGCGGTATTCCGTCGCCGCCCCATCCACTTCCTGAATGACAATCCGCACAATCTGATTCTCCGGCGTGATCTCCAGCAAAATCTCGCTCACTCGATCCGCGAGCGCCTGAGGCACCCCACGCAAAACCACATCACCGGACTGCATGGGCGTTACATCTGGAGCTAGAGATAGTCCGCGCAACTCTTTCTCCAGCTTGGTCTTACCTAGCATGAATGCCAACGGCGACCGAATGTCCTCCAGCTTCTTTGCCGCTGTCTTCCGCGCCTGCCGGTCCCCAGGGACGTAAAACCACGCATCTTTCCCATCGCTGACAAACAGCTTGTCCTTGGGAGAACGGTACTCCCATCGCATCTTGCCAGGTTTTTTCAGCCATAGGGTTCCAGACTCGGTCCGCTCCATCCCTGAGCCGCGATACAACTCAGTAAATTCCGCGTGCAACGAGCTCAAATGGTTGTAATGGCGATCGACCGCAGCCGCCAGCGCCTTGACGTCTGCCGCAAACGTGGCAGCCGGAAGCAGAATCGCCGAGAAGGCAAGCGCTATGGCGAAGCGAACAAAATGAACTCGCATCTCGGTGAACTTTTCGCAGGATACCCGCGACAGCGTAGCTATTTATGTCGGCATTCTCACGCGCACTCGGGAGGGAAACACAGCCGGCCTGCGCGAGAACTCCCGACTAAATTGTAACAGTTACCTGCGGGGCCAATCTCGTCCCCGCGCGAAGCGGTCGCTGTTCCGCTTGCCCGTGTAAGGCCGCGGTCCCAACCGCTTAGCACTGATTACTGAAGATTGAGTATTGATGTGTCGTAACGATTTTTCGTAGCGTAGCGCACTCGCTGAACACGTGCTCAAGCAGAGGATTGTGATAGATCAAATACACCGCTCTGGGATGGCTGCGCAAAGACTGCTCCAGGTTCCAAAGCACCTGCCGCATTCCCGATTCGGGGAAAGGATTGAAGAGAAAAAGCACGAGCGGCTCCTCGGGAAATTGGAATGCGGTCGCGTCGCCGCAGATCGACTCCAGCCTGAAACATTTCTGCGCTTCGCTCTTGTATTGCCGCAGGTTTTGCTGTGCGATGTCATGCAAGGACAGAAGGAGTTCCACTCCAACGATCCGGCGGAAGGGATAGTCCGATGCCATCAGGAGCGTACGTCCTTTTCCGGAACCGAGATCGACGAAGGTGAAGTCGCGGAAGTTGAGTACAGCCTGATCCGAATTTAGGGACTGCTGCAAGGTGTTGAGCATCTCGTGAAACGCTGCCGGTTCGGTGGGCTGATAGGCCGAATGGAACTCACCTAGTAGTCGATCGCGCCAGCCGACTGTGCCGCTGGTGGTGTTGACGCGATAGTCCCAATCGTAGTCGGCATCGCCGTAGCGTTGCCGCAGACGCTCTGGAGTGGAATCGCGTACGAACCCCCATAAGACGCGCAGAAGGTGACGCGTCGCGAGGTAGGAGCCCTCGTACGAAGCAGCGTGGGTCCACCAACGCCACGCAGTTCGCAAAACGCTGATATCTCGACCGGACTCCATGGAGAGAAAAAAGAAAAGAGAAAAACAATGCCCTGACATCATACGAGCTAGCTGGCAATCGCCATCTGGGCGTGGACTACTGGCTATGCTCGTGGAATTTGGGGATTGCAGGCGGCTTGTATCCAGGCGGCAGGCCCCTGGTGAGGAAGTTAAAATCGTCGGGATTCTCGACCACGACGAGGCCGCGACTGGTTAGCTTGTACGGATGCCCATCCGGGTCGACCGGGATGCCGGGCAAATCTTCAGCGACCGCAAGTTCCTGCATATTGGCGGGAAGGCGCCCGGTGCGCTCCCCGAAGCGCGTTACGGCGGATTGCAGCCTCGTGACGTCCTCGTCCACTTGGATCGCACGGAGATGTTCGATGGCGTTCTGTCGGACCAACGTGTCGGGGCTGGATTCGTACGTGGAGCTCCAGAGCAGGCGCGCGGTAGCGTAGTCGCCGGCATGCCCGGCCATCTTCGCTGCCAGTACCTTCATAAGGGGATTTGCGCCGGGGACCTCCGCGCCCTGTGCGAACGCCTGTGAGGCTTTCTCGTAGTTCTTGATCTCGGTGTAGTAAACGAAACCGAGATCGTAATAGAGCTTCCAATTGTCGGGATTGTGCCGGATGCCGTACTCCATCAATTGAATGGCGCGACCGGGTTCGCCGGCGCCCTCAGGAGGAGCGGGGGCCAGAAAGCTGGCGCCGAACTCGTATGCCGGAAACAGGTGCGGATCGAGTGTGGTGGTGATCTCAAGGAGCGGTGCTAGTTCATTATAGGTGAGCGCATGGTTGACGTGGCGCTCGCCGAAATATTGAACGATTCGCGTCCAATAGATGCAGGCCATCATGCCGTCGAAGCCGAGACTGGCCCGCTTCACCATCTTCGGTGAACTGATGTAGGGAGCATCGTCGATGATTGCCGGAGGACGGACTTCGTCGATGTGCCGCAGCAGTAGAATGCTGGAGGCCATGGAAATGGTCAGGCAGGCGGCAGCGGCGATGGTGGTGCGCCGAGCGGCGGTCATTTCAAAGAACTCGGGGCTGGAATCCACGATGTCATTTCAAGTTTCTGCGCTCGAAGATCAGGATCGCGCCGCTCAAGGCCATCGCCGTGTAGAACAATGCATAGAACGTGTTCTGCAGGATGAGTTGCAAAGCGAGCGGTTGCTGATGCGCGACCGCGCTAATCACGTTGAGCGCGGAGAAGTTGGGCACCAGATAGGCCACGGCCGTGGCGACCCATCGGGTAACGCCGGTGGTCAGGGCAGCAAATCCGCGAAGGTCGTCGGCAAAGCTGCCGATAACGAATAACGAGAACGCGAACACAGCGGAGAACAAGGGAGACGAGAATGAAGAGAACAATAGCGCGAGCGAGCAGATGATCAGGAACTCAAGGACGATGAAATACAGCGCCACCAGGATCAGGGCATCAGGCGCGGAGAATTTGTGAGCCACATAGAGCAGTGCGCCAAAGACTCCAATGGCCATAAAGAAGGTGTTCACGACTAGCGTTCCCGCAAGGCCCAGGAACTTGCCAACGATAAACTCCCAGCGGCGGACCGGGCGCGACAGAACCGTATATAGCGTGCGCTTCTCGATTTCTTTCGAGACCAGGCCGATCCCTACGAAAATGGCGATGACGATGCCGAAAAGAGAAACTGCCGTGAGCCCGAAGTTGACCACGACCAGGCGCTCAATCTGAATCGAAATCTGGCCAACGAAAATCGCTGCCCCCGAAAGTAGCAGGGCAAAGGCGATCAGGTTATAGAGAACGCGATCGCGCACCGCTTCGCGGAAGGTGTTGGAAGCTATATGAATGATGCGGGAGCTCATGATGTCTTCCCCGCGGTAGTGTGCTGCAATTTCTCCACGAAGTAGGATTCGAGCGAGGTGCGCAGCGGCGTAATGGCGATCAGGCGAATATGCTCGCGCCGCAAGGCATCGATGGCGGCATCTTGCTGCTTCTCGGGAAGGATCGCACGGACGGTGTCTCCGGTGACATGGCACTCCGCGCCCATGGCTTTCATGGAAGCCGGGACCTGCGTGCCTTGCCAAATGACTTCCACCTTGCCCTGAACGGTCGAGGTCAAATCTTCTACGGCCCCCACACCACGCAGTTCGCCTTTGTGAATGATCGCTACGCGATCACAGAGCGCTTCGGCGTCGGAAAGGATGTGGGTCGAGAAAAACACTGTCCTGCCTTCCCGCTGAAGCTGCTCCATCAGGTCGCGAACTTCTCGGCGTCCGAGGGGATCCAGACCTGACATCGGTTCGTCGAAAAAAACCAACTGGGGATTATGCAGGATAGCCTGGGCGATCCCGACGCGCTGCAGCATGCCTTTGGAAAACTTGCGCAACTGCATGCCCTTGATGTCAGCTAAGCCCACACGCTGCAACACTTCTTCGACGCGACGGCTGCGATCTTTGCCGGGAACTCCGGAGAGTTGTCCATAATAGTCGAGCAATTCGTGGGCGGTCAGGTAATCGTAGAAGTAAGGCTGCTCGGGAAGAAATCCTATCTGCGCTTTGACTTCAGGGTCGGTCCATTCGCGACCCAAGATGCGAGCCGTGCCGGCTGTCGGAAACACGAGCCCCATCAGCATTTTCAGCGTAGTGGTTTTGCCCGCGCCGTTGGGTCCCAGAAAGCCAAAGATTTCCCCTTCTTCGACTGTGAGATGAAGGGGTTGCAAGGCGCGTTTTGGGCGCTTGCGCCAGAAGCCCACCATGTAGGTCTTTTCAAGTCCAAGGATTTCGATTGCAGCCATGGTCAGAGTGTGCGCAGTGGCGAGAGCATGCCGAAGCACTTCCGCAATTATTATATGCAAGGACGCTGGAAATGAAGCGCAGAGCGCGGTTACCGAGGTCACTGGCTGGACGGTTAGTTCGAGAGGAACCAGTCAGCTTTTTTCTGGGTCAATACCCAGTCCGATGAAACGCGCTGCGCTTGCGTATAGGCGGCGTTTGAGTCGGCCTGTCGACCGCAATGTTGCAAAGCCGTGGCCAGGAGCAGGTAATGAAAGTCGATCGGATCTACCGTAACGGCACGTGAAAAGAAATCCGCCGCGGTAGCGTAGTTGGCGTCGCGATAGGCCAGCAGACCCATGCCCAACAAGGCATAGGGATCTTGCGGATCGATTTGCAACGCCTGGTTAAAATTGTCTCGCGCTTCCGATGTTTTGCCGAGTTTGGTGTTCGCGATTCCCAGATCACGGAACGCCATTTCTCGTGCGTTCCGGTTATTAGTGCCCTGAAGAACGCGGTGGGCGTCTGCTATGGCGCCGGCAACGTGCTCATGGCGAAGCTCGTAATCTGCAAAGTAGACAATCTCCGTCAGCGGATACTGATGGAGATGATCCGCTTGGATATATTCCACCATCGCCTCCTCGTGCCGATCCTCCTTGGTTAGCACCGCGGCCAAGTAGGAGTGCGCAATAAAGTTGCGATCAGTGACTCTCAGCGCATACCGCCAAAGAGTTTCGCTATCGTGCCAGTAAGAAATCTGTCGCGGAGTAAGAAACGCGGCGCCTGCGACCGCCAGGCAAGCCGGGACCGCCAGCCAGCGGGGAGAAACTTGCCACTCTCGGCCGGCCTCCGCGACCGCCCAGGTGACCATCCAAAACAGGCCAATGAATGGAATGTAGGCGTATCGGTCGGCCATAGCTTGGTCGCCCACTTGCACGATTCCAATCATAGGAACCAAGATGCCAAGAAACCACAACCAACCCACCAAAAGGTAGCGTTTTCGTGACGCGAGAATCAAAGCTGTCGTAGTTAATAAGAAAGCGCCCGCGGTAACGACTTGCCGCACAGGAAGTCCTGTACCCGGATGAGAGTAGGCCGGAGAAAGATGGACCGGCCAAAAAGCGTGACCGACGTAGCGAGCATAGGCAACGGCGGCATTTCCCAATCTTACTGGGAGAGAGTACCCCGTCATCCCGCCGCGCACCGCATTGTGTTGCGCACGCATGGTCAGCAGCGCGTCCCCTGCGGACAGCAGGAGCAAGGGAAGTTTTTCAAGAATCAGCCAGCGAATCGATGCCGGCGTAAAGCGCGAAGGAACTTCAGCGTTGTCCGCGGAGCGAAATCGTTGCAGCGGCCAAAAATCCCAAAGCAGGAGAACACAGGGGAAAGTGATGACTTGGGGCTTTGCCATCAATGCCAGCGCAAACAGGAGCGCTACGGAAGCATAGCGTCGAACCGAAGGACGTTGCGCGTACCATCCGTAAGCCAGCATGGCGAGAAGAAAGAACAACATGCTGAGGACGTTCTTGCGCTCGGCTGCCCACGCCACGGACTCCACATTCACCGGGTGCACTGCGAAAAGCGCCGCAACAACCAGGCTGCGCCACGTGAAACCCGTCGTGCTTTGCAATAGCAGAAACAGCAACACTGCATTCATCGCATGCAGCAGAACGCTCATGTAGTGATGTCCAGCAGGATTCTTTCCGAACAATTGCCAGTCGAGAGCGTGCGACCACCATGTGAGCGGGTGCCAGTTCTCACAGGCGTAGGTGGTTAACGCCCACTTCATCGTAGACAGAGTCAGTCCCGCATGAACGTGCTCGTTCTCGGTGACATATCCGTTGTCATCGACATTGATGAATGCATTGTGAATGATGCCGTTGTAGACGGCGAGAGTAGACAGTACTAACAGCAGAGAAAGGATTATGGTTCGCTTTCGCGAAGACGAGAACAAACCTCGTGGTGCCGAGCTCGACTCAATTGTGAGTGCAAGTGACGCTGCTGTTGACGCTTCCGAAGTGATGGGCATACAGAGGAAATTATACTGAGACCACGGCGTGAGTTGATGGTGACGCGCGCAGTCCGAAGTACCTTCGTAACTTACGCCTTTCCGCTCGCTCGCCAACGAATCGTGGTTACTGAATCGCCGTGGTCGCCGCGGTGCAAGGTTGCGTGATCGCGGCAGTGGAAGAGCGCACGACCCCATCTTCAAAGGAGCAGAAGTAGCGGCTTCCAGTGATACTGGGGTTCTGGGGCGTTGCTAGGATGCTGTAGGACGGCGTTGTGCCGCCGACGGCCGGGCTGCTGCCGATTTGCAGCGCAAACGTGTAGCCACTTTTAGTGCCCGTGGAGAGTGAGCTATCGATAAAGCAACCGCTGCTGGTGGACGGTACGCAGGCGGCGCCAGCCGGGCCACCCAAATTGGCCAGTACGGTGGCAAAGCCCAGGTTCGAATAAGCGGCGTTGTATGAAATTTCGGCGGTGTTGATGCTCCGCACAGAGCCCACTGCGGACGACTCATTGGCCGACAAACGAGCGCGCATCAGGGAAGGGACGGCAATGGCCGCGATGATCAGGATGATAGCGACCACGATCAGCAGTTCTATGAGTGAGAAACCCTTCTGTTTTCGCATTGAAGTTCATCCTCTCGCCGGCTGTTCGTTGCTACGTACGGCCGGTGCGGAATTCTGACTCTCGTCCAAGACAGCTATCCTTTTGCAGGCACGTTTCGGGCCATTGCAGCTTACTCGGCCAACTCTATGTCGTGTGGTTTCAGGAGATTACTTTGACAAGAACATCACAATCACTGGCATCGGGAAGAAATTTGGCCTTGCAATGACAGTTTTTGTCACTACATTGCGGATTCGCTTAGAGAAGACTGCAAGGAGAGAGAAGCTGAGAAGCGGAGGAAAAAAAAACAAAGAGCAGCGAACTTTCGTTCGCTGCTCCTGGCTCGTACCCTCCCCCAGGTACTTCGCCAAACTGAGATCTACTGAAGTGCGGTCGTGGTCGCATCGCAAGGAAGCGTGGGAAGAGCCGTCGAAGAACGGACCACGGCATCTTCAAAGGAGCAGAAGTACCGAGTGCCGGTCTGGTTCGGGGTGACTGGGGTCGCCGAAATGCTGTAGGACGGTACGATTCCGCCTACGGCCGGGCTGGTCCCAAGCGCCAGGGTAAATTTATAGCCACTCTTAACGCTAGTGGACAGTGAGCTATCGATGAAGCAGCCGCTGCTGGTGGACGGAACGCAGGCTGCACCGGCCGGACCACCCAAATTGGCCAGTACGATGGCGAAGCCAAGGTTGGAATACGCGGCGTTGTAAGAGATCTCCGCGGTGTTGATGCTACGCACAGAGCCCACGGCGGACGCTTCGTTGGCCGACATGCGGGCGCGCATCAAGTTCGGAATGGCGATAGCTGCAATGATCAGGATGATGGCCACCACGATCAGCAGCTCGATCAATGAGAAACCCTTTTGTTTACGCATCTCGATTTTCCCTCGTTTTTCTTCGTTCGAATTTATTCTGCTCACGAATGACGCAGTCGTTCACGATATTTGCACTTGCCTCGCCAAAGCCGCTAGTTACCTTGGTTCCGAGGGACACTTCCGAAGGGCTTTGTTTTCAGCGGAAGGGCAAACTTCAGTCCTCTCTTCACATTCCCCGAGCGTCCCTCGCTAGCAGAATCCGTCGCCTGATTGACAATTCTTGTCAGTCGGATGCTCAGACATTTTTGAACGCGCCAGTCAGAAGGTTGGGCTTGCAATCGAGCCTCGGTTCAAATTAGAAGCACGCAAAGAGCAGCATCCGGGGAGCGCGCCGACGTCTTCAAAGAGACATTCGAGGCTGAATCTAAGATCGTCTGGAGGACGAGTTGGTTATAGCTAAGAGCTAGAAGCTAGGAGCTTTCTTCTATCACAGACTTCCGGCTTTCAGCAGCATGCAGGTGACATCGTCGTGCTGAGGGGTGTTGCCGACGAAGAGATCAAGTTCGGCCATGAGGCTCTTGAGCATTTCTGCAGGAGCGACCGATTTTCCCGCTTCGATCGCAGCCAGCAGCCGAGTTTCCCCGTATTCATCCTGCCGGGCGTTCTCGGCCTCCACCAATCCGTCAGTGAAGATGATCAGCCAGTCGTCCGCCGATAACGTGACCGTGGCCGATTCGTATTTCACTTCAGGTTGAATGCCGAAGGGCAGTCCGCCGACATCCAGGCGCTCGATTTGTCCGCTGGCGCGGCGCAGGATCGGATTGTTGTGACCGGCGTTGATGTAGTCAACAGTACGGCGTACCGGATCATATTCCGCAAGGAACGCCGTGGTGAAGCGCAATCCTCCCTGGCTGTTACTGCAGGCGTAGCGATTCATATTGGAAGCAAGTTCGGGCAGAGCCACTTGCGCCGTCGAAAGCGTTTTGAGGCTCGCCTGAAATGTGGCCATCAGCATGGCAGCGGGAATGCTTTTGCCAGCGACATCGGCCACGGCGAGGACTACACGATTCTCTTCGTTGGTTCTTCCCGGTCGCGGGAAGACGTCATAATAGTCGCCGGCCACGGTATTCGCCGGGCGTGTGGCGTAGGCGACGACCAAGCCCGGAATCTGCGGAGGCGCCCCCGGCAACAGCCAAGTCTGGATCTCGCGCGCGATCTGCAGGTCACGCTTCATCACCACGCGATCGGCAATCTCCAGCACGAGCAGCAGAAGAAGCAGTAGCGCCGCCCAGAAGTGAAGATCGAATTCAACGGCATAGACTTTGCCGTCCCCGCCCGTACGTTCGAATGCGGCGTGAGGAAGAGCCAGAAAAATCAGCGCCAGCAGCAGCAAGACACGGCGCGCGGGGGGAAGTTTCTCGAACACCGCCCAGAAAAATTCCTTAATGACATGCACACGCCGTCCCCGCCTGGTCAAGCCCTCGGGCGTTTTCGCATCGACGTCGCGCGAGTACAACCGATAGCTGGTTCGCGCTTCGGACTCGAATTGCGACCAGAGCTGGCTGAGCTCGAGTCCTTCGGTGACGCGCCGCCAGAATCTTTGCAGCCGCGTGCCGACCGGGATTCGTTCGGAGGAGGATTGTCCGGCAGGTGGGAAGGCGGTTGCCATTTTGAACCAATGATTATAGAAGATGTTTCTTTACTTACCGCCGAGCGGGCAGGGGGCGCCGAGAAGCCATTGCATTCACGATGAATTGTCATCCTGAGCAACGCGAAGGACCTCTCTACCTTGCCGCACAGCGCATAGGTCCTTCGCTTCTCTAGGATGACACTCCGCTCCGCACTCGCTGGTAAAAGGCTTTTTCAAAATAGATTTAATTGTTCGTCGAAAGCCTGGACCGGCCACTTCGTTGCATAGGCAGGGCGGCGCGCGCTCGTGATCTTGTATTTCTCGCGCAGGCGCGCCATTAGATTCGACAATCCCTTTCCATAAGCCGAAGGAAGGAAAGCGCGATCCTGATAGCGCTGGCGATAGTTCTCGGAGAGATGCGGGAAGTTTTGTTCGAGGAACGGAAGAAAGATGGCCGCGGAACACGGCTTCAGAAAAAGGGGATTGGCGAAAACGTAGTCGGCGCCAGCGTCGGCGGCGGCACGAATCAGGCGTTCGAGATCCTTCGGCGAGTCAGTGATTCCTGGAATCACGGGCGAACAACTCAGACCCACCCGCACCCCTGCCTGGCTGAGGGCGTGCACAGCATCGAGCCGCAGATCAGGGCGGGGAGCGCGCGGTTCGAGAATCCGCGCCAGGTCAACGTTGAGTGTGGTGACCGTAACATGTACGGAGAGTTTGTTCGATTGAGCAACCTGTTTCAACAGGTCGAGGTCACGAACGATGAGATTCGATTTGGTGACGATGCCAAGTTCAAAGCCGCGATGAAGCGCGAACTCGTCCAGAATTGTGCGAGTGACTTCGTAGCGGTGCTCGGCCGGCTGGTAGGGATCGGTAGCAGTGCCGAGCGCAATGGCTTCGTCGGGCTTTACGCGTCGGAGTTCGTGACGCAGGAGGCCGGCGGCATTTTGCTTCACGTAAATCTTCTGCTCGAACTCCATGCCATCTCGCATTTCCATAAACTCATGGGTGTAGCGCGCGTAGCAGTAGCGGCAACCGAATTCGCAGCCGCGGTAAGGATTGATCGTCCAGGTGAAAGGCATCTGACGGCCACTGACGCAGCGGTTCAGCAACGACTTAGACGGAAGAGTGAAGTATTCAACATTGTGCCCTTCGCGCAACGACTCGCCCTCGGACGCGAGCCGCGCAATACCGATTAGCCGGGGTTTCTGGGGAAGAGGGAGCAAGGGCAAGGAAGACATCGCATGTTCGTCTTTTATTCGCCTACAATAGCCTCCCAGCGCAGGTCCGTCAAGTGGCAAGGAAGACGTACGCTAGGACGAGTTTGGCAGGAATTGATCCCGTTCGGGGAATTAGCATCTGAATTTACGGCGATGACGATTCGCCCAGCTTTCGGTTCTACAGGAACTTATGTACGTGCTAAGAGTTATCCTTAGGTGGTATACTGTAGAGCAGATACCCTCTCCGCCAGAAGGTAGTAGTCATGAATTCACCCACGTGCCCAATCCCTGGAAACAAACCCCATGGCGTTGCTCAATTCCGTGAGCTCCCGCTATGCTCGATCTGCAATACTCCGGTGCCTCTTGAGAGCGCCAACACTGACGAAAACGGCGAAGCGATCCACGAAGAATGCTATACGCTCAAAGTGCAGCGCCATCAAGTAACCGGCTCTACATAACCCGGCTCTACATAACCCGGCTCTACATATCCCAAGATTCGCCCATCCAGGCGCGGATTACCACTCTTCGTTCATGCCCAGTTTCCCCAAGGACGCTAACCCCTCCGTCCTATTATTTCTTTGGATCGGACTGCGGCCCTACTTCCGCAGGGTTCACCCAATTGACCTTGAAGGGACCGACTCCGTGCGCCTGAATAATCGTTTCACCTTCAGCACGGGCGAAGTGCCGCATCTCTTTCGGCATGGTCATGAAACTGCCGACAGTCATTGCTTTCAGTTGCAGTTCCTCGTACTTTTCGCCAACGCCTACCAGAAACGTACCCTTAAGCACAGTAACGTTTTCGTCGATGGGATGCCAGTGCGGCGGAACTTTCGCACCGTCCTGTCCACGAAAGCGCACCGTGAAGGGTTCGCCTTCCCTGTCGGGGTTGCCGGAAACGACGGTGATCTCCCAACCGGAGATGATCGGTGTCCATTTCAATTCCGTGGCATTCACGATTGCGTGCGTTTCCGAAGCATTTTGTTCTCGCGCCAAGAGTCCCCAGCACCCGATTGCCAAGCCCCCCGCTGCAACAGCCAAGGCTGCACATTTCAAGAAACTTTTCATGCTTCCTCCGTTTCGGCCAGAGACTATGCGTATCGTGGCGATACGTCAATAATGGACCAACCAACAAGAGTCTTTGCCCGTCCCATCTAGGCTACTCATTGAGAAGTTCTTGGAGCGCATCTTCGCTTCCCCTCGCCGCGCCGCGCCGCGCGGCGGGGCTGTCAGAGGCAACCCCAACCCCGGCGGCTGTTAGGCCGGGGGTAGCCGAATTTTTCCCGAAAGGTGCTACCCCGTCAAGTGCGAAAGGGGATAGGAGATAGAGATGTTTGGAACGGCACACTGATGTTCATCAGCTGATAAACATACGGAGATTTTCCCGGTGGTCGTAATGCGCATTTACTCCGAGCGGGTTGGCGTCGGATCAAGCGCATCCGAACCGGTGCTGGCGCGCTTGATCCGATTGGGAATCAGTCCACCATGATGCGTTTTGCACTCAGATCGCCTTTCACCTCACTGGTCAGATTTCCGTTGACGTCGTAAAAATCGAAACTGAAGGTTCCCTGATAACTATCTGCATCGGCGTCCAGCGTGACGGTTTCGCGGATGATGAGGGTTCCGATCAGATTTCCGTTTGCGTCCCAGTTCCAAGCTAGATGCTTGAGCTTGAAAGTGTGGGGCGCGACCTTCTTCCACACGCCGAGACACACGTTGCCCAATGCGGGCGGAACTCCGTTATCGTTCAGAATTTCCGACGCATCGCTGTGCCACTGATCGAAGCCTTCGTCGTAGAGCATGCCGCCGGAGAGAAAGCGGACATGCCAGAGTCCTACGATGGATTCGTTTGAATCTTCCGCGGCGCTCCCAGACGACGGTTGCATCAGAGTCGGCATTTTGAACAAGTCCCGTTGCGGCAATACAACCGGCGACTTCGGATAGGGCGGAGCGCAAGAGGCGCTGGCGAGTGCGGACAGCACGCCACAGCATGCAAGAATTGCAAGAGGCAGAACCGTTCTTGAAAAGTGGCCGCGCCAAGACCGCCTTTGAAGGTAGGCGAGAGGCGGATGGCGATATCGTGTCGTGGTGCTTGGTTGTTGGTTCATAGCAGTTCTCCTTTTAGGGTCCGCGCATTCTTTGGTCCGCACGGACAACTTAGTGTTCGCACTTTGGGACTTGCTCGGGGAACGGTCAATGCAACGGGTCTCACGGCTTTCTCACCCCGTTCTGACGAAAGATAAACGCTTTGAATCGTAGGGCGTACGAGGGACGGACCTTGCCACGCGCGAGTAGATGGATTACACTTCCGCGCTGTCAGCAATCGTTTTATGAACTCAGTACCCTCTCCGCGCAGTGAAATCCGAGTCGGAGAATGGGATTTGGATCTCCAGACCGGAGAACTGCGTAAGCCGGGAGCGGCACTGCGGCTTCAAGAACAACCCCTTCAAATTCTTCAAGTACTAGTGGAATGCCCCGGCAAGGTCGTGAGCAGAGAAGACCTGCGCAAACGCATCTGGCCCGCCGACACTTTCGTAGATTTCGACCATGGTCTTTACAGCGCGATCAAGCGGTTACGTGACGCGCTGGGGGACTCCACCGAGAATCCTATCTACATCGAGACCCTGCCCCGCCGTGGGTATCGGCTAATCGCGCCCGTCACGATACCGCCCGAGGCCGCTGTTGCGGCGGAGAGACCGATAGCCGAAGCAGCGGTACCCGGCATTCGAAAGCGGGCGCCAAGAAGGTTCGAGCGGCCGGTGATTGCGATTTTGGGAACAGCAATCCTCCTGATGGCGTTGCTTCTGGGCACTGTAACGGTCAATTTTCGAGGACGGCTCTTCGGTGGGAATAGGGCAAAACCTATTGCATCGCTCGCGGTGCTGCCGTTGGAAAACCTTTCTGCCGATCCCGATCAGGAATATTTCGCAGATGGGATGACCGACGAACTGATCACGGATTTAGCGCAGCTGGGGAAGCTGAGGGTGATCTCCCGCACTTCGGTGATGCACTACAAAGGAACGCAAAAGACGCTGCCCCAAATCGCTCGGGAACTGAACGTGGACGCGGTCATCGAAGGGAGTGTTGCCCGGTCGGGAGATCGCGTGCGAATACGCGTACAGCTGATACGCGGTGAAGACGATTTGCACCTGTGGGCGCGAGCTTATGACCGTGAATCGCGAGATGTATTGCTCTTGCAACGGGATGCCGCGGAAGATATCGCCGGCCAAATCGGCAATAAGCTAGAAGTCTCTGGGGCGTCTGGGGGAGGGGCGCGGGCCCGTCCGATCAAACCGGAGGCATTCGAGTCCTACCTCAAAGGTCGCTACTTCTGGAATAGACTCACACGGGAGAGCAACCTCAAGGCAATAGGATATTTTGAGCACGCCATCCAGCAAGATCCCGATTTCGCGCAGGCATACTCGGGGCTTGCTGATGCCCAACTGTATCGCATGTTTTTGGAGGGATCATCACCACGGAACGCGGCGAGCAAAGCCAAGCAATCGGCAACCAGAGCTCTTGAGATTGACCCGAAGCTGGCTGAAGCACACGCCTCTCTGGGGCAGATTCTTGAAGTCTACGAGTGGAAGTGGGACGAGGCTGAGAAAGAATACCGTCGCGCAATTGAGCTGGATGCAAACTACGTGCCGGCGCATCAGTTCTACGCTCTTTATCTAGCAGGTATGGGCAGGTTCGCAGAAGCTCTCGCCCAAGCCCGTTTGGCGCAACAGCTCGACCCGGTTTCTCCGTTTGCGTACGCAAGCGGTGGGGCCGTCTCCTTTGTAGCTCGCCAATATGACTCTGCAATCGAGCAATGCCGGAAGGCGCTGGAGATTAATCCTAATTTCCCGACTGCAAACGGCTTGCTATCTACCATCTACTTCGAAAAGGGAGCCTACGATCAAGGAGTCGATGAGTTTGACAAGTTGGCTGCGCTAAGCGACATTATTACGCAAACCAGAGTAGTGCTTCGTGCCTCCTATCGAAGCTCTGGAATTTCCGGATTTTTCCGAAAGCGTCTCGAACTGGACAGCCGGGGGCTGAATGTTAACCTCTCGAACATCGACCGAGCCTGGCTCCACGCAAAACTGGGAGAAAAGAACAAGGCACTGGAGCTATTGCAAGAAGCATGGAAGGAACGGGATCCCTGGATCGAGTATTTGGGCGTTAGCCCGCAGTGGGAT
>Ga0209736_1000312_pt1 | contig 15622 bp, 16 predicted proteins | sample BlaSpr_A8_Ref_M3_FD_187992 | JGI IMG/M metagenome (GOLD analysis project Ga0209736, IMG submission 187992) | Forest soil microbial communities from Thunder Bay, Ontario, Canada - Black Spruce, Ontario site 2_A8_Ref_M3 (SPAdes) (version 2) | ecosystem: Environmental > Terrestrial > Soil > Boreal...
ATACGCGACTCGCGCACTCGCAACCAGGGTCTTCGTCGGAGTGCAGCCTTTGTTGACGCAGGTTCCGCCGATATGCACACGCTCGATTAACGCGGTGTGCCACCCCGCAGCGGCCAATGCGCCCGCCAACGGTGTTCCACCTTGCCCCGAGCCGATGACAATCGCCTGGTACGCAACAGGTTCACCCATGCGTCCTCCCGGAGCCCAAAATACTAGGCCATTCACAGTTTGGATGCACTACACTGGGGCGCGCGAGTGCTGCGCCCCTACAAGGGCACCGTTTCATGCATGAGAACATCCGAATCCGGTTGGCGGTAGCCGGCGAAATCGATGATCTGCAGAAACTGATTCATGCTTCTGTGCGTCAACTGCAAGCCGAGGATTATACCCCGGCACAAATCGAAGGGGCGCTGATGACCGTGTTTGGAGTCGACACGCAGTTGATTGCGGATGGAACCTATCTAGTGGCCGAAGCCACGCGGGAGGGCGGGCCGCAGCCCATCATTGTCGGCTGCGGCGGTTGGAGCAAACGCAAAACCTTGTACGGCGCCGACCAGTGGATCGACCGCCACGATGATCTTCTCGACCCGCGTCACGACGCCGCGAAGATTCGCGCCTTCTTTATTCATCCGGACTGGGCGCGCCGCGGCGTGGGCAGTTTGCTCCTCGCGGCCTGCGAGAATGCAGCGAAAGATGCCGGCTTCACGCGCTTCGAAATGGGCGCCACGCTCACGGGCGCGAAACTCTTCGGCACCAAGGGTTATCGCCCGGTAGAAAATGTGAGTATCCCGCTGATCAACGGCGCCTCGCTGCCTATTGTGCACATGCGTAAGCAGGCGTGACCACGGAAAAGCTCGCACTCAATTGTCGTGCCGGAATCGTTTAAGAACTGGCGTGCTTTTTGCGGACCAGTGTGGGGCGATTCTTGGAGTGATCGTTCATGCGCTGGAGATGGCGATCCAGAACCGCTTGCGCAATCTTGTGGGTAAAAAAGGTCTTGTTCGAGCGCACCGCGTCCACCGCAGCGATTAAATCTCGCATGGCATCGGACTTCAGCACGTAGCCCCGGGCCCCAGAGTCCAAAACCTGGCGGATTACATCTTCAGAGTCATGTACGGACAGAATAATAATCTTGGTGCGGGAGCCACCGGTGACAATTTGCCGCGCCGCGTCCAGCCCATTAAGACCGGGCATGCTGATATCCAGCAGGGTGACGTCTGGCTCCAGAAGGAATACTTTTTCGACGGCATCCTTCCCGTCGGCCGCTTCTCCCACGACATTCCAGCCAAACTGCGATTCCAAGAGGTTCCGTAGACCGAAGCGAACAATTTCGTGATCATCCGCTAAGAAAATCCGCAACGGCACCATCGGTCACCTCGCGAACGGCACTCCGGATCCGCTTCCGTTCCGGCTTTCCAGCTGTCAGTCGTTTCTACTCAAATGACGCTAATGCAGAGCTACACCGTTAGCAGGGTCGCTCTGATTATGGATAGCACAGCAGCTAATTCGTGGCTATCGGGGGTTTACTGCATTCCTAGGAATCGGGCGAGCTTCCACCTTTGATGCAAAATGCCAGGTCTTTGCAACAACCTAATTGCCGCGGTCGTGATCGGGATGGCTGTGACGCCAGCTCCAGTAGTGGCTCTGCTCTCTGGTGTTCAACCGTGAATAGTCGCGATAAGCGCGATGCCTGGACTTCCAGTAGCGGCGATAGGCGCGATCTTCACTATCGCTCCAGTAGTGATAGTCCCTGCGGTCGCGATCAAAAATTCGCTCGCGCTCACTGACCTCGCGCCGAGCCTGCGGTTGGGGAAATCCGAGTGGTGCTAAGATCCCCGCACCTAGTGTCAGCGCCAGAAACGTCCGGATTATTTGAATCATTTTTTCGTTACTCCTGCAACATCTACATCGGAAAGAAATGGGGAGAAGCAAACCGCGCCTCTCCCCTACAGATTTATTCGACGCCGCCTGCGCCGCGTTGCTTGGTACGCTCGGTAGATGCCGATGCCGCGCTGGCAGACGATTCGCCCGTCGCGGAAACGTCTTCCGCTCCGGTGCGCTCCAGAACTTCCTTAGCGCGTTTCACTTCGTCGGACGAGGTGCAGTGTACCGACAAGAGAATGCCGCCCTTCTGGATGCGCCCTTCGTAACGCTTCGCTTCGTATTCGGGAATGCCCATGCCAATCAACGCGCCGGTAATTCCCCCGATGGCCCCGCCTACACCCATGCCGGCAAGCGCCGCCATGATTGGTCCCGCCGCGATGAGCGGACCGACGCCGGGAATCGCCAGCGCTCCGATCCCAGCCAGCAAGCCCAGTGCGCCGCCCAGAACCGCACCCGTCCCGCCGCCCGTGGTAGCGCCTTCCGGAGCTTTTGTGGCTTTTTCCGTGGCAATCGGCCTGGACCCTAGATTCTCCGGAAGCAGAACGGAAATATCGGAGGTGGCAAATCCCGCCTTCACGATGGCATCCGCGGCGTTTTCCGCGGCGCTTCGTGTTGAATAAATTCCAAAAACTGCTGTTTTCTTTTCAGCCATGCAAGTTTCTCCTTAAGATTAGGTGCTGCGACTTCAAGACTTAGGTGGTGCAACTTCAAGTTCATTGGTGACGTTGCCGGCGCCGGCTACTTCTGTAGCCTTTGACTCAATCGCCGTTTTTTCTTCGTCGGAACGGACCGGACCCCGCAGTGTCACGCGACCGTCCCGCGTCACGATCTTGATGTTGTGTGCGTAGGTCGACATCGATTTGTCTTGATGAAGTGCCGCGCGGATCTTGCGGGTGAGTTCGCGATCCGTTGGGCTCATCTTCTGCTGATCAGCAGTTGGCGAGGCTTTGTCCCGGTCACGTTTGTTGGTTTTTGAATTGTCTGGTGCCGGCTGTTGCGTGTTGTCCTGGCCCTGACGCGGCAAAGGAGCGCCAACCAGGCAAACGCCCAACAGCAGCGAAGCTCCGGAAAACAAAAAGCCTTTCGAGGTTCGCGAGCTAAAACTCATGCAGATTTTCTCCTATCAGTCGGCTTAGTGATGCGATAGCCATGAAGTTGAACGGGACGAGAGGAACCGAACTAGTCGAATTGGAGCTTCTCGACCCGGGCAGGGGTGGTTGCACCTTAGCTCGCCAAAGGAAGGGCAGGTATCCTGAGAAGAATGTAGCGAGAGAAACGATTGTGGGTAGGCAAGCGGAGAACAGGAATGGAAGGCTACGGTCGAAGCTAGGCTGCTCTTTGCGCGCGCATTGCAGCTTCTGCACCGATCGTCGGGCGTAAAACGGTTAGCGTGTAGACGCCCAGAGTCGTACCCAGGGGAGCGTCCCCGACGCAAAGATACGCGGCTAGGCGCGCAAGCCCACCCGCCGCGCGATGCCCGGTCAGCATCGCAACTCCTGCGAGCAAGGCTATGACCCCACTGATGCCCGCCCAAATCAGTACGGCGAGATAAAGAAGGTGAAAATCAGCCATCAAGCTGAAGGGTTCCGGCACGCGTACAAGCAGCGCGCCGAACATGACCGTGGCGGTAGCGGTGAAGGCTGCCAGCCAAACCGCGGTGACCACGCGAAAGATTCCATATATCAGCCAGCACACCCCCAAGGTACGGGAGTGAGGTGGGAGGAGCGCAGAAGAGGCTAGAGTAGTCATGCGATATCTATTCGGACCAGAGCAAACGCGGGTTTAGGACCTGCTGCGTGCTCGCCGACTGCGCTTCCGGCCTGCCGATTTGCGCTTCGGTGCGGTACGCTTCGCCGTAGCCTTGACAGCCGCCTTGATGCTGCGACGCTTGCGCGGCTTTGCGCCGGGAGTAATTGCCTTCTGGAAGGCGGTCGCCTTGGCGGCCAGCGTTCCCAGCGTCGATCCCACGGACTCGGCGACGCTCATCAGCAGGGCTTCATCTCTTGAAGGTTTATCCACGTGCAACTCCTTTTCTAAAGCTCAAACGTCAAGCGTCCAGCCGGACAACGATTTTCGCGTCGCCGCGCCCACTAAAATCAACCGAAACGATTCTGACGCCGCTCTAAACTGGTCTGCGTCCTTGGATCACGCGAATCAGCACCACAACGATCGCTAGGACAAGCAGGATGTGCACGAAGCCACCCAGCGTGTAAGAGCTAACCATTCCCAGCAACCATAGGATCACCAGAATGATTGCGAGCGTCCAAAGCAAGTCCATTGTTTCTCTCCTCTATCTAAGCCACGGGCTGCGGAAATTGTTAAGGTTTTACCCTACGAATTACGCGCTTCGCGGAACGCTCCCTGCCCCGCGTCGACCGCTTCATTCAGCAGTTCTCGAGCGTCGTCGACAGCCTTCTGCCCTCGACGAGCCACCTTCTTTCCACGCGAAACAGCGTCGTCCAAGGTATCGCGTGCTGTGTCACGGATATACGCACGTGTCTCTTCACCCGAGTTGGGCGCAAGCAAGAGTCCCAGCGCAGCTCCAACTCCCACCCCGATTGCAAATGCTGACGTAATTCCCGCCCAATTCTTTGCCATATATTGCCCCCATTCCGGCGCGACCGCTGCCTGGCACCGCCGGTTCGCGAGATTACTAACACGTCCCGCAGCGCTGGAGACTAGCGCGAGGCGCTCTCAGGAACCATCCGGTAAAGCTCCTATAGACTCCCGCTACCTTAGTGTAGGGTGCGGCACCGCAACGCGTCTGTTCAATTCAGCTCACTGGCATAATGCTGGATCACCGCATAGCATTCGCAGGCGCTTTTTTCCAGTTCGCCGCGGTTTGAAATCTTTACGGATCCCCGGCTGTACTCGATGATTTGTTTCTTTTGCAATATGCCCGCGGCGAGACTAACGCTCGGCCGGTCCGTGCCCAGCATTGTGGCCAGAAAATCATGGGTGATGGGCAGCACTGCGGAGCTAATCCGGTCCTGAGCCATCAGGAGCCAGCGTGCCAGGCGTTGTTCCACGTCGTGCAGGCGATTGCAGCCGGCCGTTTGGGCTACCTGTAGGCCTAAAACGACCGCGTAGCGCTCGACCGTGCGGAGAAACCGGGGACAGGATGGCAAGATTTCTTGCAGCTTAGCCACAGGACACCGATAGCCACTGCCTGCAATTTGCACCACTTCCCGCAGCGGGCTCCGGCCCAATCCGACGAGTCCCGGCAGGCCGACAATACCTTCGTTTCCCACGATTCCGGCTTCCACGGTCTTACCGCCGGCCAGCACAACCACCAGCGAAACCAAACCGTCATTGGGGAAATGTACAAATTCGAGAGGCTGGTTGGGCTCATAGAGACTCAGATGATGGGGCAACTCGAGAGCTTCCAAATGCGGTCGAATCGATCGAAATTCATTGTCGGGCAATGATGCAAGGATGCGGTTCCGGATCGGTGTGCCCGCAGCATCGGTGCGTTCACCTGGATGTATAAGTTGTATGGGTTGGTGTGCCACCTGGAAATTTCCCACCTTTCCCCCGATGAGAGAATAAAGCGGCGAGTCCCACCAATGAAGTTCCACTAAATCCATGAATTTCCCATAGGGTTTACGCTGTATTTGCCGGCGGAATTTTCAAAACTAGGTAGTCGCTGGACGGGAAGCCAGCTTGGCCACGATCTCCTGGCTGCGCTGGTCGAACACGAAATATTCGCCGGGTGCCGCTGCAACCAGTTTTTCCAAGCGATCCTTCGCGGCTTGCAAGTCTCCCGCTGCTTCCATCCAGATGAAACTGCCGTCGCGTTCTCGTCGCAAAATGTCCAACTGAGGTGCCGTCATCCTTCAGCGTCCTCCACCGCTACGGGAGGGTGCACATCGGCGACCATACCGTGTTTGCCCTTATAAGTCTTAAAGTTACGAAACCCGCTCGGGTGCATTGCTGCAGCCCGCTAGGGCGGACACCTTAGGCCAAATCGCCCCCGATTGCGCAGTGTTCGTATTTTTTACCGGGTCGAGTAGGCTAGGTCCCGTTTGAATCAGGCTTATGATCTCTTTTGAAGAACTACTGAGTACACCCAGAACAAAACCAGGCTTGCCGCCAGAATCCCGAAAAACAGCGTTACTTTTAGGGTTATCGCAAAGCTTACAAGCGCTGTTGCGAATCCCCAATACCACGATTCAGCCTTGAATCCTTCTGACCACTTGGCTTGACGACTGGCGGACATAATGCGCGGCCTCAGGGAAGGCCACAGGCGCGGCACCGCTTTGCAGTAGCCGTCGTACTGTTCGCCCTGGCTGGCCTGAAGTTCAGCCTCCTCACGCAGTATCAGCCGGTAGCAGAACACTAGCATCGCCACGACCGCCAGGAAAAAACCAGCCCGGCTCATCATGGCGCCAATAGCGACAGCCATCAATACATTGGCGAAGTACAGCGGATTGCGAACCTGCCGGTAAGGTCCATCGGCAACCAGCGATTCTGTCTTCACCTCGGCCGCATACACAACTCCGGCGCAAAGGTACGACGAGGCCCAGGTTCGGATGAGAGCGGCCACAATAAGCAAGAAAGCGGCGAAAGCGAATAGGACACGAGCGACGAGATCCCCATCCACTTGCAGCTTGGCTCCGAGCCAATTGGCCAACGCCGCGGTTGAATTCTGATGATCAAAGAAGTAGAGCGGAAATGTGAGGCCAAAAATCATCCCGAACACTAGCGCTCTGTTGGTGAACTCCCAAGTTGTGGCTTTCACAGTTCGGAAAATATCGCCGCTCGTGATGAATGTAAAGCTGCTTACATCTCGTGCAGACCCTGACATGCATCGCAGAAGACCTGTGGGCCGTGCGCGGTTACACTACCGTGAACTAATGAACATGCTTGATAAACATTGCGGGTTCGCAGCTAAGGGCATTGGGCTCTCAGCGAGGCCACTTGCCGAACAGTCCCAGGGTCGAGTCGCGCTCGTACAACCACTCGAAGAAGGTCCTTCGCCGCGCCTTCCATTTCCTAAGAAGAACACCTTTGCTGCGCGCTCTGGAAGCGTTCAAGAAAATTGAAATGGGAATCCAAAGCAAAGCCGAACCTATGATGAGGCCGACAATCGATCGAATCCCCAAGAAAAGGGTGCTCAGAGCGATTATCAACGATACGATCGCGACGGACTTGCTGGCAGAAATGGCGAAACGCTCATGGCGGGCAAAATGAGCCGCCCGCTATGCCACCCGGCCGCTCTCTGGCCCCCAAATCGAAGGAGTTTCCGCAGGTGGGACATTGCACCAACATCGTCAACATCATACGCCGGAAAGCAAGCAAGCTGGCCGGGCCGTGATAGCTCAGTGATCGAACAAGTGAAAATGGTCTTTTAATTTTGGTGGAGCCGATGGGATTGCCTCTCGGCGCTTGAAGAAAACCGAAGAAAAACCGCTAAATTCCAGAGTTTATTGCCACTTACTGATTTTCCCAATGTCCCTTAGAAACCCTTAGAGGTTCTTTGGACACCCGTATAATGCCCTATTCTGGCAACAGTTGGCAACAGTTGTTGGTGGGTCTGTTCGAAGTAGTGCAATGCAGAGGGGCCGCTATTTCCCAGATTCCCGTCCTGGCCAACTTCCGGTTTGCCGACCACCCGGGAGTTATCGCGTGGTGGCTAGAATCGAAAATGTAGAGCACCGCCGCTTCTACACGTCGCGCGTTACATGTCAGTGTAAGTCCGCCCTCTCTTGGAACTATAATGACGCCGACGGATGGCACTGACCTCTGGCACAAAACTCGGTCCCTATGAGATCCAATCCCCACTTGGTGCGGGCGGCATGGGAGAGGTGTACCGGGCGCGGGATACGCGACTTGATCGCAGTGTGGCGATCAAGATTCTGTCTGCCGCATTCTCCGCAGACTGTGACCGGTTGGACCGCTTCGAGCAGGAAGCGCGCTCGGCATCTGCCCTCAACCACCCCAATATCGTAACCATCTACGAACTCGGACAGGACGGTTCAACGCACTACATTGCGATGGAGCTGGTAGAGGGCAAGACGCTGCGCGAGCTGCTTGTCTCCGGCTTGCTGCCAATGCGAAAGGCAATTGAAATCGCGGCGCAGGTTGCGGAGGGTCTGACCAAAGCTCATGAAGCGGGCATCACGCACAGGGATCTAAAGCCCGAGAATCTGATGGTCTCGCACGATGGCTTCGTCAAAATCCTCGACTTTGGCCTGGCGAAGCACGGGTCGCCAAGCGGAGAACGCTCGGACATGTTCAGTACGTCCATGTCGCTGACTGCATCGGGTCTGGTTCTAGGAACGCTGGGATATATGTCACCGGAGCAGGCCGGCGGCCGGCCGCTGGATTTTCGGTCAGACCAGTTTTCTTTCGGTTTGGTGCTCTACGAGATGGTAACGGGAAAGCGCGCCTTTCGGAGAAGCACAGCAGCGGAGACACTGGTGGCCATTCTCCGGGAACAGCCCGAGCCGATCGTAGCGCAAAACCGCGACGCCCCCGCTCCGTTGTCTTGGGCGATTGAGAGGTGTCTGGCGAAAGAGCCCGACAAACGCTACGTATCTACGCGAGAACTCGCACGGGAACTTGCCGCCATACGAGACTGCTTCTCGGAGAAGCCAGTTAAGGAGGTGGAGCCTCGCCCGACCAATCTTCCGATGTCGCGTACCGGGTTTGTGGGGCGAGAAAAGGAAGCAGCTGCCGCCAAAGAACTCCTGTTGCGTCAAGATGTTCGTCTGGTCACGGTCACGGGTCCAGGCGGGATCGGCAAAACGCGTCTCGCGGTGGAGGTGGCGAGTGGCCTTGTCGAGAGCTTTCCGGGTGGGATTTATTTTATCCCGCTCTCCCCGCTAAGCGATCCGGGCTTGATCGCTTCCGTGATCGTTCAGACGTTGGGTATCGGGGAGGCGGGAGGTCAGTCGCCGCTCGAAATACTCAAGAAGAATTTACAGGATTCATTGCGCGCACCAATGCTGTTCCTGCTGGACAATTTCGAGCACCTGATTCCGGCGGTACCTGTCGTGGCGGAGCTGCTCGTCATGGGCCCCCATCTTAAAATCCTGGTAACAAGTCGCGCAGCGCTGCACGTGTACGGAGAACATGAATTTCCGGTGCCGCCGCTTGCGCTGCCGGATTCGCGGTCCATGCCTCCGGTTGAGGTCCTGTCACAGTACCCTGCGATCGCGCTGTTCGTACAACGCGCCGTCGCTGCCAAGCCAGACTTTGAACTTAACCGAGAAAACGCGCCTGCCGTCATCGAGATTTGCGCGCGGTTGGATGGTCTGCCTCTCGCGATCGAGCTCGCAGCCGCCCGGGTCAAAGTTCTTTCGCCCTCTTCCATGCTGACACGCCTAGCGAGCCGGTTGCAGCTATTAACCGGCGGCGCACGGGACCTGCCGCAGAGGCAGCAGACGCTTCGCGCTGCTATGGATTGGAGCTACGATCTGTTGAACGCTGCAGAGCAGAAGCTTTTCCGAAGATTATCGGTGTTCGTGGGGGGGTGCAATCTCGAAGGCGTGGAAGCTGTGTGCGACACCAAAGGTGATCTCGATTTGGACCTTCTCGACGGTATGGCATCCATGGTGGACAAAAGCCTGGCGCATCAGGTCGAACAAGCGAAAGGTGAATCGCGGTTCGTGATGCTGGAAACGATTCGCGAGTACGCTCTGGAAAAACTGGAGGCAAGCGGGGAGGAGGCCATGACGAAACGCGCCCATGCCGCCTACTGCCTGGTGCTGGCAGAAGAAGAGGCAACGGAGCAAAGCGATGCGGAAGGGGCGGAATGGCTAGAACGCTTCGCGTTAGAACATGACAATTTTCGCGCGGGCCTCGAGTGGCTGACAGAAACCGGAGATGCGGAGTGGGGTCTGCGTCTCGGCGCCGCCCTGTTCCACTTTTGGGAGATTCGCGAGTATCTCGCGGAAGGCAGGGACAGGTTGGGCAGGCTGCTGAAGCTCGCTGGAGCGGCAGTCGCCACAAAGGCGCGCACGCGCGCACTTTTTGCAGCAGGAGTTCTCGCCGGCGAGCAGGGAGATTACGCCTCGGCGGATACGCTCATCAGCGAAAGTCAAGACATCGCGCGTCAGTTGGGTGACAAAACGGGTGTCGCCGTCTCCCTAAACGCGCTGGCGGTCTTTGCTCGCGACCGGGGTGACATCGTAATTGCGCACGCCCTGTTCGAGGAAAGCCTTGTGCTGTGGAGAGAATTGGGCGACCAGAAAGCGGTCGCTCGGTCTCTCAGTAACCTGGCGAACGTCGTCAAATTGCGGGGCGACTATGACCGCGCGCGCTCCCTATACGCGGAGTGTCTTTCCATCTTCCGAGGAATGGGAGATCGGACAGGTGTCGCCTGGTCGCTAAACTACCAGGGGGATGTCGCACGCGATCAGGGCGACTCCGCAGCCGCGCGGACATTATACGAAAATGGCCTGGCAATTTTTCGGGAGCTCGGTGACCGCTGGGGCATTGCTGGCACACTGGCTGATCTGGGAAGCTTAGCGAGGGAACAGCGGAATTATCCAGGAGCGCACTTTCTGTATCGGGAAAGCATAAAAATTTTCCAGGAACTGGAACATAAACGCGGAATTGCCCGCCTGCTGGAGTGTTTTGCGTGCTCTGCGGCGGCACAACTCGAAGCAGAGCGTTCGCTGCGGCTGGCAGGCGCAGCGGCGGCGCTGCGCCAAAGCATTGGTGCTCCGCTCACACTCGCAGAAAAGGCCAAGCTGGAATCCACCCTGGATCCGGCACGGCAGGTATTGACCAACACGGCAGGCGCGACGGCCTGGTTAGAAGGTTGGGCTATGCCGGTCGAGAAAGCTGTTGAGGAGGTGCTGATGCCGCATTCTGCGGCTCGCTCGGTTACGGCCACGCGCGGCCCAAACGAGCCAGCCGTATGATTGGGGTCCGACGGGTTAGGCCGCTTGGGCCCGGCGTATTTTTAGCCGACGCTCACTCCGCGGTTGTCGGGTCGATCAATCTGCGGACTGCGGAGATGCGATTCGCAGGGAAGCCTCCCCTTCGTGCGTGTTCCCTGACCGCCGCCTCGTCCGGAGCGAGGTAGACGCAGTACACCTTGTCGCCGGTCACGTAGCTATGGAGCCAGTGAATCTCGGGACCCATTCCCTTAAGAACGTTGACCGACTTTTGGGAGATTTCCCGCAATTGCGCGTCGGATAGATTTCCGGCTCCCGGGATTTCGCGTTCGATGACGAATTTGGGCATGGGGCATCCCCCTGATGTGGACGCATGCTAGCATGCAGATGGAGCGGCTTCAAGGACGGCTTGGCCGAAGCTGCCCTGGTCAGCGAAAAATGGCCAAGAATAAAAGAATGAGGTTGCCATGGATCTTCGATCGCTTCAGAAGCCGCTGAAAGAGCAATACCGCACTGACCCAAATACCTCGCAAATCACAATCCGGGCGAAAGGTGGACAGACGGATGTTCCGGTGGCATGCTCGGTCGACATCGGGCGCGCCATCTACCATGCCGAAGCCCACAAGGGAGTCGGAGGCGGCGGTACCGGCGCCTGTTCTGGTGACCTTTTGCTTGGGGCTCTGGCGGCTTGTGCGCAAATCACCTGTCAGATGGTGGCTGCGGCTATGAGCATACCAACCGAACGCATTGAGGTCACAGTGGAGGGAGACTTGGATCTTCGAGGCACCCTTGGCATATCGAAAGACGTGCCCGTCGGCTTTGAGAGCGTTCATCTTCATTTTGACGTTATTGCTCCTAAGGCAACCCCGGAGCAACTGCGCGGATTGCAGGAAAAAACAGAACAGTATTGCGTGGTGATGCAGACGTTAATGCGGCCGCCGAGGCTACAAACCGAGTGGGTTCGTCATAATTGAACGCACGACCCTGACGAGTCGCCCGCCGTGCTCGCCATCGTTTTTACTGCCCTATTTGTGGCGCTCGCACGCTTTTCTCACTGAACGTGAGCAAGGCACCAGATGCAGCCCCGCCAGGATTGTGCCTGGATCACGGGCAACTCTGACGTAACCAGATTAGGTAAGGGTTGCCGACTATACATGCTCGATCAGCACACGTCGGCTTAGAAGCTGTTAGTTTGCGGGTCCAGCAAACAGCAGCAGATTCCCATCCGGATCCTTGACGACGAAATTCTTGGCGCCCCAAGGCTGCTTTTTCAGCGTCTGGTGAAAGGCAACACCAGCGGACTGAAACTCAAGAAACAGCAGCTTGATCTCGTCCGCTCTAGCGACGGTCATAGATACCGACAACAGTTCCTTCCGATCACGGACCGTCGACTCGATTACTGGTCGCTCGACACACCTTAGATTGAGACGCGCCGCGTCGCGACCCACCTGGGCATAGTAGGGAGGTTTGCCGTAACTGAATACAAGCGAAAAGCCTAACTTCTCACGGAAAAATTCGCATGATCTCTGGATATCGGTGACGAGCAGTTGCGGCTCTGCACTGACAATCGTTGCTTTGGATGGCGATGATTTCACCTTGAGCGACGTGGTCGAAAGTCCAGTTTTCAGGGCTTGCCAACTATCGAAGCCTTGCTGTCTTGCGACCATTTCTTGCGCATCGCTGAGCTTAAAGCTCGCCGCAAGAATCTCGGAGTCGGGCATATTCAGGAAACGAGGCAAATGCTCGCGGATTTGTGCGGCGACGGGATAGTGGCGTTCGCGATGCCACCGCAATATGAGCTTGGCTTGCTTTTTGAGGTTCTCTAGATTGGGCATGTAGGCCTCCACGATGAGATCGTAGGTGGGCATTGCCCTTCGGCGACGTGCCGTTGCATCCTACATGCGCAGATTGCAGTATCTGCGGCGGTGTCAGCAGTTGTCAATTGAGAACGACCCCGCGCTACACATTGTTGGGCCGCACTTGCGCATTTTGTCGTATCACGGGGTACCCTGAAATAATCCCAAGGTAAGAGTTGCCGACTATACGCCCACATCCTCATCTTTCCCTTCCTACCAGCCCGTTTTGAGGTACCTGCATTAACCGGTTACAAATAGGCTCTTCGCGAGGATTTGCTTCCACCTAGTAGTTTCCTATTATTGATGGCCTGTTTGTTCACGCCTACAGTTACCGGCAACTTCGAGCAAAAAATCAGTCGAGTAATATCGGAAGAAACTGTCCCCACACCCCGGGGGACCCGGACGCTATTCGTTGTGCGTATCTGTCTGGAGAGGTGAGTCCATGCAAAAAGCCTTCGCGCTTTTGCTTCTTCTGTGTCTTGCATTGCCTTTATTTGGCCAGAGCAATTACGGTGTTATTGCGGGGACGCTTATGGACGCGCAGCATCTCGCCATTGCAGGAGCCACCGTCCAGGTGACGGCACTGAGTACGGGCGCGGTCCGGCGCGTGGTCACAAACCAGCAAGGACTGTTTGAAGCGCCAGCACTTTTGCCCGACGACTACGAGTTGAAAACGGAAGCGAACGGGTTTGCTGCGGCGACGCAATTGGTGCGCCTGGAAGTTGGGCAGAAACTGTCGCTGGAAATTAGTCTCAATGTAGTCGGAGTGAAGGAAGGAGTGAACGTCATCGCGGGGAGCGAAGTATTGCGTACGAGCGACGCAAGCGTCGGTGAAGTCATCGAGCCCCAGTCAACTCGTGAATTGCCTCTTAATGGGCGCATGCTGATTGACCTAGTGCTTACTGTGCCCGGTGCTCATGTGGGATTTGGTGCGCAAACAGGATCCACGAATCCGCTCTACTGGCGCCCGGGACAGAGGTCGGCGGTGGTGATTGGCGGCAGCCGGCCAAACGCCAACTTTTTCCTGCTGGATGGCGCCACCAACACGGATCCCACGTTCAACACACAGAACCTGAGTCCATCGCCTGATGCAGTAAAAGAATTCCAGGTAGAGACGAGCAGCTACACGGCGGACATGGGCGGAGCTGGCGGCGGGCAAATCAATATCGTGACGCATTCAGGCTCGAGCCAGTACCACGGAACGGTGTACGAGTTTCTGCGCAACGGAGCGATGGACGCGAGCACGTTTGACTCGATGGGAAATAATCATCTGGTGCAAAATAATTTCGGTGCCTCGTTCGGAGGGCCGTTAATCAGGAAAAACACCTTCTTCTTCGCGAACTACGAAGGCTTGCGGCTGGCGCAAGCCGACGCGCAGATTCTGACGGTACCGACGCCGCAGGAAATTCAGGGCGACTTCAGCATGAGCATGAGCAGCGTCAAGATTTACGACCCAACGAAGACCGTGGCAAACCCGAACTACGATCCGACCAAGCCAACCGGCCCTGCGAACTTTCCCTACACGCGCCAGCAGTTCCCCGGCAACGTAATTCCATCGAATAGAATCAACCCCCTGCTGGAAGCTTTCCTGTTGAAATATATTCCCATGCCAAATATGGCCATGATGGCCGGAGCCGCGGATTCGAACAATTACCTCGACATTCGCACCGAAACGCACTTCCAAGACCAGGGAACGATCCGCATCGATCACAACTTCTCCAGCGGAGACACGCTTTTGGGGCGGTACTCGATCGGCCAGGAGAATGGATTTTCGCCCAGCAGCGGGATGACTTCGACCACGGAAAATCTACCGGGTTTCGCCGCCGACTTTGACAACCGTTCGCAACAGGCGGTGATTTCATGGAACCACGTCTTCGCGGCCAACAAGGTCAACAGCTTGTCGGTCGCGGTTTCGCGCTTGTCCATGGATCGCACGTCTCAGAACGATGGCGTGAATGACATTGTCAGCGCCTTAGGCATCCAGGGGACCGGATTCGGGGGGCCGAACGCCTGGGGCGCGCCATGGTTCGCGGCGCAGGGCTATACGGGAATCGGAGATACCTTCGCTGCGACGCCAATGCATGCCTGGGACACGATGTACGAAATCCGTGACATGTACTCCTGGCAGCGAGGCCGCCACGGGATAAAACTTGGCGGCGATTTCCACTGGTACACCTGGCCGATGTGGGGCTTCTTCCAAAATCGCGGCTACTACCAGTTCACCACTGGGTACACGACGCAATTCGGCTTCAATGATGGCAGCGGCTCGGGACTCGCCAGCATGCTGCTCAGCCTGCCTGCCGTCAAGCAGCGCCAAGCGGGAATCCCGCAAATGAATCTGCACAATTGGGGAGGAGACTCGTTCGTTGAAGATAGCTGGCAGCTGACCTCGACGACCACCGTAAATCTGGGTGTGCGCTACGAGTACTCAAGCCCGCTGTATGACAAAAACAATACCAACACGAACCTGATTTTCCAGAATGGCGTGCCTTCGGTTTTTGTTGGTGGGCAGCAAGGCTATCCCTCGGGGTTGATGTATGCGAACACGCACAACTTCGCCCCGCGTTTCGGGATCGCGAAGAGTCTGCCTAATCGGGGCATCGTGTTTCATGCGGCGTACGGGATTTTTTTCACGCCTGTGGATCAGAACACATGGTGCAACCAAAGGCACAATGTGCCCTTTGTTTTTCCGGAGACGCAGCAAGCGGATAACTTCACTCCACCGGCCGCGCTGTTCGCGAAAGGATTAAATTTCGGCACGCCGGTGCTGGGCGCGGGTGCTCTGGCGCCGACTACTGTCAGCTTCACAGCGTTCGATCCGCACTCGCCTGCGCAGTATGTCCAGCAGTGGAACGGCTCCGTGCAGAAGAGCGTCGGTAAGGATACCTCGGTCGAAGTTGGCTATCTGGGCTCTCGCGGGTTTCACTTACAGCGCGCGCACTTGATCAACAATACGCTACCGGGACCGGGCCCACTTGGGCCACGCCGCCCGTTCAAGACGCTTACCTTCGTGCCAAACACCACGTTGCCCCC
>Ga0209736_1000314_pt1 | contig 15610 bp, 14 predicted proteins | sample BlaSpr_A8_Ref_M3_FD_187992 | JGI IMG/M metagenome (GOLD analysis project Ga0209736, IMG submission 187992) | Forest soil microbial communities from Thunder Bay, Ontario, Canada - Black Spruce, Ontario site 2_A8_Ref_M3 (SPAdes) (version 2) | ecosystem: Environmental > Terrestrial > Soil > Boreal...
GGCTTACGGATGTCGGGGATCGGCAACCTGTCCGATTTCGCCGCTGTATTCGGCCCGAATGCGATCCCTATTGCGGTTTGATCATGCGTCGCCGCAACGGCCAGGGGCGCTGGCACCGTCGCTACCTTGAACGTAATCATCGCGCCTAGGACAGCCAGGCAGAAAAGGGCGAACCACATCGTCCTGAGCATTCTCGGTCTCAAGGTTCTAACGGTCGAGACGAGAGTCCATTCTCGCAACCGCAGTAGTATTTAGAGCTCATCTTCAAGACTGAATTCAGGCGACTCGGAGGCGGGCTGGATGCATATGCGGCCTCGTCCGGCGGCAGGTTTGTAACCGACGGCCGCTGTGTTGCGCGCTGATCGAATTCATGGGCCGTTCAGCTCGCGCGGAGCCTGGTCAGGTCGGCGGCACCTGCAAATGCCAATCGGTGGCCTGCTGATAGGCATGACCGATGCGCAAGGCCATAGCTTCGTCATAGCCGCGACATGCGATCTGGAGAGACAGTGGCAGCCCGACCGTCGTGGCACCATTTGGCAGCGCCAAGGCGCACATCTCCAGCAGATTGCCGAAGCGCGTGAAACGCGATGGCATCTTGTCCTGGTCGACGTCATCCAGCCTGATGGCGGCCGTCTCCGTCGTCGGCGTCAGCAGGGCATCGACGCCATCGAGCGCTTGATACATCGCCTGCTTGAGGTCGCGCTGTAGCTTGCGGGTGGCGAGATAATCCTGCGCGGACACGCGGGCGCCGCCGAGGACGCGCCGACGCACCGCGCCATCGAGTTGAAGCGCCGGGTCCTCGGCCAGATGGCCGTTGTGGAAATAGGCTTCCGCCTGCGCGATCGCTTGCGCGTTGAGGCAATCGGCGAACCGGAAGGGAAGCGCGATGTCGACGATGTCGGCTCCTAACCCTGCCAGGACGTCGAGCGAGCGATCATAAGCGGCCAGCATTTCGGACGCGACACCCTCGCGCTCGGCCGCCGGCATGCGCCCGAGACGAAGCCCACGCACGCCGCGCGTCAGCGTTGGCATCGGATCGGCCGGAATGATGCCGTGCGTATTCGGATCGAGCGGATCGGATCCCTGCAACAGATTGTAGAGCAACGCCGCGTCCAAGACCGAACGCGCCATCGGCCCCGGCGTATCCAGTGTGGTGCTGAGCGGGAGAATGCCATGGGTGCTGATGCGCCCGATCGTGACCTTCAGCCCGGTCAGCCCGCAATAGGATGCGGGCAGCCGCACCGACCCGCCCGTATCGGTGCCGATCGCCCATGGCGCCATGCGCGCTGCGACGGCGACGCCCGACCCACTGCTCGAGCCTCCCGGCGTCCTTGCCGTCGTCGCATCCCACGGGTTCCAGGGCGTCCCCATATGCTGGTTGGTGCCCCAGCCGCCGAACGCAAACTCGACGGTGTGGGTCTTGCCGAGGACGATCATGCCTGCAGAGATCATGCGGCGGGCGATGGTCGCTGTCACGACCGAGCGGCGATTGCGCCAGTTGGCAGAGCCGCCGGTGGTGACCTGCCCCTCAAGTTCGATCAGATCCTTGAGCGCGATCGGGACACCATGCAAAGGTCCGACCGCATGGTCCGCTCGAATGGCCTTGTGCGCGGCCTCCGCCGCGAGACGCGCGCTTGGACCGTAGACGTTCACGAAAGCGTGCAGCTTGGGCTCCAAAGCCTCGATGCGCGCAAGGAGCGCATCGACGACATCGACAGGCGACAATCTCTTGGCGGCGATCTCCTGCGCGAGGACAGACGCCGGAAGCAGGGAGGGATCGGTAGCGATACGGCCGATTTCGTTCATTTCACTGCACGCTGATGAGGGGCAAATCGAGGAATCAGGACTGCGGCGAGACGAAGCCGCGGGGATTGAGATCGTGACGATATAGAGCCAGGACGGATTGTCCAGTCGCTCGCGCGACTTGCGATAGGCTTCCGTAATCACTTTCGGATCGGTGCCCTCGGCGATCGCCGTCGTTCCGCGCGATTGCCCGAAGTGAGCGGCTGAGCGCGCTTCAGTGCCAGCGGGCGGGCCGCTGTTTCGAGACCGAGCCAATCTGTCAACCCAGCGATACACAAGTCGGGCGTATTGTCGTGTGGATAGGTGAGGGCGGGCATGAAGGCGACTTGGGGAATAAATGACTTGGGAATAAATATCGACAACCAGTTGTCCTGACCGTTCGCGAATTGACCAAACGTGCTTGGGTTTGAGCGTTTCTTTGACCGACGGGCAATCCCTTGTTCCAAGGTCGTGAGAGGTTTTTGCCGACAAGAGTAAGCATGACGGCTTCTCCGCCATCCCACCCTCCGCGGCGCTCATAGTGAGCGACCGATCGTAGCCACAAAATGCGCCATGACCTCACCCAACGCCATTCCTGATTGGCCACTTCTGTGAAGGTTTTCGGATGCCGGCCCGTGATGACGGCCCCCGGTGCGCGCGGCGCCCCCTTCATGGGGCCGGCATCCGAAAACCTTCACAATAAGCGACATCATTCGATTACCTGATCCGCGCGCAGTCGTAACGGTTCTGACCGGGCCATGAGCGGCCTGAAATTCTTGACGGAGGCTCACGAGGCAGGAACAGGCGCGAAAGGTTCGCATTGGTTTGTGGGGGGTACGAATGGAATGGTTGCAGGCACGGCCACGCGTTTAGAAGGCGTTTCGCGACACAAGCTATGCCAACAGGAGTCGAAAGATGAAAAAGCGCCTTTGTTTGGTTGGCCGCGCGCTTGCTGGGATAGCGATCCTGCATTTCCCCGCATTTGCGGAAACTGCCAAGCCAAACTCGACCGCCGGCGCCCCTGCTGCGATCTCCGCACCACTCAAGACAAACGGACAAAGCTCGAAGAAAACCGCGAAGGATTGCGACGATGAATGGAGAGCTAATCAGGAAGCAATGATTAAAAACGGTATGACTGAAGATTCTTATGTCGAACAGTGTCGCGTGGAAGATGACGTACCGGCTATTCCCTCGGAAACGAAGACGAACGCCGCTCCATCGACTTCACCCAAATAGATCTGTTGGCGGCAAGGGGATCAACTCTGTGCGAGCGCCAATTCCGGGTGGCAAATTATGACACTTTTCGTGTTACGATACTGCCCGCGGGTGAACGACTCCAAGCCGGAAAGGCGCGACAAGATTTAGTCCTGCAATTCGCAATTGGTGTGCTGATGTTCAAGCATGTCACTGTCGATCGCGGTCGCCGCGCGCTATTGGGCGCTGCGGGAGCGCTGGTGCTTCAAGGAGCCCTCCGACCGACGACGGCATTGGGTCAGACGGCCTCCGGTTCCAAGATGAAAATCGGCATTATCGGCGCGGGCCATATCGGCGGCACGGTCGGCGAGTTCTGGGCCAAGGCAGGTCATCCGGTGTTCTTCTCGTCACGTCATCCGGAGGAATTGAAAGACCTTGTCGCGCGCCTTGGCCCTCTTGCACAGGCCGGCACCGTCGAACAAGCCATTGCGTTTGGTGACGTTGTCTTCCTGGCTGTGCCTTACGGCGCCCTGCCGCAGATCGGGAAAGATTACGGCAAATCGCTTGCGGGCAAGATCGTGCTCGACGCCGACAATGCCGTGGCTGGTCGCGATGGCGCCATCGCCGACGAGGTCGAGCGTGACGGCATCGGAGTTACTTCGCAGAAATATCTGCCGGGCGCCCGGCTGGTGCGCGCCTTCAACACCCTCAGCTACATGATCTTTGCGCGCGAAGCGAACCGTCCTGTCCCCAGGCTCGCGGTACCGATTGCCGGCGATGATCAGGAAGCCGTACAAGTTGCGGCGGGACTGGTGCGGGATGCCGGCTTTGATCCCGTGGAGGTCGGCAAGCTGGCTGATGCGAGGCGCTTCCAGCGCGGCGCGCCAGGATATGGCCAGAATGTGAGCGCGGCTGAGCTCAAGCAGAAGCTGTCGCTGGCGCCATGACGACTCTGGCGGCGTGGTTGCAGCGCGCGGTGCCTGGGACGACGCAAGAACGATCGGCGGCGGTGTGGTCCTTCGCTTATTTCTTCACGCTGCTTGCCGGTTACTATGTGCTGCGTCCGATGCGCGACCAGATGGGCATCGCCGGTGGTGTCAAAAACCTGCCCTGGCTCTTCACCGCCACGTTTCTCAGCCTGCTCGTCGCACAGCCGCTCTATGGCGAACTGGTAGCGAGGTTGCCGCGGGTCAGGTTTATCCCCATCGTCTACCATTTCTTCGTCGTCAACCTGGTGCTGTTCTGGGTGTTGCTGATGTTCGACCTGGAAAAGGTGATCGTAGCGCGCGTGTTTTTTGTTTGGGTCAGTGTGTTCAACTTGTTCGCGGTGGCGGTGTTCTGGTCGTTCATGGCCGATCTGTTTACCGCAGAGCAAGGCAAGCGGCTGTTCGGGTTCATTGGCGCCGGTGGCACCGCTGGAGCGCTGCTTGGTCCGGTCGTCACGATCTGGCTGTCAGCGCCGCTAGGCCCGGTCAACCTGTTGATCGCGGCCGCCGTCTTTCTCGAAGCAGCCGTGTTCTGCGTCCATCGCATTGAACGCGTGGCGGACGCGCCGACAGACGTGGATCCCCGACGGCAGCGCGTCGGGGGCAGCGCCTTCGCGGCACTGCCCGAACTGATCCGCTCGCCCTATCTTCTGGGCGTGGCCACCTGGGTCAGTCTACTCTCGTTCGGCGCGACCGTTGCCTATTTCGCGCAGGCCAACATCGTCTCGGCCACAATCCACGACGCGGCAACACAAACGCGCCTGTTTGCAGGTATCGATCTTGCGGTGGGCCTGCTTAGCCTGGCAACACAGGTCTTTGCCACCGCGAAATTCCTCAAGCGCTTCGGCACGGGCATCTCGGCCGCGGCCCTGCCTGCCGTTTATGTTGTCGGCTTCGTAGCGGTGGCGATCGCACCGAGCCTGTCGGTGGTTGTGACGCTCCAGGTCGCACAACGCTGGATGAACTTCGCGATCGCAAATCCGGCACGCCAGGTATTCTTCACCGTGGTTGGGCGCGAGGCGAAATATAAGGCCAAAAACTTGATCGACGTGGTGATCTATCGCGGCTCGGATGCGTTGTATGGCTGGGTGTACGACAGCCTGCAGGCGCTGGGGTTGAAACTTGGCGCCATCGCGCTTTGCGCGCTCCCGGTCGCGGCCGGCTGGCTCATTCTCTCGACTGCGCTGGGGCGAACGCAGGAACGTCTTGCAACGAAAACAGACGACAAAGGAGGGCCGGGATGGCAATCCGAACAACCCGCCGAATAACCCGCCGGGACTTTGCCGGGCTGGCCGGCGGATTTCTGATATCGAGCCAAGCCGTTGCCCAAACCGGAGCACCGGAGATTCTCACCCGTGCAATTCCCGGCAGCGGTGAGCGCATTCCCGCCGTTGGTCTAGGCACCGCCTATGTTTTCGATGAGAATAACGAAGCAACGCGGAGCAAGGCCGATGCAATCGTACAGGCTCTGGTCAAGAATGGCGGACGGCTTATCGACACGGCGTCAAGCTACGGCGATGCCGAAAGCGTGCTGGGCGAGGTCACCGCAACTGGCGGTTGGCGCGACAAGCTCTTCATCGCCACCAAGCTCGAGTCGCCCAACTCCCAGGAACTCAAGCGATCATTGGCCCGACTGAAGACTGCAAGCGTTGACCTGCTGCAACTCCACAACGTCAGGAGCATGCAACAATCTCTCGAACGCTTCAGGGAGTGGAAGAAACAAGCCGTGTGCCGCTATGTCGGCATCACTTCGACATCCCTCCGTGACTATCCCGCCGTCGAGGCCGTGCTGGAACGGGAGAAGCCTGATTTCGTCCAGATCGACTATTCACTCGATAACCGCGGGGCTGAGAAGAGCATCCTGCCATTGGCCGCCGAAGTCCGAGCGGGCGTGCTGACCGCATTGCCTTACGGCAACGGCAGATTATTCCGGGCAGTGCACGGCAAGGAATTGCCGGACTGGGCCCGGGTATTCGCGAACTCCTGGGGACAGTTTTTCCTGAAATATTTGCTCGGCGACCCGCGTGTGACCGCGGTAATCCCGGGGACCGGAGATCCCGGCCACATGGCGGACAATGCCGGCGCGATGCGCGGCCCGTTGCCCGATCCCGATCAGCGTCGTCGAATGATCGAGTTCGTCGAAGCGCTTTGATCGATGATCGGTTTGCCGGCATTAATTAACGTAAAACTCACTGACATCCGCATCGCATCAAAGCGCGGAAGAACGTCAAATGTCGCGCCCCGGCGCGGCATAGGTCCGTTATCGACACGCCTCGTTTTGCGCTTCTGGAACCGCAAGAAACGTGATCGTGGCTGGTTCAAATGCCAGGGTTCCGGCGGTCGTCGCAGCGCCCGCGATCGTCGGCACCTCATCATCCGCCTCCAGCGCCAGTATGCGGCCGTTCAGCTTTAACCGCTCATCCAGTAAATTCGCGGCGTCGAGGGTGTAACGCAGCGATGCCGTCGGAAGCACAAGCGAGCGCGCTGCGTTGCGGTCAGTGTTGATGACCAGAACAGCCACGCCCCCGGAGGTACCTCTTTGGCAATGGGCGTAGAGGTGGAGGCCCGAGTGTATCGGCGCAGCGGCGTCGAGCACCGTGGTCCCCATCAATTTTCGCCAGAGTACGGCGCCCCAATAGTTCGGCCTGGGTTGCAGCGTCTTCTCGTCGAGCAAGCCGTAGTCGCTCGCCGCGAGCGTATTGTGCATGACGACCTGAACACCTGCCCTCGCCAGTCGCCCGAGCTGATCGAGGTACCGGAACGTATCCAGAAAGCTTGCGGCCCACGGGTTTCCACCACAAGCGGCATCCGCCGTTTCGGTGAGCCAGATTCGCTTGCCCGGTGCGAATCTGTCTCGAAGCGTTTGGGACATCCTCAGGGCCCGGTCCGTTCCCGAAAGCGACGCTTCGGAAAGGGTCGTCTCCGGCACGCTCTTGCCGATGCATCGCTCCGACAGCGTTCCGTAGTAATGATAGGACAATGCATCCACGCCGGCCCCGGATGCGGCGAGCAGGTCGGATGCGCTTGCCGCGTCACCGACTGTGCCGGGACCGAGGATCATTGTTTCAGGGCTCGTCTGCTTCATGAACGAGCGAAATAATGCGAAGTCCCTTCCATAAGCGGCCGCGTCGTAGCCTGGAGGCGCGCCGCCCATCTCGGCAAGGTCCGGTTCGTTCATGAATTCAGCGGCTGCGATGCTACCTCCACCCGAGCGGGTATAAATTAGAAGGCGGTTGGCCTGGTCCGTTTGCCAGTCACCGGCGGCGTCGCGGGCGCCCGGGCTTATGGCGAAGGATGTCACGATCGGTGCGTTCACCGATTGCGAGAAGTCGACGACGCCGTGCCATTGTTGACGGGTTAAAATGCCGTCGAAGCCCGCCGGCGGCGCCGAGGGCGCCTTGTCCGAGTCTGCAAAATAGGTGCTGTTGGCCCAGGTTCCGCTAACACGTAGATAGGCTGGGGCCAGCGCCGCCGCGAGCTTTCGCAACCGGGTGTTGGCCAGATCTATCGGCGGCCGGTATTGATATAAATTCGAATTCATGACCGGCGGCGTGTCCGATCCGGATCGCGGCGGTCGCGCAGACGAAGCGGCTCGTTCCGATCGATAGGGCTTCCAAGATCTTCCGCCGGTAACTTCGATCATTTCAATGTTGTAGGACTGGAAGCGCTCATCGACGGTGCCGATACGGGGCATGCTTGATGGGGTGATCACGGGGGCGCTGGCGGCCTCGGCATATGCCGGAGCGGCCAGCAGTGCGGATGCCAGCCAGCCGCCGAGCGCGGCGCCGATAGTGCTGAGCACGCGGAATACTCCCGTTACTTTTGATGACGGACGCGTCGAGCGCTCGCGCTGAATCATCCAATCAAGGGCAGGGTGCATCGCCAGTATGTCCGAATTTAATTTGCCCACACAGCTTATCGAATATATTTTCGACACGTCTGCGCCCCCGCGCGGCATCGGCGAATTTTCCGTCCGACCAGCGTAGGCGGGGCGAAACAAGTGGGTTGCGGGTCTAAAGGAGACGCGGCGGTGACCTCTTCGACGCGTATTTTTTTGTGCTGCGTTGCGGTTGCACCGGCCGTGAGTTGGACGCAGCCGGCTTTTGCGCTCGATCCTCGGTATCCGGATTGGCCCTGTCAGCAATTGAAGGTTCCGGAGATTTCGATCGCGAGCGTGTGGACAGGTCCCCCGATCGAGGCCGCCGACAAGGAAAAATCCGCAGACCCGAAGCAAGCCGAACTCGTCGCGCGTCTGGCGGCACGCCGCACCTCCATGGAGGACGCACGGCAACTAATCGTGGACTATGTGGTCGGAACCAGCGAGGAAAAGCAGCAGAAGGCAAAGACGCTCTTCGTTGCATTGTATGTGACGCTCAACGCGCAACGCGACCAGGTGATGAACGGCATCGAGCGTTTTTCCCGCAAACAGAAAGCCATGGCTGACGAAATTCGCGAAAAAGCCCGGATGATGCGGGAGATCCAGGACGCGCCCAGGGACACGCCCAAGGCCGACCAAGTCCAGGGCAATGAACTCGCCAGCCAGCTTTCGTGGCAAACGCGCATTTTCGAGGACCGGCGGAAATCGACTTCGTATGTGTGTGAGGTGCCGGTCCTCATCGAGAAGCGGTTGTTCGATCTGGCCAGCGCGATCGAGGACAGTATGAACGCCACGTCGCAGGCGAAGTGAAGATTCCCGGGTTGTTTCCAGTTGGAATAGACCGGGTTATTCGTCTGGCCGCGGTTCCGGCGTGGCATCCTGCAGCGGCAGGCCGGCAACGAGCCAACCATCCGTTCCTTCGGGGTACCACACGACATCGGAATAGCCGAGCACCAGGGCGCGCTTGGCCGCGTTCCAGGACATCCAGCAATCCGCCAGACAATAAAAAACCACCGTTCTGGCGTGATCGCCCTCTGTCGCCTTGTAAAGGCCCTTTGAGAAATAGTCGTCGATACTCGGCGCGAGTTCGCCATAGCCGGTGTCAGGGAGCCAAATGCTGCCGGGAATATTGGCGCGCGGCTTGTCGCGCCAGAGCGTTCCTGCCGGCAGATCACGCGGTCGCGGTGGCCTTGGCAGCACATCGATAAACGTCGCGGAGTGACTGTGCCAGATCATCGCCGCTTCGTCGGTTCGGATCACCCTGGCGCCCTGCAGCGTCGCAGGCGTTGGCGCGCGATAGTCTTGGAGGCGATAGCCGTCCGGTTCGGGCACGCCAGCCGCCTTGGCCGCGGCGGCGATCATGAGGATCACCATGAACGCGAAGCGGGTAGCGGCGCCGGTCATGGCCGCCTGGAAAGCGTCTCGGCGGTGATCGGCGTATTGGTCTCATCCAGGATTGGAATGTTGTAGGTGATCAGCAACTTGTTAATCTCCTCCTGATTTTCCATGATGAGCCGATTTAGTGTGCGTTTCCACTCCTGGTCCGCCGGGCGCACCGCCATGCCGATGCGGAAAGTCATTTGCGGACCCGTCGTTTCCTTGGTCAGCGGTATTACGACGAAGGGTGGGTCAGCTTTGCTGGCGTAATAGCCCGCCATTGGCCCCCACAATATGCCGCAATCGATGTCGCCTCGGGCGAGGTCGTCCATCATGGCCTGCGCCGAGGAGTCCACCCGGGTGTCGATGAAAAGCGGGTAGGACTTGGCATGGGTCAAAAGACCGTTGATCGCCATGTTCGTGCTCGGCGGTGTCCTTGCGACAACTCCAATGCGCTTGTCCTTGAGCCTTGGGTCGTCGATTGCGGTCACGCCTTCCAGACCGCTTCCACGTTTGGCGACCAGCGCATAGGTTGTCCGGTAATAGGGAACTGTCACTTGCGCCTGATCGTCGCCTTGCGGAAATCCCATGATGATATCGCACCGGTAGGAACCCAGCGTCATGCGGACGAAGCCCGTGGCCTGCGGGAAATAGGTGTAACTGAGCTTCTTGCCGAGCTTGGCGGCGAAGAATTCGGCAAGCTTGTTTTCGAATCCCTCGCCCTTCTCGTTCGAGAACGGCAGATTGCGCGGATCGCCACACGCACGAAAGACGTCGGGGTCGACAAGTTCGAGCGCGCCCTTATCGCTGGACTGGGCATAGGCCTCGATGGACCGCGAGCCGGCAAGGCCGCACGCTAGGGCGCCGGCCAGGGCAGGGAGGATGGCCGTCCTCGAAACGAGACGCATCGGCGTCTTCGGTTTTTCGGTCTGCCCTGGATTCATTTGACCCCCGTGCAACTGGCCTCAGCCGCCTTGGCGGCCTCCGGCTTGTCTTCGTGGTTTGGGGGACGGCCGCCCGGAATCGCATTGTTGGCGCGCGCCCGCAAATACACATAGATGTCGTCGAGGAAGCACATCACATTTACGTTCGTCGCGAACCCCGGCATCACCTTGTCGTTGGCGGAGTCGACATTTTTGCGGCCGTTGGTCACGATATCGTTGAAGTCGACGTAGCTCAGCGTCTTTAATGAATTGGCCAATGCCGGCGCATAGCTTGATCCCTCGCCGTTGGGGCCGTGACAAACATGACAGTCCGAATGATAGCGGCGAAAGCCGGAGTAAGTGTACCAGTCGACAACTCCGTCTGGACTGATCTTGTAGGTCGGATTGCCGTCCTTGTCGGCATACTTGCCATTGTCGGATGAGGCGACGGCCGGGTCGCCCGATCCGTCAGCGCATGCGGCTCCGCAGACAAACGCGCTCGCCAGAATAACAAGCGCGAACTTCCAATGATTGACACTCACGCAACAGTCCTCGTGTGCTTTGTTGGGGATTGGATAAAGAAGCGGCGCGCAGCAAGCCAGCAGCGCGCCGCTCTATGTTCATTTCACCGTGACGTCGCGACCTATTCGCTTGGCAGGGCGAATACCGTCAACGTCCCGCCCAGCGACGTATAGGACGCCAGACCGGCATAGCCGCCGACGGCCCCGAGGCCCGCCGTCCCGACGGTGTTTTCTTTGGTCGGCAACTTGCCCTGGTCGATGGCGCCGTGCCAGGCAGCGGCGTTTTCAGGCTCCAGCAGACCGGCCGCCAGACCGATGCCGGCCCAACCGCCGATGCCGGAAAGCACGGCAACATATTGCTTGCCGCCGTGTTCGTAGGTCATGACATTGCCGATGATGCCGGACGGGGTCTTGAACTTATAGAGTTCCTTACCCGTCTTGGCATCGACGGCCTTCAGATAGCCTTCCAGCGTGCCATAGAAGACGACGCCGCCGGCGGTTGCCAACGCCCCGCCCCACGCGGAGAACTGCTCCTTGTTGGACCACACGATCTTGCCGGTCTTGCCGTCCCATGCGATGAAATTGCCCATGTTGGTCTCGCCCTTGGGCGGAAACATCGACACGGCGGCACCGACATAGGCCTGACCTGCCGTGTAGGCTACCTTGTAGGGCTCGTAGTCCATGCAGACGTGGTTGGTCGGGACATAAAACAACTGGGTGTCCGGGCTATAGGCCGCCGGTTGTTCGTCCTTGGTGCCAAGCGCTGCCGGGCAGATACCTTTCGAGTTGGTGTCTTCGCCATTGTGTTGGGTCGAATAGGCGTCGACGACAAGCGGCCGGCCGTAGGTCTTGGACGACTTGTCCATATCGACCTTGGTTGCCCAGTTCACCGCCGGATCGAATTTTTCTGCGACCAGCAATTCGCCGGTTGCGCGATCCAGCGTGTAACCGAAGCCGTTACGGTCGAAATGGGTGAGGAGCTTCCTCGGAGTGCCGCCGATCGTCTGATCGGTAAGGATCATTTCGTTGACGCCATCGTAGTCCCATTCGTCGTGCGGGGTCATCTGGTAGACCCATTTGACCGCACCGGTGTCGAGGTCGCGCGCCAATATCGCCATCGTCCAGCGATTGTCACCGGGGCGTTGCACCGGGTTCCATGTCGAGGGATTGCCCGTACCGTAATAGACCAGGTTCAATTCGGGATCGTAAGAATACCACCCCCATGTGGTACCGCCGCCGATCTTCCACTGGTCGCCATCCCAGGTGGAGGTCGATGAATTGGGCCCGACGGGCTTGCCGAGTGAAGTTGTCTTGACGGGATCGACCAGCATTTCGGAGTCCGGTCCTGTCGAATAGCCGCGCCAGGCCAGCTTGCCGTCCTTGATGTTGTAAGCGCTTAACCAGCCGCGAACGCCAAATTCGCCACCGGAATTGCCCACCAGAACCTTGTCCTTGAAGACGAACGGTGCGTCCGTGCCGGATTGGCCCTTGCCGGGCTCGCCATCCATCACCGACCAGACCGGCGCTCCGGTCTTGGCGTCGAGCGCGACGAGCGTCGTATCGGCTTGATGCAGGAACACCTTGCCATCGGCGTAGGCGACGCCTCGATTGACTGTGTCGCAGCACATGATCGGGATGACATTGGGATCTTGTCTTGGTTCATATTTCCAAAGGATCTTGCCTTCGTTATTCAAATCAAGCGCATAGACCGTGTTGGGAAACGGCGTGTGGACATACATCACGTCGCCCACTACCAACGGCCCGCCTTCGTGACCGCGAAGCACGCCGGTTGAGAATGTCCAGGCTACCTGCAGTTTCTTGGCGTTGGTCGCGTTGATCTGATTGAGCTTGGAATAGCGCGTATTGGCATTATCGCCTTGCTGCATTACCCATTGCTTGGGATCCTTGGCCCGTTGATCCAGGTCCGCGTCAGCGCGCGCAGCAGTGCTCTGCGCGGCCAAGAGTCCTAAGGCCGAAGTCGTAAGGATTAGAAATTTTAGCATCGCTTCCTCCCTGGGTCTTTGCCAAGAGGGTAGCTGACGCTCCTTGGAACACAGGTTCTTCCATGGGACGTCGTTCGCCCTCTTTTGGATGATTTTTTCCGGCACCGTGTCACGGCATGTGAAACGTATCACGACCTGTGAGTCTAAAGTGCGGCGAACAGTGCCAGCTGAGTTTTCGTAACGACAACGGGCTCCCTATTCTCCGTTGCTCGTGAAGTCCGAAGCAGAAAAAGTTTAGGTAACTCTTCAGGCGTAGGCAAGTTATGATTTCTTTGCACTGCAATGTGGGCGGTAACCGCTGAAGCCAGGCATTTTGCCCACGCCGTCGGGAACAAATGAAAGGCGAGATAATGGCTGTTTGTCGGAGCCCTTTGTCTCGGCTCGCAGCTTGGCGTGCCCATTTTTCTGCTGCCGTCGAGCGGGCACTGCGTAGCGTGGGCGCAGTCCTTGGGATGTTCTTTGCCTTGACCTTGTCTTTGCATGACGGCCGCTCGCAGGCGCAACAAACGCTCACGCCATTGCCTGTCTCCGAAATCGCACCTGGTGTCTACGTTCACGTTGGCAATATCGATCTGATGAACGAAGCCAATCAGGGTGACGCCGCCAATGTTGGCTTCATCGTCGGCGGTGACGCGGTCGCGGTGATCGATACCGGCGGGAGCGTGCGCGTAGGAGGGCGCCTGCTTGCCGCGATCCGCGCGGTGACGTCCAAGCCGCCTCGCTACGTCGTCAACACGCACGTTCATCCCGATCACATCTTCGGGAACGCGGCGTTCGTGAGAGAGGGAACCACTTTTGTCGGGCACAGGAATTTGCCGCGCGCGCTGGTGGCTCGGGGCGATTTTTACTTAAAGGCGTTTCGTCGGTCGCTGGGCGATGCCCTCATTGACGAGGTAAAGGTGGTGCCGCCAACGCTGCTGGTGGACGACGAAATGCAGATGGATCTCGGCGGGCGAACATTGACCCTGAAGGCCTGGCAGCCTGGGCATACCGACAATGACCTGACGGTTCTCGACCATGCGAGTTCCACCCTGTTCGCGGGCGATCTCCTGTTCGTCCAGCATGTGCCGGTCATCGACGGCAGCATTCGCGGCTTCCTCGCCGATCTCGATTTGCTGCAGCGCATCCCCGCGGCGCAGGTTGTTCCCGGGCATGGTCCCATCGTTAGCGATTGGCGGGGCGCTGTCGAGAACGAGCGCCGCTACTTCGAGGGCCTCGCCGGCGAAGTGCGCAGCCTCATCGCCCAGGGGATACCCCTTACCAAGGCGGCCCGAGAGGCCGGGCGAAGCGAGAACTCGCGATGGCAACTGTTTGACGAGTACCATTCGCGCAACGTCATCGCCGCGTACGGCGAACTCGAATGGGAATGAGGCCCCCGATGTGCGTGCGTGGTTCCGAGGGGGCGCGGCGCGGCTTGTCGCCTGCGGGGTTTTCCGATAGGCTCGTCACCGCTTCATGATGGAAGAGGAATTCGACCCATGTCGATTTTCTCCAGAGGGATTCTCGCGGTCCTAATGGCCGCGGTTTATTTTGCCGTGCCGCAGACGGTCCGTGCCCAGGCTGCGACGGTCGGCCAGGATCAGCCTTCGGAAGAAACCTGGAACAGCATCAAGGGCGATATCTTCAAGGGACGCCCGATACTCGATGGCTCCGGTCTGGTCGTGCTCGATGCGCCACGGCGGGCTGAGGATTCCGCCATTGTGCCGATCGGCATGCGCGTCAACTTTGCCGGCGACGACCAGCGCACGCTTAAATCTCTGACGCTTGTCATTGACGAAAATCCGGCGCCCGTCGCCGGCACGTTTACGATCGGCCCCCGTTCCGGCGTGACCGCGATCTCAACGCGCGTCCGGGTCAATGCCTACTCCTATGTTCGGCTTGTTGCCGAACTCAGTGACGGCCAGCTTTATGGCGTCAAGGCGTTCGTGAAAGCGTCCGGAGGGTGTTCCGCACCGGCTTCGTCGAATAGCGACGCCACCAAGACGCTGCTTGGGCAGATGAAGTTCCGTACGTTCCGGCCGGAGTCTGATGCGCTACCCGAAGCCCAGATCATGCTGCGCCATCCGCAGAATTCGGGGCTGCAGATGGATCAACTGACGCGGCTTTACGTGCCGCCGTTCTTCATCGACAACCTCAAGATCTGGCAGGGGGACGATCTCGTGGTGGCGATGGAAGGGGGAATCGCCATATCGGAAGATCCGAACATCCGTTTCAACTACAGGTCCAATGGCGCGGCCAGTTTCCGCGTTGAAGCAATCGATACGAGTAAACATCTATTCAAGGATGAATGGTCGATTGAAAAATCGATGCTGTAGCGGCCTGGTTCCGAAGAAGTCGTTTCAAAAACAGCGAACTTCCGCCTCCGCCTGGGCCCGGCGGAACTCCTGCATCGCAAGTTTGGCTTGCTCGGTCGATCGAAATTCGGAGCCGACGGGCCCCGTGACCTGCGACATCGAAAGAATTGTCTCGGCGGTCACGTAACGGTCGTAAGGGATAATGGACGCAATGACGTCGATCGAGCAGGAACACTTTTGCAAGAGTTCCTGCGTTTCGCCGTTGGCCTTCATGCAGCCGAAGACATAGTCCGCACGCGCAGCCGTCGGATAGTCGTTGAGATCCTCAGCTGCTGCGCGCGGGATCGCGGCAACGGTTGCGACTGCGAGGAGGGCACTTGAACGAAACAAGGTGCGCAAGCAAGCCATCGTCAACGCCTTTCACCCTGTTGTCCCCTGCGTTTGACACAGCCGGCGAAGCCTTGGCCTGCGTCAGTCCGCCTCAAAGCGAGCATGCAATGTCCTGTGTCCGCGTCGCCCCTTCAAATAATTTGTCAGGATCAATAATTCGGGTCAAGCTTGGGTCGGCGAACGCTGTGAGCCAAGTCGCCGATATCGAACCCCAAAGTCCGCGCGTCCAATGACCAACATGCCGCTCTTCATCGGCGATCGGC
>Ga0209736_1000315_pt1 | contig 15606 bp, 13 predicted proteins | sample BlaSpr_A8_Ref_M3_FD_187992 | JGI IMG/M metagenome (GOLD analysis project Ga0209736, IMG submission 187992) | Forest soil microbial communities from Thunder Bay, Ontario, Canada - Black Spruce, Ontario site 2_A8_Ref_M3 (SPAdes) (version 2) | ecosystem: Environmental > Terrestrial > Soil > Boreal...
AGAACATGCTCGCGGCGGGACGTCGCCGTCTTGCAGAAGGAATCCCCGCCCTTTAAAAGGGCGCGGGAGGACGTCAAGAGGGCATTAAGTTGCCGTGGCCATTGGCAGTTTCTGCCGGGCGTTCTATAGTCTGCCTGGAAGCCGACGCCCTGCCATCGCCTTGAAGCATTCGCGAGATCTCATGGTCAGTCTGCGCATAAACAACGAAGTAAAAAATGTCGACGCTCCCCCCGATATGCCCCTTCTCTGGGTGCTGCGCGATCTCTTGGGGCTGACCGGCACCAAGTTTGGATGCGGCATCGCGCAATGCGGCGCCTGTACCGTGCATGTGGATGGCGCGCCGGTGCGCTCCTGCCTTTTGCCCGTGGGCTCGATCGGCCAGCGCGCAATCACGACCATCGAAGGCGTCGGCGCGACCGGCGCGGGAGCCAAAGTGCAGAAGGCATGGCTCGACCTCGAAGTGGTCCAATGCGGCTACTGTCAATCCGGCCAGATCATGTCGGCGACGGCTCTGCTCAACGCCACACCGCATCCCGAGGATTCCGACATCGATGCGGCCATGGCCGGAAACATTTGCCGGTGCGGCACTTACGTGCGCATCCGTGCGGCGATCAAACATGCCGCTCAAGGCTGACTCCGTGCCCGCTGCGCTGAGCAGACGCGGATTTCTCTCAGCCGGGCTGGCGGTGGGCGGCGCCTTGGTGGTCGGCTTTCACCTGCCCTTGGCGCACGGCGCGCAATCCGGAAAGTCGGTGTTCGCGCCGAATGCGTTCATTCGCATCGACGCCCACGGCAAGGTCACGCTCATCATGCCGCAGGTCGAAATGGGTCAGGGCATTTATACGTCCATCGCCATGATCCTGGCGGAGGAACTCGACGCGGCGTTCGATCAAGTGTCCGTCGAAGCCGCCCCGCCCAATGACAAGCTCTACGGCAATCCGACGTTCGGCATTCAAGTCACCGGTAATTCAAATTCGGTGCGCGCCTTCTGGCTGCCCTTGCGCAAGGCGGCGGCCGGCGCGCGCGTCATTCTGGTTCAAGCCGCTTCACAGCAGTGGAAGGCGGAGCCCGCCACTATTCACACCGAGGAGGGCGAAGCCATCCATGAGGCGAGCGGCCGCAGGCTCGCCTATGCGGCGCTGATCGATCGCGCCCAAGGCCTCACGCCGCCGAAGGATCCGCCGCTCAAGGGGATCAAAGATTTCAAATTGATCGGCAAACCGCTCAAGCGGCTCGACACGCCCGACAAGGTCAACGGCAAAGTCGTGTACGGGATCGACGCCATGCCGCCCGGCGTGAAGTTCGCAACCGTTGCCGTCTGCCCGGTGTTCGGCGGCACGGTGGGGCATGTCGATGACGCCAAAGCCAAAAGCCTCCCCGGTGTTCGCCAGGTCATCGTGCTCAAGGACATCGTTGCGGTCGTCGGCGATCACATGTGGGCGGCCAAGCAGGGCTTGAGCGCGCTCGACATCACCTGGAACGAGGGGCCGAATGCCGCCGTTTCCTCCGACGACGTCTGGAAACAGCTCCGTACCGCCAGCAAGACGGAGGGCGCGCTCGCCAAGTCCGAGGGCGACATTGCCAAGGGCTTGGCCCAAGGAGACCTTCTGGAAGCGGCGTATGAACTGCCCTTTCTCGCCCATGCCGCCATGGAACCGATGAACTGCACCGTGCATGTCACGCCGGCCTCTTGCGAGATTTGGGTAGGCACTCAGGTGCTTTCCAGGGTCCAGGCCATCGCGGCAAAGGTCACCGGACTGCCGCTCGACAAGGTCACCGTGCACAACCATCTCCTCGGCGGCGCCTTCGGCCGCCGACTCGAGGTGGATATGGTCGACACCGCCGTGCAAATCGCCAAGCAAGTGGATGGCCCGGTCAAAGTGGTTTGGACCCGGGAAGAGGACATCCAACACGATCTCTACCGCCCCGTGTATCGCGACACCCTATCAGCAACGGTGTCAAATGGCCGCATCGTCGGGTGGAAGCACCGCATCACGGGCTCCTCGGTCATTGCTCGTTGGTTCCCGCCGGCCTTTCAAAAGGGGATCGACATCGATGCCATCGACAGCGGCGCCGACATTCCGTATGAGATCCCCAATCTGCGGGTGGAATACGTGCGCGACGAGCCGCCCGCGGTGCCCACGGGTTTCTGGCGCGGCGTGGGCCCCAACCATAATGTGTTCGCCATCGAGAGCTTCATGGACGAGTTGGCGAAGAAATCCAATAAGGATCCGGTCGCCTTTCGCCGCGACCTGCTCGGCAAATCACCCCGCCTCAAGGCGGCGCTCGAACTCGCGGCGGTCAAGGCCGGGTGGGGAAATCCTCTGGCCGCACGCACCGGCCGCGGCATCGCGCTGCAAACCGCGTTTGGCAGCTTCATTGCCACCGTCGCGGAAGCCGAAGTCGATGCCGACGGCGAGGTGCGTGTGCGCCGTATGATCTGCGCCGTGGATACCGGGATCGTCGTCAATCCGGACACCGTGGTGGCGCAATTGCAGGGCGGCCTGATATTCGGCCTCACGGCCGCCCTGTACGGTAATATCACGATCGCCAAGGGACGAGTTCAACAGAGCAATTTCAACGACTATCGCATGCTGCGAATCAACGAAACCCCGCAGATCGAAGTGCACTTGATCGAGAGCGGCGAAGCGCCGGGAGGCATCGGCGAGACCGGCGTGACCGCCGCGCCGCCGGCTCTCGGCAATGCGCTGTTCGCCGCGACCGGCATTCGCCTGCGTCGGCTACCCATAGACCGGGACATTTTGTCCGGGAAGAAGCAATCATGAACGACTCCGCACACACCGGCCGCGCCGGACGCTACACCCTGCTCGGCATCGCCGCGATCCTCGCGGTGGTCCTGATCGGCTTTTTGTGGATGGTGCTGCTGGCACCCAGCACGACGGATTTTGCGGGCGGTCCGCACGTCGCATTGACCGGGTATCACGCGCAGGATCCCACCGGCGTGCCCGCCGAACTCAAGAGCGCGAGCCCAGTCGAGCAAGGCAAGTATCTTACGCGCGCCGCCGATTGCGAAGCCTGCCACACTGCCGAAGGCGGCACGCCGTTCGCGGGTGGACGCGCCTTCGTGCTGCCGTTCGGCACCCTGTACTCGACCAATATCACTCCCGACAAGGACACGGGAATCGGCGCTTACAGCGATGCGAATTTCCTGGACGCCGTTCACAAGGGTATCGCGCCCGGCAACGAGAAACTCTATCCGGCGATGCCCTTCGCGAGCTACACCTACATGACGGACGCCGATGCGCTGGCGATCAAGGCATACCTCTTCAGTCTCCAGCCCGCGCATGCGCCGGATCGGGAGAACACGCTGAACTTCCCGTACAATCAGCGCGCCCTCATGGGAGTGTGGGCACTGCTGTTCAACCCGGACAAGCGATTTGAGCCCCGTACCGCACGCGATCCGCAGTGGAATCGCGGCGCCTATCTCGCGGAGGCGATGGGGCACTGCGGCGAATGCCACACGCCGCGCAATCTATTGCAGGCCCTCGACAACCGCGCAAAATTCGCGGGCGCGGTGCAGGCGGGCTGGCGCGCATACAACATTACATCGGACCCCAAGAGCGGCATCGGCACCTGGACCGAAGCCGATCTGGCGCACTACCTTTCGATGGGACATGCGGACGGCCGGGGGACCGCGACGGGTCCCATGGGCGAGGCCGTCGACAACAGCCTTCAATACCTGACGCAAAGCGACATCGCCGCCATCGTGACTTATGTGCGCTCGGTATCCGGAATCGCGGCGTCCGATCTGCCCGAGCCCAAAGCAAGTCCCGCGCCCGCATCCTACGCGGAAGGGGTTGCCGCCGGCAGCGATTCGCGCGGCAAGGCGGTGTACGCCGGCGCGTGTGCGGGTTGCCACGATTGGACCGGTGTCAGTGCGGTGATCCCATATGCAACACTAACCGGCGTGCGCTCGGTGAACGATCCCACTGCGACCAACGTGGTGCAAGTCGTCCTGTCCGGCGCACATCGGCACGCAGGTACGGAAGCGACGATGCCGGCATTCGGCAGCGCCTATTCCGATGAGGAAATCGCGAGCCTCGCCAACTACGTCACTGCCCGATTCGGCGCGCAGCCCTCGGCGGTCACGGCCTCGGGCATAGCAACGCTTCGCGCCCAGAACTAAAGGGCCGATTCGCCTTTCGGTTGTTTGAACACTACGCCGTCCTTCATCACGAACTGCACGGTCTTGAGGGCATTGACATCCGCCAGCGGATCACCCGCCACGGCGATCAGGTCCGCGTACGCGCCGGGTGCCACCACGCCGAGCTCGCCCCGCTTGCCGAGCAACTCGGCCGCACGCGATGTGGCGGATTGAATGGCCTGCATCGGCGTCATGCCGAATTCCACCTCGCGGGAGAATTCCTCGGCAATCGGCTCGGACCACTTGAACCCGCCCACATCGGTGCCGAATGCCATCTTGACGCCGGCGTGCAGCGCTTTGCTGAACGACACTCCGTGCACCGCCACGCGTTTGCGATCGCGTTTTCCCGAATCAGTGTCCGGGGGGTCCCAGTCGGTGTAGTACACCTGCAGGGTCGGTACATACCACGTACCCTGCCGCAGCATCTGCGCAATTTGTGCGTCCGTAATCTCCAAACCGTGCTCGATCGAATCACAACCGCCGTCGAGTGCGCGCTGCAGACCCGGTCCGTTGTACGCGTGGCACGCCACTTTCCTGCCCCAGCCGTGCGTCTCATCGACGATGGCCTTCAGTTCTTCGACGGTGAGCGTCGGCTGCGAAACCAGCGCACCCTGCGCGTCGAGCCAGGAACGATGCGTCATGTACACCTTGATCCAATCCGCGCCCTTGTCCAATTGCTCACGGGCCGCCTTGCGTGCTTCGACAGGCCCGTCGATCAGCTGTGAACCTTTGGGGACGGTGATCTCCGGCGCATAACCCTCGAGGGGATAACCGCCGGTCGAAGAAATCGACAAAGTCGACACCCACATTCGGGGGCCGGGTATGAGCCCCTCATTGATCGCTTGTTTGATGCCGACGTCGCCATATCCCGCGCCCTCGGTCTCCACGTCGCGAATGCTGGTGAAGCCCTGTTCGAGTGCGCGGCGCGCCGACACCACGGCGCGCGCAACACGATAGGAGGCCGGGAATTTCAACAATTGCACGTCGTAGCCGCCCGCGGCAGGATCCTCGCCCTGCAGAAAAATATGGGTGTGCGTGTCGATGAGCCCCGGCAGCAACGTCGCAGGGCCCAAATCGATCACTTGCGCCGCTGCCGGCAACGCCTGGGAATTTGCCGGGTGCACGTCGACGATGTGATTACCGCGAATCACGATCTCCATGTTGTGCCGTGGCTTCTCGGCAGTGCCGTCGATGAGCCACTGCGCGCGAACGACGACCGTCGGCGTATCCGGGGCGCTCGCCGCAGGACACACGTAGACCACGAGCCCAAGGGCCAGAAAAATTACGCGATTCAAGGGCACTCAACCAAACTGAAAGCCGGAAATCTGTTTGCCGCCGATCGACTCGCCGAAGCTGCGGAATCCGCGCTCGCCTGGCGCCGCCCCGGCCGCGACCATCAGAGGGATCAGATGCTCTTCGCGCGGGTGCGAGGCGGGACCGCCCGGCGCTTCGCGCCATTTTGCCAGCAGTTGATCCCGGGTCGCGGGATCTTGCACCACATTGCCCAGCCACGCATCGAAGGCGGCAGCGGTGGCCTCGCCTCGGCCTGAAAACATATCGGCCAGATTGTGATAGCTCATGCCGCTGCCCACGATCAGTACGCCCTGGTCGCGCAGCGGCGCCAAGGCGCGGCCCATACTCAGATGCAGGGCGGGATCGAGACTGGCCTGCAGCGAGAGCTGCAGGATCGGCACGTCCGCATTCGGATAGATGAGTAGAAAAGGTACGAAGACCCCGTGGTCCAGGCCCCGCCTGGGATCCACATCCGTCTTGAATCCGGCATCGCCCAGCAACCGGCGCGCAGTTTCGGCGAGTTCAGGCGCGCCGGCCGCCGGATATTTCAAATGATAGGTATGTTCCGGAAAGCCGTAGTAGTCGAACAGCAAGCCCGGCTTGGCGGCGACATTGAGCGTCGGCAAGGGGTTTTCCCAATGCCCCGAAATCACCAGCACAGCCTTGGGTCTGACACCCAGCGAGCGGTCGATGCCTCGGAGGTATGCAGCCAACCCGTCCCACATGTGCGGAGAAGAAGCGGGCGGATCCACGAAGAAGCACGGACCTCCGCCGTGCGGGATGAACAAAGTCGGCAGTCTTTTGATGGTGGTCACAGGGATTTCTCCGGCGGCCTTGAGCCTATCCGGGTGAAATGTGAACGTCAATCGACCGCCGCTGTGATCCTTAGGCAGGTTCTGTGCCAAAGTTGGTCCGCGCACGGTTCAAATGAGATGATGGAAGGAACACTCAAATCCCTCTCCGTCATCCAGGACTTTTTATGGCCGCCGCACCCGAACTTAGGGTAGGTCGGGATGCCTCCGCGGGGGGCACCACAACCCGGTCTCTGCGGCTGCGCCAGACGATCGTCATCGTCTTGCTGTTCGGCGGATATGCCTCGCTGTATTTTTGCCGAGCCGACCTGTCGGTCGCCACGCCGCTGCTGATCGAAGCGTTAGGGAGGCGCGGCATCAGCCACGGCGATGCCATCATCCGCATGGGCGACATCGCATCCTTCGGCGTTCTGGCCTATGCGCTCGGCAAGCTGTTCTTGACCGGATTGGGCGACTTCTGGGGCGGACGGATCAATTTTCTCATCGGCTTGGGCGGAGCGGCTGCCTTCACGCTTCTGTTTGCATCCGGATTGAGCCTGCCGCTGTTCACCATTGCATGGGTCGGCAACCGCCTGACGCAATCGATCGCATGGGCGGGCCTGATCAAGGTTTCCTCGAAATGGTTCGACTTTTCGTCCTACGGAATGATCATCGGCATCCTCAGCATCAGTTACCTCGTCGGAGACGCGGCGGCACGGCAGTGGATGGGAATGCTGATCGAACACGGCTTCGGTTGGCGCGCCTTGTTTTACTTCGCCGGCGCAGTGGCCGGCTTGTTTTTGGTCATCAACTACTTCTTTCTGCGCGAGTCGCGCATCGACGCGGGCTACGTCGAGGCGACGCCCAATCCGCTCAATTTGTTTGCCGGATCGGAATCGCGGCCGAAAAGCGTCGGCCAGCTGCTGCTGCCCCTGCTCCGCAGCCGCGCATTTCTGCTGGTTTGCTTCCTGTCCTTGGGATGCACGATAATCCGCGAAAGCTTCAACCAATGGACTCCGCAATATTTGAGCGACCATCTGGGCTACAGTGCCAGCAATGCCGCGCGCTTCAGTTCGATTTTCCCGGGAGTCGGGGCCGTATCGGTGTTGGTGACGGGCTGGCTGAGCGACCGTCTCGGCGTGAACGGCCGCGCGCTCATCATGTTCGTGGGATTGAGCGCGACCTCTGCAGCCCTGCTCGCATTGATGACCATGCGCTCCGGCCCCACCGGATCGCTGCTGCCGCTATTCGCCATCGGCGCCATCGCCTTTTCTCTGCTCGGCCCTTATTCGTATCTTGGCGGCGCCTTCGCCCTTGATTTCGGCGGTAAACAGGCGGGCGCGGCCTCATCGGGCATCATCGACGGGGTGGGATACTTAGGTGCGGTGATCGCCGGCGACAGCATCGCCCGTATCTCGGTTTCCTTCGGCTGGCAAGGCGTGTTCGTGGGATTGGCGGTCGTGAGCGCGCTGGCGGCGCTCGGCGCCGGCTGTCTCTACATCTTAGGCGCGAGGGCGGCGGCGCGCGGAACGCATCTCCCATGAACAGCGTTGCCGCAGTCAAGCGCCTGTGGTCGAATCCCGAATTGCTCAGCATCGAATGGGCCGACGGAACTTTGAGCGAATTCGCGAGCGTCTGGCTGCGCGACAATCTGCGCGACGACCGCGATCCCCACAATGGGCAGCGGCTCATCGATATCGCGGATCTTCCTGAGAATCCGAGGATCCGGTCGGCGGCGGCCGACAACGGTGCGGTCAAGGTCGAATGGGAAGCCGAATCGCGCTCCGGGTCGTTCGAGTTCGAGTGGCTGCTTGCACGCGCCGCGAACCGCTCCGGGCGGCGATCTGAGATTGCACCCAAACGCTGGCTCGATGGAGCAAGCCTCGATGGCGCGCGTGACTTCGCGTGGGCGACATTCGCCGATGCGCAAAGCAATCGATCGCTGCGCGCCCAATGGTTGACGCGGCTGTTGCAAGACGGTATCGCGTTCTTGAGCAATGTGCCGTCCAACGAAGCCGCGATCCTCGAGGCCGCCACGCTCGTGGGGCGAGTTTCAGAAACCAATTACGGGCGGGTATTCGACGTGCGGTCGGTGCCCCAGCCGGAAAATCTGGCGTATTCCGACTTGGGGCTGGGGTTACACACGGATAATCCCTACCGCGAACCGGTGCCGGGGTTTCAGGTGCTGCATGTATTGGTGGCCTCTCCCGACGGCGGCGAGAGCATCTTCGGCGACGGCTTCGCCATTGCCGAGCATTTGCGGGCGGCCTATCCGGACGACTTCGCGATCTTGGCCCGGACTGCGGTGCCCTTTCTTTACCGTTCCCGGGATGCGGAGCTGTACGCGGAAAGGCCCTTGATTCAGTTGACCTGCAGCGGCGAAGTGAGCGCCGTGCATTACAACAACCGCTCGATCGCCCCATTGCAGCTCGCCGCCCGCGAGGCGAGGCCTTTCTACTCCGCTTATCGGCGCTTCGCCGCACTGCTGCGCGACCCGCAGTTTCATTTGCAAATCAGGCTGCGTGACGGCGATCTCACGGTATTCGACAATCAGCGCACCCTGCACGGCCGTACGGCATTTTCATCCGCGAGGCACCCGCGGCACTTGCGAGGCTGCTACCTGACTCGCGACAGCGTGTACTCCGCGGCCGCCCTGCTGCGGCGCGAGTTCCATGAGTCAGCACCCCGATGAGCGTGACCGACGAAATTCTCGCTCTCTATCAAAGGCGCGGCTCGGACGCATATTTCGGCGAGAGCGTCTCGATGACCGAGCATGCATTGCAGGCCGCCTACTTTGCACAAGCCGCTGCCGCACCGCCCGCACTCATCGTTGCCGCACTCTTACACGACGTCGGACATCTCATCGAAGATGTTCCGAGCGATATCGCCGACTGGACCACGGACGCGCATCATGAAGAGATCGGCAGCCGCTGGCTCGCCCGGCGTTTTCGCCCCGAGGTATCGGAGCCGGTCCGCCTGCACGTGCCTGCCAAACGCTATCTATTGGCCACCGATGCCAGGTATTTCGCCCAATTGAGCCCTGCCTCCGTCATTACGCTTAAGCTGCAGGGCGGTCCGATGGCGGTGCATGAGGTCGCAAAGTTCGAAACCGAGCGTTTTTACAAGGACGCCGTGCGCGTCCGGCAATGGGACGATCAAGGCAAAGTGGCCGGATTGACGACTCCTGCGATCGGCGACTATCGCACACTGATCGAGGCGCTGGTCGCGTAGGAGCCTGACGCGGTGGCTACGGATTCGCGGAATCCGCGACACCTGTCGAGTAATAGCAGCACGAGAGCCCCCATCGCGCAGCCAATCGGTTCTGCGCCGGAGCCATATCTGGTTCGCTGATTCGAATCATGGGGCGAGTCGCATCCTAACCAGCAGTGCCCGATACCTTGGGTCGCCGACGAGATTCGCCAGGAGCAGATCAGTCTTCAAGGAGGTGATTCCTGCTTCCCGATGGCCAAAGGCGCGCTCGAGCCACGTGAATGCGCTGGCCACTTCCCCGCGATAGGCCAAGGCCTGTGCGATGCAGTACGCGCAATCGTCAGCCTGCGTTGCCTCGAGCTTCGCCAATGCCACATCCGAATCGCCGTGCCGTCCGAGCGCCCAGTAGATGATCGGCAAGATGTCGAGCCGGCTATTCTCGTCGGTTTCCTTTTCCGCCGTGAGCAGTGCTTGGTCGGGCCGGCCAAGGTAAATCAACGCAACGGCCAACTGGGTTTGTGCGCCCGCATAGTTCGGACTGAGCTCGATCAGGCGCTCGCTGTTGGCCCGCGACTCGTCGAAGCGCTTGGCAACAAATTGGAGGCTCGCCAAAGAAGCCAAACTGTTGGCGTCCAGCGGGTCCCGGCTCACCAGCCCTTGATAGATCGTGATTGCGCGGTCGAGTTGCCCCCGTATCGACGCGAGGTCCGCGGTTGCACTGGGCAACAGGTAGGAATTGGAATCGATTTGTCGAACTTGCTCGATCTGAGCCTCAGCCTCGTCCCAGTCCCAGTCAATGGCCATTGCCATTCCGCACAAGGTGTAATGCGCCCAGACGAGATTTGGATCGATCTTCAATGCTTGTTGCAGTTCACGCCGCGCCTTCTCGATTCCTTGATTTCTAGGTATCCACGCATTCATTGCCTGATTGAAGTGAGCGCTGCCGAGTCGCGCCCATGGCAACGCATAGTCGGGGTCCATCTTTATCGCGCGCAGGTAAAGCCCGATGGCGCGCTCCATGTCGGCTGCGTTCATTCGAGCTTTGTAGAAGTTCCCCTCGAGCACCAAGCTGTAAGCCTCGCTATTGGGCTGTTTGCGGATTGGCGTTGCTTCTTCTCCACGCATCGCGACCTGAAGAGCTTGTGTCACCGACGCTGCGATTTCGTCTTGCACCTTGAAGACGTCATCCAACCTGCGTTCGTAACTCTTCGACCATAGGTGCGATCCGTCCTTCGCCCGTATCAGTTGAGCCGTGATTCGCAGTACCTTGCCGGACTTACGGACGCTTCCCTCGAGCAGATGTGCTACGGCGAGTTTCACGGCGATCGTACGAACGTCATCGGTCATTCCTTTGAATTGGAACGAAGAAGTGCGAGCAATCACTTTCAAATCTGGAACCTCGGCCAGGTGATTGATCAGCTCCTCGGTCATGCCGTCGGCGAAATATCCCTGATCCTTCTTCTCACTCATGTCGACGAAGGGCAAAACGGCAACGGACTTCTCTGCGATCGCGGACGCGGCGGCGGCAGAATCAGTGGCTACCGGCGGCGCCGCCGCGCGATGCCCCGGCAGCCATAATCTGTAAGCCGCGAACCCTGCGACGGCCACGACGACCAAAATTCCCACCGCAAGGGCTGCGCGATGCCGCGATCGGCCGATGGTTGGGGAAGACGTGGGCGCTGGTCCGCCTTCGGTAGCCGGCGCTTCAATCGCAGTGTCATGGATCGCGGATTTCTCGATGGCGAGACAAACGGCATTCGCCAGTCTCGGCATCGAGCGTGCGATGTCGCTGCCGCTGGCTTCCAGCCACTGTGAAGTATTCAGGAAGTACTCAAGGTCTGCGGGTAAATCTACTTGGTCGATTCGCAGCGAAATCACCGGGCGTCGCCTGGACGCGGCCCGCTCCACCTCCCTGATTACGTGTGGGGAATCCGCCGCGTTCTTCGAGAGGATCAGCACGGTAGCTTTGGCCGCATCGATGGCGTGGACGATTGCCCCCGCATAGAAGTCGCCTGGCGTCACATCGCGGGGTGCGATCCAGCACTTCAGTCCGCGGCGCTCCAAAGCGGTAACCACGACGTCGGCAATCGCGGCATCCTGCGAGGCGTAACTCACGAAAACGTGGATGGGTGATGCCGCGGCTTGCGATGCATCCGCAATATCCCTCGGCGGCCGCCGCTGATCCGAATCGGGTGCTTCTTCGGCCATTCCTTGCCCACGAAATGTCTTGTTCTTCCGACAGAATGCCGGGAGCCGGTCCGTCCTGCAACTGCGGGGTCCGGCCCAAATCGAACCCATCTCTCACTTTGCACCCTAGAGTACTTGACGGGGCACAGTATGGTCGCCTAAGCTGGTTTCATGCAAAGGCCAAGCGCGGCATTTCCCGTCCAATCCGAAGCTCCTGCGGCGATCGAGAGCCGTGCGCTCGGAACCCTCGCCTACATCCGCGCGTCCATCGAATCGTCGAGTTCGATGGACGTTCCCGGCATGGCCGGCATTGTCATGGGGATCATCGGCGTGCTCACGGCCGTCGCGGTGTCGGTGCCTCGGTTGGCGCCGCATTGGCTTGCAATTTGGCTGGCCGCTGCAGCGCTCGCGCTCGTCCTCGGCGGGGCTTCGGTGGCGCGCCAGACTGTGCGGTGCGGCCACTCGCGTTATTTGGGACCGACCCGCAAGTTCCTGCTCTGCCTTTGTCCCGCGCTGCTGGCCGGAGCGGTGCTGACGCTGGCGCTTGCGAATGCCGGCACATTGACTTTCATTCCGGGCACTTGGCTGCTTCTTTACGGCTGTGCGGTTCTCTCTGCGAGCACGGTCACCACGGCGGATATCGCGCGGCTCATCTGCATCATGGGCGCGCTGTTCGTCGCCCTCGGATCGGTCACGTTCGCGCTGCCCGCGGCGGCGCATACGCTGATGCTCGGCCTGGGGTTCGGCGTCCTGCATATCATTTTCGGCATCCTGATCGGACGCTTGAGTCATGGCGATGGCGGCTAAGTCCGGCGCCGTCAAGCGCAACGAGCCGGCGACGCCGGCCTCCGGCAAGACACCATCAAAACCTGTGGCCGTGACCCGTTCGCCGCAAGTGGACGAAGATGCCGGATTCGACCGCTTGATCTACGAGCGCGTGCGCCTCGGCATCATGAGTGCGCTCGCCATGAACGAGCAGCTCACCTTCAATGAACTCAAGTCCTTGTTCGACGTGAGCGACGGCAACCTGAGCGCGCACGCGCGAAAGCTGGAAGAAGCGAACTACGTCGTGTGCACGAAGTCCTTCCAGGGCCGCAGGCCGAAATCCGAATACCGCATTACGCAAGTCGGCAAGAAAGCCTTATTGCGCTACCTCGAGCACATCGAGGCGGTAATCAAGGCGACGCGGCGAGCGTAGACCCATGCACGTCGCCATCATCATGGACGGAAACGGCCGTTGGGCCACCCAGCGCGGGCTGCCGCGAACTGCGGGGCACATCGAGGGTGCGAAGGCGGTGCGCTCCGCCGTCGAAGCGGCGGCGCGGGCGGACGTCAAGACGCTCACCCTATACGCGTTCTCATCCGCCAATTGGGCGCGGCCGCCCGCCGAGATCGCGGCGCTGATGCGCCTGTTCGGCCAGTACCTGTTCACCGAGACGCGGCGCTGCATGGAACAATCGATTCGGATCAATGTCATCGGCAGGCGCGATCGGCTGAGCGAAAACCTGCTTCGGTCCATCGAGCAAAGCGAGCGATCGAGCGCGGCGGGCTCCGGAATGCTTCTCCGCATAGCCGTGGACTACTCGTCTCAACACAGCATCGTGCAAGCTGCGCGGCGTGCCGAGCGCGATGCGGATCTCGACCCCGAGGCCTTTCATCGCCTGCTCCATGAAGTCGACCACTGCGCATATCCCGTGAGCGAGGTCGACCTCTTGATTCGCACCGGAAACGAACGGCGTCTGAGCGATTTTCTGCTGTGGGAATCCGCGTTTGCGGAGCTGCATTTCAGCGATTGCCTCTGGCCGGACTTCGATGAGCAGCGCTTTCACAGCGCCCTCGAGGACTATAACGGCCGGCAGCGCCGCTTCGGCGGCGTCAACGCCAAGACGCTCTAGGGGCCTCGCGCCTGGTGCTGCCGCTGCGCGGCGAATACAATTCCGCCGTGGACAGGATCGACTTAGCCGCACGCATCCGTAGCCACGCGCCGGGCCGCGCGCTGGCGCGGGAATTTTACACTGACCCGTCCATCTTCGAGCGCGACATGGAGCGAATGCTGCTGCGGCATTGGTTCTGTGCGGGCCATGTCAGCAGCATCCCGCGCGCCGGCGATTACGTGGTGGTCGAGCTTGGGTCCGAGTCGGTGATAATCATTCGGACAGCGGCAGGCGACGTACGCGCCCTGCTGAACGTCTGCCGTCACCGCGGTTCGCGCCTCTGCACCGGGCGCTCGGGAAAAGCCCAATCCGCAAGGCTCACCTGTCCCTATCATGCGTGGACCTACGATCTGGACGGCAACTTGCTGGCTGCCCGCCAGATGCCGGAATCGTTTCGGCGCGCCGATGCAGCCCTCAAGACTCTGCCGGTCCGGATCATGGAAGGCCTGGTCTTTACGACCTTTGCCAAGGATCCGCTCGATCTTGAGATCGCCGCGGACGCAGTGGCTCGTTCGGCGGGCGTGCACGGCTGGGCACAGGCCAAGGTCGCGCACCGGGAGCTGTATTCGATCAAATCCAACTGGAAACTCGCCGTTGAAAATTACATGGAGTGTTATCACTGCACGCCCGCCCATCCGGAGTTCGCGAAGCGTCATGTCTATGCGCGCCCGGCGGAGCTGAACGTGGATTTGGAGCGCGCCGGGCGCACGCGAGCTGAGGCGCTCGGTATCGTCGTGCCCGACCTCGATCGGTACGGGTGCGCGGCCGGCGCCGGGCGGGAGTCGGTCGCCGTCATGCGCAGCGCCCTGCACGATGGCATCGCGAGCGCCACGGACGACGGCCGATCGGTCGCACGCCTGATGGGCGCGTTTTCGGCGCCTGACGGCAACTCCACCTACTTCGATATTGGTCCCATCAGCGACTTCCTCGCTTATCCGGATCACGGCGTCATCTATCGATTTATTCCCAAAACCGTGGACCAAACCGAAATGGAGGTGATCTGGCTGGTTCATCAGGATGCCGTCGAAGGCGTGGACTACGACGTCGAACGCCTGACCTGGCTGTGGAAAACCACCAGCGCGGAGGACAAAAAAATCGTCGAGATGAATCAGGCCGGCGTTAACTCCCGCTTCTTCGAGCCGGGTCCCTATTCGCTGCAGGAGACCTACGCTGCGCGATTCGTCGAGTGGTATCTCGAGGAATTGTCGATCGACCCCGGGACTTAAGGCTCCTACACGCCCTGCCGCCGGCGCCAACCCGCCAGCGCCAACAACAGACCGGCGCCGGCGACCACGGGGTAATTGCCGAGCCTTGCATACGGCGTAAGACCCGTCATCGGCCGCACGTCGGCGCGCAGCACGGCCTCGCGAAACTGCGGCAGGCGCGCCACGATTTCTCCATGCGGGCCGATTACGGCGGTGATGCCGTCGTTCGCGGCGCGCACCAAGTAGCGCCCGGCCTCGAGAGCGCGCATGCGCGCAATCTGCAAATGCTGATGCGGTGCAGTGGAATCTCCGTACCAGGCATTATTGGTGACGTTGATCAACAGAGTCGCGTCGCGCAGCACCTCGAGTTGCTGACTGCCGAAGGCATCTTCGTAACAGATTGTCAGCCCGAGCTTCTGTCCGGCGGCGCTCAGCGGCGGTGGGTGTTCATTGCCGGGCGTGATGTCGTCGTACGGCAAGCTCATGAGCCGCATCCATGAGCGCACGAATGCAGGCACCGGAAAGTACTCGCCAAAGGGCACCAGGTGCCGTTTGTAATACCAGCCGCCCCCCGAATCGCTGAGCACGAGCAGCCCGTTGTAGTAGCGTTTAGTTGTAGGCTCAAAGTTCACGAGCCCAATGGCAAAATCAGCGGCGTGCGCGCGTCCCTGCGCCTGCAGGCGCCCCAAATAGTCTGGTATTTCATTCGCCAGTACCGGCAGCGAGGCTTCCGGCCAGACGATGAGCCGGGCACCCCAGGCCTGCGCCGTGAGCTTGGAGTATCGCTCCATGGTCTCATCGAGATTTTTAGCTTGCCACTT
>Ga0209736_1000316_pt1 | contig 15574 bp, 12 predicted proteins | sample BlaSpr_A8_Ref_M3_FD_187992 | JGI IMG/M metagenome (GOLD analysis project Ga0209736, IMG submission 187992) | Forest soil microbial communities from Thunder Bay, Ontario, Canada - Black Spruce, Ontario site 2_A8_Ref_M3 (SPAdes) (version 2) | ecosystem: Environmental > Terrestrial > Soil > Boreal...
TCGACGGAATTTGCCTGGCGTCAGCCCGGACCGACGGTCAATCCCTGGAATGGCAGGCATACGCCGGGCGGTTCGTCGTCGGGCTCCGCGGCCGCCGTGGCCGCTGGAATTGTCCCGCTGGCGTTGGGCTCGCAGACGCTCGGCTCGGTGATCCGGCCGGCGGCGTTCAATGGGGTGGTTGGTCTCAAGCCGAGTTTCGGGGCGATCCCGCGCAGCGGCGTGCACCCCCTGTCGCCTTCGCTCGATCATGTCGGCTTCTTCGCCCGACGGGTCGACGATGTTGCTTTCGCGCTGTCGCTGCTTGCCGCATCGAGCGACAGCGATCGGCATGGCCGCCCCCTTCCCGGCTTTCACGTCGACGCCGATCAAGGTGTGCGGCCGCTCGAAAACCCGCGCCTCGGCATCGTGCGTTTCGAAAAATGGTCCAAGGTCGAGCCCGAACAGCAGAAAATGTTCGATGCGGTGGTCGCAACATTGCGCGATACGGGGGCCATCATGGAAGAGCTTGAGCTAAGCGAACTCGATTCGACCAACTGGAGCACCATCAACACCATCCTCGCCGGCGAGGCCGCGCTGATTTTCGAAGGCCTGGTCGAACGCTATCCCGACCGCACCAGCGATCATCTGAAATCGCTCGTCAGTGCGGGAATCGCCCATTCAGCTCTGGAATATCTTGCCGCCAAAGCGCTGCAGGAGAAATTGAGGTCCGCGTTCGCGACGCAGATCTCCGGCTTCGACGCCATCCTGACGCTGCCGGCCTTTGGCGAAGCGCCGGAAGGCCTGGGCTTTACCGGCAATGCTGAATATTGCGCGCCCTGGACCTTGCTCGGCACGCCCGCGGTGTCGCTGCCGGCGGGTTTCGGCAAAACCGGCCTTCCGCTTGGCGTCCAGGTCGTCGGCGCCTACCGCGAGGACCTTCGATTGCTTCGCGTGGCAAAATGGATCGAGCGTGCCTTGATGTTCGACCCCGGCATTCCGAAACTCTGATCGCGACGCCGGGGGTCAACCGCCCTCGCCGTCTGAAAAATAATCTTTTGCTGTCCGCAAAAATCAGGTTTGTTTTCTTGCGCGGTCTCGGCGCCACCAACCGACCGCGAAGGCAGCGGAGTAATCCGCGGCCCTCTGCGGAGCTTAGCTCTGCCGCGCCGATGGCTTGCGCTCGACCGGATGAATGTCGATGGCCCGCGACCGGCCCATGCGCAGCACGTCCATCTCGAGGGTGCGATCGATCCGGTCGCGATCGAGCGCGCGGATCAGATCGTCGACGCCGTTGACGTCAACGCCGTCCAGCTTGATCACGACGTCGCCGGGCAGCAAGCCGGCCCGCGCCGCCGGCCCGTCCGGTTCGATCTGCGCCAGCAGGGCGCCCATCTTGTTCTCGACACCCGCGAGCACCGCATGCCGTCTCGGGATCGGCGCGGTCTGGCCGGACACGCCGATATAGGCGCGCCTGACATAGCCGTGGCGGATGATTTCGGACAACACAAACTGCGCGGTATTGCTGGCGACCGCGAAACAAATGCCCTGCGCGCCGCTGATGATCGCAGTGTTGATGCCGATCACCTCGGCCGCTGACGACACCAGCGGCCCGCCGGAGTTGCCGGGATTGAGCGCGGCATCGGTCTGAATCACGTCCTCGATGGTCCGCCCGCTCACCGAGCGGATCGAGCGGCCGAGCGCCGACACCACGCCCGCGGTCACGGTCGATTCAAAGCCCAACGGATTGCCGATCGCAACCACCAACTGGCCGCGGCGCAGGCTCTTGGAATTGCCGAGCGAGGCATAATGCAGATCCCGCACGCCGTCGGCGCGCAGCAGCGCCAGATCGGTGTCGGGATCGACGCCGAGCACGCGCGCGTCGGTGACAATGCCCTCATTGTCCCGCAGCCTGATCTGCTTCGACGATCCGACCACATGGCTGTTGGTCAGCACCAGCCCATCCGGAGAAATCACGATCCCGGAGCCAAGGCCACCGCGCTCGCGCGCGTTCGGCATCTTTGAGCCTGTTTCGACCCGGACCACGGCGGGCCCGACGCGTTCGGTCACGCCGATCACGGCATTGGAGTAGGCGTCGAGCAGCCCCTGATCGCCGGCAGCAGCCGGCCCCGTCGCCTGCGATGAGGCGCCTTCGTCGAAGGTATTATGGGTGAAATCCAACATGGGAGAGTTCCTTTGGATGTCAGATGGTGACGCTATTTTGCCCTCGCAAGAGCCTGGGCTTGCCCGCTTCCGGCGCGATGGCTTGGCAGCTTTGCGAAATGCAACCAGCCCACGTCTGATCAAGAAGCGGCTTTCGGTCGGGCTTAATCGAGCGCAGAAATCATCGCGAACTGCACCCCGCGAACGGCGTAAGCATGGATCGCTAGCGCTAGCCGAGATCGTCGACGCGTTGCACGCCCGCTTCGGCCATCGCCGCCCAGGCGGCGTCGAGCGAGCCCTCCAGATCGATCGCGCGGCAGCCGGCCTCGACCAGCACGGCGTCAAAGCCGAGCCGGCGCGCGTCGACGGCGGAGTAATGGACGCAAAAGTCGGTGGCTAATCCGGCGAGGAAAATCCGCTTGAGGCCGCGCTCGCGCAAATAGCCCGCCAGACCGGTGGGCGTGCGTCGGTCGTTTTCGTAGAACGCGGAATAGGAATCGATTTCGCTGCGAAAACCCTTGCGGATCACGAGTTCCGCGCGCTCGGTCACCAATTGCGGATGAAACGCAGCCCCGGTCGTGCCCTGCACGCAGTGATCGGGCCACAGCGTTTGCTGGCCGTAGGGCATGCGGATGGTGGCAAAGGGAACAGCACCCGGATGCGCGCTGGCAAAGGAGCTGTGACCCTGCGGATGCCAATCCTGGGTCACCGCGACATGGCCGAAGCGCTCACTCAGCCGATTGATGACGGGCACCACCGCATCGCCGTCGGCGACCGCGAGTGCGCCGCCGGGGCAAAAATCGTTCTGGACGTCGATTATCAGCAGCAAATCATCGTCGCTGACCGGGATCTGCATTTTGGTCGACCTCCAAACGAGAAACGCCGCACCATTTTACTGGATCCATCAATCATCTCGCAACCAGCCCGCTTGATGGGACCATATACCACTTGCGGATCGCGCGGATGAGGGAGTATTGCACCCCAAACGCGAATGCGAATCATCGGCGATGGTCTGGCGAGGCTGTGGACATGAAGTGCTACCCTTGCTTGGCCGTCGCCATCCTGTTGTCCGGCGGCAGCGCGGTCAGCAACGCCCAGACCCTTCCGGCGTATATGGCGCCGATCGCCGGCAAGACCGCCGCGACCCCGTCCGATATCGCGACCAAGGACGTGCTGGCGCTCAACACCGGCATGTTCGAACTCTATGGCGACGCCGCCAAGATTTTTCAGAACAATATCCTGAGCCAGCATCCGGTGATCCTCGGCCTGTTTTCCGGCGCCGGCGGAAGGCTGATCCTCTATCGCCCTGGAATGCCGCCGACGGAAGCGCCGCAGGTGCCCGTCGTCTATCAACTGCTGAAGTCGGTCGGTCACAGCACGATGGCGCTGGCGGAGGTGGTCGGGCCGTTTGTTGACAATCCCGCCGACAAATCCTGGCGCGGCTCGATGCTGGCCTACCGCAGCCGAATGCAGTCGGCGCTCGATGGCCTCGACGCCACGCCGATGGAGCCCTCCTGGCGCGACAACAATCGCACCATCCTGCAGAACAATCTCGCTTTCATGGACGAATGCGTGGCCAAGGGCGTCATCCCCTTTGCGACCCTTGAAGCCTTCGGCAAGAAGCAGGCGCCGTTCCTGGCCCTGAACGTGACGTGGGCGGCGCAGACCCAGGTCGCACACTGGATAACCGTGCTTGCGGGTTGGAAAACCCAGCTCGGCGCCGACTGGGACAAGACCTACGCCGCCAGCAACACGATCTATGTGGCGCGCCAGAACAACGTCCTGTTCAGCGTGCTGGCGCAGTTTTTCGGCCCGGACGCCATCAACAGCCGCCTGCTTCTGATCGAGACGGTTTCCTTTACGACCACACCGACGGACATGCTGGAATCGCTGACGCGTATCATCGCCGATCGCTCGGTCGGCTCGCTGTTCTTCGGCAATTATCATCTGATGGACTACGAATTGATGGGCGGCGATGCGCGCGTCGCCATCGTCGCGGAAACCGCCAAGCGCGGCATGACGCCGTTCCTGCCGCCGGTGGTGCCGTTCGGCTCAAAACAGTGGCCGACATTGGTGACACCGGGTCCCGGTCCCGCATCCATCGCCGACCTGCACTAGTCGCGCCGGATCGGCTGTTGCTTCGTGCGTATTGACGATTCTGAGATCGAAACGCCCGTCACGGCGTTGACCGAGAGGTAGGATCATGCGGCCTTCGCGACGTGAGTTCGTGAAGTGGGTATCGGCCGGAGGCATCGCGCTCAGCCTGTCACGCCTCGGGGCGACAGAGCCGGCCGGGTTTCCGGCGCGTGCGTCGCTGCCGGGACGCGGCCGCTGGAATCCCGCGGCTGATGGCGCCGGGCGCGTCGACGGCGTCGCCAAGGTCACCGGCGCCAAAATCTACACTTCGGATTTTCGCGCCGCCGACCTCCCCGGCTGGCCGACTGCGACGTCGCACGCGATCCTGGTCCGCGCGCCGGACGCAACCCACGTCTACACCGGGATGGATCTGGCGCGCCTGAGCGGCGCGGCCAAACCGGCAGTGGTGGTTACGGCGGAAGACCTTGCGAGAATCGGCACCCGCGTTCCCGAATTCTACGCCGGCGATCTGTTCTGCCCGATCGGCAAGACGCCGATCTATATGGGACAGCCGGTGGCGCTGCTGATTTTCGAGACGTTTGACGCGTTCGACCGGGCGCGGCTGGCGCTGCGCGACGGGACGTTCGTGAAATCAGGCGAAGAGACCGGCCCGGTGGTCATGCCCAACTACGCCGCGTTCCGCTTCACCCGCGTGGCGGGCGCTACACCGGAAGCTCCCGATATCTATTCGCCGATCCAGGCGGGCTGGGTCACCCCCGGGCACTTTCAGGACACCCCGCTTCCGGTCTGGGAGCCGTTTGCCAGGGAAACCCTTGCGCCCTACGGCAAGGCTGCGACCTATGGCGAGCAAATCCGCGCCGAGCTCGAAGCGGACAACCCGGCGCTGCTTGTGCTCGACCGCGCCTTCGAAACCCAATCGGTCGACCCGGTGTTTCTGGAGCCCGAAAGCGGCCTCGGCTGGTACAACAAGAAGGGCGACCAGCTCGAGCTCGTGATCGGCGTGCAATCACCCGCTGAGATCACCGATGCGATCGCGTTCCTGCTCGGCAACGCCCGCGCGCCTTTCAAGCCTTCGCGCATCAACACCCAGTTCACCTATCTCGGCGGCAGTTTCGGCGGACGCGACCACACGCCGTTTCCGCTCTACGTCGCCCTTGCCGCTGTCTTCTTTCCCGGCCGGCCGGTGCGGCTGGCGCATGACCGCTATCAGCAATTCCAGGGCGGTACCAAACGCCATCCGTTCAAGATCCGGTCGCGGATCGGGGTCGACCGCGCAACCGGCAAGATAAAGGCTTTCGCCGCCGATCATGTGCTGGACGGCGGCGGCCTTGCGAATTTCTCCTCCACCGTCGCCTCGGTTTCCGCCCTCGCCGCGATCGGCGTCTATGAGATTCCGAAAGTCGACATCACCACGGTGGCGGTCCACACCCACGGCGTGACCGCCGGATCGATGCGCGGCTATGGAACGCTGCAGACGATGACGGCGCTGGAAGTGTTGATCGATGAGGCCGCGGCGGCGCTGCCGCTCAATCCGATCGAGTTCCGGCGGCGCAATGCACTGCAACCGAATGGCCGGACCATCTCGGGCAATCACTACAGCGTCTCGGTTCGCACCCCCGAGATCCTCGACAAGTTGGAAATGCATTCGATCTGGCGGCAGCGCGCGGAGGAAAAGGCACGCCTGCAACAGGCAGGGATCCTGGTCGGCACCGGCGTCGCCTGCGCGACCAAGAATTACGGCACCGGCGGCGACTGTTCGCTCGGGCGCGTGGAGCTCGGCGCCGAGGGCCAGATTTCGATTTATTGCGATCATGTCGAAATGGGCAACGGCATCGGGACAGCGTTGGCCAATCGCGTGGCGCTTCATCTCGGCGGCGTGGCAGACGAAGTGTCGGTTGCACGGATCGACAGTTACGATGCATTGGCGCTTGTCACATCTGGCGACCCCTACACCATGGACCAGAAGACGCAGGACGCGGCGGAGAAAAATCCGCGCTGGGTGCCGGAGATCAGTTCGGCCACCAGCGCATCGATCGGCGCGCATGTGGGCACCCATTCGCCGGCCGAAGCCGCGCGGGTGATCTTTCGCTTCGGGTTGTGGCCGGCAGCGCTGGAACATTGGAACATCGCAGCCAGCGATCCGCGGGCGAAGGATTGGGCGAAGGCACGCTGGGAGGACGGCGAACTGGTGATGCCGGGTTTGCCACCGCTGGGGTTGCCGATGCTGGCCGCCACGGCGCATGCCCGCAACTTCGTGACCGGCGCCATCGCCCACGGCTTTTGCCGCTGGGGGTGGTCACGCGCGCGTTTTGCGTTTGGCGCCGAACAATACCGGGCCGAGATCGATGCGCTCGCCGTGCGAAAGGGAAGCGGAAAATTCGCCGCCCTTAACCGCGTCAGCGTCAAATTCCCACCGATCAAAAACATCCAGGGCGGCCCCGTCTTCACCTCGGCGTGCGGTGTGCTGGTCCGCGTCGAGATCGCGCGCGCTACTGGCGCGCTGCGGATCGCCAAGGCCTATAACGTCTTCGAGTGCGGTCGGGCGCTGGTCCCGGAGATCGTGCTCGGCCAGGTACAGGGCGGCTTTGCCATGAGCGTCGGATATACCCTGCTTGAAACATTGCCGCCCTACGAAGGCGGTCCCGGCAACGGGCAGTGGAATCTCGGGCAATATCTGGTGGCGCGGGGATCGGACCTGCCGCTGCGCGACCTCGAGATCGAGATGCTGCCGCCGCTGAGCCCGGACGAACCGCCGAAGGGCATGGCGGAAATCGTGATGATCCCGGTGGTGGCGGCCATCCTTAATGCCATCTTTGACGCCACCGGCAAGCGTTTTCAGTCGCTGCCGGTCACTCAAGCCATGCTCAAGGGAGCGATCGCGTGACGAAGCTCGCCATCACGATCAACGGCCGCACGCTCAACCCGACGGAGGTGCGCGACGAACTGACCATGAACGATTTTCTGCGCGAGCATCTTGGCATGACCGGCACCAAATTCGGCTGCGGCGCTGCGCAGTGCCTGAGCTGTGCGGTGATCGTCGATAATCCTGATGGCACCAGTTACACCAGCCCGACCTGTATCGTGTCGGCGGCGAGTTTCGACGGCAAGGCGATCCGCACCGTCGAGGGCCACGCCAAGAACGGCGAGCTTTCCGCGCTGCAGAAAGCCTTCATCGAACACTTCGCGTTCCAGTGCGGCTATTGCACCTCAGGCTTCCTGAACGAGGCCCAGGTGTTGCTGGAACGTCTGGCGAAGACACCGGTCGAGCGTGCGGAACTGGAAGAAACCATCGCCGACGCGCTCGACGGCCATCTGTGCCGCTGTACCGGCTACATCAAATATCACGAGGCGGTGCGGGACGTGATCCTGGCCGATGCGAAACGCTATCTCGCGGCCAACAAGTGACCGGGCTCCAAGGTAAAGCGAAGATGAAATCCGCGATGCGGTTTCCGATCCTGGCGTCGGCAGCAGCGCTGGCGATGAGCGTGCTGACCGGGTACGCAGCATCGCAAACCGCATCAACCACGCTGGATTCGCCCGAACGCTTCATCTCGATCGCCGACACCGGCGCGCGGTCCACGGCCATCTTCACCGAGCTCGGCAAGGTGCTGACGCATCCGCGCTGTGTCAATTGCCATCCGGCCGGCGACCGCCCGCACCAGGGAGACGCAAGCAGGCTGCACCAGCCACCGGTCGTGCGCGGCGTTGACGGGCACGGCACCGAGACCATGCGTTGCTCGATCTGTCACCAGAACGCCAATTTCGACCCCGGCCGCGTGCCGGGCCACCCGGAATGGCATCTCGCGCCGCGCGAGATGGCGTGGGAAGGCAAGACGCTCGCCGAGATCTGCGCACAGATCAAGGACCCCGCCCGTAACGGCGGCCGAACGCTCGAAGACCTGGTCCATCACATCGGTACCGACACGCTGGTCGGCTGGGCTTGGCACCCCGGCTTCGGCCGCACCCCCGCTCCCGGCACGCAGCAGGAAGCCGGCGCGCTGGTCGATGCCTGGATCAGAACCGGAGCGGTTTGTCCGGCGGGATAATCGCGTCCCGTCGGATGCGGCGCTTTAGCGTTCCGCAAAAGCCTTCTCGACCACGAACTGGCCGGGCTCGCCGTGACTGCCTTCGATAAACCCCTTGCCCGACAACAGCACGCGCGTGTCGTGAACCAGCGCCGGACTGCCGCAGATCATGACGCGATCGTGCTCCGCTTCAAGCGGCGCAAGGCCTGCATCGCTGAACAGTTTGCCCGAAGCGATCAGGTCGGTGATCCGACCGCGGTTGCGGAACGGGTCGCGCGTCACGGTAGGATAATAGATCAGCTGGTTGCGCACGAGTTCGCCGATCAGGTCGTCGTTCGGCAATTCCTTCGTGATCATCTCGCCATAGGCCAGTTCGGCGACGCGGCGGCAGCCGTGCAGCAGCACCACTTTCTCGAAGCGCTCGTAGGTTGCGGGATCCTTGATCACGCTGAGAAACGGCGCCAGCCCGGTGCCGGTGCCGATCAGATATAGATTCCGTCCGTCCTCCAGATTGTCGATCACCAGCGTGCCGGTCGCCTTGCGGCTGACGATGATCTCGTCGCCTTGTTTCAGATGCTGGAGACGCGAGGTCAGCGGGCCGTCCGGCAACCTTGATCGAAAAGAATTCGAGCCGGTCCTCGTAATTGGCGCTGGCGACGCTGTAGGCGCGCAGCAACGGCTTCTCGCCGACCTTGAGGCGGATCATGGTGAATTCGCCGTTGCGAAAACGGAACGACGGATGGCGAGTGGTGGTGAAGCTGAACAAATTGTCGGTCCAGTGGTGGACGCTGAGAACGCTTTCCTGATTGAAGTTGCTCATGATTCGGCTACCTCGGAGCCAATTTTGTCGCTTAATTCATTCGTATACATTCATTTGTGTACGAATGAATAATCCGGCTTGATCCCGCCGTCAAGCCGCGCGCAAGATGCGCCTTCGCGGCCTGCGAAGGCATTGAACAACAAGGAAAATCCATGGCGCACGACGAACCCCAGGCCGCCGGCCCGACCAAGCTGGTGATCCGCAATATCGGGCTGGTGCTCTCGGGCGCCATGGAGAAACCGATCCTGGATGCCGACACGATTGTCGCCGAGAACGGCCGGATCACGGGGATCGGCCGCGCCAAGGACCTCGATGCCGAAGGCGCCACCACCATCATCGATGCCAACGGCACCACGGTGGCACCCGGCCTGATCGATAGCCACGTTCATCCCGTCGCCGGCGACTGGACGCCGCGGCAAAACCAGATCGGCTGGATCGACAGTTTTCTGCATGGCGGCGTCACCACCATGATCTCGGCGGGTGAGGTCCATATGCCGGGCCGCCCGCGCGACGTCGTCGGCCTGAAGGCGATGGCGATTTTTGCCCAGCGCGCCTTCTGGACGCTGCGGCCCGGCGGCGTAAAAGTTCATGCTGGCGCGCCGGTCATCGAAACCGAGATGGTCGAAGAAGATTTCAAGGAACTCGCCGCTGCCGGCGTCAAACTGCTCGGCGAGGTCGGGCTCGGCGGCGTCAAGGACGGCCCGACCGCGCGCAAGATGGTGGGATGGGCGCGCAAATACGGCATCCAGAGCACCATCCACACCGGCGGCCCCTCGATTCCGGGCTCCGGCCTGATCGACAAGGATGTGGTGCTGGAAGCCGACACCGACGTGATCGGCCACATCAATGGCGGCCACACCGCGCTGCCCGACGACCAGATCCGCTGCATCTGCGAGGGCTGCAAGCGCGGCCTCGAACTGGTGCACAACGGCAATGAGCGCTCGGCACTTTATACCTTGCGGATCGCGCGCGAGATGGGCGACCTCAGCCGCGTCATTCTCGGCACCGATTCACCGGCCGGCTCCGGGGTGCAGCCGCTCGGAATCCTGCGCATGGTGTCGCTGTTGTCGTCGCTCGGCGAAGTGCCGGCGGAGATCGCGTTCTGCTTTGCCACCGGCAACACCGCGCGAATGCGCGCGCTGGACTGCGGCCTCATCGAAGTCGGTCGCTCGGCCGATTTTGTCATCATGGATAAGGCGCAGCATTCCGCCGGCAAGACCATCCTCGACAGCGTGCAGCTCGGCGATCTGCCCGGCATCGGCATGACCATCATCGACGGCATCGTCCGCACCCAGCGCAGCCGCAACACGCCGCCGGCGACAAAAGTGCCTGTCATCGTCGGGCACTGATCCATCCGGCGGCGAACTCTCTTATGATCGAAATTACTATTTAATTTCGGTTGGCTGGACGCTTGCAGGGAGGAGAACCCCGCTGGGCCTCACCTGATTCGCGAGAAAAATCGTGAGTGCCGCGACAAACACCGGAACAGCGACGACCAGGAACAATGTCGGCCACGGGACCTGCGCCGCAATCAGTGCGCCGCCGATCACCGGCGCGACGATCGACGCCGTGCGGCCGATCCCCATGGCCCAGCCGACGCCGGCGCCGCGCACCGCAAGCGGAAACAGTTCCGCCGCGATCGCGGGCATCGCGAGTTGCGCACCGAACACGCCCACGCCGGCGAGAAATACCAGCGGCAGCATCCCCTGTTCGGCGCCTACCTGCTGGCCGACGAGCCACACCACGACGCCGCCACAGCAAAGCAAAACAATGACCGGCCAGTAAGGCCCCGCACGCCGGACCGCGATGGAAATGATCAATGCGCCGACCACGCCGCCGAGATTGAGCAGCACACCGCCGAACGCCGCACGCTCGGGCGAGAAGCCCGACCCCGCGAGAACTGACGGCATCCAATTCAGCAGAAAGAAACTCGACAGAATAACGCTGAAGGCGCCGAGCCAAAGGCACAGCACAGCCGCGAACCGCCCCTCGGCAAACTGCGCCGGCACCGATGCGAACACCCCGCGCCTTGCACCGGTCGGCGCAATGGCTGCCGGCGTCATGAGCGACTCGGGCAGGCCGAAGAACACCGCCGGGATCAGGAGCGCGGCTGCAACTCCGCCGCCGACAAAGATCGCCTGCCAGCCATAGCTCAGCGTTGCCGCGACGATCGCACCACCGACAACGGCGCCGAAGGGAATGCCGAGAAACATCCAGGTGACCGACGCGGTGCGCAGCGGGGGCGGCATGCTCTCGGCCGTGAGCGCGATGATCATCGGGATCACGCCGCCGAGCCCGAGGCCGGCGAGGAAGCGCAGCGTCATCAACTCCCGCGGCGATCCCGCAAGCGAACAGAGCAACGTGAAGACCACTGCAAGCGCGAGCGACACCAGCAGCATGGTGCGCCGGCCGAAGCGATCGGCCAGCGGCCCGAAGCCCAATCCCCCGATCACGGCGCCAACAAAATTGATCGCGAACAGCTTGCCGATCTCGGCCGGCGACATCCCGAACGCTTTGCCGACCAACGGTGCGATGAAGGCGAGGATCAGCGTATCGAAGCCGTCGACCATGGCGGTGAGAAAGCAGATCACCAGAATGCGCCGCTCTGCGGCATTGAGGTGCGAGCGCGTCGCCGCGCCCGCCTCCAGCGTATCCGTGGTCATCAGCCTCCCTCCCCGCAGCGGTTCGACGTCAGTGCCCTCGCTGCAACGCCCGATCAAGCGCGCTCGCGAGCGCCGCCTTCGGATCTGCTACGGCCTTCGGCGCGCGGAACGCTACATGACCATCGGGCCGCACCAGCACCGCGCCATCGGGCGCAACGCCATAGAGCGTACAGAAATCCGCATGCTCCGGCACGAGACCGCCGTCGGCGGCGACGCGATAGCCCATGACCTTTGGCGGCCGATCAATTGCACGCGCGGCGTCACACCAGGCCTGGCCTTCAGGCCCCGCCAGAACCACGAAGCCACCGTCCAATAATTCGACAGTCGAGACGCGATGACCATTCGCCTTGGTCCGAACCCAGAAATGCGGCGCGCGCCAGCCGGGTTTTGCGTGCGGCACATAGTCGATCACCGGGTTCTCCACCGCCGGCGCGGCAACGCTGTCCGGCACGAAAGCGCACGCCCCGTGCGTGCCGTCGTAGTGAATGCCGAGATCGAGCCCGGTCCAGTTGCCATATTGCCGCGAGGCCGCGATCAGCGTGCGCCGCTCCGCGGGCGTAGCCGATTGCCGCAGCGCCATCATCAGCTTCGCGATGTGGCCGGCATTCACCTTGCCGAACGCGCAATTGACGAGCGCGGACTCCCGGCGCTCGCTGTCATAGGTGTCGAGCAGCGCCTCCGGCGCCTCGCCCCGCATCACTGCGCCGAGCTTCCAGCCGAGATTGTGGGCGCTGTGGATGCCCGTGTTCAGCCCCCAGCCGCCATAGGGCAGCGTGCGGTGCGCCGCATCGCCGGCGAGAATGAACCGGCCCTTGCGCAGGCACTCCGAGACCGACGCGGTGAGCGTGTAGCTATAGTGCTTGTGCAGATCGATGTCGGGCTTCTCGGCCGCCGGTGCGCCGATCATGCCGCGCACGCGCTCAACGACCGTCTCCGGCGTCCAGGTATCGGGATTTTCGAGTTGCGGATTGAATTGGATATGCGCCGCCCACGCGGTCTTGCCGTCGAGCGGATGGAACACACCCTCGACGCCGGGCGCCAGCGTCCAGATCAGCGCGCCCTCACGGCCGCCGGTGTAGCGGCTGAGGTCGGCGTGGAAGAAGGCGGCGACGAAGGAATTGTAGGTCTGGTGGTAGGCCTCTCCGATGGCGGCAAGATCGCGTAACCGGCTACTGCCACCATCGGCTGCAATCAGATAGCGCGCGCGCAGTGTCGTCTCGGCGCCATCGCCGGCGCGTACCGAGACGCCAATGCTGTCGCCGTGATCGGTGAAGCCGGTAACCTCGTGTCGGAATTTTACCTCCGCCTGCGGATACGTGATCGCCTTCTCGTACAGCATCGGGTCGAGCCGGTCCTGCGCCGCCACGCGATAGTCGCAGGGCGAGAACGCCGCGACCGTACCTGACGCCATGTTGCCGGGCATCACACCGACGATCTCGCCGGCCATGGTCTCGGTGTAGACGAAGCGTTGGGTCCATAGCGGCGGTAGCGACTCCGACGCGAGCTTCGCGCCAAGGTCGAGATTGGTGAGAATCTCGACGCTGCGCACGTTGATGCCACGGGCGCGCGGCAACGCGTTGATCCGCTCGCGCTTCTCCAGGACCAGGTTCCGTATGCCCTGCCGCGACAGCAGGATCGAGGTCAGCAGACCCACGGGCCCGGCGCCCGCGATCACCACCGGAATATCGACGCTTGCGGCGTCATCGGACTGCGCCATCAGAATCCTGCCTGAACCTGGGCTCACGAATCAATCTCAGCGAGGAACGCGCGCAGCGGCTCGGCCCATTTTCCCGCATCGGTGCTGGAGGCAAAGTGGCCGTGGTCGCTATCGATCTCGAGAAAACGCGCATCGATGCCTGCCGCCCGCATCTCTTTCATGATGGCGGGGCCAAGAGTTGCAGGAAACAACCGGTCGCTGCGCGAGAGCACGTAGAGCAGCGGCACACGGATGGCGCTAAGCCGGTCGCGCACATCGAAGGACTCCATCGCGCGGCCGACGATCAGCAGCGAGTTTGCATCGAAGACCTGCGCCCAGGCTTGCGCGAGCCGAGCGATCTCGGCCTTGCGCCGCTCCGGATCGGGAAAGCGCGCAGCCAACGCAGCATCGGCGCCAAAGACGTGCATGCCGCCGATGCGTTTGGCCGCGAGATGGCGCGTCATGTCGCCGCGACCGTAGTAGTCGCCGTGAAAGAATTCCGGCACCGCGTCCAACTCGGCCTTCAACGCTGCGACGTCTAGACCATGCATAGTTGGAGCCGTGATCACCGGCACCAGCCCTTTCATGGCATCGGGATGGTCGACGCCCCACTGCAGCACCTGCGCGCCGCCAAACGACGGGCCTATTACCGCGACCAGCCGTTCGATGCCCAGGTGTGAGAGCAGCGCGCGCTGCCCGGCGACGATGTCGGCGACCGCGACGCCCGGAAACCGTGACCCGTAGGGTCGGTTCGTCGCAGGATCAATGCTTGCCGCATTGGTCGAGCCATAGGACGAGGCCAGCACGTTTGGGCAGATCACGAAGTAGCGGTCGGTATCGATCGCCTTGCCCGGGCCGATCAGTTCGCCCCAGCCGTCCGGATTGTCGCTATCGTTGTCGATCATCTCCGGCCCCCCGGTATAGCCGTGCGTGATCAGGATGACATTGCAGCGGTCGGCGGCAAGCCGGCCGCGCGTGCGGTAGGCGGTTACGACACGCGGCAGCACTGCACCGCAACGCAGGCCTACGTCCTCCTGCTCGAAAATATGGTCGCAGCTCATGCGTAATTCCCTGGCGTTTGTCCCCGCGCCTTGCCGCGATTGCTGCGGTGCCGGTTGTTACGGCGAGGCGTCCCTCGGCTGCGAGACTAAAAGCTTTCTGCCATTGGTCAAATAGATGATAGATATAACGAACATCGAATTTCTCGATAACGAAAGCCCCAACATGACTGCCGAGATCGACCATCGCCTGCTGCGGCTGCTCTGCGCCATCGTCGAAACCCGCAGCATGTCGCGTGCGGCGACGACGCTCGGCATAGCGCAGCCGACCGCGAGCTATCTACTCGGCCGCCTGCGAGGGCAGCTCGGCGATCCCCTGTTCCTCAAGTCGACCGGCGGCATGACGCCAACGCCGAAAACCTTCGCGCTCTACAGTGAAATCCGAAAAGGCCTCGACATTCTCGACGCCGCGTTCGATCCCGCGACCTTCGATCCCGTGCATTCCGAGCGCAAGTTTCGGCTCGCCATGATCGACATCGGCGAGTTGGTCTTCCTGCCGCCGATCCTGCGTCGCCTGCAGGCGGTTGCGCCCCACGTCACCCTTGAATCGATTCCGGTGCCATTAGACCGGATTCCGCGCGCGCTCGACCTCGGCGACATCGATTTCAGCATCGGCAACATGCCGGACATATGTGCGAACACTGCCCACCGCACTGTGTTCCGCGACCACTACGTCGCCGTCATGCGCCGCGGCCATCCGAGGGCCGCGGCGCGACTGACCCGCAGACTTTTTGAGACGCTTGATCATGTCACCGTCGCTTCGCCCTACACCGGGCACCGCACCGTGGAACATGCGTTCGCCGAACACGGCATCCGGCGAAACCCTAAACTCACGGTGCCGAACTACACGAGCGTCCCCGATGTGATCGCCCAGACGGATCTCCTGGTCGTCGCACCCTCGCGGGTGGCGCGAGCCTTCGCCGGAAGTCACGGGCTGAAGTCGCGGGAGCTTCCCATTCCGGTGCCGGCGTTCAGCGTGCGTGTCCACTGGAGCGCGCGGCACGAGGCCAATGCTGCGCATGCCTGGATGCGGGAGCTGTTGATCGCGACGATGTCGCGATTGTAAGGAAGACAAC
>Ga0209736_1000317_pt1 | contig 15521 bp, 22 predicted proteins | sample BlaSpr_A8_Ref_M3_FD_187992 | JGI IMG/M metagenome (GOLD analysis project Ga0209736, IMG submission 187992) | Forest soil microbial communities from Thunder Bay, Ontario, Canada - Black Spruce, Ontario site 2_A8_Ref_M3 (SPAdes) (version 2) | ecosystem: Environmental > Terrestrial > Soil > Boreal...
GGGAAGAACTCGGTTTACGGTCCTCCACTGCAGACTCTCGACCTCGCCCTGGCGCGCACCTTCCGTCTCACCGAAAAGACCAGCTTCCAGTTCCGGGGCGAGGCCTTCAATACGCTAAACAAAGTCAATCTGGGCACACCCAACCGCTACGTGAACACTCCGCAGTTCGGTACGATCACCATGGCCATGACGCCCGGGCGGGAAATTCAGTTGAGCGCAAGACTGTCTTTCTGAGTGTTCTGAGAGGGTGGAGTCAATACTGCTTTCCCGTCGGCGCTGGATTGGCGGCGGTGATCTGGTTGCGGACGTCCCATAAATCCTTGTAGAACCAGCTTTCCATTCGCTGCTGCAGGACTTCCACGGGCGTTCCCATGGTGCCGACGACGCGCCCTCCGATGACTCGTTCGGCGAGCTTGAGATGGTGGAAGCGGAACAGCTGCATGCGTTCGTCGAAGTCGAGCATGCGCTCGGCAACATCGTGCAAGCCAAAGAATTCTTCGTAACGTCGGTAGAGGTCGCCGGCGCTGAGGCCGGCGCTGGTGAGCTGTTCGTGAAAAGCGTGGCCGAGGCGCGGGCCGACGTGGAGCAGCGAAAGGAATCCAGGAGAGTCGAGGCCGCTGCCGTGCCCGAGGCCGGCGCGAATCAGGTGATAGTCGTAGGGAGTAATGGTCTCCAGAATGTGCAACAAGCCGATGGTCGGATCGAGCAGCGAAATGGCGCGACGGATCAGGCGTCCGGTGTTGCCGTAGTCGGCGCGCGCGAGTGATTCGAGGGCGCGGCCGAGTTCGAAAGCCGCTCCCTTCATCAGCAACTCAGAACTCTGGTGCACGACCAGGAAGGTCATTTCGTCCTTGTGCAGCAGTTCTTCGGGCGGCTTTTGCAGGGCCAGCAGTTCGTCCGTGCGCAGATAGCGCTCATAGTCGGTCGCTCCCTTGCCGGGAAGAATCGGTTTTGTGAACTCGTCGCGATGTGCCATTTAGAACCGATCAGTTCGTGGTGTAGAGATTCGTATCAGGGCATGCCTTCAGGCATGCCGCAAAATTAGCATCACCGCGCCTTCAGGCGCCGCATTTCGGAGTTCGAGTTTCACCACAGGCCCCTACGCGCTCTCAGGACTGCAACGTTCGACCGGATGACGCGGCGACCACTGCGGATCCTCATCGGGTGTCACGATCTGGCCGTCGCGCATATGGACGATGCGGTCGCCATACTCAGCCGCCTCGGGATTGTGCGTAATCATCATCACGGTCTGCCCCAAATCTTTATTCGACTGGCGCAGCATGTTGAGGACGATGCTCGAGCTTTTCGAATCCAAATTGCCGGTCGGCTCGTCGGCGAGCACGATGGCGGGGCGGTTGATTAGAGCCCGGGCAAGCGCGACTCTCTGCTGCTCGCCGCCGGAAAGCTCATTGGGCCGATGTTCCAGACGTTGGGCAATGCCAAGTATGTCGGTGATCTTCTTCAGGAACGCGGGATCGGGCTTGCCCAAACCGGCGATGTCCACCGCGATCTCGATGTTCGAACGCGCGCTGAGGGTGGGCAGAAGATTGAATTTCTGAAACACAAATCCGATCTTGCTCTTGCGCAACCGGGTGCGCTCGCCGTCGGAAAGCGTGGCGAAATCCACTCCGTCGATGGTAACGCTTCCCGAGTCGGCGCGGGTCAATCCGCCCAGCAGATAAAAGAGGGTGGACTTGCCGCTGCCCGAAGGGCCGACGATGGTGACGAACTCACCCTTTTGCACGCTGAAGGAAATACCGCGCAGGGCTGGCACATCCACTTTGCCAACCCGGTAGGTTTTGCGGAGTTCCCTGGCTTCAATAAATGCCGACATCCAGTGAAAACGATATCACAGGATGCGAGCAATCTTCGGTAGCGTCGGAGCAGCCCGCAGCCGACTCACAGAGTTCCTTACCACAGGGGGCGCAGAGGCACACCGGGAAACTCGTGAGTCGTGGTTCTCCCTGTGCTCCCCTACGCCCCCTGGGGTAAGGATTTTTGCCAGCGCCGCGCTCACGCCACAGTCGCGTGCTCCGCCTCCGCCGCACGGCCGCGGAGCTCAACCTGTCGTTTGGGACCGCGCTTGCGCACCAGCAACAGGCGAATGCGTTCCAGCAGATCCATGGGCTCGTACATTCCCTTGGACAGAAAAACATCGGCAAGCGTTTCGCGCTCGTAGATTTTGGCTCGGCTCGAGATTAGCACCGCAGGAGTTTGCGGAGAGAGGGTTTTAATTTCTTCGATCAGGCGCGAACCATCCACGCCGGGCATGATCAGGTCGGTGAGCACCAGATCAACGCCGCCGCGGCGGAAGGCTTCGAGGGCTCGCTCGCCACTGTTGCAGGCAACCACGCGGTAACCCCGCGTTTCAAGCAGGATTTTGCGGATGGAGAGTGACTGTTCGTTATCGTCCACACAAAGAATCGTTTTTTTGGGCTTCATTGGCCTGACCGGGAGACTGTCGTCACAAATTTTATTTGAATTCGATATTTCTTTTTGAGAACCGGAGCGAAGTGAATGCTAAACAGAATCGCAGCGCAGGTAAAGTAGCGCGTTCGCCAACGGCACTTTCGTGGATGGAACGATCGTGCCCTCGGGCTGAAAGCCGCGACTGTCACGGCTTTTCGATCCGCTAAATGGCGAGTGTGACTTCACCGCGAAGTACCTCCACACAATTTCCACCGACACGCACATTGGCGACTTGGTTATCTTGCTTGTTTGCGAGAACAAAAATGCTGCTGGGACGGTGCACTTCGAGACCTTGCTCGATTAAAACCCGCTCATCGCTGGCAGCAACGCCGTGCGCCACCATCCAGGCGGAGCAGCATCCGGCGGCGGAACCGGTGGCCGGATCGTCTCCGTTGTAAAAGATCATGCGGGCGTGGAGGCGGGCTTGCGGATCGACGGTTTCGCGGCAAACAAAGTAAAAGAACTTTCCGCCACTGTGCGCCAGATATTCGGCGGAGCGGTTGAGATCGAGGCGGAGACCCTGCAGCGTCTTCAGCGAACGCAGCGCCACGATGGTGAAAGGAACGCCGGTAGAAACGGTTTGGATGGGCGCGGAGTCGTCGAAGTCAGCCGCGCTCAGGCCCGTAAGACGCGCGACGTCCTCCACGTCATGGATCGCGCCGAACTCGGGATTTTTCTGTGTCATCTCTCCGAAGGTAGGCTGTGGCGGCTCCTCGGTGAAGCGCACGGGTACCGTCCCGACGTTCAGATCGAGGCGGACTTCTGATGCGCCGGACTGGCCGCGCAGCACGAAAGCGGTGCCGAGCGTAGGATGGCCGGCGAAAGGCAGTTCTTCCTGCACGGTGAAGATGCGCACGCGGATACCGCGAGCCTTTTCCGCAGCCGCCTCCCCGGGAAGGATGAAGGTAGTTTCGGAGAGATTGGTTTCGCGCGCCAACGCCTGCATTTGTTCGGTGCTGAGGCCGCGGCCGTCGAGAAAAACCGCGAGCGCGTTGCCGGCGAGGGCGCGATCGGTAAACACATCGACCTGGACGATGGAGAGTTTCTTTACTGAAGCAGCCATGCCTTAGATCTTACCGTGCGCCGCATGTCGCGGGCCGAGGCACAATCGCGGCCCAATGCGATAACATAATCTCTGCCGGAACCGGCCGTGGCCGGTTGACGGGCTGCCAGCCGCTGGATATTCTATTCTCTACTAATATTATAGGGTTTTAGAGACGCGGCCATCGATCAATCAGCACAATAAGTGAGGAACGAAAATGTCGCTACGCATCAATTCCGAAGCTCCCAATTTCACTGCCGAAACCACGCAGGGCACAATCAACTTTCACGAATGGATCGGCAACGGCTGGGCCATCCTGTTTTCGCACCCCAAGGATTTCACTCCGGTGTGCACGACCGAACTGGGCTACATGGCGGGCCTGCAGCCGGAGTTTGCCAAGCGCAACACGAAAATTATCGGCCTGAGCGTGGATCCGGTGACCAGTCACGGCAAGTGGGCCGCCGATATTGAGGAAACGCAGGGTCACAAGGTAACCTATCCGATGATCGGCGATCCGGAACTCAAAGTGGCGAAGCTCTACGACATGCTGCCCGCCGAGTCTGGAACCACCAGCGAAGGCCGTACGGCGGCCGACAACGCCACGGTGCGCACGGTGTTCGTAATTGGCCCGGACAAAAAGATCAAGCTGATGCTGATCTACCCCATGAGTAGCGGACGCAATTTCGACGAGGTGCTGCGCGCGCTGGACTCGATACAACTCAACGCGAAGCACAACGTTGCCACGCCGGTAAACTGGAAGCCGGGGCAGGACGTGATCATTCCCACATCAGTCTCAGAAGAACAAGCCAAACAAAAATATCCCGGCGGATGGAAGACCCTGAAGCCCTATCTGCGAGTGGTGGCGCAGCCGAAGTAGTGAGGCTTCGGTTCCAGACGAATTACGGAAGCGCATGCGGTCCGGTGATCGTCCCGGTCTTCAAAACCGGCGGGCGGCATCTTCGATGTTGCCGGTGTGTTCGACTCACACACGCTTCCGCCAAAACAAAGGACTTAACTGGCCTTGCGATCCGCTTGCGATCCGTTAAGGGCCAGTACTGCCACTTTCAAGGCAGCACGGGCCATTTCGTCCGTGACCACATCGCCGTAGACGTTCATCGTGGTTCTGATGTCCGCGTGCCGCATCAGCTTTTGCTGTACGGCTATTGGAGTTCCCACAGCGTCCAGCCATGATCGGTATGTGTGCCTCATGCTGTGCGTGCTGACGTGCGCGATACCAGCGGCAGCAAGGCAGCCGAGTCTGAATGGCAGTCCCATCTACGCCGCTTGGATCAAGTACGCTCGCGTGCATCCTGAGAAAGTGTTCACGCCCTAGTTGGCGAAAAATCGCGATAGCACCAAGTGACCGTAGTTGGTGCAAACGCCTTATAGTTAGCAAGAGTTGACTTTCGCATTGCTTGTCATCCGACCGTTAATCCTTTCTGCGACCTGGCACCCCGGCTGCGCAACCACTCGACCAGGTCGCGAGCGGCGCTTCTGGTGGCAGCATCAAGCGGTGTCAATCCATCGTATCCAATCCAGTTCAAATCGGCACCGCGTCTGAGAAGGTATTCCGCTGCCGTCCGTTGACCACCATGACATGCGCACCAGAACGCATTGGTGATCTCGTCCGGCGCCGGCAGTGGAATACCTTTGAAATACTCGTCGACACGATCCATCAATCCTAAAGCAGCGGCCTGCCAAAGGGTTGTTTGCGCCCCGCGTTCGACCAGTCGACGCGCCGCTTGCCATTGCCCAAAAGCGACTGCGTCAGACATCGCCGTACCGTCGCCGATAACAGATCCCCGCGCCTCAATGTTGGCGCCATGGTCGAGGAGAACGTCGATCGCACCGACGTCATCGCTGCTGGCAGCCCAATGGAGCGGGGTCTCGGAATGGCGGCCAACAAACTCCGCGTTGACATCGGCGCCCGACGCAATCAACTCTGCTATGGTCTCGGTATTATTCGGGAAATGGCCGGGCCAGTCTGTAGCTACGTGGAGCAACGTACGCTTATCGTCGATCCTGGTATTCGCAAGATTGGAGTCCTCCCTCAGGAGACGCTTCAATGTCTTAGTGTCGCCGCTAGATATTGCCTCAACGGCTGCCGCAGCCCGCTCCGATAATTCAACGTGTGCCTTGAGCTTTCGCCAACTCGGAAATCCATACTTCCGAGCTAAAGTTAATTGCGCAGCAGCAAGGGAAGCAGTCAGCCCTTGTCTGCGAAGGGCCGCAACCTGTTGTTTGGCTAATTTCTTGAGATATTCCAGATTTGGACGAACGGGTAGAGCTTCGCCTTTTGGCATGAGACACCTTCTTTCAGATTTGTCGGTCGTCCGCGTGCCGACAGAAAGAAGGCAATGGAATTTGAAGTAGCAGGCAGGTTCAACCCTTTACGCGGACCGAAGGCCGCCCGAATCGGCCTAAGGCAGTCTAGCTGAATCGGTAAAGCGTGCGCAAGGACTTGGGAAGTCGGCTCTATTTCAGCCCAGCTTGTCGGATGGTCGGCACCCGGAAACTGCCCCTGAGTTGGCGAAACATCAATTACACTCAAAACGGTTCATCCGACGATTAGCGGCTGCCCCGGCTGGTGGATTGTGAATCCTTCTGGCCCATTGTCGCGAGCGACAGTCAAACGATCACCGTTCGAGAATTGGAGTTTGAGTTCTCCTTCGGACGAATTATCGAATGCTTCGATTGTCTGCTGAAGTAGTCGCAGCACTGGTACTGCATCGAATGGGTGCCCCTCGGTCCAGACGACTTCCCCTCCAGCGTTCGGTGCGTAAGTTACCCGCCCAGTGCACGAAAGGCCGCCATCGCCCCAGTTAATCTGGAGGTCATACATGCCGAAGGCAATTTGGCAAATCTCTTGTCCCTTAAGGAATTGTAAGTGGGACGCACTTTGATGGTTCATAGCAGGGACAGTGTACCCTTGCAGACCGCAAGTTCATCAACTGTTGCAACATCCCCATTACACTCGTTGACCAGCTTTCAGGCTTAGAATGCCTTATGCGCTGGGTACTGCTGTTTTTCGGGAGTCTCGCCACTGGAGTGTTGGCGATTGTGCTGTCGCTGGCCTTACTGCTCGCGTCGCTCGTTATATACAACAGGTATATTCTGGGAATTACCTCAAACGGGGCGGTCGGTTGGGACCCTGTTTCGATTTTCGGACGATGGGTGATCGGCATTCCACTCCTCATCTTCGGCCTTGGTTGCAGCGCTGGCTTCTGGTTTCTTAGCAAGCGATTGCATCGCTAGACCAGCCCTGCCGCCACGGCCGACTTCTCATTTTCTGTAGGCTCGCATCAATTGCATGCATTGGCTCTAAGCTCCTCTAGCGTGGGAAAGAGAACAACGGCCAGCATCGGCGAAACGAAGACATCGCATTCAGGGCAGGTGCAGTCCATCAAGTCAGAATAGTGCTCCACGGACCCCTCATCGAACCTTCCCCGCCAGTTGCACTTGGGGCATTCGAGTATCAGACTCTGGTAATCATCGAAGTAGTTGAAATGTTTCGTAGTCATTGTTGTCTCCTTTGGGTGGGATTGAATTCAGAGGGCGGTGTTCTCCAGCGAGAACCGCAGGAATCAAGGATTGGGGGAAACGAAAAAAGCTCCCGAGAGGGAGCTTTGTCAACAAAGTGGTTTGTCATTCTTTAGATTACGCGGGTGCGGTTTGAGTATCAACCACAAACAGCTAGAACCGCCCGCAATCTCGTAACCTCAAATGCGGTTACCGCCCACTCCGAGAGTTTTCGACAGTGAACGGCGCTCGTCCCTCAGACGGAACAATCCCTCAATTAGTGCAAACGCCTGGTTACGCCAGCTGAGGATCAGCTTTGCAAATTCACTTGGTGGTTTTGAAGCACGAGTGTATAACCGCACCCGTATGAGGCTACTCACTGGAGTCGCTCTCCTCTTCGCGGTCACGTGTGGCGCTCAGCAGTTGCGGATAGATGCATAGAGTAGTTCGCCTCCGGGCTACCTCTCCAAATGCGTAGGATGAGGCGATGCAAAATGAATAGCATGATTAGCGAGACCGCGAAGATTAGCCACCCCGAATAAGGAAAAAATAGCTCTGCTTCGTCTGGACCCCAGAACTGGGCAAGAAGACATATACCAACAATCCGAAAGCTGTCGGCAACAATTGCGATTGGCACTGAGGAGCATGCCAGCACCGCTCGCACCCATTTGCGATTGTCCGCCAAATACGCGTGCATGATGGCCACGGTCAATGGAGTCAGGAGGGAACGGATTCCACCTGCTTCAAAACCGAACAGAACCAAATTAGATCGAAGCGTGATCAAATTCCCCTCTGGCACCAGGGGAACTCCGGCAAGTTGCAGCAGAAAAGCTGAAAGCTTTAGGGTTGGCACCTGAAGCGAAAACGTGACCTTTTGAAGGACCACGTTCGGGACTGGGATCATCAGAATCAAAAACGCCCATGGGAACAGGACAGCGCGAAAGAACTCCCATCCGTATAGCAGAATGATCAAGCCCGCGAGAAGCAGCAGCAGCGACACACCCGAGAAGAACAAACCGCCTTCCAGTACGGTGGAATGCCGCATGAAAAGAGCCAACCCAACCAGCGGAAGGCCAGCCAATGATGGAGCGGCCTCAATGTCCTTGAGCTTCTTGCGGTCCCGCCAAAGAACCAACAAAGCAAAGGCGGGGACAAATATTCCGTGGGAGAAAAATGGATCGAACGTCCACACTGCGAAGAGGCGGGCAAGAACCGGGGCGTAGAGCCACGCAATCAGCGGCAGCACCAATAAGTTCCGATAGCGCACGGCGGAATATTATGACACTGTTGCCGATTGTTGGTGAAAAATCGCCATTGCACTAATTGCCAGTAACCGCCTGATTACAAAAGCTACGGTTTCTTTGGGTCAGATTCTTGCGCGGCGTGGTGTGTCGGTGAGAAATGTACCGCCACGGCGGGAAAGACGGTGTGATTTGGATATACGTTCACCGCTTCAGTGAAGGCACCCCCTGTTTGCGGTTTGAAGACGTTGTCATGGAACCAGAAATCGCCTCGTAGCTGCGCCTCGATTGGCTTGGTTGGCCACGTGTGCAGCTTTATCTTCGCCTTCACTCGAACCCATTCTCCCGGCTTCAAGGTGATGATCGTGTCTTCACGCTCTGCAGAGCCATACAGTTCAACCCACCCAACGCCGAATGCTTGCGCGGCGCCAGTACCAGAGAGGCGGACTTCGAGAGCAAGGCTGAGATAGGAGAACGGCTGCGATTCCGACGATGGTTGAAGGTCGCTCAAATGCGGCCAGACTGGGACATTGATCGGAGCGAGTCCTGTGTTGAGAAGACGAAACTCCGCTTCAAACGCGTCCAGAGTGATGTCTGTTGGCGTTACGCGATCAAGCGCAACGCCCAACGCACGTGGGTCGCGTGGGTCGGGTGCCCCATCAGCAACGCCAACGCCGCCGAAACCGCCTCCCACGCACGGCGCGCCGGGTATGCAGTCAGACGGGGCTGGTGGAAATCGTAGCTCGGTGCGTTGGTTGACATTGAACAGATCGACCACTCTGACTTCCTGAGCTTCCAGAAGTGCGGAAGCTGCGAGCAAGAGCAATAACAACTTTGCTTGGCGGCTGGCCACACGAGCATTGTAACGGGGTGAGGATGATTGGCGTAACATCCCTATGTCGCTCATTGACCAGCGTCAAAACGTGCTATCGCCTGGTTTCAACAGTTACGTTCTGGCGGATAATGGTCGAAAAGCAACATCATGCAACAGCACTTTATCCCACGAGAAGCAACTGTCGCTGAGCTTGAACGGAAGGCTGCGGATGCCGAGGAAGAAGCGACCAACGAATCGGAACCGCATGCAACGGAATTACGGGAAGAGGCGAAGCTCTATCGAGAATGGGCCGCATCCCTGCGGTCCGGGCGGTGGACGTCTTGAACGGGTCGTGAGTGTAAATGATTACAACAGTTGGCTCGAACCATCCGCAGATGTCACAATTGGACGCATGTTGCCCGGTGATACGTGGGCCGTCGTTCTCACTCGCAGTTCCGAAAGGGGGTTTTTGCTGCTCCCATCATGTGTAAATGTTCTCAGATGCCTGCTGCTCGCAGTTCTGCTGGTCTCTTGCCCTATCTCTTACTCGGAGAGCATCAAGGCGGAGCGACGTAGAGCCGAACAAATTCTCAACCTGGTCTCTAAAGACGTCCAAAATAATTTCTACGATGACGCTCTCAAGGGTCTTGACTGGCCGACGTTAACGGAACAAGCGCGTCAGCGGATTCGTAGCGCTGAGGAGCTTGGACAAATGCATGGTGCCATCTCTGCCTTGCTATATCAATTACACGACTCGCACACCGTCTTCATCCCGCCAAAACGAAAAATCAAGGCGGTGTATGGGTTTAAGGCAAAACCTTTTGCTAACAATATCTTTGTGTATGAAGTGGACAAGGACGGACCTGCTGCAAAGGCCGGACTGCAATTGGGCGAGCAGATCGTGGGAGTGAATAACCTAAACGCGGTGCGCGAGACCTTTTTTGCCATGATGCGATATCTGACGGTTCTTGATCCGAGAGCCGAGTTGAACGTGGAGGTGGCGCAGAATGGATCTATTCGAGTCGTGAAGGTGCCCGCCACAGTAATTCCCCAACCGCCGCAATATGTTTTCAGCTTTATCGAAACAGGCCGCGACAGCGATGCGCGAGAGCGTTTCTATGACCTCAAGAGCTACGGCGATGGAATCCAATACTTGCGGGTTCGGACCTTTGCGATGCCCTCCACAGAGATAGTAGGGATGATGAAGCCCCTCAGAGATGCGAAGTCTGTGATCCTGGACTTGCGTGGAAACGGCGGGGGAAAAATCTCCACATTGGTCGATTTTACGGGGCAATTCGTACGCGAACCTTTCGAGATGGCGACTTCGATTTCCCGGAAGAAGTCGGAAACGATTCGCATAAAGCCTCTCTCTCCCCACATTACATCCCCGCTCTACATTCTGCTAGACAGCGCCTCGGCAAGCGCGTCTGAGATGTTCGCGAGAAGCCTGCAGATTCACAAACGAGCTGTACTGATAGGCGACCGGTCCAGCGGTCATGTCAACAGCGCTCAGTTCTTTTGGCAACCGATCGGACCGTGGGAAGGAGTGGAGTTCGGGACCGAAATCGCCGTGTCAAAGGTGGTGATGGAAAACGGAGAGGAATTGGAGAATCGCGGTGTTACTCCTGACGAATTCTGCGTTCCTACTCCCGAGGATCTGCGCAAAGAAAGAGATCCTTGTTTGGATCGCGCTCTCGCGATGGCGCGCGCCGCGAAGAATTGACGGCCAGTTTCCGCTGCAGGTCCGTGCAGATGAAAACAAAACGTCAACCCTGCTCTGGGCGGCTGTTGGTCGGCCCGAAATGAGCAATTGGCGTAACATCGCCATTACACTCATCGACCCCTGCGAGGGGTTTTGAGTGAAATCGCCTGATAGCGTTACAGCGTCTGAAATAAAACGAATGCCCGATTCAGGAGGCTACCCGAAGCGGCTGTGGGCAGGGCGTCGAAACGCGCCCATGAAATCGTCCAGTTCTTGGAGCGAGAACGGTTTTTTCAAAACAGGGGAACCCGTCATAAAAGCAAATTTCTGTTCTGGATTCTTCTGACGTAAGGCATCAATGAATTTCGCGCCCCCGGCACTAGAACCGCGAACGAATTTCAACGCGATAAGAACAACATCGTAGGGTCCTCGGTTGCAGTAGATACGGAAGGCCTCGTCGCAGTCGGGCGCGAGTCCAACTTCGTACCCCAGCTTATTGAGCATGACGCCGGTGGCTTTCAAAACCACGTCTTCTGCTTCGACCACCAAAACCTTCATCCGTCTCCTCTCACGTCACGAACGAAATGACATCAGCATCTACGAAAGCTAGGCTTCCTCGACTTTGCTCATTTGGCTTGTATTGTGTCACTTCGGAGAAGTACTGTCACCAGTGTCCGTGTTAACTGTTGCAAAATCCCCATTACACTCATCGGCGGGGCCGGAAGGGGGTTTTGAGTGCTACCGCTTCCATGAGAAGGCAGGTCAGGCCCGCGCCTTGCCCCGTTGGCATGGGAACCGGGTTGGCTGCCTCAAGTTACGGCCGCTAACCGCGCCTGAAAGGCTGCGTGTGGCGCACCATGAGGAGCACGGTCTGTGCCAGACGCTCCAGAACCGCGAGATCGCCCTCGTCAAAAGCAAAGGACTGCGCAGAGAAAACCTCCAGCACTCCCACGACCTCACGCTCGTACCGAATGGGTGCGGCCACTATCGAGCGAACACCGAGTTTCCGGCAGGTAGCCGGTTCGACGCGGGAATCGGTCTCGGCGTCGTCGCAACGGAGGGTTTTTCCTGTACGTATGCACTCGCCGGAGAAACCCGAGTTGACATCTACATGAGTTCCGAGCGGTGGTCCGCCGGTTCCGACGCTGGCCCGGCACATCATAGGACCTCTGTCGACGATCGCGATGGCCGCGCCCGTGCCGCGCAAGAGCGTCCGCGCGCGTTCGCTGATCACTCGCAGCGCCGTATTCAGGTCCGACCCAAGCGAGTTGAACTCGTACTGAATTGAGGTCGAAACCGGCGGCCGACCTTGGATCCCGGCGGCGGCAGCTTCGCCTTCCAAACTAATAGATCGCGGCTCCGAAGCTCCATTGCCTGGAGACTTGCTGCCCAATCCCAGCCCAGACACTCGGTCGAAGGTGAGCTTCGGTGCCTTGCGACTGGGCGCTGTTTCATTGAGTGTCAGCCAGTCATTCAAGCGCTGGCGCGCCTCCACGGGGAGGTCGGAGAATCGCACCCCGGCGCGACCCAGAGCATCTGCCCATGCGATATAGCCAGTCGTCTCCAGGTGCGTGTCCGAATCCGGCAGATCGAGGCGGAGTTGAACAAAGCGATCAGCTTCCAGGGGGACGACCGTTTGCATGGACAGGCCCTGCTCGCTGAGATCAAGAATCATGCCACCCGTGACCCCATCGAAACTGGCAAAGATGGGTCCGCGCACCTTATGCCGCAGGCAACCACGTCTTTCTGTAATCATGTTCCCGCCTCCACCCCGCAGTCTTCTCGCCCCATCAGCGCACGAGATCATCAGCTCGAACACAACAATGCGTGCGGGCCATAATCCGCTGGGGTGGAGAGTCTCCGGCGATTGTGCTGTTCCGATAATCGGAGGAAGGGGATGCAAAGGGAAGTGCACGACAGGATTCCCAGCGCTCCCCGCAACAAGCCCAATGAAACATGGAACGAGTCAAATCAGCCCTGCGTAAACGAAAGCTTTCGCAAAATCCCCATATCACTCACTGAGAACTGCTGCTGTTCCCGCCCTGGAACGATAAGGTTCGCATTGCCAGCTCTCCGGCATAACCCGGTTCTCATTTTCTGTAGGCTCGCATCAATTGCATGATGTTTAGGAAAGGGTTCTTCGGTAGGCGGGGCGCACCTGCAATCGGCATAGTTCGCTGTCCGGGGAGCGGCTCGCCCATCTTTGGAGGAGGAGGCGGCGGGCGCAGAGGCTTGATCGCCTTCGGCTGCTGCCGATACGTGGGCAAGAAGTTTCCGAAGCCCATAGCTACTCCTCCACTTCGTTCTGTCGGCTGTCCGGCGCTAGTAGTTCGTCGTCTTCCGGCCAGCGGTCGTGCTCCAGGTGAAAGCGCAATTCGTCGTCGGATTTTTGCCTCAGCTCTTTTGTCACGTCGGCGATTTGAATGTGTTGGCTCGCGCGACCTTCGAGACGGTCGAAGATGACTTCGACGGCAGCCAGGCGGTGTTTGCCGCGTAGCGCCTCGTGGAGGAGCACGTCGACCAGTTGCTGCTCGATTGACCTGCCATCTGCCCCGACCTCGGACACTTTGGCGTGCAGCGCGCTCACCAGCCCTCGCGTGCGCGGTCTGCCGCTTGGGTTTCCAGACCGGCCGGGCAGAAAACCGCGACCCGTGATGCCGCCAAGCTGCTTCCGCTCTTCGCCTTGTTCTAACCTCTTTTCCACGCTGTTCGGCATCGACCGACACTGTTCTTCGTTGTTTCCCATGTTGGCCTCCTTCCCTATCCCTCCCACAAAGCGGCTTGCGTCAGTTTTGCTCTCCGCCCGTACCGGGCAGGCCCAACATGGCCGCCAGATTCTTCTCGCCGAGAACCCGCGTCAGTTCGGAGATTTTGGCCATGAACTCTTCGCGACACTCGTAGCAGACGGCGCGCTCTTCCTTTAGTAGCGGCCAATATTTCGGTGCATACGGCATCTGGCAATCTTCACAGATGACCACATAAGTTGAATCATCAGGTTTGTTCATGACTGTATTCCTATTCTCGGATCGGTTGGAGATGGGTCTTCACGTTGTTCAACGTTCTTTTCCACGTTGTTCACCTCCCACAAAGACGATCTTTTCATGCATCTCGGCTCGCCTGAGTGTACGATCCTGTGCGCGATCCGTTTGCGATCCGTTCGTTTGTTTAACGCTGCTTTTCATAGCCTTGGGTGCCATCCGTGGCCTTGTATGTTGTTGAGTTTACGTTTGTGTGCAGATTCGACTCACACACGCTTCCGCCAAAACAAAGGACTTAGCGAACACACATACCGTTTCACATACCGTTGAGGGCTAAACGTGCCACTTTCCCACACGCTACGGCCATTTCATCGGTGACCACATCGCCGTACACGTTCATCGTTGTGCGAATGTCCGCGTGCCGCATGAGCTTTTGTTGAACGGCTATCGGAGTTCCCACAGCATCAAGCCATGATCGGTATGTGTGCCTCATGCTGTGCGTGCTGACGTGCGCGATACCAGCGGCAGATGCGGCTTTCTTGTACGCATCGTTGACGCTATCGGCTGACCACGGGAAACGCCCTAGCTGTGCAGGCGAAGCGAAAATCCAATCCTCTTGTGCGGAGAACTGAGTCGTTTGCTTCCACTGCTTGAGTGCTTCGATCATCGTTTGGGTGACGGTGATTGCCTTGTGTGACGTTTCAGTTTTCACGTCATCCAGTCGCTGTCGAACGATGCCACGTTGAACGCTGAGTTTCCCGTTGAGCCAATCCACGTCTGACCACTTGAGTGCTAACGCTTCGCTGATACGAAGGCCGAAGCAGACGCACACAAGGGCGATGGCGCGAAATGGTTCGCCAAGATGCTGCACGAATCGTTGGAACTCATCTACCGTCAGACTGCGCGGTTTTCTAGTTCGCTTCGATGCGCCTTTGATCGTGACTAGCTCCATCGGGTTGCGCTGTGTCGGTACATCTCCCCGCCACATAGCAAACTCCCACAGGATGCGAAGCAAGCCGCGAACGGCTGCCCTACTCCGTGGCGTCAGGCTGAGAGATTCGAGCCACAATTCTGCCGGACGCGCTTGCACATCTGAGAGCGCACACTGCCCAAACTTCGGGAGGATGTGATTCCTCAGCCATGCGTCATACGATCTGCGGGTGCTGTAGCGTGTCGGCATCTTCTCGATTCGATATAGCTTTACCAGCGTGCTGACGGTTGGTGCTGCACTGGTGCTGACTTGCGTTTGATTTTCGACTGCATCGCGCAATGGCTTTGCTGCCCGCCATGCCGATGCCTTCGTGGGAAACTGGCTCAAGGTGCCGATTTTTTTCGAGCGCCGCTTGCCGTTCTCCCAGTAGAAAAAGTGCCACGTCTTGATTCTCTTGTCTAAAGCGATGCTTCCACTTCTGTGCCGTTGCATCATTGAATCCTCCGGTTCAGCGCAACGGTAGGCGATAGGAGTTTAGCATCAAGGTCGGAACGCAGGAACCGCCACGTCACCCGCTCAGTGCCGGAAAGGACGTAGCCCTTAATGGTTCCCTGGCGCGCCCATTGTGCGAGCGTGCGCGGTTTAACGCGGAGATACTGAGCGGCTTCGTTCACCGTCAGCCATGTGGATGTTTGAATGTCCATTGGTTGTCACTGTTCCGAAAACAACTGTTTTCAGTACAGCGTGCGGGGCTTCGTTGAACCTGCGCAAGGTATGCGAGTCATTGATCCTCTCTCCGCCAGAAGGAAGGATTTGTTCCTGCTA
>Ga0209736_1000318_pt1 | contig 15482 bp, 13 predicted proteins | sample BlaSpr_A8_Ref_M3_FD_187992 | JGI IMG/M metagenome (GOLD analysis project Ga0209736, IMG submission 187992) | Forest soil microbial communities from Thunder Bay, Ontario, Canada - Black Spruce, Ontario site 2_A8_Ref_M3 (SPAdes) (version 2) | ecosystem: Environmental > Terrestrial > Soil > Boreal...
CTTCTTCTCTTCTTTCATCGGCAGCGTGACTTCAAATCGGGTGCCCTTGTCATCCTTGACCGGGCTTTCCCAGTTCAGTTTTCCACCAAACTCCGCAACACGCCTCGCCACAATCGCCAAGCCGAGCCCCGTACCTTGCGTTTTCGTCGTAAAAAATGGCTGCAAGATTTTTTCGCGCACACTTTCCGGCACGCCCGGCCCATCGTCTTCCACCGCAAACAGATATCCATCACCGTTCGCGCTGCCGGTCACTCTCACGTGACCTCCTCGCACAGTCGCTTCCAGTGCGTTCACCACCAGGTTCGAAAGAATCTCACTCACTGCCTCCGAACTTGCTCCCAACTTTGCTCCATTCGGTTCGACTTCAACCTGCAGCGCGACACCCCGCCGTTCTGCCTCATGCCGCAAAACTCCACTGACCTCCTCCGCCATATCCCGAGCATCACAAATCACCGCAATAGCACCCCCACGCACCGCTGGCCGGCTAAACTGCAGCAATTGGTTGAGTTTCGACGACAATCGCCCAATCTCCTCCAGCACCATCTTCGTTTCGCCGCGAATCGACTGCGGCAATTCCGGGTTTTCCATCTGCACCTGCAAAATCGTCTTGATCGACCCCAGCGGATTCTTCAAATTATGCGAGATGCTAGCCGCCATCTGCCCCAGCACCGCCAGCCTCTCTCTCTCCGCCAGTTCCCGCTCCAGTTGTAGCTTCTCCTCAATCAACCGGCACAAATCCAGCGCCCCCGGCAACTGCTCGCACAAAAACTCCAGCGCTGCCCGCGTTTCGCCGGAAATGGCCGCTCCATGCGGCTCCGCGCGCAACACAGCCACCAGGCCATGTTTTTGCCTGACTGGGAAACACTGATCGGAGATCGACGTGGATTTACGGTCACGTTCTTCGCCGGGTCTCGATACATGAGGCCGCAATTCAGCCTTCGACGGATCAACGAGAGTCAATGTCGCGCTCGCAAGCTCGAATTGCTCCTGGACTCGCCGCTGTGTGAAGTTCACTAACTCTTTGAGCTTCCCTTGCCGTGCTTCCTGCTGAATCTCCGCTGTCAACCGCTGCACCCGGTCCATTTCCTTGTGTGCCGTCTCTTGCAACCTTCTTCCGAGCACGCGCTGCAATGGCTCGATGAAAATCACCAGCACGAACAAAAGGATCGCGGCTGACGCTTCTGGCGGCAGCGTCGGCTCAAGCCAGACACCCACTCGCCGCACCAAGCTCAAGTAGAGAAGCGCCAGGAATGTCGCCAACGCCGCATAGACCAAATTCTTCTGCCGCCCGATCTGCAAAAAGTTAAATCGCTGCACGAGGTAAATCAGGATCGCTGACGGCGGTATCGCCAGCCAGGCCAGCGCCGCGCTAATGCCCGCAGAAAAATTTGATGAAAGTGGCCCGCTCAAGACATGCAGGTAGACCACCATGGCGGCTCCTGCCACGAAGAGACCCGCCAGCAATCCGTGAAATTGCCCCTGGCGTCGCTCCGGTGCTCGCAAGGCGAAGCGCGCTTCCCAACCCGCGCTCACGAACAGGGCGATTCCGAGCCAAACGCCATAACCGCGTCCCAGCGCATTTCCCGGGATAAGGAAGTCAAACCCCGGCGCAGTCGCAATCTGGGGGAAGACTCGCAACGCAAAATACAGAATCGGGATGTACGTGGCGAATAACACCACGCGTTTCCAAACGCGGTTCTTCAACAGTTCCCGGGTTTCCGCGAACTCCAGATGGAGATGAATCAGCAGCGGGGGAAGCAAGCACAATCCCGCGCACAGCAGCGTGATCGCGGAACTCTGGAGAAGCGCCGGCGGCGCCAGATAATAAATCTGGGCGTTCAGCGCCAGCAAGGATCCGCTGTAAAACAAGAACAGCGCCAGGCAAAGCAAGAAGAACACGCGCTCAAAATTTCTCTGCCGCCGGTAGCCGAGGATCACCACCATCCAGAAAAGCTGCAGCAGCGTGCCCGCAGTAAAACCAATCAGCCGTAGATAGACAAGTGACCCCATGCACGCTCGGATTGCCAAATTCTACGTCAGAGGTAGGAGCACTACAATCGCCAAGTGTCGTATTTTTCTTGCACCACATAAAGCACTGTAAATAAAAGACTTATACACGCATAAAATCCACAGGCGCTCCGTTAATCTGTCGGGTAAATGCTTGACATGGAAGGAGTTTCTGCTATATTAGCAGTCGACTGTGAGGAGTGCTAATTTCCCTTCCGTGCTCCCAGTCTCTGTTCAAACCTTAAGATCACCTATGGAGGTTCTTCCAAGATGGCAGTGAATCTGACCCCGCTCCACGACCGTGTGATCGTGAAGCGCATTGAAGAAAAAGAAAGCATCAAGGGTGGCATCATCATCCCTGATTCCGCAAAAGAAAAGCCCATGGAGGGTGAAGTAATCGCCGTCGGCGCTGGCAAGCGCGAGAAGGGCGAACTGATCCCCCTAGACGTGAAAGCAGGCGACCGCGTCCTGTTCGGCAAATACAGCGGCACGGAAATCAAACTCGACGACGAAGAGTATCTCATTCTTCGCGAAGAAGAGATTCTCGCCAAGCTCAGCGGCGCAGCCAAAGCCGCCAAGAGGTAGTTCCAGCTCCAACACTGTAAGGGCCGGGCTCGCCCGGCTGGCTACACTCTGTAGGGGCGGGGCTTGCCCCGCCCGTCGATGTAACGATGCAAGGACCTAAAAATTCAGCAGTCCGCAGAAAGATAATCAGGAGGAAATACCAGTATGGCGAAGCAGATTGTAACAGGTGAAGCGTCCCGCCAAGCGATCCTACGCGGCGTGAACGCTCTCGCCGACGCAGTGAAGATCACGCTCGGCCCCAAGGGCCGCAACGCGGTCATCGAGAAGAAGTTCGGCGCGCCGATCATCACCAAGGACGGCGTGACCGTAGCGAAGGAAATCGAGCTGCAAGATCCCCTCGAGAACATGGGCGCGCAAATGGTTCGTGAAGTCGCCTCCAAGACGTCCGACGTCGCCGGCGACGGCACCACCACCGCAACCGTGCTCGCGCAGGCTATCTTCCGCGAGGGCGTCAAGACTGTCGCCGCAGGCGCCAGTCCCACCGCTCTCAAGCGCGGCATCGAAAAGGCCGTCGAAGTGGCCGTCGAAGAGATCAAGAAGCTCCACAAAGACGTCAAGGGCGACATGATCGCCCAAGTCGGCTCCATCTCCGCCAACAACGACAGGCAGATCGGCAATATCATCGCCGAAGCCATGAAGAAGGTCGGCAAGGATGGCGTCATCACCGTCGAGGAATCCAAGACGATGGAGACGAACCTCGAAGTAGTCGAAGGGATGCAGTTTGACCGCGGCTACCTCTCGCCCTACTTCATCACCGACCCCGAGCGCATGGAATGCGTCCTCGAGGACGTTCGCATCCTCATCCACGAAAAGAAAATCAGCTCGATGAAGGACCTGCTCCCGTTGCTCGAGCAGACCGCCAAGATGGGCAAGCCCCTCTTGATCATCGCTGAGGACATCGAAGGCGAAGCGCTGGCGACTTTGGTCGTCAACAAGCTCCGCGGCACGCTGCAGTGCGCTGCCGTCAAAGCCCCTGGCTTTGGCGACCGCCGCAAGGCCATGCTCGAAGACATCGCCACCCTCACCGGCGGCAAGGCCGTCACCGAAGACCTCGGCATCAAGCTCGAAAACGTGAAGCTCGAGGACCTCGGCCGCGCCAAGAAAATCACCATCGACAAGGACAACACCACGATCATCGAAGGCGCCGGCAAGTCCGCGGACATCGAAGGCCGTGTGAAGCAGATCCGCTCCCAGGTCGAAAACACCACCAGCGACTATGACAAGGAAAAGCTCCAGGAACGCCTTGCCAAACTCGTCGGCGGCGTTGCCGTCATCAAAGTCGGCGCGGCCACCGAAACCGAACTGAAGGAAAAGAAGGCGCGTGTCGAGGACGCTATGCACGCCACCCGCGCAGCTGTCGAGGAAGGTATCGTTCCCGGCGGCGGCACGGCGCTGCTCCGTTGCATCACCGCTATCGAGAAGCTCAAGCTCCATGATGACGAAGCTGTTGGCGTCGGCATCGTGAAGCGCGCCCTCGAGGAGCCTTCTCGCCAGATCGCGCTCAACGCCGGTTTCGAAGGCGCTGTCGTGATCGGCAAGATCCGCGAATCGAAAGACGAGAACTTCGGCTTCAACGCGGACACTGGCGAATACGGCGACATGGTCAAGATGGGCGTTATCGACCCTGCTAAAGTCACCCGCTTGGCGCTGCAGAACGCAGCCTCGATCGCGAGCCTCATGCTCACGACCGAAGCCCTAGTCGCTGAAATCAAGGAAGAAAAGGCTGCAGCGGCTGGTGGCGGCGGAGCCCCCGGCGCTGGCGGTATGGGCGGCATGTACTAAATCCCAGTAGCACAGGCTTCAGCCTGTGCTCCCGGCCGACTTTACCAGCTCGCCCGAAACCTCAATCCAAAGGGCGTCCTCGGTGCAAACCAGGACGCCCTTTTTGTTTGATGACTTGGATGGCAGCCAACCGCACTCTGTCATGACCCGTTTGGCCTGTACGAAAGACCATTTAGTTTTCCGCCACAAGCTTTGAGTGCCCTATTGCCGAATGTGACCCCGAGCGCCAATCTGACAAATAGCGGCATAGCTTTCCGGAACATCCCCCTTGCCTATTTTCTTCAGCAGCCTTTGGCCCGGTTTGACGGTCTGGTCGCTGCTCTATATCTCCGACTACACCTTCACGATTGTGTGTGCTCGCCTCTACCGTTCCCGGGTAAGCGAGAAGCTCGTGTTCGAAGGCAGGTTCGAACTCAACCCTGTTTTCCAGCAAGACGTCGATTCGCTGAGGCTCATCAGTCCGCGATTCATAGCCATGCTGTTCATTTCAGGGCTTCTCCTGGCCTGGGTGTGGTTCCTTGCCTCGCAATCGACGCGGGAGTTTTACGAGTTCATGTTGGGATTCATGATCCTTCTTGAGTCGGCAATTCATGTCCGGCACCTTCGAAACTTTTTCACGTTTCGCATGTTTAGCGAATCCGGCTGCGTTCGCGATCGCATCGAATATTCGCGACCTTTCATATTGCGAACGTCCTCCACCGAGCTATTCGCATTTTCAGCCGTGTTCTTACTCTTGTTCGCCTTCACGCAAAGTTGGTTTGTGCTCGGCGGCGCCTCATCCTGTGCCCTAACAGCCATGAAGCATCGCCAATTGGCGCGAAGAGCTCTTTCTAAAGAGCCCATCGTGGTTCACCCTCAAAGCACTTCCTAGCGTGGCAAAGTTAGGTCGTCTGTGTAGACTCTTGCTCGCCTCCGTGTAGAATCCTGCTCGCTCATGTCAGCTCAAACTCCCAACGCAAAGGCGTCCAGCTCTTGGCTGCGACGCCATCCCGTCGTCTGCTACTTCGGATTGACTTTCTTCCTATCCTGGCTCGGCGCCTTTCTCGTAGCGGCTCCTAAATTTCTCCGCCGTCAGCCTCTCCCAAACTTGACTGGTATCTTGATGTTTCCCGCGATGCTCCTGGGTCCCAGCCTCTCCGGCATTCTTCTCACCCGTTTTTTCGACGGCCCCGCCGGTCTGCGCGATCTCTTCTCTCGCATGCGCCGCTTCCGCTTTCCCGCGCGCTGGCACGCCGCGCTCCTGATTCCTCCGGTCTTCATCCTCGGCATTCTTCTTCTGCTCAAAACATTCGTTTCTCCCGTTTACTCACCCAATCGTTTTTGGCTAGGCCTCGCCTTCGGCATTCCCGCTGGTTTTTTCGAAGAAATTGGCTGGACGGGCTTCGCATTCCCAAAAATGTCTCTGAAGCTCCCGGCTCTCCCGGCGGCTATCTTGCTTGGCCTTCTCTGGGGCCTCTGGCATGCCCCTGTGATCAATTTTCTCGGCACCTCCGTCCCCCACGGTGCCTATTGGCTGCACTTCTTTCTCGCCTTCACCGCCGCCATGACCGCCATGCGCGTCCTGATCTCCTGGCTCTACACACACACCAGGAGCATCCCCTTGGCACAGCTCATGCATGCTTGTTCAACCGGCTCGCTGGTCGTCTTCAGCCCGCCGGCCGCCAATGCCGCCCAAGAAGCCTTCTGGTACGCCGTCTACGCCGCCACTCTTTGGCTTCTGGTCGCAGCTTTGGCCTTTTGGCAACCCGGCTTCCTGGCAAGCTCCGCCTACGCCCGGCTGGAGAACTCCTGAGCCATACTCCGTATTTGCTTGATGCCTGGCTTCTAGATGATGCTCATCGAGGCGCGCCAACCCCCACCCCTCGCTGAATTGCTCTTGTCTTTTGGCCTCCCCTTTTGATACACAATCTCCGAATCACGAAAGGCAGGTCCACATGAGCACAGCCAACTCCCTTGGACGCAATGTTTCGCACGAGCTGAATCTTGAGCTCCTCATCATGCGCGTCGCCTGCGCCCTTCCCTTCATCTATCACGGCTGCGCCATCTTGTTTGGAATGTTCGGAGGCCCAGGCCCTCAGGGCTTTGCCGCCTTCATGCACTACCCTGTTGTCGTAGGCTATCTCGTAGGCTTGGCCCAATTCGCTGGAGGCATCGCTATCCTGACCGGCGCCCTGCTCCGTGTAGGAGCCGTCTGCGTAATTGTGGTCATGCTCGGCGCCATCTTCATCGTGCACCTCCCGCACGGCTACGACATCGGCCGTGGCGGCCTCGAGTACGCGTTAACCGAGCTGCTGCTCGCCCTGGGTCTGCTGCTCGCCGGTCCAGGCAAGTATTCTCTCGCGGGCATCCTACCCACTCCGCTGCGCAAGTTGTAGCAAGCGGCATCTCCGGCTCGTCATTGCTGCCCGGTTTCAGCAGCTGAAAGAACGTGAACTGTGGCGTTTCTGGTCATGCGGTACCCACGCGGGTAATGACTCCGTTTGAAAAAACCGGCCGTTTCTCGGAACGGGGCATCTTTGGAATCAGGGCACAAGGCCGAGGCAATCAGGCCGTCAGATGGCGACTGCTAAGCGCAATTAGACTGACACGCGTGGCACCGTGGTTGGGCGGAGCATCGGCGTTTGTCCGCGTGCCACCGGGCGCGAAAGACTGTGCCTCTCCCATCGGTTGCAGGGTACGGCGCGTGACCACAAGGGCCAACTCCATCCGTCCACGCACGCAAAACTTTGCAAGCAATGCCGATAGGTGGAACTTCACGGTGCGCTCGGACAGATTCAGCGAACCGGCAATCTCCTTGTTGGCCTGGCCGCGCATCACCCCATTCAGTACTTCGTCTTGGCGGCGTGTCAACTTGAGCGGGCGGCCGACGGAATGACCGGCTTGCAGAAGACCTTCCACCTTTCCGGCCAGACCTCCTAGCAAATCCTCAGCCGCTTGCACCAAGACCACATAGTCCTGAGGTGTTTGCCCGAGGACCATGCAATGCATGGCTAGCAAACCGGCGGCCTCCTCCACTGGAAATTTCCCGTCCGGACCGGCTTCCACGTGAAAGCGTGATACTCCTGTGTTTTTCTCTAGGAAGAAATAGATCTCATGGCAAGAGAGTGGACTTGAAAGGCTCGATACACCCTGTGGTTGATTTCTGCGAATTATCTTCATGTGATGACCTCTGCCTGCAGCGCCTGACGGCAATGGGAATTGTGAATAAATATTGTCCCGCGAGATGGTCTCAAAATGGCCGGCCGCAATACGGGAAGGAGTTCGACCATGGCTGAGCGTATTTCGTTGAGCATTGCCACGATTGATTGCTGCCGCCAGAAAAAAACCTTTTTCACCTTATTCCCCATTGAATGGACTACCCTGCTTTCTTGCGGCAGGTGTTCGCACGCCGACTTCTTTGTCTTGCACGCAGGGCACCTTCCGTGCTTCCGGTTGGGCTTGTAAAATCAATAAGATGGATAAGATAGGCAGATGACGGAGTCCGGGAGTTGTTCCGCGATGCTTCCCGCGTTTCTGATTGGAACACATGAACCCGGACTTGCCGCACGGCATGCGGGGTTCACTTGTTTTAGAAGCAAGGGCAAGGGCAAGGGCACGTGCACAACGGCACTGCGTGCACCAGTGACCTTAGTGGCTTTAGTTTCATCAAATTCGCTAAACTAGGCACAGCGGGACAGACTTTGGTCTGTCTCCCGTGAGCCATTACCAATGCAGGATCTACCATGACCAGCAATCAATCCAATTTCGCTACCGTCGAAGAAGCCGTTGAAGAAATCCGCCAAGGCCGCATGATCGTCCTGGTCGACGACGAAGACCGCGAAAACGAAGGCGACCTCACCATGGCCGCCGAGAAAATCACTCCCGAAGCAATTAATTTCATGGCCAAGTTCGGCCGCGGCCTTATTTGCCTCGCGCTCACCGAGCAGCGCTGCGAAGAACTCCACCTTCCTCTCATGTCCCCCATCAACACCAGCGTCCACGGCACCGCCTTCTGCGAAGCCATCGACGGCCGCCTCGGCGTCACGACTGGCATCAGCGCCTCCGACCGTGCCATCACCATCCTCACCGCCATCGACGCTAAGACCAAGCCGCAGGACCTCGCCCGCCCCGGCCACGTCTTCCCGCTGCGAGCGCGCAATGGCGGCGTCCTGGTGCGCGCCGGCCAAACCGAAGCCAGCGTCGACCTCTCCCGCATCGCCGGCCTCAACGCCTCCGGCGTAATCTGCGAAATCATGAACGAAGACGGCACCATGTCCCGTGTGCCGCAGCTCCACGAATTCTGCAAGCAGCACAATCTAAAGATGTTGACCGTGGCGGACCTTATTCGTTACCGCATGCAGCACGAGCGTTACGTCCACCGCGTAGCTGAAGCGGTTCTCCCGACGCGCTACGGCGCCTTCCGCATGATCGCCTACGCCAGCGACGTCGACCACGACCAGCACATCGCCCTGGTCCGCGGCAGCCTCGAAGGCCAAACGCCCGCCCTGGTCCGCGTGCACTCGCACTGCCTCACGGGCGACGTCTTCGGCTCAACCGCCTGCGATTGCAGTGAGTTAGTCGCCCGATCGCTGGCCACGATTGCCAAGGAAGACCGCGGCGTCTTCCTCTACCTCCATCACACTGGCCGCGGCTTCAGCGTCGAAACCGCCGAGGAACCCGGCGCGCTGCCGCAAATCCATTTTCATAAACGCGGCCAGCTCGACCGCGAGCCCGCCCGCCAGCGAATGGTCCAGCACGAAAGCGGCATCGGCGCCCAAATCCTGATCGACCTCGGCCTAAAAGACATCCGCGTCCTAACGAATCACCCAAAAAAGGTGGTCGCCCTGGAAGGCTACGGGATCCGCATCGCCGACCAAGTCCCCCTGCGAATCGAGCAGCCCAAGCTTACCCACCAGGTCCTCTAATGCGCTTTCCACTCGCCCTCTCACCCAACGCCCGCAGTGGCGTGTCTGATGACACGCGGGGGAGTAGGGCTGGCGCCCACAAAAATTGTCGTTCCGAGCCTAGCGAGGAATCTGGTTTTTGTTCCAGGCCCTGGGCACGCCACAAGCTACAGCGATGGACTGGGCCGCCTCCGGGAACTGTGGAAGGCTTTGGCGGAGTTGCGGGCTTCGACGGAATTGTGGGTTTTGTTGCTGACGCTGGCGGCGTAGTCGCTTTCCCCACCGTCAGGTACTTGCGCATTTTTTCGAGGCGCTTGGGCCCAATGCCGCGGATCGCGCTCAAGTCATCGACGCTCTTAAACGCGCCGTACGACTTGCGCATCTGCAAAATCTTCTCGGCCGTGACCGGACCGATTCCCGGCACCAACTGCAGCTCTTCGGATGTTGCGGTATTCAGATTAATAGGCGCCGTCGGCGGCTTCTTCTTCGCCACGAGCCCCGAGCAGACGGCGCAACACGCAACGACAACGAACGAGATTCGTGCAAAAGACCGCGACGCCATAGCGGCTAAATAATGCATCGAATATATTCCTAAATCAATAACTATAAAAAAGCAGGCGGCCTAACTCAGCAGCTTGCCTTGGGCGTCGAAGATTTCGAGTTCGCCGAAAAGTGCGGCTTGCGATTCGATTTGCGCGCGGTCGCCGACGACAACAATCTGCATGTTCGCGGAATCTAAATATTTGCGCGCCGTTTCGAGCAAATCGGCCGGGGTGAGCGCCCGCACTTTTGCGCGATACTTCTCGAGATAATCGTCCGGCAATTCGTTAAGCGCCACGACGGCAATTTGGCCGAGCAAGCCGTTTTGCGTCGCGAGTCCCATGGAAAATACGCCGCTCAAATAATTCTGCGCATCGGCAAGCTCAGCTTCCGGAACCGGCACGGAGCGCAGCTTGTCCATCTCGTAGAAGATTTCCGTAAGCGATGCGGCAACCACGTCGTTGCGCACCGCCGCTGAAACCGAAAAGTAGCCGTGCTGCCGCAACGCACTGATCCCGCTCCGCGGACTGTACGTGTATCCTTTGTCCTCGCGGATATTCATGACCAGCCGCGAGTTGAACGCTCCGCCGTACAAGCTGTTGGTCAGACCGAGCTTTATCCAGTCGGGATGCTTCCGTGTGATCGCATGGCATCCTGCGAGAATTTGCGTCTGCACCGCACCAGGCAAATGCACGAGATATACTCGCCGCCCGTGCGGAGTCGCCGCAGCGGCAAGGGCTTGCGTTTGCGGTTTCTTCCCTTGCCACGCGCCAAACACTTTTTCGGCGCTTTTCAACATCGCGTCCGGCTGAAAATCGCCGACGAGAAGCAGCAACCCGTTCTCCGGCGTGTAAAAGTCGCTGTATACGGCGAGCAAATCGTCGCGCTTGTACGCCGCAACCTGCTCTTCGCTCGGCGAAACTTGAGCGTAAGGATGAGTGCCGAACAAAACTTTGCGCAGCCGCTCACCGGCTAGAAATCCCGGCTGCGTGCGCTCCAGTTTGACCTCTTCGAGTTTTTGCCGCCGCTCGCGCTCAAACTCCGCTTCCGGAAACGCCGCTTCTCTTGCCAGTTCGTCGACCATGCCAAGAAGCGGCTCGGCGAACTCAGAAAGCCCTGCGAACGAAATCGAGCTCGTGTCCGAACCCGCGCTCGTGGCCAGGTCCGCGCCAATGCGCCGCAGATCTTCTTCAATCTGTCTGCTGGCGCGCTTGGTCGTGCCTGTTCGTGCCACAGTGGCAGTCATCTCCGCAAGCCCCGGGCCGCGATCGATGGCCGCCATGTTGCCAGAACGGAAATAAAGGTCGCCATGAAATTTTGGAATCGTATGCGACTCGACGAGGATCACTTCCAGCCCGTTCGAGAGCCGCGCCCGCTTCCGGCTCGGCCACGTCACTTGCCGCTCTGGGGACAGCGCAGGAACCGCTTCGTTTACCTCTACCAAGCGAGTTGCCATTACGCTGCCTCCTTCACGCCGGCCGCAACCGGAAGCCGGAATACGATCGCGCGTTTCTCTTTGCGCAGGTATCTTTTTGCGGCAGCGAGAATCTCCTCTCGCTTCACGGAGAGAAAACCATCGAGCACGGTATTCACCATCTGCGGTTCGCCATCAAGTAAAGTGAAACACGCGAGCAGATGCATCAGGCCATAACGCGGCATGCCGCCGTGGCCGCCCTCGAGAAGCGAGAAATAGTCCGATTGCCATTTCACTTTTAATTGCGCGAGTTCGTCCTCGGTGATGCCCTTCTCTTGAATTTCGCGGATTACTTCATCGAATGCCGCCAAAGCCTGCTCGCTCGAATATTCAGGCTTGTGCAAAATGCGCGTCACCATTTGCGTCGGCCCGTTGTAGCCGAAAATATCTTCGATTCCGCCGTCCAATTCCACGGCCACTTGCTTTTCCAGGACGAGTTCGCGATAGAGTTTTCCTGCTCGCCCGCCGTGCAGCGCTTGATCGAGGAGCGCCATCGCGCACCAATCGGTGGTCCGCCGTTTCGGAACAACGTATCCAATAGCCATTGCCGGCAGCGTTCCGAACTTTTCTTCAACGTGACCACGGCGCTCTTCGGCCTGTTCCGGCTCGGCCGGATCAGCAAACGGCGGCGGTGCTCCAGCAGGAATGTCCGCGTACAGTTTTTTCGCCAGAGCAAATCCTTCTTCCGGTTTTACGTCTCCAACCATGAGCAACACGGCGTTGTTCGGAACGTAATAGGTTTTGAAGAAAGCCTGCACATCGGCGAGGTCCGCCGCATCGAGGTCGTTAAAGTCCCCATAAAAATTGTGGGAGTTCGCCCAGTTGCGAAACGCCACGGGCGGCAAATCCAGCCAGGGAAACCCTCCGTATGGCTGGTTCAGCACATTCACGCGCACTTCTTCTTTCACGACGTCGCGCTGGTTCCGCAAATTTTCGTCGTCGACTTTCAGCGCCCGCATGCGATCCGCTTCAAGCCACAGCACGCGTTCGAGCGCGTTCGACGGGACGGCCTCGTAGTAATTCGTTACGTCGTAGTGCGTCGATCCATTGAGGACGCCACCGCTCGAATTGATGAGCTTGATATGCTGCATTTTCGGAGCGTTCGCCGAGCCTTGAAACATCATGTGCTCGAAAAGGTGAGCGAAGCCGCTGCGCCCGCGCGGCTCGAGGCGAAAGCCAATCTTGTAGTACACGCCTACCGTCACCACCGGCGCGGTCGTGTCCGGCGCGATAACCACTTTCAATCCATTAACCAGCGTCGTGCTCTCAATCGCAATCTGCAGTCGCTTCACGCCTGTCCCCCAGTCGCTTTCACTTTTATTTTCTTGTTGCTCACAACTTTTTTCAGCTCCACCAACATGGCCGCGGAATCTTGCGCTAGGACCAGCGAGGCCAGGCGGTTCACGACTTCATAAGTCTCCGGGAACTCCGCTGGCAAATCCTTCATCGCCTCCATGTGCGCTGCCACAACGCTATAATCGCCCCGCGACAGCGGCCCAGTCCATGCCGCACGCGGGCCCAACCGTTCAAAATTTTCCAACACCTGCCGCGTCAGGGGCAGAAGCGCCCGCACTGCTTCGCGCCGCTTCATCCCTGCCGCCGTCATCAGCCGCGTGGCCGCTTCCATCAGCGCAAGGACATTCCCCGCAGCCAGCGCGCCCGCCGCGTGATAGAGCGGCTTCTTTGCACCATCGATATGCACGGGAACGGCGCCGAGAGCGCGCGCAATCTGCCGAGCCACGCGAACCGCAGCGGAATCGCCTTCGATCGCAAAAACTTTTCCCTCAAGCGGGGGAACTCCCACTCCGCTGAACGTTTGCAAGGGATGCATCGACCCAACTGCCGCAGCGCACTGTCTTACCGGATCGAGAACGTCCGAGCTCAACGCCCCGCTCGTGTGCAGCACGACTTTACCGCGCAACTCCTCCGCGCCAACGCGTGCCAACTCCTCGGCCACCTCCACGACAATGTGGTCCGGCGTGGTAATCAGGATAACCTGCGCAGCGAGCACTTGGCGCGTCAGGAACGAATGCGCGTGCCCTGCCCCGATGGATCGCACGGCTTTGCGCGCAGAGGGTTCGCTGCTCGTAACGACGGCGCCGATTTTCCATCCCAACTCGCGCAAACGCCGTCCTACCGCGCGGCCTACGCGCCCTGCACCGATGATCGAAAGGGTCCCCGCCATTACATGCTAGGATAACCTGACGGCATCGCTCGATACCAATTTTGATGCACACTCTTGGACTTGTTATTTTCTCTTTAATTGCTGCCTTCTGGGTGTTCCAAGGACTCCGAGCCGCACATGGCGCAAAGAAACTCCCCTGGGTCAAAGATTTCTTGCCGGCTGAAGACGCAGCATGCCCAAGCATTTCTCTTATTTTCGCGGCCCGGGATGAAGGAGAAAAGCTTCCCGCGGCGCTCGCGACTCTCGCTTCACTCGATTACCCGCAGCTAGAAATAATTGCTGTCGACGACCGCTCGCAAGACGCCACGGGGCGCATTCTCGACGAATTTGCGTCGACGCACGCTCGTTTTTGCGCTGCGCACGTTACGAAACTCTCGAGCGGCTGGCTTGGCAAACCGCACGCACTGCAAAGAGCGTACGAAGCTTCCCATGGCGAATGGCTTCTCTTTACCGATGCCGACGTGCGATTTAAACGCGATGTTCTGCGGCGAGCGGTCGCGCTCACAAAACAACGCAATCTCGACCACCTCACGCTGATCGGCGACGTTGAGATGCACGGCTTCTGGGAAAAAACGCTGATAACTTTTTTTGGTCTCGCATTTCATCTCTCGACGGACGCCTATCGGGTGAGCAATCCGAATTCGCGCGCTTACGTTGGAGTGGGAGCATTTCAATTGCTGCGGCGCAGCACCTACGAAGCGATCGGCACACACCGGCGCTTGGCGATGGAAGTTGTGGACGACATGAAGCTCGGTAAACTGGTGAAGCAATCCGGTTTTCGCTCTTGCGTCGCTATCGCACAGGATTTTGTGACGGTGCGCTGGCATGCGGGAGCTGCGAATGTGATTCGGGGCGTCACGAAGAATTTTTTCGCAGCTTTCGGATACAACCTTGCGTTTGCGGCGGTTGCCGTCGCGGGAATGTTTGTGCTGAACGTAGTTCCCTTTATTGCCGTTTTCGCGGGGCACGGATGGATTCGCATTCTGTCGGCGATCGCAGTGGTGGTAGCGCTTAGTATGCATTGCAGCGTAGATGTGGTGAACAGGGTTTCGCCCCTTTACGCGTTGACGCATCCGATTGGCGCCATTTTGTTTTGCTACATGATCGTGCGCTCTGTGGTGGTGACGCTTTGGCAAGGCGGAGTGACGTGGCGCGGCACGTTTTATCCGTTAAAAGAACTGAAACGCGGGGTTGTTTAGCGGCCTCATTCAGCAGCGCAGCCTGGGGCCGCTGTTTAGCTGGCTGTTTCAGCGGTGGGCGCCGTTTCCATCCCGAATAATCCTGCGATGTCCTTTTGCTTCAAGGAGCGGATGCGGTCGCGGAGTTGCGCGGCGCGCTCGAATTCGAACTTTTTGGCGGCTTCGCGCATTTGCGTTTCGAGCTGTTGCAGCATTTCGGCGAGTTGCTGTTCGTTCTTGATCTTGGATGTGGCGGCATCGAGCTCGGTGTCGTCTGTTGGGACGGTCACATAGTCGGCTTCGACGATTCGCGCGAGGTCCATGTCCACGGACTTGATGATCGACATCGGCGTGATGTTGTTTTCCTTGTTGTACTCGATTTGTTTTGTGCGGCGGCGGTTCGTTTCGTCGATGGCCTGATTCATCGAACCGGTGCGGCGATCGGCGTATAAAATTGCGCGGCCTTCAATGTGGCGCGCGCAGCGGCCCATGGTTTGAATGAGCGACGTCGCGCTTCGCAAATAGCCTTCCTTGTCGGCGTCGAGAATGGCGACCATCGACACTTCCGGCAAGTCCAATCCTTCGCGCAGCAAGTTGATGCCGATCAGGACATCGAATTCGCCGCGCCGCAAATCGCGCAATATTTTAATGCGGTCGAGCGTCTCGATTTCGGAATGGAGATAGCGGCAGCGCACGCCGACTTCCGAGAAATACTCGGACAAGTCTTCCGCCATTCGTTTGGTTAGCGTTGTTACCAGAACGCGCTCATTTTTCTCCGCGCGCTTGCGAATCTCTTCTAGAAGATCGTCTACTTGTCCCTTCACTGGACGAATCTCAACTTGCGGATC
>Ga0209736_1000319_pt1 | contig 15458 bp, 16 predicted proteins | sample BlaSpr_A8_Ref_M3_FD_187992 | JGI IMG/M metagenome (GOLD analysis project Ga0209736, IMG submission 187992) | Forest soil microbial communities from Thunder Bay, Ontario, Canada - Black Spruce, Ontario site 2_A8_Ref_M3 (SPAdes) (version 2) | ecosystem: Environmental > Terrestrial > Soil > Boreal...
CGCTAGTTTCGCGGTCGGCCAGCGCCGCGGGCGTCGCCCTCGGAGGCGATCCAACGGGCGAGGAAAACGGGCGGAGAAGAGCCGGACAAGGCCGGGATAAGCGCCAGCCGGCACACCCCGGCAGGCCCAGCAAACCCACGCCAGCAGAGGCGATTCGCAAACCCGCGATCGCACCAAGCACCCAAAAAAAAAATCCCCACAGCGGAGCGGAATTTTGCGCCATACTCCCGCCACGCCGCGCGGCCAAAGGCGAACGGCCACAGCGGCAACCCACACCGGGCGGTGTCACCCAAGACCCGCCCGGGAAAGCTCGGTAGCCCATGCCGAGAAGCGCAGCCAGCCGCGAGAAGGACCGCGCCCGCGTACGCGCGTGGCGCAAGAAAAACCCGCAGCGCGCCAACGCCAACAACCGCAAAGCCGGGGCCAGGTGGCGAAGCAGGCACCGCGACGCCCACGCCGAGCAGCGCTTCCGCTTCCGCTCGACAGAGCGGCAACGCTTCGCAGGCATCGCCGCCAGCGGCCTAAGTGTGATCACCAAGGAATCGCTACAGCGCCCGGAGCTCCTATACCTCGACGCCAACGGCAGGATCCACCGCGAGCGAGAACTTTCGGCGGAAGAACTGATCGACCAGTGGAAGAGGAGCCAGCCATGCCCGACGAAGTGACACCGCCAGAGAAGAAGCGCCAACGCGCCCTCAGCCCGGAAAATTTCGAGAAGCAGCTACAGCGCAAGGTGTCACTGCTCATCGATGACGCCATCGAGCAGGCCAAGAAGGGCAAACCAGCACTTCTAAGAATCCTCTTACAGCTGATCGCAGACGAGCGGCCACAGGAGGAAGAGCAACCACAAATAGAATTCAACCTCATCCGCCCCAAGCGCGAAGACTGACGGTGTCATAAATCGTGTCACGAAAAGGTGACCCCGGTGACACCGACACCGCCACGGTGTCATTTTGCCCCTTGACACCGCGCCCACAATCGCGCACCCTACACGCAGGGATTGACACCGAAACCCGAGCGGCCCCAAGCTGTAGTAGTGATTCTCCTGCTCGACAACTACGATTCGTTCACTTACAACCTGGCGCAGTATCTCGGCGAACTGGGTTGCTACGTCGAAGTCCATCGCAACGACAAAATATCCGTCGAAGAAATTATCCGCCGCAACCCCGAGCGCATCGTCATTTCGCCCGGTCCTTGCACGCCGCAGGAAGCCGGCATTTCCGTCGAGCTGGTCGAGCGCCTCGCCGGCAAGTTCCCAATCCTCGGCGTCTGCCTCGGCCATCAAGCCATCGGCGCCGCCTTCGGCGGAAAAATCATCCGCGCCCCCAAACTCTTCCATGGCAAAACCAGCCAAATCCACCACGACGGCAAAAACATTTTCCGCAAGCTGCCCAAAGCCTTCACCGCCACGCGTTACCACTCGCTGATTGTCGAACGCAAGTCGCTTCCGCGGGAACTCACCATCACCGCCGAAACCGACGACGGCATCATCATGGGCCTCCGCCACCGCCGCTACCAGCTCGAAGGCGTCCAGTTCCACCCCGAGTCCGTCCTAACCACCTGCGGCAAGCAACTCCTGCAAAATTTCCTGCAGCTGTAAAACGCTTTTGGAGGCGCCTTTGTAGGCGCCGGGCTTTAGCCCGGCGTCCCCAACTCCGCGAACCTCAGCGCCCTCTGCGTCTCTGCGCTATCTTTTTTCCTTCTTTCTCTTTCTCCCTCACCAATTCAAATCCGCCAGCAGCGCCGCATAAGTCTCAATCCCCCGCCAAAAATGCCCCAGCCGCAAATTCTCATCAGAACTATGCTGATGATTGTCGTAATTCACGATCGGCACTCCGATCCAAGGCAACCCGAAATCCTCAAAAATATACATCGGCACGCTCCCGCCCAGCGTCGGCGCGATCACCAAGTCCCCGCCAGTAGCCGCCCGCATCAAGCTGATCACCGCCATGGAAGCCGGCAATTCCATCGACGTCCGCGACGCCCGGTAACCCCCTTGGTTGATCACCTTCGCGATCAGCGCGTGCGTCCGCCGCTCCTCCATCGTCGGCTCGCGGTCCACCACGTAGTATCCCTGCTTCTGAATAAACGCAGCGATCTGCTCGAATTTCTGGTGCGGGTCTTCGCCTTTCACCAGCCGCGCGTCCAGCGAAGCCTCCGCCTGCTCCGGCACAACATTCTGCGCCTGCGCTCCCACATAAGCACTGCGCAGCCCGCGAATATTCAGCGACGGCTCCATCAACAGCTCCACCAGCTTTTTCCCGCCGCCTTCCGGCTTGGCGATTCCCAGCTCGCGCTCGAGGTCCGCATCGTTCTGCGGCATCGCCTCCAGCGCTTTCTTTTCCGCGTCCCGCAACGGAGCAATGTCGTCATAATATCCGTCGATCAGCACCCGCCCGCTCGCATCCTTCATGGAAGCCAGCAGCCGCGCCAGTTCCATCGCCGGATTCGGCGCCCAGTTCCCGTAGTGTCCGCTGTGCAGCGCACGCACCGGTCCATACACCGTGATATCCAGCCCGATGTCCCCGCGATTGCCGAAAAAAATCAGTGGCCGCCCGCTCTGATGTACCGGCCCGTCGCCAGTAATCAGCAAATCCGCGTCCAGCAAATTCTTGTGCAGCTCCAAAGCCTGCTGCAGATGATCGGAGCCGGCTTCTTCTTCGCCTTCCAGCACTAACTTCAGATTTACGCCCAGCGGAATGTTGCGCGCCCGCAACGCGTCGATCGCCGCCAGCATGGCCACAATCGGAGACTTGTCGTCCGAAGCCGACCGCGCATAAATTCGCCACGCGTCCTGATAGGAGTGGGCTTCTTTTGTGCCGTTTTCAGGAAATGGTATGCGTTTGCCGCCCGCCTCGATCGCGTCGCTGCGCAGCGCCGGTTCGAACGGCTTCCCATCCGTCCACGCCGCCGCATCCACCGGCTGCCCGTCATAGTGCGCGTAGAAAATCACCGTTCGCCGCGCCGTTGGCGTAGTCAGCTTGCCGAAGACCACCGGCCCGCGTCCCGTAATCGGCAGCAGATGCGTTTCGATCCCGCGCGCCTCCAGCATCTCCACCAGATGCGCCGCGTTCTTCTGAATATTCTCCGTGTCGCTCGCCACGTTCGGTATCGCCAGGAACTCCGTAAGCTCCCGCACGATGCGCTTCTCGTTGTCCATCCGGTACGCGCGCACTTCCTGCACTACCACGTTTGCCGGCACCACCGTCCGCTGCTCCACCTTTGCAGCCGGCTCCTGCGCTCCCGCGCAGCAACCCAACAGCACAAACAGAGCAAGCTGCCGCCCCAAAGTCTTCAAAGTCGTCCTCCCAAGGAACAACGAAACCGGTCTCTCTTCATTCTGTAAACTTGGCCAGCGTTTCCAGTTTTTCCTTCGCCGCGCCCGAACGCAACGCCTTCGCCGCCAGTTCTGCGCCCAGGCGAAAATCCGGCGCAACGCCCGAGGCCGCGAGCGCTGCCGCTGCGTTCATCACCACGATATCCCGCTTCGGCCCCAGTTCGCCCTCAAGCACTCTTCCTATCGCAGTAGCGTTTTCTACTGGAGTCCCGCCCGCCACTTCCTCCATTGCCGCGCGATGCACGCCAAAATCTTCCGGCGTCACAACGAATCGCTTTATTTCGCCATCGCTAAGTTCCGCCATCAGCGTCTCGCCTGCCAACGAAATCTCATCCACCCCGCCCGCTCCATGCACCACAAACGCACGCTCCGTGCCCAGCTCTGCCAGCGTTGCCGCCATCACGTCCACCAACTCAGCCGACGGCACGCCCACCACTTGAAATCGCGCTCCCGCCGGATTTGTCAGTGGCCCCAACAGATTGAAGACCGTCCGCACGCCAATTTTCTTCCGTGCCTCCACCGCGTGCCGCATCGATGTATGCGCCATCTGCGCAAACAAAAATCCAATCCCAATCTCCCGAATCGCCCGCCCGTGCCGCTCCATCGGAATGTCCACCCGCACGCCCAGCGCCTCCAACACATCCGCAGATCCGCTTGGCGAACTCATTCCGCGGTTCCCGTGCTTGGCCACCCGCGCGCCCGCCGCCGCCGCCACAATCGCGGCCGCCGTCGAAATATTGAACGTCCCCGCGGCTTTGCCGCCGGTGCCGCACGTATCGACCAGCCGCTCCGGAATCGCCTCGCCCTCCGCAAACGGCTTCGCCGCATGCCGCCGCATCGCCGTAGCAAATCCCGCCAACTCCGCCACCTGCACTGGCCGCCCATTCATCGCCACCAGCAGCCGCACAATCTCCGCCGTCGCCACGCGCCCGCACAGCAGCTCCTCCATCAGCGCTTCCGCGTCCGCGCGCCTCAACACCCGCCCCGCTTCCAGCCCAGCTATGATTGTGAGTGCCATCAGTCCGTCAATGAGGCTTCTTCGCGTCCCCGTAATACCAATCCCGCCACCGCCGCAGAAAACGGTCTCCCGCATCCGCACGACGTCCTTCCCACCTTCCACCAGTGTCCTGCCGCCCTCGCCACCATTCCCGTACCGTCAAGACCGACAGCACCGCAAGCAGCGTCAACCGCACCCCAATCAGCGCCCCATTTGCCAGGGCCGAATATGCCGTCGCCCCCAGGCTCAGCACCAGAAGGCACGCGAGGAAAATCACCCAAGCCCAAATTCTTTTTCTCATTGCCTCTCGCTTTCCTCCGGGACTAGAAACGCGCAAATTCGTCCCGCCTACAGGCAACCTAACCCCTTTAGAATCAACACTTGCAAAAGTGCATCAAAACAAAGGACTTTAACTACCTTTAGAATGAACACTTACGTAAAAACCAGGGGAGGTGCGTTGACACTTGAGCGCGCCAAACGGCGCCCCGCCTCCTTGCTCCCTCACTCCCTTTCCGTTTACACTCTTTGTTTCAACCAGTCTGCAAATTCTAACACCACGGACCCCAGATGAAGATTCATGAGTATCAGGCCAAGGCGATTTTGTCTCGCTACGGTGTTACCACCCCCCGGGGCGAAGTCGCTTTCACCAGGGAAGAAGCCCGCGAAGGCGCCGCGCGGCTCAAGACCCCGGTGGTGGTGGTCAAAGCACAGATTCACGCCGGCGGCCGCGGCAAAGCCGGGGGCGTCAAGCTGGCCCATTCCCCGGACGAAGCCGCGGAAATCGCCAGCCACATGCTGGGCATGAATCTCGTTACCGTGCAAACCGGCCCCGGGGGGCGTATCGTCAAGCGCCTGCTCATCGAAGAAGGCCTCGACATCAAGCGCGAGCTGTACCTTTCCATCCTCATAGATCGCGCCGAAGGCAAAGTCGTTTTCATGGCCAGCGCCTCCGGCGGCATGGACATCGAGGAAGTCGCCAAAACCAATCCCGAAGCCATCATGCATGAAAGCATTCATCCCGCCGTCGGCCTGCAGCCGTATCAAGCGCGCAAACTTATCTTCGGTCTCGGCCTTTCCGGCGAAGTGGCTACCAACGCCGGACCGTTTTTGCAGGCGCTGCACCGTGCCTTCGTCGATACCGACGCTTCCATGCTCGAAATCAATCCGGCCGTGGTCACCGGCGATGGCCGCCTCGTTGCGCTCGACGCCAAGATGACTTTCGACGACAACGGCCTGTTCCGCCACAAAGAGCTGCGCGAACTCCGCGATCTCGACGAAGAAGATCCTCTCGAGGTCGAAGCTTCCAAATACGGCCTCAATTACATCAAGCTCGACGGCACCGTGGCCTGCATGGTTAACGGCGCCGGGCTGGCCATGGCCACTATGGATATCATCAAATACGCGGGAGGCTCGCCGGCGAATTTCCTCGACGTTGGAGGCGGCGCTTCCGCCGATCAAGTCAAAAACGCTTTCCGCATTCTCATCGGCGATCCCAGCGTGAAAGCCGTCTTCATCAACATTTTCGGCGGCATCCTACGCTGCGATGTTCTCGCCACCGGCGTCGTCGCCGCGGCGAAAGATTTGCAACTCAAGGTTCCCGTGGTGATCCGCATGGAAGGCACTAACGTCGAGCTCGGCCAGAAAATCCTTCGCGAAAGCGGCCTCAACTTCACCATCGCCGAAGGCATGAAAGACGGCGCCGAAAAAGTAGTCAAGCTCGCGGGAGGCGCCCGATGAGCGTCCTGGTAAACGAAAAAACTCGCCTGATCGTGCAAGGTTTTACGGGCCGCGAAGGCACTTTCCACGCGCAGCAGATGATCGAGTACGGCACCAACGTTGTCGGCGGCATTACGCCCGGCAAAGGCGGCACCAAGCATCTCGAACGCCCCGTCTTCAACACCGTCTCCGAAGCCGTAAAGCACACCGGCGCCAACGCCTCGGTCATTTTCGTTCCGCCACCCTACGCTTCGGACGCCATTCTCGAAGCTGCCGACGCCGAGCTTCCGCTCGTCATCTGCATCACCGAAGGCATTCCGATCATCGACATGGTCCGCGCCACTGTTTCCGCCGACTTCAAGAAAACGCGCCTGATCGGCCCCAACTGCCCCGGCGTCATTTCTCCCGGCAAATGCAAAATCGGCATCATGCCCGGGCGCATTCACAAGCAGGGCCACGTCGGCGTCGTCAGCCGCAGCGGCACGCTCACTTACGAAGCCGTCGACCAGCTCACCCGCCTCGGTATCGGCCAATCCACTTGCATCGGCATCGGCGGCGATCCCATCATCGGCACATCTTTCCTCGATGCCATCAAACTCTTCAACGAAGATCCCGACACGCACGCCATCATCCTGATCGGCGAAATCGGCGGCAACGCCGAAGAACGCGCCGCCGAATACATCAAAGCCAACGTGAAGAAGCCCGTAGTCGGCTTCATCGCCGGACAAACCGCACCCCCGGGCCGCCGCATGGGCCACGCTGGCGCCATCATCAGCGGCGGCCAAGGCACCGCTAAAGATAAATACGCCGCCATGGCCGCCGCCGGCATCCACACCGTGCAAACTCCCGCGGACCTCGGCAGCACCATGGCCGCCGCGCTAAAGTAGGTTTTTGTCTTGGTAGGGGCGGGGCTAGCCCCGCCCGCGTAAGCCGCAGGCAAACACCTGCAACGATTCAAAACTCAATCGGAGGATTTTTTAGTGTTACTCGAACGCACGTTCGCAATCATCAAACCAGATGCCGTAAAAGCATCGCAGCAAGGCGAAATCCTGTCGCGCATCCACAAGGCTGGCTTCAAGATTGTCGCGATTAAGTCCATGCGGCTAACTAAGGAAGAATCCGGCGGCTTCTACGCCGTGCACAAAGAGCGCCCCTTCTTCGGCGAGCTGACCGACTTCATGTCCTCCGGCAAAATTTTTGCCATGGTCCTCGAAGCCGAAGGCGCCATCCTGAAATGGCGAGACACCATGGGCGCCACCGATCCCAAGAAGGCCGCGCCCGGCACCATCCGCCACGACCTCGGCACCAGCATCGGCAACAATTGCACGCATGGCTCCGACGCCTCCGAAACCGCCGCCTTCGAGATCGCCTACTTCTTCTCCGGGCTCGAACTCATCTAAAATCCCAGTAGCACAGACTTCAGTTCACCCTGAGCATCGAAGGGTCTGTGCCAACTCAGACGCTGTCGGGGCTCATCCGCGAAGCGACTTTCTCCGCACCTCGTTCAGCCTAGGCTTTTTCCCCGGAGTATTTATGGACCCGCTCCGCGAACTAGGCCGGACGCTCCTGATTCTCGGCGGCGTGGCCGTCGTCATCGGCGCGCTGCTGTTTCTGGGCGCCAAGCTCCCATTGCGTCTCGGCCGCCTCCCCGGAGACATCGTCCACCGCGGCGAACACTCCACCATGTACTTTCCGATTGCCACTTGCCTTCTCCTTAGCGTTGCTCTTAGTCTTCTGCTCTGGCTCTGGAATCACTTTCACCGCTAAATTAACCAAATGACCCCTCCATCCTCACGCCGCCAATTCCTCGCCGGACTCGGCGCCTTCGCCGCAGCTTCCACCGCGATTCCTCTCTTCTCGCAACCGCGCTTCCCATCTCCATTCCGCGTCTCGGTTATCACCGACGAAATCGCGCAGGATTTTGCCCACGCCTGCGGCATCGCCGCCAACGAATTCGGTATGTCCTGGGTCGAACTGCGTGGCCTGTGGAATAAAAACATCCTGTCTCTCGACGCGAAAGAAATCGCTGAAGCGCTGCACATCCTCGATAAATTCAATCTCCGCGTCACCGACATCGCCAGCCCGCTCTTCAAAGTCGATTGGCCCGGCGCGCCTAAATCGCAATTCAGCCCCGCAGGCGCCCAGTTCAATGCCGATTTCACCTTCGACCAGCAGGGTGATGTCCTCGACCGCAGCATCGCCCTTGCCAAGTCTTTCCGCACCGACCGCATTCGCTGCTTTGACTTCTGGCGTCTCGAAAATCCTGTTCCCCACCGCGCCGCCATCAACCAAAAACTTCTCGACGCCGCCAGCAAAGCCGGCCAACAGGGAATCATCCTGGTCCTCGAGAATGAGCCCGCGTGCAACACCGCCACCGGCGCCGAAGCCGCTCAAGTCCTCGCCGCCATCCAGTCGCCTCATCTCTTGCTGAACTGGGACCCCGGCAACGCCGCTACTCTCGGCGAACGCCCCTATCCCGACGGATACACTCTTCTGCCCAAAAACCGCATCGGACATTGTCATTGCAAAGACGCCATTAAAAAGCCCGACGGTTCCGGCTATGATTGGGCCCCTATGGGCCGCGGCGTGATCGACTGGGTCGGCCAGTTTCGCGCCCTGCGGCGCGACGGCTATCATCTCGCCGTCAGTCTCGAGACGCACTGGCGCGGCGCAGCAACTCCGGAGGAGTCCACGCGCCAAAGCTGGGCCGGAATGAATGCCGCCCTTCAAGAAGCGGCTAAATTGTAGTTTGCGCTGCAGCTCAGCGCGGCAGGAGCATCCCATGGCCAACGCAACGCGACGTGATTTCCTCAAGCAGGCCGGTCTCGGCTCCGCGGCGTTCCTGCTCTACCCGCCGCGCATCCTCGGCGCCAACGATCGCGTGCGCATCGGCATGATCGGCGCCGGTGCTCGCGGCCAAGAGCTGCTCAAGCAGGTTCTCGCTGCCCCCAACGCGGAACTCGTGGCCATCGCCGACGTCTACACGCGCCGCCACGATGAAGCCAAGCTCTTGGCTCCCGGCCTTCAGACCTTTACCGACCATCGCCGACTCCTCGACATGAAATCGCTCGACGCCATCATCGTCGCCAGCCCGCTGCACATTCACGCGCGCCATTTTCTCGACACTCTTTCCGCCGGCAAGGACCTCTACGCCGAAAAAACCATGACGTGGTCCATTCCCGAAGCGGAAAAATGTTTCTCCGCCGCCAAAGCCTCCGACCGCGTGATTCAGATCGGCCTGCAACACGAAAGCTCCGGTTCCCTGGCCGACGCTTGCAAATGGATCAAGGACGGTATCGTCGGCAAGGTCACGCAAGTTGAATCCTGGATGAGCCGCAACACTCCCCACGGCCAGCCGCAGTGGATCCGCCCCGTGCCGCTTGATTGCACTTCTCAAAACGTGAATTGGGACGCTTTCCTCAACGGCCGCCGCGCGCGCAACTTCGACGCTTTCAAATTCATCAACTGGCGCTTGTTCTGGGAATTCTCCGGCGGCAACATCACCGAGAACATGGTCCATCAGATTGCCTGGATCATGACCGCGCTCGACCTACCGCTTCCCGCCGCTGCCTACATGACGGGCGGGGTGTTCTCCGAAAAAGATGGCCGCCAGGTGCCGGACACCATCGCGGTCACCTTCGATTTTCCCGGCGACATCGTGGTCACCTGGCAATCCACCTTCAGCAACAGCCGCTTCGGTCTCGGTGAACGGCTGCTCGGCAGCGACGGTACCATCGAGCACATTGCCGGCTCGAACGATATGGTCACCGGCCGTTCCGCCGCCGGCATCCGCTACTATCCCGAGAAAGACAACCGCCCGCACGGCACGCCGCTGCCCGGCGAATCGCAAGGGCAAGACCACATGGCCAATTGGATCGATTGCATCCGCAGCCGCAAAATCCCCAACGCTCCTCCGGAAATCGGCTACCGTTCCGCTCTCGCCTGCCACATGGCCAACCTCTCGTACCGGCGCAAGCAGCGCATCACCCTCGATATGGCGCGGTCCATACAGCCCGAGTTTTAGCTTTCTTCGAAAACGGAGCGCGTTTCGTTACAACGAAAACTCCAATCGAATAAACGCCTTGATCCCTTCGCGGCCGGTCAGCCGCAGACACACCAACTGCCCTTCATTCTCCAAATCGATATGAAAATCAAAAAACGGGCAGCATTTGCTCTCCCTGACCACCCATTCCGCCACTTCCGCCACCGAAACCTTCGCCGGGCTGTACTGGAATTCGTATCCCTTCTCCGTCTCGACCGTGTCTGTCCGCGAGGACATCAGCTTCTCCGTCAACTCCTTGTGCCTCGCCCGTTCGCTTGCGCTTAATGCCTTGATATTGCAGTAGAACCCGCTCTGCGTGGTCATCGCCTGCTTCTCCGCCCGCGCCGCTTGTGTATCTTGCGCCGCTACATTTATCTCCATTCCTCCTAAGCTGATCAAACAAAGCACGCCCACTGCCGCCTGCATCTTGTTCGTCTTCGCTAATGTATTTCGCATCGTCTGCCTCCAGTCAAGGATTTGCCACATCGCAGTGCAAATCCTAGAACTTGAAGTCCGCTTTAAGTCAAGTATGATTCCTGCGCAGGGTCGCCCGCCGCAGCGGGCTGGCCCCATCGCGGCAAGTTTGCTCGGCAGTCAGGCGTACGTCATTCAAGGAGGGGAAATGAAAATCGGAGAACTCGCCAAACACGCCGCCGTCAACGCTTCTGCGATCCGCTACTACGAAAAGCTCGGCCTGCTGGCCCCGCCAGACCGCCTCAACGGCCAGCGCCGCTATCCCGCGGACGCACTCGACCGCGTCCTGCTGATCCGCTTCGCCACCGAAATGGACTTCACCCTTGCTGAAATCAAGCTCTTCTTCACCGGCTTCCGCGAAAAAACTCCGGTATCCACCCGCTGGCGCAAGCTCACCTCCAGCAAAATCGCTGAACTGCAACAACGCCTGGCCAAAACGCAGCGCCTCCTCGAATTCCTTCGCCGCCTGCAGCGCTGCCGCTGCGTACAGCTCCACCAGTGCGTCTCCGGCCTCAGCCTGAGCCCTCGCCTGCGCGCCCTCCGCGATACTCCTCCAGCCGCCCGTACTTCCAAAGCCTTTCGCCTTTGACTGCCCCACAGCACCGCGGTACTCTGGAAAAATAATGGCGCCGCGCTCGGGCATCCGCAATTACCGGTTCAGCTTCAACTTCTACATCACGCCTGCCGTGCAATGGCTGGTCGTCGCCAATGTCGCCGTTTTCATGCTCGAGATTCTCCTCCGGGTCTTCTCCGGAGTGTCCGCGTACAACCGCTTCGTCCTTCTGTTCGGCCTGGTCCCTTCCGCCGCGATTCAGGGCTTGCGCGTCTGGCAGCCCTTCACGTATCTGTTCCTCCATGACGCCAGCAACATCTTCCACATCCTCACCAACATGTTCGTCCTGTGGATGTTTGGCCGCGAGCTCGAGATCGTCTGGGGCCGCAATCGCTTCCTGCGCTACTACTTCCTCACCGGAGTCGGCGCCGGCCTGATCAACCTGTTTGTGAAAGCCATTCCCGTGCTGTGGGGCCGGCCGCTGTCGGACATGGACGTACCCACCATCGGCGCTTCCGGCGCAATCTTCGGCGTGCTGCTCGCCTGCGCGATTCTTTTCCCGGATCGCCAGGTGATCATGTTTCCGATTCCGGTCAAGATGCGCATGCGCACCTTCGTCATCATCATGACGGTGCTGGAGTTTCTCGGTACTTTCGGCGTTGGCGGCGACAACATCAGCCATCTCTGTCATTTCGGCGGAATGCTCGTCGGGTACGTTTATCTGCGCCGCGGTTCGTTTCTCTACAGTGTGCGCAACACCGTGTCGGACTGGCAGCTGCGCCGCAATCGCAAGCGTTTCGACGTCTACATCAACAAGCACAAAGGCGATCCGCCTTCGCGGCCGGACCGTTGGGTGAATTAGCGAAATGCCGCACTGTGGATGAGGACGAAAAGAAGTAAAGAAGCAACGATGTAAAGACGTAGGGAAAAATAAAGAAAAACCACCAGCCAAGATTTAGAAGTGCTACGCGGGTTCGCCGATTACGTGGAATCGCATGAAGTTCGTCGTCCCGCGAATGCCCATGGGCGTTCCGGCGACGATGCCGATCACATCGCCTTTCCGCACCAGTCCCTCTTCCAGCAGCCGCTTCTCGGCAACAGCAGCCAGCCCATCGATCTTCCGCACGTTGGCGATGTGTCTCGGCCGCACGCCCCAAATCAGCGCCAGCCGCCGCCGCGTGGCCGCCTCCGGCGAAAGCGCGATAATCGGCACCAGCGGCCGGTAGCGTGACACCAGGCGCGCGGTGAATCCGCTGTGCGTGAACACCGCAATCACTTTCATGTGCAGTTCGCGCGAAGCGTGGCACACCAACTCGGCAACCGTTTCCGCGATCTTAAGCCGCTCCTGCACGGCCGGGCGCGGGAATTCGTGAATGCTTCCTTCCGCTTCTTCGATAATGCGCGCCATCATGCTGACCGCTTCGACCGGATATTTGCCGCTGGCGGTCTCCGCCGATAGCATCACGGCATCGGAGCCGTCAAAGATGGCGTTGGCCACGTCCGAAGCCTCCGCGCGGGTGGGGCGCGGATTCTCGGTCATGGACTCCAGCATCTGCGTCGCGGTGATGACCGGGCGGCGGAATTCGCGCGCGCGCGCAATCACCATCTTCTGCACCACCGGGACGCGTTCCGGGCTCATCTCCACGCCGAGGTCACCCCGCGCGACCATCACGCCGTCGGAAACGCGCAGGATTTCGTCGAGCTTTTCGATCGCTTCGGGTTTTTCGAGTTTGGCGATTACCGGCGTATCTTTTCGCATCCGCCGGATCAAGCGTTTGGCCAGTAAAACGTCTTCGGGGCGGCGCACAAAACTCACAGCGATGTAATCCGCACCATGCTTGATGGCAAATGCAAGATCGGCGCGATCCTTGGCCGTCAGAGCGGGCACGCGCAATTTTATCCCGGGAAGGTTGATGCCTTTGTGTTCGCCGAGCGCTCCGCCGTTCACCACTTCGCAGATCACATCGGAGCCGCGGACCTGTTTTACGCGCAGCTCGATCAGCCCATCGGAAAGCAGGATGCGATCGCCGCGATGCACTTCGCGCGGAAGTTGCGTGAACGTGGTATTCACGCGAGTGGAATCTCCGAGAATATGCCTGGTGGTGATGATGAACGTCTGACCGGTGCGCAGTTGCACCAGGCCGCCGCCGGCCAGCGCGCCAGTGCGGATCTTCGGCCCTTGCAAATCGGCGAGTATGGCGATGGGTTTCTGGTGCGCGACCGCGGCGGCGCGCAATGCCGCTATACTTTTGGCGTGCTCCTCGTGCGAACCGTGAGAAAAATTCAGGCGTGCCACGTCCATTCCGGCGCGCAGCAGCTTGCTGATGAGCTCGGGCGACCGGCTGGCCGGCCCGATGGTGCAGACGATTTTTGAGTGGCGAAAGGCCATTTTCCGTTTTCCTGGAGATACTCTTCGCTTGCGGCCGCCGGTGATTCCATTTCGCGGGCCGCGCATCCGGAGTAAGGAAACTATCGCGTCGCGGCAAACTCCGCAACGATTTTGGCGAGGAAGTCGACACCTTTGCTGAACGACGCCACGGGCAAGCGCTCGTCGTCGCCATGCATGCGGCTGAAGTCCTGGTCCGTCATGGGGAAGGGTTCGAGGCCGTAGGACTGCACGTTGCGCAGGCGCAACTGCGCGGAATCCGTTGCGCCGGTGGACTGAAAGGGCAGCACCGGCACGCCGCCAAACTCCTGCGCCGCCACTTTGGAGATCAGCGCGTAGAAATCGGTTTCGAGCGAGGAGGGCGGAGCGGCGAGACCGGCATCCGGCTGAATCTCGAAACGAATCTGCGGATCGTTGACCAACTTGGTTAGCTCGGCGACCAGCACGTCGATGGTATTCCCGGGCAAGAGGCGAATATTCAGATTGGCGCGCGCTTCGCCGGGAATCACGTTGTTCCTCACGCCGGCGGAAAGCATGGTGGGAGCGATGGAATCGCGCAGCATCGAATTCCACAGCGGATTGGCTTCGGAGATGACGCGCTGCGCGTGCTCGCCGCGGTCCGCGGTGTCCAGCGAGCGCATCCACTTGCCGATTTCATCGTCTTGGAGCGTTGCCAGTTGTTCGAAATAGCGCCGCACAATGGTCGTGAAGTGCACCGGAGCGGAATAGTTCCCAATTTTCTCGACGGCGGTGGCCAGATGCACCACGGCATTTTCTTTCGTGGGACGCGAGGCGTGCCCTGACGGCCCGCGCGCGATCACCGCAACGTTCATAGCCACTTTCTCGCTGGCCTGCACCGCCACGTATTGCACCTTGCCATTCTTCATAAACACTTCGCCGCCTTCATTCAACGCGAAGCCGGCGGCAAATTTCTGCCAATACTTGTTGATCAGAATCTTGATGCTGGCGTCGCCGCCTTGCTCTTCGTCTGCGGTGGCCAGGAAGATCACGTCGCGATTCAGGTGCGCCCCGGAGCGTTTGAGCGCGATGAACGCCGCCAGATTTGCGGCGAGCATGCTTTTATCGTCCATGGCGCCGCGTCCCCAGATGTAGCCGTCCTTGACGATGCCGCCAAAAGGATCGACCGTCCATTTGGTCTTGTCCACGCCCACCACGTCCATGTGCGCGACGAGCAGCAGCGCTCGCGATGGGTCCGCCACCGCGGAACTTTGCAGACGCGCCACCAGCGCGCTACGGCCAGGAGCCAGTTCCAGAAGCTCGGACGAGATTCCTTCCTTCTCGAGGACGCCGGCAATGTACTTTGCGGCGAGCTGTTCGTTGCCCGGCGGGTTGGTGGTGTTGATGCGGATAAGGTCGATGAGCCAGCCCTGCGCTTCCCTGGCAATGGCGGTGGTGTCGCCGACGGGGCTAGCGGGCAAAGGCGGTGTGCTGGCCGGAATTCCGGGCGCTGCCGGCACTTGCGCAAAAGCCGGAGTGCTTGTCACCAGGGACGCAACGGCCACCAGGACCGCCACGGCGACGCCCAACCCTGCCTGTAATCTCTGCTTTGCATCCACCAATGCATCCTCCTCGTTGTGCGGGCTCGATCGCGACGCGCCGGGCCAATTCGCCTCAGGAAACCTTTTTTTGCCAATTGAGCTTCATACTAACACGCGCTCCGGGACCGCCACCCGGGGTCGTGCCGGCTGGTTGCGTAACTTCAACGGTTCGCTTGCCGGCGAGCAGCGCGGGAGAGCCGTTGTTGGGGCATAATAAAGGCTTGGCAGCGGTATTGTCAGTAGGGGTGCCGTGGATGTGCTTGACGGGGAGGCCTTAGGCATGAAAATACGATTCTGCAAAGCATTGCTGGTGATCGCGGCGGGCGTCTTTTCCGTGCCATTCGCGGCGCAACTCGGGTTCGCGCAGGCGCCGGACGGTCCGCAGAGCGGCTCG
>Ga0209736_1000321_pt1 | contig 15428 bp, 18 predicted proteins | sample BlaSpr_A8_Ref_M3_FD_187992 | JGI IMG/M metagenome (GOLD analysis project Ga0209736, IMG submission 187992) | Forest soil microbial communities from Thunder Bay, Ontario, Canada - Black Spruce, Ontario site 2_A8_Ref_M3 (SPAdes) (version 2) | ecosystem: Environmental > Terrestrial > Soil > Boreal...
ATGAGATTGGGAATGCCCCAGCCGAGATTTACATACGCACCATTCGGCAATTCCAGCGCGGCACGCTGCGCGATCTGTTCACGAGTGAGGCGCGGCTTATCCGGCATAGCGGATTCCTTTGGCTTGCACGATGCGGTGCACAAAGATCGCCGGCGTCACGACATGTTCGGGTTTGATCGACCCGACCGGAACAATCTCGTCGACTTCGACGATGGTCGTCGTCGCGGCCATGGCCATGATGGGATTGAAATTCCGCGCCGCGAGACGGTAGGTCAAATTGCCCAGCTCGTCGGCCGTCTCTGCCTTGATGAGCGCGTAGTCCGCGCGGATGGGCATCTCGAGGATGCAGCGTTTGCCTTCGATGACTCGCTCTTCTTTTCCGGTTGCGACTTCCGTGCCTACGCCCACGGTTGTGAAAAATGCGCACAGACCGGCAGCAGCGGCACGCATGCGCTCGCAGAGAATTCCCTGAGGCACGAGTTCGAGAGTCACTTTTTTTTCGGCGAGCTGCTGTTGAAAATAAGTGGAGTGCGGACCTGGAAACGAGGCGATCACATGCCGGACCTGGCCGTTCTTGAACATTACGCCCAGCTCGCCATCGCGTGTTCCGCAATTGTTGCTGATGGCGGTGATATCTTTCGTGCCTTTCAGGGCCAGCGCCTGTATCAAATTGTTGGGAAATCCCGCGCCGCCGAATCCGCCGAACATGATTCGAGCGCCGTCTCGAATATCGGCCACTGCGGAATCCAGGCTCGAATAGATTTTATGCCTCATGGCTCGGCGTATCCTACCAGAGGCGGCATGACTCTGCAGGTGCGAGTGTCGCGGATTATCCAAGGCCAACAAATCCGGACTAGCCCCGCGCGGCTCGCGTCGTCTAACATGGTTTGGGATGGTTGCAAGGCGATGAAACGCGGAACTCTGATTCTGCTTGTGCTTATCATTGCGGCGCTCGGCGCCGGCTTCGTCGCATTTTCCTTTCTGCACAACGGCGTGAGTGCAAAGGCAACGCCGACAACCCTCGAGGTGATGATGGCGCGGAAGGCGAGACACATGGCGGTGCCGAGCTCGGCCCGCGCGCTGCAGAATCCCGTGCCCGCTTCGGCGGAAAATTCGCGGGATGGCCGGCTGCACTTTGCCGACCACTGCGCCATCTGCCACGGAAACGACGGAAGTTGCGACACGATGATGGGCAGCGGACTCTATCCGAAACCGCCGGACCTGCGGCTTATGGAAACGCAGAGCCTTTCGGACGGGGAGCTTTTCTGGATCATTGAGAACGGCGTGCGGTTCACAGGTATGCCGGCATTCTCGAACCGGCACAGTTCGCCGGAGGATTCCTGGAAGCTAGTGCAGTTTATTCGGCACCTGCCGCAGTTGACGGCAGATGAGCGAACGGAGATGGAAAAGTACAATCCAAAAGGACCCGACGACCGGATGGAGGAGCAGAAGGAAGATGACTTCTTGAATGGAGCAACGCCCGCCCCCAAACCGGAATCCCATCATCATCACTAGAACGATGAAAATGGGGAGCTACAACAGACTAGGCCATAAAGTTGCGGCGGCTCCGCTGGTCGAATCTTGTGGAATAATGGTGTTTCCGGCATTCGTCCTGCCCCAGCGAATTGGAGATCATTATGAAGAAGCTTCGCTCCCTTGCAGTTCTTCTTTCGGTCGCGCTCCTTGCCGGCGCTGCTCTGGCGCATGGAGATAAGAAACACGTCGTCGGCACGGTGGAAAAAACCAGCGCTGATTCCGTCACGGTGAAAATCGCGGACGGCACCTCCGTCGAGGTCAAACTGGTTCCCGCGACCACGTATATTTTGAGAAGCGGGAATGTCGACAAACCCGCGAAGGCTTCTGATCTAGTTGTGGGCGACCGCGTGGTGATCCACGCGACGCCTAAGGGCGGTACGCTTGAGGCCGCGGAAGTGAGATTCTCCGCGCCTGGGACTGCCGCGGCCGGCGCGGCGCCTAAGCCAAAATCCTGAGAAGTATGGGCGCCCTGCGCTCGTTCATTCCTCCACGAGATGACACGAGTGCGTCTTTAGGACCAGCCAGACGCGATGTCCGTCCGCGAGATCGAGCGTCCTAGCAGCTCCGGGCGTGAGGTGCACGATAAATTCCACGCCGCAGTCGACGCGGGCTCTGACTAGCGTGCCGCGCGTTTCCATCGCGACGATGCGGCCTTCGATGACGTTGCGCGCGCTTAGCCCCTCGGGTCGCGCCGTTGCCAGCAAAATATCGCCTGCGCGAACGGCCACGCGCACGCGGTCTCCGGCCGCGGCGTAACCCAGTGGGACTTCGAGTTCGCAAGGGCTGTCATTAAGGCGTACACGCATCACGCCGTCGGCTTCGCGCAAATCGACGACGGCGCCGCTTAGAAGATTTTCGAAGCCGGCCGCTTGCGCCAGCCGCTTGCGCCGCGGAGCTTCCAGCACCTCCATTGGCGTTCCCTCGCTTACTACGCGGCCGTGATCCATGGCGATCACGCGTTCGCCAAGCGCGTCCACTTCTTCGCGGGTGTGGGTAACGTACAAAATCGGGATGCGCCGGGCGGCGTTCCACGCGCGCAGGTCATCGACGATCGCCGCCTTCAATTCCGCGTCGAGACCAGTCAGAGGCTCATCGAGCAGCAGGACGCGCGGCTGCGTCACTAGGGAGCGTGCCAGGGCGATTCTTTGGCGTTCGCCGCCGGAGATTTCTGAGGGCCTGCGCGCGCGCAACTTGTCCACGCGGAAAGCCGTCAAGATTTCTTTCACGCGCGCGGTGCGCTCCTGGTGAGGCAAACCATCAAGTCCGTACGCGACGTTTTCTTCGGCGCTCATGTGGGGAAAGAGCGCGAGAGTTTGAAAAACGTAGGCAATGCGCCTTGCCTGGGGCGGACAATTCATGCCGGCATTCGAATCAAACAATACTTCTTCGCCGACCGCGATACGTCCTGTGTCAGGGCGTTCCAATCCAGCGATGCAGTCCAGTAAGGTAGATTTTCCGGCTCCGGAAGGCCCAAAGAGAATGCTGATGCCTGGGGGAACTTCCATCGAAACGTCGAGAACAAAAGGAGGAGAGCCAACGCGCAAGCGCGCCATCTTCACGAGCACCATCAAGACGGGCACGTTTACTTCGCCGTCCACGGCGTCCATAGACGGCGTCCGATTTGGCGCCCTACTTGGCGATTGACGGCGTAGACCACCGACAAAACGACGAAGGAAATCGCGAGCAGGACGAGCGCCATGCGATTCGCTTCCGCGTACTCGAGCGATTGTACGTGATCGTAGATATCGATTGAGACCGTGCGCGTGACGCCCGTTAAATTGCCGCCCACCATCAGCACGACGCCAAATTCGCCTATGGTGTGGGCGAAGCTGAGCACCAGCGCGGTCACGACGCCGGGAGTCGAGAGCGGGAGGATGACGCGCGAAAATGTTTTAAGACGACCGGCACCCAGCACTGCGGAAGCATCGAGGAGTTTGCGATCGACGGTTTCAAAGGACGCGATGAGCGGCTGCACGGCGAACGGCAAACTGTAGAGGACGGACGCAAGGACGAGCCCTTCGAAAGTAAACGCCAAGCCGTGGCCGAAAAACATTTGCCACAATTCTCCCAGTGGCCCGCGCGGGCCCATGGCGATGAGCACATAAAATCCCAGCACGGTGGGCGGCAACACCAACGGCATAGCTACTACGGCTTCCAGCAGAAACTTGCCACGCCAATTCGAATACGCCAGCCAATACGCAAGCGGCAGTCCACCCGCAAGAAGAATGGCGGAAACGCAGAGCGCGAGCCGAAGGGAAAGTAGCAGCGCGTCCATCTTCATCTATTCCGCGAGCCAGCCGACGGTGCAGCGGCGGCGCCAGGAAATGTGAAACCATATTTCGAGAGCGTCGCGCGGCCGGCTTCGCTCTTCACAAATTCCAAGAAAGCTCGAGCTCCATTCTTGTTTTTCGAGCTTTTCAGCACGACGGCGGCTTGCTCGATCGATGGATGCATGTCTGCCGGAATCTCCCACCGTTGGCCTTCTTTCATGCCGGGCGAAACTGCGAGCGACATCGCTACAATCCCCGCTTGCGCGTTTCCTGATTGCACAAACTGCGCCGCCTGGGAAATGTTTTCACCGTAGACCAATTTAGCTTTCACCTGCTCGTAGATGCCGGCTTTTTGGAGCGCCGCCACCGCCGCGCGTCCATAGGGGGCGTGTTCGGGGTTGGCGATCGCAATTTTTTGTACGCTTGCGTCAAGCAGCGCCTTCCATCCGTCGCGTGTCACATCGACTTTAGTATCCGCGGGCGTCCAGATAGCGATGCGGCCTACCGCGTACTTGTGGAGCGTTCCTGGCTCGGCGAGCCCCGCCGATTCCAGCTTTCTCGCATAGTCGATGTCCGCTGAAAAGAATAGATCGAACGGCGCGCCATTTTGCAACTGCGAGAAGAAATTGCCGCTCGATCCGTAAGTTACGTCAACTTTCGTTCCTGTCTGCTTCTCAAATTGAGCTGCGACATCTTCCATCGCAAATTTCAGATCCGCGGCCGCGGCCACCCGGATTTCTTGCCCGTACGCGGCTCTCGCCATCGGCAACACCACCAGAAGAGCCATCAAAAGAGCCCGGCCCATTAACATGTTTGTTATTCCACCTGTAACCAAACATCGCTCACGAGTCATCGCATCTTCACACACGCAAAATCATTACTTCCGTGGACTTAATCAGCGCGGCGGCGCGCTCTCCCGGTTTCAGCCGCATCTCCTTCGCAGCATCCGCCGTGATAATTGCGGTGATGTGCTGTTCGCCGATAGCCATCGTCACTTGAGCCAGCAACCCACTGTACTTCATAGAAATCACGCGCCCGATTAACTGGTTACGACCGCTGATTTTCCGGAAGTTGCCGCGGCGCGCCGCGATGTCTCCGCGCTCCAACTGCTTCGGAATCATGCGGTCGATCTCGCTCTCCGGCACGCGGTGATGGCCACCAGGTGTCTTTACCGTTTTGATTTTTCCGCGGTAGATCCACTGTTTCAATGTGGGGTAGCTGATTCCCAGGATTCTCGACGCTTCTCGCGGCGGCAAAAGGGCGGGTCGGTGCATGAAGCGCTCCTGAACGACGGTGTCACGTTTTCCCTAAAGTGAAACCGCTATTATAGTACGGTTCTATGCGCTTCTACTCGTTATTTTTCTTCAGGCCCTTGCGAACCACTCTTTATCGCAACTGCGTGTCGCGCACGAGCATTTCTCGGTGCCCGTGTGTAGTGCTGTCTGTTCCTACTGACAGCTAGAGCCGATTCATAAGTTCTAGGTATCTCTCGCGACTGATCTGAGCAGTCCTCAGCACGTTCTTGATGATAAATACCGGCAGCTCGTAATAGCGGGGCACTCCAATTGGGCGCAGGATTCCGTTCTTATTGAAGATCATGTGGTCGGCGCGCTCGCGCACAAAGGTGAATCCTTCCATCTCAAGAACGCGGACCAATTTGCGATAGTGGATGGGGACGATTCGCGACATCAATCAACCCGCTAGGCGGCGGGGAGGGCAAGCTTCATTTTTTCACGAGCGAGAACTGGCCGAGGACGATAGGTCTTGCCTCGCCGCTCGAATCCAGATTCTTCTAGAATTGGGACCAGCGTTCCCATGCGGGCGGCTTCCTCTATAAAGAGGGAAACAGCCTCACGCAAACGCGACTTCGCTTGGCTCGCCGTTTTGCCGACACTGGATATATCCAGATCTGAAGCGTAGGCGATGTAGCTGGTCCCTTCCTTCCAGCAATACCGTTGAGTGATCGACGCGCCTAATTCCTAAGGGGCTTGCCGGTTTTTAGGGTGAATGCCATGCGTTCCTGCGTTTTCTTTTCGCCGCAGAGGGAAACGAAGGCTTCGCGCTCGAGGTCCAGCACGTATTGTTCGCTCACGAGTTGCGGCGACGTCAGTGGGCCGCCTGCAAGGATGTTCGCTAGCTTGCGCCCCACGTGCGCGTCGTAGTCCGTGATGTAGCCGCCGCGCTGCATCATGTGAATCACGAGCTTGGCGCCTGCCAAGAATTGTTCGCCGAGCACTTTGATCTGGGTGGTCTGCGCGCCTTCTTGCCAGCTGGCCGCGAGCGGCTTGTAGCCACCGCGCACGAGCGCCAGTGCGGCTTCTTTCGCGTCACCCACCAGGCGGTCGCGATTCATCGAGACGCCGTCTTCACGCCGCAAGAATCCCAGGCTGCGGCTCTCTTCCGCGCTAGTTCCCACTTTCGCCATCGCTATTGTTTCGAAGACGGGTTTCATCGCGTGAAATAAGTCCAAATCTTCGCCGCCGCCGGCGTGTTCATTCGCGCGGATAAGCATCTCTTTCGTTCCACCGCCGCCGGGAATCAAACCGACGCCCGTTTCCACCAACCCGATGTAGGCTTCCGCGGCGGCGTGAATTTTCGCGGCGTGCAAGCCGATTTCGCATCCGCCGCCGAGCGCCATTCCCTGCGGCGCCGCAACAACCGGCTTTGGCGCGTACTTCAGTCCCAGATTCACGTTCTGAAATTGCTTCACGGCCATGTGCAGCTCGTCCCACTCCTGTTCCTGCGCGGCGACGAGCATGATCATCACGTTTGCGCCCACGGAAAAGTTCACGGCCTGGTTGGCGATGACCATCGCGTCGAAATCCGAGTTCAAGCGCTTCAATCCCTTTTGCAGCATGGCCACCAAATCCGCGCCAATAGCGTTCATCTTGGCGTGAAATTCGCAACAGACCACGCCATCACGCAGGTCAATGAGGCTTGCGCCAGAATTGCGTTCGATTTCGCGGCCCGCCTCTTTCTGTGACTTCAGAATGATGATGCCCGGCGGCGTTTCGAGCGGCTTTGCCGTGCCGGTCTTCACATCAAAGATCGTCGTCTTTCCCTTTTCCGATTCGTAAAATCCTTTCCTGCCGCTTGCGAGAACTTTTTCGATCGCGGGCGGTAGCGCGCGTCCTTCTTTCTGGATTTGTGCGGCGAAAGCTTTCACGCCGATGGCGTCCATCATTTCGAAAGGGCCCATTTCCCACGCGAATCCCCACTGCAATGCGTGGTCCACGTCCACAACGCTGTCCGAAATTTCAGGCACGCGTCGTGCGGCGTATAGACACATTTCCGAAAGTCCGCCCCAAATGAACTGCTGCGCCTTGTCGCCTTTCTGCCCATCGAGCACTGGCGCTACTAGCGCGCGCAGCCGCTCTCGCGTGTCCTCAATCGCTTTGCCCATTTCCAGAGACGCAAACTTCGCCTTCTGTCGCGGACGGTACTCCATGGTGTTCACGTCCAGCGTCAGAATTTCCTTTTCGCCCTCGCCTTTCACTTTCTTGTAAAAACCCTGGCCGGTTTTGTCTCCCAGCCATTTCCGCCGCGCCATTTCTTCGACCAGGGCAGGCACTTTATACATTTCGCGAGACTCATCGTTTGGGGCGGTCTCGTAAATGTTCTTGATCACGTGCACCAGGACGTCCAGCCCAACGAGATCGGCCGTGCGAAACGTCGCCGACTTCGGCCAACCCATTGCCGGACCGGTACAGGCGTCCACTTCTTCGATGGTCATCCCCAACGAAGTCATAAGCCGGATCGCATTCAGCATCGAAAATGTTCCGATGCGGTTGGCGATGAAATTCGGCGTGTCTTTGGCGATGACCACCCCTTTGCCGAGCCTGCGGTCGCAGAATTCGCTGAGCGTCTCAAGCACCTCGATGGACGTTTTCGGCCCGGGAATCACTTCCACCAACTTCATATAGCGCGGCGGATTGAAAAAATGCGTTCCTGCCCAGTGCTGCTGGAACTCTTCGCTCATGGCTTCCGCGATCAAATGCACCGGCAATCCGGAAGTGTTGGTGGTGACAATCGCACCCGGCTTGCGGAATTGCACCACGCGCGACAACAAATTTCTTTTGATCTCGAGGTTTTCCGCCACAACTTCGATGATCCAGTCGGCCTCCGCACACCGCGCCAGGTCGTCCTCAAAATTTCCAATGGATACTTTCTCGGCCAGAACCGGGGTGAAAAACGCCGCCGGCTTCGATTTTTTCGCCGCCTCGAGCCCCGCGCGTACTATTTTGTTGCGCTCTCCGGCGGGTGCTCCGGGCTGCAAATCCGGCGGAGCAATGTCCAGCAAAATGCACGGCAGCCCCGCGTTCGCCAAATGCGCGGCGATACGCGAACCCATGGTTCCCGCACCCAACACTGCTGCCTTTTCGATTCGACGTTTCATGGCCTGCCTTTTCCGGAGCCCTTTTAAACATGGAGACGAGTGGACAGGTTACAAAACCGCCATCCCCTGGTCAAACGAACTATGGCCCTGCCGCAAATCGCGCGTTAAAGTAATGTGAGAATGAGCCCTCGCAAAGCAACGGACGCCCTCGGCTGGCTGCAGTCAGCCAAAGAAAGACTGCTCTCTCTGGCCGAGCCCGAAGCGCGCAAACCCACGGAGCGCCCTCGCGTGGGCCTCGCGCTCGCGGGCGGATTCGCGCGCGGTATCGCGCATATTGGCGTCCTGCGCATCCTGCGCGAGGCCGGAATACCCATTGACCTGGTCGCCGGCACGAGCGTTGGTGCCCTGATTGGCGCGGCTTTTTGTGCAGGCACGTCACTCGAGGAGATGGAGCGCATCGGGGCGACCACCAGCTTCACCGACTTTGGCCGCTGGACGCCTTCATGGCTCGGTCTGGCCACCAATCAGCGCCTGGAAAAATATCTCGCCCGGTTCACTCCGGCGAAAACTTTCGAGGAAATGTCCATTCCCCTGGCGATCGCCACGACAGACATCAACGCGGGCGTCTCGGTGTACTACACGCGCGGCCCTGTTGGTCTACCGCTGCGCGCATCATGCGCCTATCCAGGGCTCTTCGTGCCCATTCAATATGAGGGTCGCACTCTGGTGGATGGATTTCTGACTTCACCCGTTCCCGTGGAAGGAGCCCTGCTTCTCGGAGCTGACGTCGTCATCGCTATTTATCTTGAAGCCGGCAACCTCGAACAGCCTCGCACGTTCACCGACGTGCTTAGCCGTTCCTTCAACATTGTCCAGCGCCATACGGATCTCACCTGGCGCCAGCAAGCCGACGTCATCATTGAACCCGACGTAAAACCCTTCGTTTGGGATGATTTCACCAAAACGCCGGACATGGTAGCGGCGGGCGCAGCAGCCGCTTTGGCGGCTCTGCCGGAGATTCGCGCGGCCATCAGCGGCGAGAAGCGCGACTCCGCCGCATAGCATCAACAACCATCCAGTTTCAATTCCTGTGCAAGCGGTTTCCGGGGACTATAGAGGCGTGACCTGCACGACGACGGGTTCGCCCTCGCCTTTACCCCTCTGCGTGAGCCACGCGCCCAACCCCTCGGCGAAGCGCTCCGGCGTCAACCGGAAGCTGGTTTCGACTTGGCCGTCCGCCACGGGCAGCGTGTCGTCAAAATCCGCCGAGTTCGTGAAATTTCGCATGCAGAATTGATCGAGCCAATCGAGCGGGCAGGCGCGGCTCTCCCCGCGAATGATGAGGTTCACTTTTAGTTTTTGCGCGTACATTCCGCCATCATAACATCGCGGCGCGGCGGCGGCGTTTTTGGCGGGACTGGAGGCTAATTACGAAATGCGCGGGCGCTTCACGCTGTGCGCGAGACCCACGCGTTCGAGTGTCCAGATAAAGTACCAGCCGATATCCGTTTGCCACCAGCGCAAGCCGAGGCGTGCGGAGCCGGCGTGTGAATGATGGTTGGCATGCCAATTTTCGCCCCACGCGGTAATTTGGAAGGGCCCGAGCCACCACACATTCATGCTGGAGTCTTCGATGCCCTCTTTGGCGTGTCCGAGATGCGTGAGGCTATTGACGAAGCATTGCATGTGCAACGTGTAGACCAGGCGGATCGCACCTATCCAAAAGAAACCCATCCAACCAAAACCAAGCAGAAATCCAGAGAAGATCGAGAGAATGATGACGGGAGTTTCCAGCCAGCCCCAGGCCGTGTACATGCCGCGGGTCAATTCCGGAGCCCACCGCTTTTTATCCGCTGGCTGAGTTTGATAGAGCCAACGCATGTGGGCCCACCAGAAACCGCCTTGCTTCGGACTCGAAATGTCATCGGGTGTGTCTGTTACGGAATGATGCAGCCGGTGGTAAGCAACCCAACTTGCGGGATGTCCGGAGCCGTTGAAGACCGCCCAGAATATCAAAACCTGCTCGACTATCTTATTGACCTTAAGGGTCTTGTGCGCCAACAGGCGGTGATAGCAGACCGTAGTGCCAAGCCCGCCGAAAGCAATGAATAGGAGCGCCAATCCCAGAACTTTCAGACTCGGCAGAGGAAAAAGAATCAGTCCAACAACCGTCAGCACGTGGATGATTACGAGGTAGGCGAAGACGCCTTCCTTGCCGTGGACAGGTTTCCAGAACGGACGTTCCCACGGACGCGCTTCTTGTGTGGCCACTAGTTCCATGATTTCTCCGACGACCTGCTTGGTTGAGTGCGTGAATGCCTGGTGTGCCGATGGTGATAGGCAGTCACAACAATACCATTTTTCTGAGGAAGGCGTCGCAATTCTGTTCAGAATTAGACACCAAAGAAGAAACAGTTTCGCGGCTGGTTCAGCGCTCGTTCCGCAGAATCCGTGGGCTCGCTCGAAACACGACAACTCTCAAGCTGGTATGGTGCCGGGGCTTTGGTCTCAAGCGCGTGGCTCGCCGAGGAATCAAAACTGGCTTGCCCGCGGCTCATCCAGCAAAATAAAAAGGGTCAGAAGAGAGAAGAGAATTCGAATTTATCTCTGCAGGTCTCGCAGCGCATCATTTAGTTGCCCGAGGTCCGAGTCGAGCCGGTAGAATCCGGGGCGCCACTCTCCCGCCGTTTCTTCCGCGGCAAATTTCAGAACAGCAAAGTCTCCCGTTCCCGCCTGGCTGTCGGATAAGCTTGGAAAACTCTCGCCAAAAAACGTGACAGAATGATTGCTGACCACCCGTTCGCATTCATTTAAGGAAAGCACCGCTCGCAACATCCCCTGATTTTTCGCGTTTGGCTGGCAAAAGTAAAGGTTTGGCATACTTGCTTATCATTGGCGGAATCGCCGAAAACTGTAATAGTACATAAGTCCTTTGTTAGAGTAAGAGTGCGTAGGTGCCAACCCCTCCCGGGACGCCGTCCCTTTCTCCCCTATTTTCGCCCCATTTTCGTGTTTTGTGGCCCCTAACCTGCCCAACTAGCGATAGAATTCCGCAATTGGCATCGGGGGTGAACTCGTGGAAGACGAGCGGCGCCGAACTCCCAGGTTTCCTTTCGTAGCGACGGTCGAAGTGATGGAAACGGGTGCACCTGCCGGCATTGCCGCCCGCGTGACCGAGCTAAGTCTCTACGGCTGCTACGTGGAAATTTCCAATCCCCTTGCGAAAGGAGCGCACGCCGTGCTCAAGGTCTACTCCGAGGGCAGATATTTCGAGTCGCAGGGCACCGTGCTCTATTCTCAGCCGAGCCTGGGCATGGGAGTCGGCTTTCTGAATGTAAATCCCCACTATTTGAGGGTACTGAAGCTTTGGCTGATTGAGGCTGCTAACGCGAAATTTGGAAAAAAGGTCTGAGATCCGCCAAACCCCGCCTCGGGCGTTCACCATTTATAGGATATTACTTGCGTTGCGCCCAGGCCAGCCCATCAGGTCCATTTCCCGTCGCGATTTTCGCCGTCACTTCCAAGGCCTTCAAGTCGATCACTGCGACGGCATTCTCTCCGCTCAGCGCCACATAGGCTTTTGACCCATCGGGCTGGACCAGAGTGCCCTCCGGTCCTTTTCCCACTTTCAATCTTTTGCGCTCTTTTCGCGTAGCCGCGTCGACGAAAACCAATTCGCCGCCTCCATCATCCGAGATCAGCACAAGCTTTCCATCTGGCGTGAACTTGAGCCGGTTCGAACGCTTGGTCTTCAAATCGAGCGTTGCACTCAATTTCTTCGAGGCCACGTCGATGACGGAAACGCTGCCGTCTCCGGAATTCGCTGCCCACACTTCTTTCCCGTCAGGCGAAAGATCAAATCCTTCCGGTCCTTTGCCGACAGGAATGGCCGTCACATTCCAGCCGTTGCGTCCGCCACCCGGCTCAATCGCGCAAATCGTGTCCGATCCAATGTTCGAAGTGAAAATCGTCTTCAGATCCTTCGAGAGGACAATCATGTGCGTCACGTTTTGCCCGGTGCCGAGCACCCAATCCACCTGATTGCTTGCGGGATCGTAACGCCCGATCACTTTGTTCGCCTCCGCCGTGAAATACACCTTACCGCCGGCAAACGCCAGTCCGTGTGGCGCACGTAAGGCGCCGAGATCGACGGGTGCCATAGCCTTCTGACTGGTTAAGTCAATCACGGAAATCGTTTTCAGCATGCCCTTTTCGCTCGCATAGTTCGAGATATAAGCGAACTTTCCGTCGTCTGACGCAATCACTTCGTGAGGGGCGCCTCCGGATGCTACGCGGCCCACAATCTTAAAACTAGATGGATCGACGATAGCTAGCTGCTCATCGTTCTTTTCGAGAACAAGCAATGCTGGCGAAGGAGTTTGCGCGCCTGCTTTGGTTGCCACAGTCAAAAGTGCCGAGACGAGCGCACAACACGCCGTCAACCGCACAAAAGAATTGCCCGCTCTAGAAAAGACTCTCATTGGGCCACCTCTCCCTGGATGCAGACTGGAGGATATCACTTCTGCATTCCGTGAGGGACAACCGGAGGAATCATCGACGCCATTTCGTGGTGGCCTATCCTGCTATAAAATCTTAGCGACGCGCGGACATTCGGAGGCGGCCATGAAATTCGGAAAAATCGTCTTTTGGATTGCGGGCATATGGGGCCTACTGATCATCACGCCGCTCTACTTCTTTTTTGACCTCATCGGGCAGAAGGATCCGCCTGCCATCACGCATCCCGGCTTTTTCTACGGCTTCGTCGGGTGTGCTTTGGCCTGGCAGGTAGCCTTTTGCTTCATCGCGACTGATCCCGTCCGCTACCGGCCCTTAATGACTCCCTCTGTGCTCGAAAAAGCCACCTACGCCGTTGCCGTCGTTACTCTGGTCGTGCAAGGACGTATGCACCCGTCGGACCTGGTCTTCGCCGGCACAGACTCCTTGCTCGGCATTCTCTTCGTGATCGCCTATTTCAAAACCCGGCCGAGCTAATTTGCGTAACATCCAGTTCGCAAGAACCTCCGTACATAGAGGAGGGGGGTAAGCCAGGTTTGAGCATATTGGGCGCGGAAGCAGTCTCGATAGTCCAGCTTCCAAACTGTTCTCGTTTTTTTCGCTTGACGGCGGCTCGCAATGGGAGGATACAAGTTGTACCACAGCCCCGGATTGAGGGACGGGGTGTCAACCTAGGGTACGCGTGTGCGGCCCTGCTATCCCACAATCTTTGAAGCAGAATAGCAAGTGCCAGGATCCTCCTGGCAGGGAATAAATTCGGGCGGTCGCAAGTCTTCAGAGTCATCTGGGGTTGCGGGCAAACTCTGGTGGGATGCGATCCTGGAAAAGCCCGGCGAATACTTTTTGACCATTGGTGGTGGGCGTACGCTCTGTAACGGGCTGAATCTTTTGTGCTAACTTGCCGTCTAACTCGGGAAATCTTAAGTGGTTAGAAAAAGTGGCAAAAAACGGGGAGCACCACAAATCGCGGCAATCGCTACGAATTGCAAAAAAACATTACCCAAAGTTCTTTTGATCTTCACGGCGGGCAATCCGTCGGAAGGGCAGCAGTAGATTCAAAATCACAGGAGGTCGGAGAGAGAAATGACAAAGACGAATAAGTTCCTTATCACTGGTGCGGCGATCGCGGGCTTGCTCGCGGGAACCGGCGCCAGCGTTCAGGCTTCGAATCTGCTCACTGGCGCGAAGGCTTCGGCCACAGCCCAGGATACAGACCAGAAGGCTGACAAAAAGGTGAAGGAAAAGCACGCTTGTAAGGGCCAGAACTCTTGCAAGGGCAAGGGCGGCTGCAAGTCGAGCGACAACGGATGCAAAGCCAAGAACTCTTGCAAGGGCAAGGGTGGCTGCGCGACCGATGGCTCCAAGATGCCTGCCGAAGAAAAGAAGCCCTCGTAACTTCAGCTATTCACTTGGGCGTAACCAATGATGGGGGGCCGGTGTTTTGTTTTCACTGGCCCTTTCCTCTTTCACCGTCTCGGAGAATGGAATGTCAGCGAATCGTTTTAATGGATTTACGGATTACGGCATCGGTATCGGGCTGCGCGCCCCGCATTACGATCACATTCTGACGCGCAAACCAGTCGTCGACTGGTTCGAAATTATTTCGGAAAACTTCATGATCGATGGGGGACGGCCGCTACACATCCTCGATCAGATTCTCGAGCAATACAAGCTCGTTCAGCATGGCGTCTCCATGTATTTCGGTTCCGCGGAAAAGCTCAATCGCGAACACCTTCGCCGCCTGAAAGCACTCGTCCAGCGTACGAAAACGCCGTGGCTTTCCGATCATCTCTGCTGGGGCAGCGTCGATGGGCGCTACACGCACGACTTGCTGCCCATGCCCTACACCTTCGAGGCGGCGCGGATTACCGCGCAAAAAGTGCGCGAAGTGCAGGATTTCCTGGAAATTCCCATCGCCGTCGAAAACGTGAGTAGTTACGCGGAATATCACGACTCCGAAATGACGGAGTGGGAATTTCTAAACGAAGTCGTCGAGCGCGCGGATTGCGGCATTCTGCTCGACGTGAATAATATTTATGTTTCTTCGCAGAATCACAGTTTTAATCCTTTTGATTACGTGAACAGCGTCCCAGCGCATCGCGTCGCGCAAATTCACATCGCCGGCCATTCAAAATATCGCAAATATATTCTCGACACGCACGACCATCCGGTGATCGACCCGGTCTGGAAACTTTATGAACGCGCCATCCAGCGCGCCGGCCATACCGCGACGCTCCTCGAATGGGACGACAGCATCCCGTCCTTTCAGGAAGTTCATGACGAAGCGCTGAAAGCCAATAAATTCCTGCGCGCCACCGCGCTGGCAGAAGCCGTATGAAGCTGATGCAGCTACAGCGCACCATGGCTCGCGCCGTGATGCAGCCGCTTACCTCCTCCGAACGAATGCAGCGCCGCGCTCCCGACGGCGGCCCGATGAAACGCTACGCATCGCGCTTCATCAAGCCCAACGACCGCCTCACTTCGTTCGAACGCCTTGAAATTTACAATCGCCAGTATTGGTTTCGCGTACTCGCGGCCCTCGGCGAAGATTTTCCCGGTTTGCGCGTTGTTCTCGGCCAACGCCGCTTCGATGCCATGGCCCAGGCGTATCTGATCGCCAACCCTTCGCGTTCGTTTACGCTGCGCAACCTTGGCTCGAGCATGGAATCGTGGCTGCGAAAAAATCCCAAATGGGCCGGCACCAATCAAAATCTCGCGCTGGATATTGTGCGGCTCGAATGGGCGGACATCGAAGCCTTCGATGGAATGGC
>Ga0209736_1000322_pt1 | contig 15417 bp, 16 predicted proteins | sample BlaSpr_A8_Ref_M3_FD_187992 | JGI IMG/M metagenome (GOLD analysis project Ga0209736, IMG submission 187992) | Forest soil microbial communities from Thunder Bay, Ontario, Canada - Black Spruce, Ontario site 2_A8_Ref_M3 (SPAdes) (version 2) | ecosystem: Environmental > Terrestrial > Soil > Boreal...
CGACGACATTCTGGCGCACACCAGCCTCTCGATCCTGTATCAGAAGAAGGGAATGGTTCCCGAGGCCGAGGCGGAAGGGAACAAGGCGCGGGTGCTGGGGTGGAAGCAGCAGTTGAAGAACGGGAGCGGGTGAGGGTTTCGTAATCAGCGCGACTCTAAGCCACTGCGGAAGCCCAATCCGGTCAATTCAGCCACTGATTTCCAGCCGGACCGAGAATCGCGACCAGCCGATAGCCTTCTTCTGTCGAGTTGTCGAACAGGATCGTGTGGTCGGCGCGCTTTCAGCGATCGATAGATTCGCCAAGCTCCGCTGGTAGCGCCGCCGGACGTCAGTTTCCGGCACATTGTGCCCGCCCGCGAGAACGCGATCGCGGATTCGACCCAGATTAATCTCGACATTGTCCATCCCGATGTAAACCAGCACAATCTCAAAGCCGAAACGATGTGCGTTCAGCATCATTCGCAGATAGTCCTTCCCCGAAAGCGTCGTCTAGACAGCGAAGCCTTTAGCCCGATCGAGGTGGTCATTCGCAGACTTCAAAACCTGTCGAGCGCCCGCAATCGGAAATGCCGTTGACGCGGTTGGCTGTAGGGTTTTTGCAATTGAGTCGGGATCAAGTACTGGAATATCTTTGAACAGCTCCGCGTTCCAGCGGGCCAGGGTGGTCTTGCCGGAGCCTTTGGCCCCCGCAATCAATGTAAGTTTGGGAGGGGTCACCGCGACTGCTGGCTGGGTTGCGCAGGCTGTTTTCGCTGCCGCTCTGCGAGAATCTCTTTCAGCCGTTTTCGTTCGACCGCAACGCCCGCCCGGGCGGCCTGGGCCATCTTCTGTGCGAACTCCAGCAGATTCTCAGCCATAACTCAAGAATACTCCAATAGGGACGGTTCTCAAGTCCTTTGGCGCTGGTAAAATCAACGACTTGCAAGGTCGGATATCGATCCCGACGACATTCCGGCGCCCACCAGACTCTCGATCCTGTATCAGAAGAAGGGGATGGTTCCCGAGGCCGAGGCGGAAGGCAACAAGGCGCGGGTGCTGGGGTGGAAGCAGCAGTTGAAGAAGGGAATGGGTAACGGTGTTAGACGGCATCGTAACTTATGACAAAGTGCGCGGTGAAATGAGGGCCCCTCGCAAGGTAAAAACAGTTAGCGCAATTATAAATCTTTGTCCTTGACGGACCAGCCCTGCCCTGCTCGCAGCTTGTGAAGCCGTGTCTTGCCCAAAACCAGTGCGGACCATCGCATTGGACCGATTCTCCCTTCCATCCTCCTCTGCGTGAGATAATTTTCGGTCATGAATCTGACCAAGGCAGCTGCGGTGATCACGCTGATTGTCGGGCTTGTCGCAGCAGGCTATCTGGCCTACGAGTTAACCTTGGTCAGGGGTAGATACGACGCGGCCGTCCTGGCTTGCACGAACTGCACAACCCTCAAGGAATCGATGGCGGCCAATTGGAGAGAGGTCGAGTCCAGCATCGCCCTTCTCAAGGCTAAGGGAAAATATCGGGAAGCTGAAAAATTTGCGCGGGACCACACTGGCGAAAAGCCTCCGGACGTTGACCTTCCGTGCATGGATTGCGAAACGCCGGCGCCGGACTACACTATGCCGGGTGCCATCGCAGGTTTGGCATTAATCGCCTCGACGCTCTTGTTTGGAGCATCGAAGCCAAGAAGATAGCTACTTAGCCTCCGTCGACTTGGCTCGGACCGGGCGAGACGTCCGTCCCCACACGAGCTCCGTCGCCACACAAACACCTCTGCGAGTTAAAATTGTCCTATGCGTGAAGTCGTTGTGGTCTCTTCCGTCCGCACTCCGGTAGGCCGCGCATTCAAAGGGACGCTGCGGGCGACGCGTCCTGATGAACTGGCTGCCATCGCGATCAAAGGCGCGCTGGATCGCGTGCCGCAGCTTGATCCTAAGGAAATTGAAGATGTCATCCTGGGCTGCGCCATGCCTGAGGCCGAGCAGGGGATGAACGTGGCTCGCATCGCTTCGTTGCGCGCGGGCCTACCGGTCGAGGTGTCGGCGGTGACTATTAATCGGTTCTGCTCCTCCGGCTTGCAGGCGATTGCCATGGCCGCGGAACGCATCATGAGCGGTGGCGCCGAAGTGATCGTCGCGGGCGGGACGGAATCGATGTCGATGATCCCGATGGGCGGGAATAAGATTTCGCCTAATCCGTGGTTGGTGGATCATTATCCGGATGCTTATCTTTCGATGGGGCTGACGGCAGAGCGGCTGGCGGCGCGCTTCGGCATCACGCGCGAGCAGTGCGACGCGTTTTCGTTGCGCAGCCATCAGAAAGCGCTGGCAGCGATTGCGGCGGGCAAGTTTGAAGAGGAGACGGTCACGGTGGCGGTGAGCTTTACTACTCCCAACGGATCGAAGCCGAAGCGGCGGCAAATTTCTTTCAAGGTCGATGAGGGGCCGCGCGCCGATACCTCGATCGAGGCTCTGGGCGCGCTCAAGGCGGCGTTTCACGTGAAGGGCGTGACTACGGCGGGGAATTCTTCGCAGATGTCCGATGGCGCGGCGGCGGCCGTAGTGATGTCGGCGGAGCGGGCTAAGGCGCTCGCCATCGCTCCGCTGGCGCGCTACGTCGCGTTCGCTACCGCCGGATACAAGCCGGAAGAGATGGGACTGGGGCCGGTGTTTGCCATCCCGAAGGCGCTGAAGCTGGCGGGGTTGAAGCTCTCGGATATCGACGTGATCGAGCTGAACGAGGCGTTTGCGGCGCAGTCGCTCGCGGTGATCCGGGAAGCTGGGCTTGATCTCGAACGCGTGAATCCTAATGGCGGGGCGATTGCTTTAGGTCATCCGCTGGGATGTACGGGGGCCAAGCTGACGGCTAGCGTTCTTCGCGAATTGAAGCGGCGCAAGGGACGCTACGGCATGGTGACCATGTGCGTCGGCGGAGGGATGGGCGCGGCTGGGATTTTCGAAAAGCTCTGACCACAGGGGACACAGAGGCCACGGGGGAGCCCACTGCGGAAACCCTCTAAGGCATGGTCTAGATACCGGCAAAGATGAAATAATCTCTCTGTGTTTCCTTGTGTTCCTCTGTCTCCTGTGGTGAAAGGTTTTGACTATGGCGACAACAGCAATCCCGAAGTCCAAGATTCTCGGCGGCAGCTTCCTGCTTGAAGAACGGCAGACTGCCGATGTGTTCACCCCAGAAGATTTTTCCGAGCAGCACCAGATGATCGGGCAGACGGCTGAAGAATTTGCCGTCAACGAGATTCTGCCCCAAGCCGAGAAAATCGAGCACAAGGATTACTCGATTTCGCGCGATCTTCTGAAAAAGGCTGGCGACCTAGGTCTCAGCGGCGTCGAGATTCCCGAGGCCTTCGGCGGCCTCGAAATGGACAAAGTCACCGCCGCCATCATCGCTGATCACATCGCCAAGTACGCAGGGTTCGCGACCACTTGGGGCGCGCACAGCGGCATCGGCTTGTTGCCGATCGTTTATTTTGGCACCGAAGAGCAGAAGAAAAAATATCTGCCGAGACTGGCCGCGGGAGAAATTGTGGGCGCGTACGCTTTGTCGGAAGCGACTTCCGGCTCCGACGCCCTCAATTGCCGCGCCCGAGCCGTGCTTTCCCCCGACGGCAAACACTATATCCTGAACGGCGAGAAGATGTGGATCACCAACGCGGGCTTTGCCGACCTGTTTACGGTGTTCGCGAAAATTGACGGCGAGAAGTTTTCGGCATTCCTGGTCGAAAGAACTTCTCCGGGATTTTCCGTCGGCGCGGAAGAGCACAAAATGGGCATTCGCGGATCTTCAACTTGCCCCATCATCTTGAATGACTGCAAGGTGCCGGTCGAAAATATGCTCGGCGATATTGGCAAGGGCCACGTCATCGCTTTCAACATTCTGAACGTAGGACGCTTCAAACTCGGCGCAATGTGCGTGGGCGGAGCACGGGTTTCGCTGGAGAGTGCCGTGGCCTATGCCAAACAGCGCAAGGCGTTCGGCAAGACGATCGGCGATTTCGGGCTGGTACGGGAAAAGATTGCGAACATGGCGACGCTGATCTACGTCGGCGAGTCGCTCGTCTATCGCACAGTCGGGATGATGGATGCGCTGCTTTCGGAAATCGACTCAGCGAGCCCCGACGCCGCAAAAGAGCGGCGCAAGGCGATCGAGGAATACGCGGTGGAGTGCTCGATCCTGAAAGTCTGGGGATCGGAGATGATCGATTACGTCGTCGACGAGACGGTGCAGATCTATGCCGGCTACGGGTTTGTGGAAGAGTATCCGGCGGAGCGGGCTTACCGCGATGCTCGCATCAACCGCATTTTTGAGGGCACGAACGAAATCAACCGGCTAATCATCACGGGATTCCTGCTGAAACGGGCGATGAGCGGGCAGTTGCCGCTGATGCCGGCGATCAAGAAGTTGATGGACGAAGTGCTGAGCGGTCCGGCGCTCGGCGAGGAGATCGAGGGTCCGTTGGCAGAAGAGCGCAAGCTGGTCGCGCAGGCGAAGAAGCTTGGCCTGTTCGTCTCCGGCGCAGCCACGCAGAAATATATGCAGACGATCCAGGATCAGCAGGAAGTGATGGGCGCGATCGCCGATATGACGATCGAGATTTACGCCATGGAATCGGCCGTATTGCGCGCGCAGAAGATGGTCGAGGGCGTTTCTTCTTCCAAGCAGGGAGAAGCGGCGGCTGCGCTGCCGATTGCGATGACGCGCGTCTATCTAACGCAAGCGCTGGAGAAGGTCGAAGCGGCGGCAAAGAAGGTCATTGCCGACGTGGCGGAGGGTGACATGCTGCGGACGCAACTGGCGATCGTGCGGAGGTTGTCCAAGCACGAGCCGTTCAACACGATTGCGCTGCGCCAGCAGATTGCGCAGAAGACGATTGAGCGGGGCAAGTATACGCTGGCGTAGGAATGAGGAGTCGATTCATCCACTAGAGGGATCTGTGTCTATCCGGCCGGGCGGGGACGCCCGGCTCTCCACCAGGCAAATCCGGCGCGACATCTGCTACAACTATCCGCATGATCCTGCGCAGACTATGCGTCGTCGCCTCTGCTGTGCTTGCAATCGCCTCCACTCTCACCGCCCAATCCAACTCTGCTCTACAGGACTCCGCCACCTTCGACCCCCACGGCACCGCGCATGTCACGCGCGTCATTCCGACGCCGGCGACCATCAGTCCTGAAGCGCGGAAGTGGCTAGAATCGCTCAACCGAGAATCGCTGAACCAGCAGAAAGCGGGGCCAGAGACGCTTGCCGAACGCCGCACGCGCACCGATGCCTGGCGCAAGCAAGACTCCGCCGAGGCGCGCACGCGTTATCCCGTCAATGTGGAGGAAACCAGTACGGCGGGCGTCCGCACCGACATCATCACGCCGCTCTCCGCTCCGGTAAACAATCGCGTGCTCATCAATCTGCACGGTGGCGGATTCAACTCCGACTCCGGCTCGTTGATTGAAGGTGTCCCGATCGCGAATCTGGCCAGGATTAAAGTGGTCTCCGTCTACTATCGTCTCGCCCCGGAGAATCCGTTCCCGGCCGCTGTAGACGATGTTGTCGCGGTCTATAGAGAGCTGTTGAAAACGTACAAGCCGCGCAACATTGGCATTTATGGCACGTCGGCGGGAGCCATCTTGACCGCCGAAGTTGCGGTCCGCCTCCGACAACTTGGACTCCCGCTGCCCGCCGCGCTCGGAATTTTTTCCGGCCTTGCCGACTTCAGCCGCGTCGGCGACTCCCGGCAGATGTTCACTCTCAAGGGTCTCCCCGGGCAACTGGAACCGGTCGATCCGAGCCATTTACCCGACGATCCGTACGTGGGCAAAACCGATCGCAAGGACCCGGTCCTCTCGCCCATCTTTGCCGACCTGCGCGGTATGCCGCCCACCTTGCTCGTCACCAGCACGCGCGATCTCCTCTTGAGTGATACGGCCACGTTTCATCGCGCCTTGCTGCATGCCGGTGATGATGCGCAACTGGTCGTCTTTGAGGCGCTCCCCCACTCTTTCTGGTACAACTTCAACCTTCCCGAGACAGGCGAGGCGCTTCAAATCATGGCCAACTTTTTCGACCAAAAAGTTGGGCGCTAGAAGTCCGTTTCTTTCGTGGACGTGAAATGTTTCTCAGTTGGGACTCACTCGAACCAGCCGCTGCGGTAAGCCAGCCACCAGGAGATGTATCCGATGGGGATGGTCGCACCCAAAGCCCACCAGAGCGGCAGAATGAAATCGGCGGCGAGCCCGAGCACGGAGAACGAGAGCCAGAAGATCTTGCGCTCCATACTCTGGATTGTAAGTCGTTTCCGCCTTTTACGATCTGGGCAGGAGGCGTGAAGGAAACTTCGGTTTCCTATCGCGAAATCCTCGTAGAGACGGGGCTTGCCCCGTCTCCTTTGAACGCGGCAAGAGACGGGCCGCAAGCCCGCGTCTCTAGAGGAAATCAGGCTTTGGGCTTCAGTTCTTTCATTACACTTTGAATCAACTCTTTGGCGTCGGTAAGGTTTTTCATGATGATCTGCACATCCATGACCGGCTTGCCCGGCCAGCGCTGGCTCTGGCAGTAGACGCCATGCTGCCCGACGAGGGCCATCGCGTCGGTGACCAGGTCCATGGTGACAGCGAGGCGTCCGCGAGGCACGCCCATGCGCTGTTCGAAGTGCTCCAGTTCTTCCTGCTTTTCGTTGAAGACGGCCATGGACAATTGTAATGGGGATGTAGGTATAATTCAGCAATTAGCACTTAGCCGTTCGTTCAGAAGCACCAGATCCCTGCGGATAGGGTTTTCTCGTGTCAGCCAGGTGATGGAGCGACGTGCGAAATTCCTAGCTAATTGCCAAATGCTACTTGCTATCTCAGGAGGAACAGAATAATGAGGAAGTTCGCCTTAATCGCAGTCTCACTCTTCGCGGTCGCAATGTTCGCTTCGGCGCAAATGAACATGTCCGATGACAAATCCAAGAGGCCCAGTCCGCCGGCCAGCGCGGCTTGCCAGTTTTCAGACGGCAAGACCATAAAGATCGATTATTCCAGTCCGCGAGCGAAAGGACGGAAGATTTTCGGCGAGGCGAGCGAGAAGGCGCTCGTGCCAGACGGACAGATTTGGCGCACCGGCGCGAATGATGCGACGACGTTCGTCACCGATACGAATCTGAACGTGGGCGGCAAGGCCGTGCCCGCGGGCAGCTACACCATCTTTACCGTCCCGAAGGCCGATGCATGGTTGTTGGTCATCAGCAAGAAGACGGGCGAGTGGGGAACGGACTATCCCGGAGAAAAGGAAGATTTGCTCCGTGTGCCGATGACTGTTTCGAAAACTTCTGTGCCGGTCGAGAACTTCACCATCGCCTTCGACCAGGCCGGCAGCAAATGCACGCTGCGCATCGAGTGGGAAAACACCCGCGCCAGCGTCGAGATCAGCAAATGACCGCGTGATCTTACCTATTGGTGGAGCGCCGGGCGTCCTCGCCCGTCCCTCCACCGTGCTTTCAGTTCGCGCGCCGCTTCCTGGCGCTACACTGGAACCCGATGCGGACGATGCTGCGCTTTCTTTGGAACTCCACCCGTGGCCACCGGATTACTCCGTGGCGCAGTCCCTATCTGCTATGGCGGATCGAGACCTACACCGGCGTCAAAATGACCCAGATTGGATTCCTGGAATTCTGGGAATTCTTGTGGACAGAACGAACCAGCCTGTGGCGATTCCTGAAGTGGACAGCGGAGATGGATCGCTACGTCCATCCGAAGAGCAGCAATTAGCATTTAGCACTTCGCAAACCCAAACGCCCCAAGTCCTTGTTGCCCTTGAGCGAAAGGGCTGAATGCTGAGTGCTGAATGCTGCCTCACCGCCCCTCCATCACGACATTGACTTCGCTGCCTTTGCCCGCGCCCAGCAACTGAAATGCTGAACCCCGGTTGGCTGCGACTTCCAGAAAACCCATGCTGCCCAGGATTCCGAAAACTTCGCCGGGTCCGCCGTCCGCGTAGTTCGTGCACATGCGCGTTGCCTGCGCCTTGTTTCCAATCGCAATCTTGAAGGCGGGCGGCGTTGCCTCGAAAAGTTGGGGCGCATCCTGCGGCGTGATGTTGGTGATGAGATTGCCAAAACGATCGACTTTCAGCACGACTCCTCGCAGCGTGCGCTCATCAACCGGCTTGGGGCGGGGCGCGCCAAAGCGGACATAGTCGGTGATCTCTTCGCCGAAGCGATCGGCCGCGACACCCTTGGCAAGATTTGCCGCGACTGGCGAGAAGATATCGCGCGCGTGGAAGGTGTTGCTGCGGGGCTGCAGAAAATAATGCTCGGCGGTAACATGGCGCACGGAGAGCCGCTCTTCGCGGTCGTAGATCAGAGAAAGCACTCCGTTGTCGGGAGCCACAAAGAGGTGCCGGTCGCCGGTCAGAATCACGGGTCGCCGCGCCGTTCCGACTCCTGGATCGACGATCACCATGTGCACCGTACCGGAAGGGAAGTAGGAGTAAGCCTGCGAAATGGTCAGCGCGCCGTCCAGAATATCGAACGGCTGCACCGCATGGCTGATGTCGATAATCTGCGCCTCGGGAGCGATCCCCAGGATGACCCCCTTCATGGCGCCGATGAAATGATCGTTGAGTCCGAAATCAGTGGTGAGAGTGATGATCGGGGTGCGTTCCAATCTGTTACCTCGTTGAACCTGTGAGTTATCAGGAACTCACGAAGTATCGAACGCCGCACGATGGCGCGTCAAGGAAGCACTCAGCCGTCAGCACTCAGCATTTAGTCAATTCGGGCCTTGAGTAGGGTGCGGCTTTTAGGTTTAGCTGAGTGCTGAGAGCTGACTGCTGTTTAGTCTACCTGCACGTCGCCGGAACCGGTGTGAACGGAAACCGTGGGACCGCCGCCGCGCACTTTGCCAACCACACTCTTCCTCGACTCCTGCATGCGGCCCTGGACGGTGGTTGTCACCGGATGGCCCAGCGTGACGGTTCCGGAATTCGAGGAGATATCCACGTCAAAGGCGGCGTCGGAGGGTACGCGCAGGGTCACATTTCCCGAGCCGGTGCGAACGTTCCATAGATTCTTGGGCATGCCGTTTCCGTGAATGTCACCGCTGCCCGCCTCGGCATGGAATCCGCCATTGATACCGTTTGCGGTAATGTTGCCGGATCCGGTGCGGATTTCAACGTCGCCCGCGCCCATCTCCTCGATTTCGATGTCACCGCTCCCCGCTTTGATCTTTGCTGGCCCGGAAAGCTCGCGCCCGCGAACGTTTCCCGAGCCCGTCTGGAAACGCAATTCACCGGTAAGGCGCGCCAGCTTCAAATCGCCCGACCCGCTCTCGAGATCAATATTGCCCTTGAGGCCTTCGACATTCTGATTACCGCTGCCGGTATGGGCTCGGATCGCGGTGTTCTCAGGGACAGTGATTTCGTAGTCGATGGAAATATTATTCAGATTGACGTAGTCAATCCGGATGCTGTTGCCGTTTTGGCGAATCGGAGGATTGTTCTGTAACTCCTGCACTTCTTGCTTGTGGTCGCCGCCGAACCAGGAATTCCCCGAGTGAATCTTGGCGTGAATCGAGACCGTGCCCGCAGCACCGCTCCGAACAGTGATGTCGCCGGAGCGAGTAAGCACTTCGAGGTCGACGGGGCCACCGACCTGGAATGAACGGTCAAAGGTTCCGATAACCGAGGCGAAGCCGGCCAGTGAAGTAGCTAAAATAAAAATCACCGTTCGAACTGCTCGATGGCGAATCAGAGGAGAGTTATTCATAGTAATCTGGTCTCGTGTGTCAGGTTTCGTAATTTAGTTTTTAGGCCGCACGTGAGGTCTCAGGTTAGTGCGATTAGGACTTTGGCTTGTCCTAACACCTGAGACCTTGTCCTACTGCAATACCACCTGGTCGCCTTCCTTCAACCCTTGCAGCAACTCGGTCTTGGCGCCGTTCGATATGCCAATGTTGACGGCGAGTTTCCGCTTGCCCTCCTTGGCTTTTGGATCCGGTACTTCGACCGATGCCTTCTTATCCTTGTCATAAATGATCGAGCCTTCCGGAATCTGGAGCACGCCCTTGTGCTCTTCAAGAATGATCTCAGCGTTGGCCGTCATCATGGCCTTCAACACACCCTCGGGATTGTTAATCGAGACGCGCACCTCGAAGGTTGTCACATTATCTTTTTCGACGCCCATGGGAGAAATCTTTGTAACCTTGCCGGTGAAAGTCTTGTCCTTGAACGACTCGACTTTGATCCGGGCGGGTTGTCCCAAATAAACTTTGCCAATATCGCTCTCGTCCACTTTACCTTTGACGTAAACCTCGCTGGTGTCGCCGAGAGTCATCACCAGCGTGGCCGAGGAACCCAGCACCAGGATGGAGCTGACCGCATCGCCAATTTCCACGTCGCGGGAAAGAATGATCCCGTCAATCGGCGACTCAATCGTTGTGTAACCCAGCTGTTCTTCCAGCTGTTTCAGGTTAGCGCGGTCCTGTGCCACCTGCCCCTGGGCCTGACCAATCTTCGCCTGCAAAACCTGCAACTGCGCTTTGGACACATTCTGCTTGTTCAGCGACATCTCGTAATTCTTCTGCGCGTCGTCGAGCGCGGAAGCGGAAACCACACCCTCCTTCGCCATGCCCTGGGCGCGGACATAGGCGCGCTTCAGCAGTGGCACATCGGGCCCTTCGGCATCGACCTTCGCGCGCTCCAGGTCGGCACGCGTGCCGTTCAAGCTGGCACTCGAGGCCTCCAATTGCGCGCGGGCCTGATCGACCCGAGCCTGAATCTCTTCCTTATCGAGTTCGGCCAGCGTCTGCCCCTTCTTAACCTTGTCGCCGTAATCGACGTAGAGCTTCTTCACAATGCCGCTAGCCTTGGACTTGATCTCGACCTTGGTGATGGGTTCGATCTTGCCGGTGGCCACCACGCTTTTCGCAAGGTCTCCCTTCTCGACCTTGGCGAGTTTGGAGGGATCGATCTTGGTGCCGCTGCTGGATGCGATCAGCGCGCCGGCGACCACCAGAATCACAACGGCTGCTGCTATCGAACTCCAGATAATGATTCGCTTGCGCCGCTTCTTTTTGCCATTACCGTTACCTTCCACGACCGCCTCCTGCTTGATTCCAAATCTTAGAACCGTCATTCATCTGTTGTTACGCGAGGAACGTTGGAATAGTTCCTCAAAAAAATTGCTGTAGAGACGGGGCTTGCCCCGTCTCACGCGCGGCTTCGTATCAGGGTATCGCTTTAGCGGTACCGCAAGTTCTTCGAAATCCAATGCCCTTTAGGGGATGGCCGTCGACAGCCCCTTTTCCGCAGCCTGTTCCGTCGTTCTAATACGTACTTAGACCGCTGCGCAGCGAAAAAGAAAGCGATCAGTTTCGGATAGCAATTATGGGTTCACCTCCGATTGTACTGCCTGCAACCCCCAAAAGCCGGTGATTGTGCGCCCGGACCTCTCGCCCCTCGAACCATTATCCCTTTAAAATGTTAGAATTAGAGTTCCATGATTGCATCCGTGCTGCTGCGGGTGTTCGTTGTACTGCTCTTGGTGGCGGTCAATGCCTTCTTCGCCGCAGCCGAGTTCGCGCTGGTTAGCGTCCGCGAAACGCGCATCCAGCAACTGATCGACGCCCACCGCGTGGGCGCCCGCACCGTTCTCAAACTCCACCAGCAACTCAGCCGCGTTGTAAACGGAGTGCAACTAGGTATCACCGTCACCAGCTTGACCCTGGGCTGGCTGGGCGAACCGGTTCTCGCGCGACTGTTCGAGGGCTGGATCGGAAGCGTCCCACACGCTGCCATCTACGCTCACACAGTCGCCGTGGCGCTGGCGTTTGTGATGATCACCAGCCTGCACGTGATCCTGGGCGAACTGGTCCCGAAGTCACTCGCCTTGCAACGGGCCGAGCGGGTCGCGCTCGCGGTCGCCGCGCCCATGGACGTTTTCCTGACCATCACTGGCCCGCTGACAATTGGCATGAGCCGCGTGGCTGGTTTCGTCCTGCGAGCCTTTGGGACACGCGACATCCGGCACGGTTCGGTTCACTCCCCCGACGAACTGAAGCTGATCATTGCCGCGGCGCGCACCTCCGGACAGCTGTCCTCCGCCCAGGAAGAGATGCTGCTGAATGCCCTTGAACTGGACCACATTACCGCGCGTCAAGTGATGGTGCCGAGGACGAAAATTTTGTCCTTGCCGTCCGACCTGAACCTGGACGAAGCGCTGTCGCGGGTGGTCGACGAGCAACACTCGCGCGTCCCGGTGTATGATCCGCAGCGCGGTCCCGAACATATTGTTGGCGTGCTTTACGCCAAGGATTTAATGCGTTGGACTCGGTTGCGCCTTTTCAACGTTGCTCCATCCGCTGCGCACCGTATTTCCCAGATGAAGATCGGCCAGGTCATGCACGATGTGCTGGTGGTGCCCGAAACCAAGACATTGCTCGACCTGCTCGGTGAATTCCAGCATCGCAAGCGGCACTTAGCGGTGGTGGTCGACGAATTCGGCTCCACCGCGGGAGTGATCAGCGTCGAAGATGTGCTGGAGCAAGTGGTCGGCGAACTCGAAGACGAATTCGACGTCGCGTCAGTGCAGCCCGCGGTCACCGACGCGAATGCGCCGGTCGTGCTCGACGGAGCGGTCAACATTCGCGACCTCGAAACTCAGTACGAAGTGAAACTTCCACAGGACGAAGGCTTCGAGACTCTGGCCGGTTTTATACTTTCAAGGCTGCAGAAGATGCCCGAAGGCGGCGAGGCGCTCGATTACGAGGGGCGGCACTTTGTAGTCGATAAAATGGACGGCCATCGCATCGCGACCGTGAGGATCGAGCCCGTGCCCACGCCCCCGGCGGCAGCGGCGCCAGCGGCCCCGGAATCGCCAGCATCTGTGCAGCGGGCCGGAGACTAGCAACAACATTCGGGTAGACACGGGGCTTGCCCCGTCTTGCGTGCGGCGTTTAAGAGCAGCGCGTCAGCAACAGCATCGCCTTAGGAACGTAGTTTTCGTATCCGGGCATCGCTTTTGCGATGCCGAAGTCCTTCAAAATCTGAAGCCCCTTTAGGGGCCGTGCACTTATGCCGCGCTACATACTTTCCCGCGTCCTCTACACCCTGCCAGTCATCTGGCTAGTCGTCTCTACCGTCTTCCTGCTAATCCACTTCGTTCCCGGAGACCCCATCCAACAAATGCTAGGAGAAGGCGCAGCCGCCGGCGACATCCAAGCCGCGCGTCACGCCTACGGACTTGATGTCCCGTTAGGCCAGCAGTACCTGAACTACTGGCGAGGCGTGCTGCACGGAGATCTAGGCAAGTCGCTGCGCTTCAACCAGGGAGTTACAAGCCTGATAGCAAAGCGCTATCCGTTTACCCTGCAACTAACACTGGCATCATTATTCGTGGCGATTGTCCTGGCCATTCCAGCCGGCGTGCGTTCGGCCCAGCGCCGCAATCAATGGGATGACCGCGCCCTAAGCGTAGTAAGCCTCTTCGGGCTGTCGTTTCCAAACTTCGCGCTGGGCCCGGTGCTGATCCTGTTCTTCGCCGTCAAGCTGGGATGGCTCCCCGTCTCCGGATCCGGCACCTTCGCTCATCTCGTGCTACCGGCGATCACCATGGGAGGAGCGCTAGCCGCAATCCTAACCCGCATGGTGCGAACCTCAATGCTGGAAGAGTTAGGCCAAGACTACATTCGCACCGCGCGCGCAAAAGGTCTGCCCGAGCGCACGGTAGTCTATCGTCACGCGCTGCGCAACGCCATGATTCCGATCCTGACTGTCCTAGGATTACAATTCGGCGCGCTGCTGGCCGGCGCGATTGTGACCGAAACAATATTCTCCTGGCCCGGGATCGGACGCCTCACGATTCAAGCAATTGCTAACCGCGACTACTACCTGGTGCAGGGGTGCATTCTGGCGATTGGGTTGACTTATGTAGCCGTGAATTTTCTGACTGACTTGCTGTACTCGGCCGTGAATCCGAGGATCAGACAGTAAACTCCGGCCAGCTCACGGCCGACGATGACAATGGTGCAAATACTGTCTGCCAAGTCCGGGATCATAACGCACAGCGATCTGCGTCGGTTCCTCCGGCAACGAGTGCAGCAACTGGTTGCCTTGTTTCGATATGGCGTCCAGTTTCTGCCGCGCCTTATATCCAGTCAACGCGTCGCGAGAGAGATGTTCGAGATCGCTTCGTGCGCGGCCACTTCGCTCCGATGACATCTCATGAAGGGGGACCCGCGAGCCCGAGCTAGAGCCGGCGTCGGGGCAGCGATCCCGCTAGCGCAGAACCAGATCGGAATATTCAGGGTGGGTTTCGAGAAATGCGGCGACAAAAGGGCAGACCACATCGACCTTCAGGTGATGGTCTCGCGCCCAGTCGAGTGCGGTCTGGGCCAAGGTTGAGGCTATGCCGCTCCCGCGAAGTGCATCTGGAATTTCAGTATGAAGAAGCGCGAGCACGTGGCCGGCCACCGTGTATTGGAGGGACGCCACATGTCCGTCGCGCTCCAGTTCAAAGCGGCCGGTCGTGACCAGCTGGGGAGCGGGTTTCTTGTTGCCAAATATTTTCATTGCGCGCTCCGGAAGTGTTCCAGAATCGCGCGCGCCTGCGTCCGAGTTACAACCGCCGACAGCGCCGCGACGTCCGCCTGCCTCACGGCTTGCAGGCTGCCGAAATGTTCGAGCAGACGCCGCGTCGTGGATTCGCCTACGCCGGGAATTTCTCGCAACTCGGTGGCGCGGTCGCGGATCTGGCGGCGCTTGCGGTGAAAGGTTACGGCGAAACGATGCGCTTCGTCGCGGATCATCTGCACCAGATGCAGGACGGGAGAATGATGGTCAAGAACGACGGGCTCATCTTCCTGTCCGTAGACGTAGATGATCTCTTCTCGCTTCGCGATGGCGGCGAGCGGCTGGTTGATGATTTCGAGGGCTTCGAGCGCCTGGGCGGCGGCGTGGAGCTGTCCGAGGCCGCCGTCGATTAGGACCAGGCTGGGCATGGGCTTTTTTTCGTCGCGCTTTGTTTCTTCACACAGGCGCTTATAACGGCGTGTGACCACTTCGCGCATGGAGGCGAAATCGTCCACGCCCGCGACGGTCTTAATGATGAACTTCCGGTAGTCGGATTTTTTCATCTTGCCGTCTTCCCACACCACCATCGATGCGACCGTTTCCGCTCCCTGAATGTGCGAGATGTCGAAACACTCGATGCGCTTGGGCAGCTCGGGAAGGGCGAGCGCGTCTTGCAGAGCCTCTTGAATGGCGCGGGTGTTTGGCTTCATGACGCGAAAACGCTGGTCGTACGATTGCTTGGCGTTGGTGCCCGCTAGATCGATGAGCTCGCGCTTATCTCCGCGCTGGGGAACCGTGATGTGGACGCGCGTGGCTCGTCCGCCTTCGCCGGCTAGTTGCTCGCTGAGGGCCTCTTCGAGTTCTTCGCGGTCTT
>Ga0209736_1000323_pt1 | contig 15414 bp, 11 predicted proteins | sample BlaSpr_A8_Ref_M3_FD_187992 | JGI IMG/M metagenome (GOLD analysis project Ga0209736, IMG submission 187992) | Forest soil microbial communities from Thunder Bay, Ontario, Canada - Black Spruce, Ontario site 2_A8_Ref_M3 (SPAdes) (version 2) | ecosystem: Environmental > Terrestrial > Soil > Boreal...
GACTTTGGATTGTTTGGCGGCTGCAATTAGAGCATCGGCGCGAGCGGTGGTGATTTCGATCGGTTTTTCGGTGAGGACGTGCAGTCCTTGGCGGGCGGCGGCGATGCCTTGCTCGGCGTGGAGGCCGGAAGGACTGCCGAGGATTACCAGGTCCATGGGCCGATGTTTTAGGAAGGCGTCGAAGTCTTGGTAGGGAGTGCCGCCGTGTTCGCGGGAAAGATGGGAGATTTTTTCGGCGTTGGCGCCGTGGATGGCGGAGATTTCGACGCCGGGGATGGCTCGTGCGGCGCGGGCGTGTGTCCCCGTAATGTTGCCGCCGCCGATTAGGCCGATGTGGATGGTCATGTGACCGAGTGTATCAGGGATAGGTGGCGATGAAATCTTTGTAGGCGGCTTCGGTGGCCTCGGGCGTGGCGATCGCCGAAGAGATCAGGATGCGGTACCGGAAAGTTGCGCTGGCGTGGGGCGTTAGGGAGAAATTCAGTTCTTCCTTGCCATTGCTGAAAACTTTTTGGCCTAGCGGATTGGCTGCGAAGAGGCCATAGCCGCGCGCGTGCCAGTAAGTGGGAAAGCCGGGATTCTGCGGATGATCGAGGATGGTGATGGTGACGGGCTCGTCGCCAACCAAGCCGCTGAGATTGCACCAGCGCCCGCGGGTGCCCCATGCGGCGTCGCCTTTTTTTCCTTCGCTGGTGAGATAGGTGCCGTTGACGCCGGTGTTGTCCAGCTTAGCCACCGTTGTGGCGCGGCCGCTCGCATCGGTGTAAACCTCGGGCTTGTCGGAAGGAATCTCGAGAGCGCGGATGACGCGAAGGCCCAGCATGCCGTCTTTCGCGTCGGGGAAAGTAACTTTTTCATCCAGAGCGCGGAGAGTGGTGATGCGGTCGACGCTGCGGAATCCAGGCCCACCGCGGAAGACAAAATGAGTTTGTTCGTTGAGCAGGACTTTTTCGTCGAAGGTCACCCAGTCGGTTTCGACATCAAGCTCGCCTTGCTGGGCGCCGCTTTTTACGGAGACGATGGAATGCTGGACGATGGTGCCCATCTTTGCTGCGTTTTCGGGTTTGATGGCCTCGGAATTGTTCCAGAAATCTAGACCGTTGACGTCTTCATAGTTGAACCAGAGCCCGGCGTGATGCGGGTGATCGACGCGTTCGCCGGGACGCTGCTCGAGGGGATAGCCGCGAGTGACTATAGTCCCTTTGGCGGTACGCAAGGGATAGAGGACCGGTTTTTTTAACGTCGTGGGCCAGACGTAGGAGGTGAAGGGTTGGCCGTCGATGGAGATGTCGACGCGGCGCGCTTGTTCGTTTGCGACGACAGAGACGCGCTCAGATGGGTTCGGTCTGGCAACGATGCAACAGACCAAGAATGCCGCCGCTGTGAAGATGACGAGAGGGCTTGTGTAACTTGCGCGCATGGATCACCGTCCTTAGTTCAAATTTCTTCCGTCACGACGTAAGGTGTGCGATAAGTGCCCCGAAGGAGGCGATTGGCTTCGTCATCGCCAATGACCTGCTCCTGCGCGGGATCGAATCGCAGTGTTCGCCCCAGGCGGTAGGAAGCATTGGCCAGGTGCACCAGCGTCGTCGAAATGTGGGCTTCCTCAATCGGCGAATGAATATCTTCGGCGCGGCGGCTACGAACGCAATCAATGAAGTTCGCGTAGTGGTCACCGGAGGCTTTCCCGTGTGGCCCGGGTTCGGCCTGATCCGTCAACCACGTTTTGTAGGCGTCGTAGCCGTCGATGGCAAGATAGCCCTTCGATCCATAAAACAAGTTGCCAACGGTGTTGGTTTTTGCGTCCTTGGGCCCCAGGGATTTTTGGGTGTCGGCAGGTTTCTTCTTGGCATCGGCGGCGATGCCCGCGGGGGGAACAGCGCTGGCGCCGTAAGCCCCGCTGCCGATTTCCGCTTCGTGGTTGGTGACCCAGTGCCGGACTTCGAGTTCCATCATCTTGCGCTTGCCATCAGAGGCGTCGAAACAGAAGGTGGCGTTCAAAGTATTGGGGGTTTCCTGGTCGTCGTCGAACATAAAATGCCCGCCCATGGCGGAGACCGATACCGGGAAGCCGACTCCCAAACCCCAGCGCGCGATATCGATTTCGTGGATGGCCTGATTGCCGACTTCACCGTTTCCAGTGTCCCAGATCCAGTGCCAATTGTAGTGAAAGCGATTCCGCGTAAAGGGCTTAAGCGGAGCGGGCCCGGTCCACAGGTCATAGTTAACTCCGGCGGGAACAGCTTCCGGCGTGGCGCGCCCGATCGATGGGCGCCACTTGTAGCACAGCGCGCGAGCCATGTAGACGTCGCCGATCGTGCCGTCGCTCAAGTGATGAATGGCTTCGATCATGCCAGGGTTGGAGCGCGACTGGCTACCGTGCTGGCAAATGCGGTTGTACTTTTTTACGGCGCGCACTAATTGCCGTCCTTCAAACCAGTTGTGGGAGCATGGCTTTTCGACATAGATGTCTTTGCCGGCCTGGCAGCCCCAGATGGCCATCAGCGAGTGCCAGTGGTTGGGCGCAGCGATGGAGATGGCGTCAATCTCTTTGTCCTCGAGCAGCTTGCGAACATCGACGTAAGATTTTGGCTTTGGCAAGCCCATCTTTTCGATCTCTCCAACGCGCTGCTGCGACACGTTTTCATCGATGTCGCACAGAGCGGCAAGTTCTGTTCCGGGAACGTGGGAAAAGCCGTGGATGTGATCATTGCCGCGACCACGCACTCCGCAAACGGCAACTCGGACGCGATCGTTTGCGCCGAGGATACGGGCGTAGCTGGATGCGGTGGCGCTGAGCGCCGTAGTGGCGACGCCGACGCCAGTGATTTTTAGAAAGTCGCGACGCGAAGCATTTAGTGCAGTCATATAACCTCCGTCAAAGACAAAGGAATCTGGGAACGCGCCAAATTTAAGAGACAGTTCTTGCCCAGGCGAGTGGCTCCGGCGCACCCCTGCGCGCCGTGGCCAGAATCTCCCAGGCGAGCTAATAGTAAGCCAAGACGAGGAAATTCGGGTGTTGAGACTTACTAAAGGAATCGTTTGTCATTTTTGAGTTTACTCGGATCAGCGTCTTCGATCATGGCGCCGCCCCTCCATTCGCCGCCGTGAATCTGCATCCCGGATTAAAAGGGCATCTTCTGGACTGGTACGCGACCGCAAAACCTAGTAGCTTTCCCTTCACACCATGGACCCAGCCCGCCCCACTGCGCCATCCGGCAGCTTGAGATCGCCCGCGAATGCCGAATCCGTACCAGCGGTCGATCAGGCGCGGACCTCCGTATCATCTCGCGCTGGCTATTTCCGATGGGTGATTTGCGCACTCCTGCTCTTCGGCACCACCAAGAACTATATGGACCGAAATGTTCTCGGAGTGCTCAACAAGACTCTTCAACATGATCTTGGCTGGAGCGAAATTGACTTCAGCAATCTTGTGATCGCATTCCAAGCGGCCTATGCCGTGGGGATGTTATTGACCGGCCGTCTCATCGACAAACTTGGCACTCGCTTGGGTTACGCCTTGGCGATGATTTTTTGGAGCCTCGCGTCGATGGGCACCGCGCTCGGAAATTCCCTCACGAGCTTTGCCATCTCGCGCGCAGCTCTGGGATTCGGGGAAGCCGCCGTCTTTCCCGCCAGCATCAAGGCGGTTGCGGAATGGTTTCCGAAAAAAGAGCGCGCGCTGGCCACGGGAATCTTTAATGCGGGTACGAGCTTTGGAGCCATGCTCGCTCCGTTGGTCGTGCCGTGGTTGAACGCGCGGTGGGGTTGGCGTGGCGCGTTCGTTGGAATCGGTGCGCTCGGATTCGTCTGGCTGTTTTTCTGGCTGTTGATTTATCGCAAGCCAGAGCAGCACCCGCGCGTTTCGAAAGCAGAGCTCGATTACATCCGCAGCGATCCCCAGGACTCGCCGGCCAAAACAAAATGGTCCGCCCTTCTGCCTTTGCGCCAAACGTGGGCGTTTGTCGCTGGGAAATTTCTGACCGATCCGGTGTGGTGGTTTTATCTTTTCTGGATTCCCGGTTTCTTGCAAAGCAAACATGGCCTGGCTCTGACCGGTCTTGGCCCTCCGATCGTGGCTATCTATTTGATCTCAGACGTTGGAAGCGTTGCCGGCGGCTGGATATCTTCTACTCTGATCAAGCGCGGACGCAGCGTAAACGTTGCCCGCAAGATGGCGATGTTCATTTGCGCAGTGGGAGTGATACCGGTTGTGTTCGCCTACCGGGTGGAGAGCACCTGGTCAGCCGTCCTGCTGATCGGTCTCGCAGCCGCGTGTCATCAAGGATTTTCCGCCAATCTGTTTACTTTGACCTCAGACATGTTTCCGGCGCAGGCGGTGGGCTCCGTGGTTGGCATCGGCGGAATGGCTGGCGCGATCGGAGGTTTGTGCATCGCATCCGTCGTTGGTCACGTACTGCAGTGGACGGGAAGTTACAGAGTTCCGTTTCTCATCGCGGGTTCGGCCTACTTGCTGGCCCTCGTCTTCATTCATGCTCTGGTCCCCAGGCTGGAGCCGGCAAGGATACGCCAGGAAATACAAACGTGAATCTGGAAATTTGTCACAAGAACCATGACAATGCTCTGGCACTGCTTCCTAATAAAACGAGCGGTTGAGGTGAGCACATGGCCATGACGATCAAGCCGAAGAAGGATTGCCGCTGGGACATCGTCAGTCTTGGCGAAGTCATGCTGCGCTTCGACCCAGGTGACCGCCGCATTGCCACGGCGCGATCCTTCGATGTGTGCGAGGGCGGCGGCGAATACAATGTCGCCCGCGGATTGAAGCGCTGCTTCGGCCTGGACGCCGCGGTCGTCACGGCGTTCGCCGATGATCCCGTGGGGCGGCTGCTGCAAGACTTTATCTATCAGGGAGGCGTAGACCAGTCGCTGATTCGCTGGGTCGAACATGACGGCGTAGGCTACGCGGCGCGCAACGGCCTCAATTTTACAGAGCGAGGCTTCGGCGTCCGCGCAGCGCTCGGCAGTTACGATCGCGGGCACACGGCAGTTTCTCAATTGAAGCCCGCCGAAATTGATTGGGATGAGATTTTTGGAAAGCACGGCGCACGCTGGTTTCATACCGGTGGCATTTTCTGCGCGCTCTCTGCGACAACGCCGGAAGTTGCCCTGGAAGCGATGCAGGCTGCAAAACGGCATGGCACAACCGTTTCCTATGATCTGAATTATCGGGCTTCACTATGGAAATCCCATGGAGGAAAGAGAACCGCACAAGATGTAAACCGCCGCATTGCGCCGCACGTTGACGTGATGCTCGGCAATGAAGAAGATTTTTCGGCTGCGCTGGGATTTGAAGTGCCTGGCATGGACGAGCATCACTCGACGTTCGAAGTAGAAGATTTCAAGCAAATGATCGCCACAGTTGTGAAGGAATATCCATTCAAGGTTGTTGCCACCACACTGCGCAAAGCGAAAACGGCTACGCAAAATGATTGGGGCGCGATCTGTTATTGCGACGGAAAGCTCTATCAGGCGAAAAACCGCGAGAATCTTGAGATTTTTGATCGCGTCGGAGGCGGCGATTCTTTTGCGTCCGGTTTAATTTACGGATTCCTGGCGGGACACGATCCGCAGTGGGCCGTGGAATGCGGTGCAGCGCATGGCGCGCTGGCCATGACCACGCCGGGAGACACTTCCATGGCCACGTTGCAGGAGGTCACGCAAGTGATGAAAGGAGTCGGTGCGCGGATCGCGCGCTGATGCCGAAGCGCTGGGGAAGGGTGACCGCTCATGGATAAGCAAAAAGTTCGCGAACGCATTATGGAAATCGGAATCGTCCCGGTCGTTCGCGCGTCGTCGGCTGGCGAAGCATGCATCGCCGCGGAGGCCGTTTGTCAGGGAGGGATTCCCATCGTCGAAATCACCATGACGGTTCCCGGCGCGGTCGAGGTGATTCGCGAACTCGTAAAAAATTGCGGTTCCGAAGTTCTTATCGGAGCCGGAACCGTGCTCAACGCAGACGCGGCGCGCCGCTGTATCGATGCGGGAGCAGAGTTTCTGGTCAGTCCGGGCCTGAATCTTCAAATCATCGCCTTTGCCGCACAGGAAGGGAAGCTCATCATGGCGGGCGCACTGACGCCCACGGAAGTCATGGCCGCTTGGGAGGCTGGCGCGGACTTCGTCAAGATCTTTCCGTGCGGTCAGGTAGGAGGCGCGAAGTACATCAAGGCTCTGAAAGGCCCGTTCCCGCAAATACCGTTTATTCCCACCGGCGGCGTCAACCTAAACACCGCGGCCGAATTCCTCGAAGCAGGTTCCGTTGCGTTGGGCATCGGCGGAGAATTGGTGCAAGCCGACGCCCTGAAAGCAAACAGGCCGGAAATCATCGTGGAAAACGCTAGGAAATTTCTAGCGATCGTCAAGCACACGCGAGTGCAAATGGCGTCATCACCCGTCGCTACCAAGAGCGCGCACTGACTCAAGTTTGGAATGACAATTTTGGAATAATTGGATAAGACTTTTTCTACCGCGCCTGTCCTTCGCGCTCCGGCTGGAACTCGAACAAAATCTCGTGCCGCTCGCCTCGCAGCGCAGACACGCTGCCGAGAGCCTGATGCGCTGCTCCCAAAAGCGGCGCATCTTCATTCAAAACCACGGAGATTGGAATGTTCGACAGCACCGAACTCAGCCGGCCCTTCTCCGCGAACGACCGGCAGAAGCTGCTCTGCTGCAATTTCGAAAGTATTTTCAGAACGATTCCGCCCGCAAAGTACACGCCGCCATAGGCGAGCACGCGCAGCGCCAGGTTCCCAGCCTCTGCGCCAAACGCGTCGATCCACCAATCGAGCACCTCGACGCACACGGGACAAGTGCCGGCCAAACCGTTCTGCGTAATTTCGCTGGCAGAAGCGGCCTCCGGCTCGTTGAACGTCGGATGAACCACGCCAGGATCGAGAAACTCGTGCAGCTTCCGGAACCCACGCCCCGAAAATATTTCTTCGCACGAAACCCGCGGCAATCTCTTCTTCAAAAATTGTAGAAGCTGAATTTCGCGCTCCGTCCGCGGCGCAAAATCAGCAGAGCCGCCTTCTGAAGGAGACGCTCGGTGTTGGTGGCCATCCCAAAGGATCATCGCCTCGCCGAGCCCCGTGCCCGCCGCAATCAACGCCTGGTTCCCATTTAATTGCGGAGTGCCCGGATTCAAAACCAGAAAATCTTCCGGCGTGAGGTGCACCAATCCGTATGCAGTGGCCACCAGATCGTTGATCAAAGTCAGTTGTTCGAGGTCGAGGCCAAGTTTGCGCGCCAGCGCGCAAGGTGTCAGCTCCCACGGAATATTGTTCGCCACCAGGCGACCGTCCACCATCGCACCGGCGACACCGAAGCCCGCCGCAACAATGTGGCCCTCGGGCCTTGCACCGTTCTCCGCGGCGCACTCACGGAAAAATCTATCGATTAACTCTTCGAGGCTGGAAAATTCACTCGTGGCGTAGCGGCGTTTAAAGACAAGCCGCAACAAAGAACCGTGCTCTTCGAACACGGCGAGATTGCATTTGGTGCCGCCAATGTCTCCGGCGAGAATCATTTCGCCTCTGGGGCAGCCACCAACTCCTCGGATTGCCGGCTGGGTGGCCGCAAGCTAAAACTCACTTCTTACTTAACTTTCTGGACAGCAGGCTAACACACTGCCTGCTGCCCCGGCATCACTCGAAATTTCGTTTCAACGGAACCGCCGTATCACTAGATTGTGCCGGTCCGACCGGTAGAATCCCAAAACGTACAGCACCGCTTTTCCGTTCGTGGAAAAAATCACCTGCCGGATTCGCAGCAGCGGCTCGCGCCTCGGCACATCCAGAAGATCCGCTGTGCGCGGATCGGCCGCAGTAGCGTCCACCTCTTCGTCCGAATAGCCGATTTCGATTTTGTAATCGCGTTCCAGTATCCCGAACAACGATTCCCTGTGCAAAGGCGCCGATAGCAATCCAGGGAATTGCGCCGCGGAAAGATAGCATGTCTCCAGCGCAAACGGCTCTCCCGCTGCATGTCGCAGACGCTCCAGCTTGATAACGCCGCTCTTCGGCGAAAGCGAAAGCCGCGCATTAGCCTCCTGCTCGTCATCAATAATCTTTGCGAACAAAACTTTCGAAACCGCCGTCAAGCTCCGGCTGGCCATCTGTTCCGTGTAACTCATCAACTTATTGAAGTGAATCTTTGGCGTCGAAACAAACGTGCCAATTCCCCGCCGCCGCTCTACGACGCCTTCCCGCTCCAGCGAGGCCAGCGCGTGCCGCGCCGTCATCAAACTCACTTGATGAATCTTCGCCAAGTCGCGCTCCGAAGGCACTGCGTCCCCCGTGCGCAAGTCCCCGGCCTCGATCCGCTTTCGGAGACTGCCCTGAATTCTCTGGTACGCAGGCAACCCGTTACCTCGACTTTGACTTTTAGCAGGCATTCTTGCTCCTGGAATTTACAAACAGCCTACAACGAATCGGTGCGCTCTCGCAGCCTCTGAATTGTAAAAGAACACGGGAACCCTTGTCGTGCGTTGGATTTCCGTAATCCAGCGCCACGTCGCGCTGCGCATCGCCGGACGCCGGAGCCACGAACGCAAACCCCGGCCCGGGCACGTCTCGCAAGACCATCGCCGCGCCGCCGCTGACAGCCTTAGTGATATAGAGCGCAAACTAGAACTGCTATACACCACCTCTGCCCGGTGCTACACATCCCACATCCATATTCCTTATAAATCATTACTTTTTACTTGACAAGCTTTAAATCGTGCTATATAGCTATCCACCATTCGGCCATATAGCGGTGCGGGGTGCTCGTCGCAATGCAGAACATTTTGACAGTGGAGGAGAGGCGGAATGGCGGCCGGGGGCCTCGCTTCGGAGGAATTAACATGAAAAAACTGCAGTCTGTGGGGCTATTTCTTTTGTACGTAACGCTGCTCGCGCTTCTGTTCGGAGCAAATGCAGCGTGGGCTCAGGATGTCACCGCAACAATCACCGGAACCATCACCGATCCAAGCGGCGCGCCCATCGTCGGCGCCGCCGTCACGGCCCACGATACCGATCGCGGAACGACCTGGACCTCGGTAACCAACGAACTCGGCCTTTACAACATTATCCGTATTCCAATTGGAAACTACGATCTCAAGGTGGAGGCTAAGGGCTTTCAGATTTCTGCGGTTTCGCCCTTCACCCTGGTGCTTAATCAAACGGCCCGCATCGATGTTGCTATGAAGATGGGCGCGGTAACGCAAACCGTGGAAGTCTCGAGCGAGAAGCCCCTTTTACAGACCCAGAGCACCGAGGTCAGCACGCTCATCGATGCCAACACCGTGACGTCTATGCCGTTGGCGTCGCGCAATTACCTCCAGTTGACCTTGCTTGCGCCCGGCGCCACAAACGTCGACCCGGATTCTATGCGCCAGCCCCAGACCATGCTGGGCGCAGGTCGGCCGTACATCAACGGCAATCGGGAGCAGGCCAATCAATATCTCCTCGATGGCCAAATCAACAGCGAGGACAAAAACAACGAAGTAGGCTATACGCCCCCTATTGACTCAATCCAGGAATTCAACCTGATCACGCAGAACGCTTCCGCCGAATTCGGGAACTACGAGGGCGGAGTCATCAGCGCCTCGATCAAGTCCGGGACAAACAACTTCCACGGCGACGCGTTCGAATTTTTCCGCAACGACTACCTCAACGCCAATAATTCGTCGGCGTCCTGGTCGAAAGGCTTGCCATTGGAAGAAGGCGCTCCCGGCCACTATGCGGATGGCACCACTATAAAACCCACAGTTCGCTACAACCAATTCGGCGGCACGATCGGTGGGCCGATCCTTAAAAACAAGCTATTTTTCTTCGCGGACTACCAGGGCCAACGACTGCCGAACTCAGGCGCAACCTCGGCACAGGTGCTGACCGCGAATGCACGCGGTGGTGACTTTGGGCAGCTCTGCACCCAATATGGGGGAGCATTCAACGCCTCGGGAGTATGCACCGGCGGAACCGGAGCAATCCAATTGGTGGATCCGCGCGACGGAAAGACTCACATTCCTAACAACAATCTTGCCGCATATATTGCGAGCGGTGCAGGGGCCGCGCCTCTCAACGGCAAGCCCGCCCTGGTTGAGAGCACCTTCGCCAAGAATCTGTTCGCGGATACAAAACTCTATCCCCTCCCGCAGGCTGACAGCCTCGTCGGCAACAACTATACCTTTAGCAGCGGAAACAACCTCACCAACAATCAAGGCGACTTGAAAATCGATTACATTCTTTCTTCCAAGGATCACATCTTTGGACGTTGGTCTCAGATGGACCTCAACCAGGCGGCCCTCACCGGTCTGCCAGTCGCAAACGTGGGAGCCGCCGAAGGCATCGACGAACCTGTGCGCAACGCTGTCGTCAGTTGGACGCACAGTTTTACTTCCAGCCTCCTGAATGAGGCCCGTTTTGGTTTTAACGCCGTTCATTTCAGCCAGAGTCAAACTCCGACTTCCGGTCTCGGGAACATCAGTCAACAGCTCGGTATTGCCGGTGGGAATTTCCAAGCTCCTGGCCTGATCGAGCTCCAAATTACAGGGGCCGGCCCAGGCGCAGCCCCTAGTCTCGGGCTCCGCAACTTGGTTCAAATCTTCCACAGTACCCAGGGTCAAATCGAAGATAACCTGGTCATCAGCCATGGTCGGCATACTTTCCGTACCGGATTCCAGTTCATCCGCGAACGGCAGAACTACATCTACCCTGGCAATAACGGCGCTCTCGGATTCTTGGGTGTCGACACCTTGACCGGATCCGGGCTGGCCGACTTTTGGCTGGGTAATATCGCCAGCGGATTCCGCGATTCCGGCGGCGCTGCAACCCTCGATCAACTTCGCGGCAACGTTCTGGGTTTCTTCGGCCAGGACGATTGGCGCGTAACTCCGACTTTGACTGTGAATCTGGGGCTTCGCTTCGAAGACCACACGCCCTTGTACGAGGTCCACAATCGCGTCGTCAATTTCAACCTTTTGACTGGCGCTCTAGAATTGCCGGGTCAAAACGGCAATTCCCGCGCCCTCTATAACAACTATCTAGGCATCGGCGATTGGCTGCCACGAATTGGGGTAGCCTGGTCACCGTCGGCCTTGCATGGCAAGACCGTCATCCGAGCCGGCTACGGCATCTCCTCCTTCACGGAAGGAGGGGGCTCGAACGAGGAGCTCACACAAAACGTGCCGTTTGGTGTTCTTCAGCAAAATGCGGCTGCTGGCCCCATCGAAAATGGCTTCGGACCCGTCTCGACTTGCACCAACATCACCATCGCTTGCTATCAGGGCATCAGAATACGGATCTTTGATCAGAATTTCCGGCCTGCCCTCACCCAACAGTGGAACTTGACGATCCAACATCAGTTCAGCAACACCCTCACCTTCCAGATCGGCTATGTCGGTCAGCACGGCTCACACCTACTGAACTTCGAGGATGTGGCCCAGCGCGAAGGCCTAAACGCTGCTGGCACTGTTGCGCTTCCGGGGCAGCTTATCGTCAGCCAAAAGTCTGGACCTTACCTTGGCGGCGGTTCACAAGCCTGCGGCCCAGTGCTCTCTCAGTGCGGGGCGGCCGGCTCTCTCTTCCAAGCCGATCAAAATGGCGCTCTCGGCGGAACAAACATGTCCAACGCCAGCCAGCGATACAACGCTCTCCAAGCTGTACTGCAAAAGCGCATGGGCGATGGCTTGGAAGCCCAGGTTGCTTACACCTACTCTAAGTGCTTGAGCGATTCACCGGGCTATTTCGGCACCGGCTGGGGTAGCACGCAAGCCCAAAGCTCAGGCGGCCAGCCCGGCTGGCAGAACATCTATGACCCGCGCGCTGATTGGGGACCCTGCTACTTCGATCAAACGCACGTCCTCACCAGCTATGTGACCTATCAACTGCCGGTTGGTCGCGGCAAGCAGTTCGGTAAGGACATGAATCCGGTACTCAATGCCGTTGTGGGGAACTGGGAAATCGGTGGAATCATCACTCTCCACACTGGAAATGCTTTGACACTCAACAACTTCGGCGGTTGGGGCGTTGGCGGCAACACCTCAAACACCAACGGTGTCGAGCCTCAGACTTTGTCCGGCCTTCCGAACTGCAATGGCCCAATCAAGATCCTGAATCAATACGTTCCGGCCAACGCGGCTACCAATACGCCGGCCTACATCCAATACTTCGATCCGTCGAACATTTCCGTTCCGGCACCCAACACGTTCGGAACTTGCAGCGTCGGCAACCTCCGCGGTCCGGGCTACGCCAACGTGGACTTCAGCCTGCACAAGAGCTTTGCCATTACCGAGGGCAAGAGACTGGAGTTCCGTATGGAGACTCTGAACCTCTTTAACCGTCCAGTTTGGACATTCTTCGGCGGGCCCGCTAGCGGTTCGTTTGATCCAGGCTCAGGGACTTCCACGAGTAACCCGAACTTCGGTCATTACAGCGGCTCACAAGGGGCTCGACAAATCCAGTTAGCCCTGAAGTTTTACTTTTAACCCCCAACCACCCTAAGCAGTCGAAATGGCAGGCGCTTCGGCGCCTGCCATTTCATTTCGGGCGCACGCTCTGGATTCAAAACATTCAATTGTCCTGACCACCGAACAGAGCTACCATCCTGCATTGCAGAGGCCTCCGGATGAATGTTCGGTCTCGTTTCCCCACGACATCGCGAGAAGCGCAAATAGGCAAAGTTTGCGTCGCGCCGCGCTCCTCTTGCTTCGTTGTTTTTTTCTTGATCTCCGCCGCTGCTTTTCTAATTCTGGCTCCCTTACCTCTTCTGGCGCAGAAGCCCCCGTCAGGCAGTCATCCAAACACGTCGCCGCCCCCGCCGCCGCCCCCTAAACGCCCGACGGATTCCTTCGATCAAAATCAGCTGCTCTACGGTGCGAAGGGCGCCGTCGCTTCCCCGCAGAATCCTGACGACACCGCCTGTTTTCTACCTCCGCTAAACCGAGTCCTGATTCCAACTGTTCCCAGCGCCAACCTGCAAGCGTCCGCGAAGGCCAAGAAGGAATACTCTGCCGCCTGCGCTTCTCTAAAGGATCAGAAATACGATGCCGCCGAGGATCATTTGCGAAAGGCTCTCAAGCTGGAGTCACACTTTCCCGCTGCCTGGGTCACTCTGGGCCAGCTCCTGGCCGCGCACCAAAGGTCCGATGAAGCTCGCGCGGCGTGTTCTCAACCTTTATCCGCTGATCCAGGTTATCTCCCGCCCTACCTTTGCCTGACAGACATCGCAGCCCGTTCCGAGGCGTGGGACGAAGCGCTGCAGTTAAGCAGTCGTGCCTTGCAGCTTGAGCCTGCATACGATTTCGTCGCCTACGCCTATAGCGCCGCCGCTTACCTAAATCTTCACAAGCTGCCCGAAGCCGAGAAAAGCGCGTTAAGAGCCTTGGAAATCGACAAAAATAATGCCGACCCCCGCGTGCATTTCCTTCTCGCCCAGATCTACGAAGCAGAAAAAGATCTCGTGAAGGAAGCCGCTCAACTCCGCGAGTATCTGAAGTTCGCCGACTCCACCGATGCGGCCATGGTGACTCAAGTTCTGGCCGATCTCGAGAAACGCCTCAAGAATTAACTCTCTCCCCTTTAAAGAACAATTCCTTCCGAAAGATACCTCGCAGCATTTCAACTCTGAGAGAATCCATGCGTTATCCGCCAAGCTCGCAAAGATTTATCCCACCGGTATGCGGCAGTCTGATTCGCCCGAAAGTTGCGAAGAATGATTTTCAATGACCGGTTCCCCGCTCCGCCAGCCTGTTTTTGTTTATAATTGGTGTCGCCATGCGAAGAAATTCCATTGCTTCAGGCATCACTCTCCTGCTGCTATGCGCTGCTCATTCTTTCGCCCAGGCGCCAAAAGCGGCTCCCGCATCCAGCCCCCAGAGTGCGGCCGAACGCGCCGTGACCCTTGCAGAGAGCGGTCATTGCACAGAAGCGATGCCCCTCTTGAAGAAATCGATTCACCAGATTGTAAATAAAGAACTCCAGAAGCGCGCTGGACTAGTCGGATTAAATTGCGCTATGACGCACAACGCGCCTTCGGATGCCCTTCCTTTTCTCGAAGTTCTCGTCCATGAATTTCCCCGCGATCCGGAAGTCCTCTATGCCGCCGCTCATGTCTATTCCGACCTGTCGCTGCGCACCTCGCAGGAATTGATGCGCGAAGCGCCCTTTTCCTATCAGGTTCATCTGCTCAACGCCGAAGCGCTCGAAACACAAGGCAAGTGGCCGGAAGCGGCCGCGGAATACCGAAAAATCCTCGACATCAATCCTACCCTGCCAGGTGTCCATGCGCGCCTCGGGCGCGTGCTGCTCTCCGGAGCGCAGCCAACCGCGGACGCCGTTGCGAAAGCGAAGCAGAATTTCGAACAAGAGCTGGAAATTGATCCGAACAATGCAGCCTCGGAGTACGTTCTAGGAGAGCTCGCGAAAGAAGAAGGCGATTTTTCCACTTCCATCAGCCACTACACTCGTGCCACAAAAATCGATAACAGTTTTGCCGAGGCTTATCTCGGGCTTGGCTCAGCGCTGGTCTCCACGAAGCAATTCGCCGACGCCATCCCACCCCTCGAAACCTACGAAAAGCTCGCTCCCGATAGCCCCACCGGCCACTATCAGTTAGCTCTCGCTTACAACGGCATCGGCCGCAAAGAAGACGCCAATCGCGAAGCGGCCCTCCAACGCGACACCGCCAAGTCTCTCGAACAGCTCAAACGCCGCGTCGCCGAAGGCCTCGAGCATCAAAAGCCCCCGCAGTGAAAACGCCACTCCTCATTTCTCTGTCAGCGTTCGCCGATCACTGGGTGCGCATCGCAAAGCCGGATTCCACCTATCCCGAATAACTCCGTGCGCTTCAATCTCCAACCCCGCCGCGATTTTCTCCACTTCTTGGCAAGCTCTGCCGCTGCCGCCAGTTGCGCGCCATTCTTCCGTTCGACTTTTCCAACCGCGCTTCAGATAGACAAGCCAAGCCCCAATTTCCCCTTTTCCGAAATTCTTCCTTCCGCTTCCGGAATCACCTTCGTCCACTCCAGCGGCAAGTCCCCCCAAAAATATCTCCCCGAATCCACCGGCCCCGGCTGCGCCTTCCTCGACTACGACAACGACGGCTGGATGGATATCTACCTCGTCAACAGCGGCCCCTGCGATTTTTGGACTCCCCCAACTCCGCTCCGCAACGCGCTCTACCGCAACAATCGCGACGGCACCTTCACCGACGTAACGCAAAAAGCCGGCGTCCCCGGCGGTGGCTACGGCATGGGCGTCGCGGTCGGCGACTACAACGCCGACGGCTTCCCCGATCTCTACGTCAGCCAATACGGCCGCAGCATCCTCTATCACAACAACGGCGACGGCACCTTCACCGACGTCACCGAAAAAGCCGGCGTCGCCGCTCCCGGCTGGGCCTCCAGCGCCGTCT
>Ga0209736_1000324_pt1 | contig 15406 bp, 16 predicted proteins | sample BlaSpr_A8_Ref_M3_FD_187992 | JGI IMG/M metagenome (GOLD analysis project Ga0209736, IMG submission 187992) | Forest soil microbial communities from Thunder Bay, Ontario, Canada - Black Spruce, Ontario site 2_A8_Ref_M3 (SPAdes) (version 2) | ecosystem: Environmental > Terrestrial > Soil > Boreal...
CTGCCCGCCGGAAACCCTACCGGGTCTTCTGACGGCGCGGCAGTGCTTGGAAGTACATGCCGGTGCGAAAGGTCTTTCATCGGTCGGTGAGGAGCTGCTTGAGCTCGCGGATGAGCTACGGTTCCTGCCGTACCTCGAGTCGTTTGTGGACACGCTTTCGCTGGGAACGCGCCAGAAGTTGTCGGTTCTGCTTTGCCTGCTTGGAGATCCGAAACTGATCGTTCTCGACGAGGCATTCAACGGTCTTGATCCGGCGAGTGCGTTGGTCGTGAAGCGACACCTGCGTACCCGGCTCGAGCAGAGCGGAGCCGCGGTGCTGTTGGCGACGCATGCCCTCGACATCGTCGAACATTATGCGGACCGCGCGGGGCTTTTGCTCGATGGCCGACTCAAGCGGGAGTGGCAGAAAAAAGAAATTCAGGAATTAAGGACCAGCGGAAGAGGATTCGATGCGGCGCTCGCGGCCACCTATGCACCATGAGCAGGGTCGATCCCGATTCTGAGGCACCGGTTTGCCGTATTGGATACAATGAGGACGCCAAAGCACACGGAGGTGGACTGAATCATGGCCGGCATCACTTGGTTTTATTTGATTTCCGTAGTCGTTTTCATCGTCCTCGGTGTGTTGGTGGTCGGCACACTTCGCAGAGGCCGATGGGGGATTAATCTTGCGCCGGTGCACTGCCCAAGCTGCGTCACGCCGGTGTCGGCTCGCCGGCGACCACTCTTCGGGTCGCAAATGCTATTGGGGGGATGGATGTGCCCCCACTGCGGAACCAAGATGGATAAATGGGGGAGGAATGTGTCCGAGACGGCGCGAGGCTGATGACTCACGTTAGCTGCCCCACGGCGATGGTCATGGTCGTATTCACCGCGTTCTCGGTGTGCAGCGCAGGCGCGCAGGACCTCGGGGAGTTTTCGGACTGCGGTACCGCTCCGGAACCCGCTTTCTGCTCCGCGGTGCGCGGTACGCGCTCGGAGGGCTGGCCGGGCCAGAGCCGTTCCGAGGTCATGGCCTCACACGGCATGGTGGCGACGAGTCAGCCGCTGGCCGCGCAGGCCGGGCTGCAAGTCTTGATGCGCGGTGGCAACGCCATCGATGCTGCGGTTGCCGCGGCCGGGGTCCTAAGTCTGGTGGAACCCATGATGGTCGGCGTCGCATCCGACCTGTTCGCCGTGATCTACATCGCCAAGGATCACAAGGTCTACGTGCTGAATGCGAGCGGTGCGGCTCCGACTGGAGCAACACTTGCGCACCTCAACGCGCTGGGGTACCGCTGGGACGCCCGCAATTGGGGGCCGATGTCGGGCATGCCGATGTACGGCATCCTGCCGGTTACGGTTCCGGGGACCGTATGGGGATGGCATGCGGTACTGCAACGGTTCGGTAAATTGTCCTTCAAGGACGTGCTCGAGCCTGCGGCGCGCTACGCGGAGGACGGCTTTCCGGTGTCGGAACGCATCGCCCACGACTGGAACATACCCAACGCGCTGCCGCTCGAGGGATGTTGCACGCGGCAGGATCCGGATTCCGTCAAGACCTGGTATTTGAACGGCAGGCCGCCGCGCGCGGGCCAAGTCTTCAAGAATCCGGAACTGGCGCGGACCTTTCGCCTGCTGCAGGCGCACGGTGTCGACGCCTTCTACCTTGGCGAGATCGCCAAGGCCATCATCGCCAAGTCGACGGCGCTCGGCGGCACCATGACGCTTCAGGATCTGGCCGGCTACCACGGCGAGTGGGTCGATCCCGCTCACACGCGCTATCACGGCAACGACGTCTTCGAACTACCGCCGCCCTCCCAGGCCTGGGCGGCGAACGAGATGCTCAATATCCTCGCGGCCTGCATGAGCCGCTGGGTGCCGGAACAGACGCTTGCCTCGTTGGGACCGGCGAATCCCAAATTCTGGCATTTGCTCGTCGAAGCCAAGAAGCTGGCCTACGCCGATCTCTACCGATACAACGCGGACCCTCGCTTCGCTCCCGTGCCCATCGGCGATCTGCTGTCCGAGCCGCATGCGGCATCGTTGTGTTCTAAGGTCGATCCGAACCACGCTTCCACACCCGGGCCCGCGGGCACCGCTGAGCAATCCGGGGATACCATCGTGCTGTCGACCGCAGACCGGGAAGGCAACATGGTCTCCTGGGTCAATAGCAACTTTGCCGCGTTCGGCTCCGGCATCACGGTGCCAGGCTACGGTTTTGTGCTGCATAACCGCGGGGCCTTGTTCACTCTCGATCCGCACAGTCCGAATGTCATTGCACCCCACAAGCGGCCCTTCAACACGCTGTCCGCCGGATTCGTGATGCGCGATGGCGAACCGTTGATGACGGTGACGCTCATGGGCGGCGACATGCAGGCACAGGGACACGCCCAGTGGCTCGTCGATATGTTCGATTTGGGCGCCAACGTTCAGGCCGGCGCCGATATGGCGCGGTTCAGACATAGTCAGATATCGAATCTGCTGAGTCTCGAAGCTCCGCTCTACGACAAGGTGGGTTCGCAGCTGGTTGCCATGGGCCACGAGGTGAAGTCCGTGAACGGAGATAGCGTGGGCGGCGTGCAAACCATCCTGTTCGTGCCCGGCGTCCGCGGTGCGACGAGCTATTACCGCGGTGGATCGGACTTCAGGAAGGATGGGCAGGCGGTCGGATGGTAAGGCTGAGACACAAACAACTCTACACCTGCGAGGCTTGAAATCGATGAACCCCAGACAATTCTTGCGTCGATGTTGCGTCGCCATGGTGGTGCTCGCCGCCGGTCTTCACGCGCGAGCGAATGGCGCAACCGCCGACCAGGCCATGGTTTCGATCCGGCCGGAGGCGATACGTGCCGAAATGCGCTTTCTTGCCGACGACGCACTCGATGGACGCGGAATCGAAACCAACGGCTATGCAGTCGCGGCCAAATTCATGGCATCGGAATTCGAGGGACTGGGTCTCGAACCGGCGGGCCAATCGGGATACTTCCAGAATGTTCCGCTGCGCTCGATGCGCCCGGACGAATCGAAAACGTCCTTGATTTGGATGCGTGCGGGCAGACCCGAAACGCTGATTTTCCGACAGGACTATATCTCCAGCGGCGATCCGATTCATGTGGAATCGTCGGTTGAAGCGCCGGTCGTCTTCGTGGGGTATGGCGTGACGGCGAAGGAGCAGGGTTACGATGACTACGACGGCATCGACACGAAGGGCAAGATCGTGGCGACGCTGTTCGGTGCGCCTAATTTCGAATCCTCATTGAAGGCTCACAATTCATCCAGAGAGATCAAGCGAAAAAATGCGGCCGCACATGGAGCCGTAGGAATCATTACTCTGGACGATCCCAACCTTGAGCGTTTGTACTCTTTCAGCAAGCGTGTGCGCGACCTTGCCAATCCGCAATACCGTTGGCTTGATCCTGACGGCAAGCCCAGCGACTATTTCCCGGAACTTCGCGGGATCGTCTCCTTGAGTATGGAGGCGACCAAGAAGTTCTTCGCCGGCAGCGAACACTCCGCGGAAGAGGTCTATGCATCTCTGGCCGCGGGCAAGCGAATGTCGTTTCCAATCCCGCTGGTCGCAAAAATCCATAGCGTCACGCGTTTGGGCGATGTAGTCAGCCAGAATATCGTCGCGAAGCTCGCGGGCAGCGATCCGACACTGAAGTCCGAATACCTGGTCTACACGGCACATCTCGATCATCTCGGCATCGGCGAGCCCGTCAAGGGCGATAGGATCTATAACGGGGCGCTCGACAACGCCTCGGGGTCTGCCATTTTGATCGAGACGGCCAGAGCGTTCAGCCAGATCAAACCGCGGCCCAAGCGCTCGATCTTGTTCGTGGCCGTTACTGCCGAGGAGGCGGGATTATTGGGGTCCGACTATTTTGCACACTACCCGACCGTGCCGAAGAGTGCTCTGGTCGCCGATATCAACATGGACGAAGATGCCATGCTTTGGCCGCTGCAGGATATCGTCGCGTTCGGCGCGGAACATTCAAGCCTTGGCGACGTCGTCGAAAGAGCGGCGAAGCGGCTGAATCTCAGCGTCAGTCCGGACCCCATGCCGCAACAAGTCGCATTCATTCGCAGTGATCAGTATTCGTTCGTCAAGCAAGGGATTCCGGCGATACTTCCGAGCGCCGGATTCAAGTCCACGGATCCGAAAATCCATCCGGATGAAATCTTTGAGAATTGGGAATCGACGCGCTACCACCAGCCGCAGGATGACATGGATCAGCCGGGCTTGGATTTTGATGCGGCGGTACATTATGCGAGGTTCATTTTTTTGTGCGGCTATTATGTCGCGCAAGATGCGCGCCGGCCGCGCTGGAACACCGGGGACTTTTTCGGCGATCTGTATGGTCAGCGCTAATCCGGTATTGCCCGCACCTACACCGCGCCGCGGGCGCCTGCCCTTGTTCGAGTTTTTTCGCACGCTGCGCGACAACATGATCGCCACCTACGCCGAGGAAGCATACGAGCACGACATCGTCGAAAGAAAGATGTTCGGACGCCGTCGGTTCCTGGTCAACGATCCGGCAGCGATCAAGCACGTTCTGCTCGACAACGCGGCAAACTATCAAAAGTCCGAGATCACTCGCCGTATTCTCGAGCCGGGCCTCGGCAGGGGGCTCATCACTTCGGAAGGAGAGACGTGGCGGCGGCATCGTCGCACCATGTCGCCGGCCTTTGATCATCGCAGCATCGCGTCTTATGCGCCGGTCATGACTGCGGCTGCGCAGGAGATGCTGGCGGATTGGCGCAAGCTCGGGGCGGGTACCAGTATCGACGTCGCCACTGCGATGATGGGGCTGACACTCAACATCATCTCGCGCACGATGTTTTCGTCCGATTCCGACCACATCGTCGCCGTCATGGAGCGTGGCGCCGGGCGCTATCAAGCGCGGATGCGCCCAAATATGATGGATTTTCTCGGGTTGCCCGCGTGGCTCGCGGGTTTAGGCCGAATCAGAGTCGCCAATCGCACGCTCGGCGAGTTCGACGCGGAAATCGACCGGCTGATCAAGCTGCGTTCGAGCAACCCCGAAAACGGCCCCAAGGATTTGCTGGACCGCCTCATCGAGGCGCGCGACGAGCAAACAGGCGGTGGCATGACAGCGCAGGAGGTGCGTGACCACGTCATCACCATCTTCATGGCGGGACACGAGACAACGGCCATGGCAATGACCTGGACGTGGTATCTATTGTCGCAACATCCAGCCGAAGAGGCGAAATTGCACGCTGAACTCGCGGCCGTGCTCGGCGGGCGCGCGCCCAACTCAGAGGATCTGAGCAAGCTCACCTATACCCGGATGGTAATAGAAGAATCCATGCGGCTTTATCCGCCGGTGCATACCATCGGGCGCGAGGCGCTCGCCGACGACACACTGGCAGGGTGGCGCGTGCCCAAGGGTTCGACCGTGCTGATCGCCCCGTGGGTGCTTCATAGGCACCGGAAACTTTGGCACGACCCCGGACGATTCGATCCCGAGCGGTTCTCGGCAGAGCAATCCGCCGCACGTGCGCGCTTCTCTTACCTTCCCTTCGGCGGCGGGCGTCGTATTTGCATCGGAGCCGCGTTCGCCACTGCCGAAGCGACGATTCTGCTGGCTACCGTGGCGCAGCGCTACCGCTTGCGACTCGTGCCCGGGCACTCCGTCGAACCCCAAGGCCTGATAACGCTTCGTGCCCGCCATGGGATGAAAATGGTGCTCACCCCACGGGCGTAGCGCCGAAACGCCTATATCTGCTCGAGCGCAAGCCCGCGTGTGCGGGGATCGTCGGGGAAAGCGGCTCCATGATGCACATCCTGCTGTATGCGATTGCGGCCGCGCTGATAGTTGCCGGGCTTGTCTGCGCGATTGTGCCGGCGCTCCCGGGCATTCCGTTGATTTTCGCAGGCATTTGGTTGATCGCCGGCGTGGATCGTTACCGCCACATCGGCCTCTGGTGGCTGCTCGGTATCGCAGGCGTTGGTGTGGTTGGGCTGACGTTGGACTTGCTCGCCGGCGCTTTGGGCGCGAAACGGGTCGGAGCGAGTAAACAGGCAGTGTGGGGCGCGCTTGCGGGCACGATGGTCGGACTGCTTTTTGGGCTGCCAGGCTTGTTGCTTGGACCTTTCATCGGAGCCGTGCTGGGCGAGTTCGCCGCCGGCAACAGTGTTTTGCGCTCGACGCACGTGGGGTTGAGCGCCTGGCTCGGATTGATTTTCGGTACGATCATGAAGCTGGTCTCCTCCTTGGCGATGGTGGCGCTGTTCGGAGCCGGCTGGTGGTGGAACCGCAGTCCTTAATCCGGGAACGCGGTAGCATTGAGAGTGGCATCGCGGGAGTGGGTAAGTTCAATGGAACTTCTTGAGCGCGGACAATTTCTTGCAGATTTGCACGACTGGCTCAAGACCGCCGGCGAGCACGGCGGCATAATTGCGCTCGTGGGCGGCGAGGCGGGCATCGGCAAGACGTCATTGCTGCAGGAATTTTGCAATCGTCAACGCGCCGCCCGTGTGTTGTGGGGGGCGTGTGACGCGCTTTTCACGCCGCGGCCTCTCGCCCCGTTGTTCGATATTGCCCGGCAGACCCAAGGCACCTTGTTGGCGGCTGTCAACGGCGGAACCAACCGCGACGCGATCTTCGGTGCCGCTCTGGAGGAGTTGGAAAGAGCGGAAGCGACCCTGGCCGTCTTCGAGGATATGCATTGGGCGGACGAGGCGACCCTCGATCTGCTCAAATTCCTGGGACGCCGTATGCACCGGACCCATTCCTTGCTTATGGTGACGTACCGCGATGACGAGGTCGGCCCGCGACATCCGCTGCGGTCGGTCATGGGCGATCTGCCACGTGCGAGCGTACGCAGAATGTCCCTGCCGCCGCTTTCAGCAATAGCGGTTGAACGTCTGGCAAGACGGGCCGGGCGGTCCTCGGAGGGGTTGTACAGCACCACGGGCGGTAATCCGCTCTTCGTGACCGAAGCACTGGCGGCGGGCGCCGACTGTGTGCCGGCGACTGTGCGGGATGCCGTGCTCGCACGCACGGCCAGGCTTTCACCGGTAGCGCGCGATATTGCCGAACTCGTCTGCGTCGTCCCCGGGAAGACAGAGCCCTGGCTGCTCGAGCAGACCGTTGGGCCGGACAATGCCGGAATCGAAGGCTGCCTAAGCATCGGCATGGTGCGTTCCGAAGACGGCTCCATTGCGTATCGGCACGAGCTTGCCCGTCGTGCCTTCGAAGACTCGCTTTCCCAGCCTCGCAAACAGAGTCTGCACTCGAGCGTACTTGCGGTTCTGGCCGCAAGGCCCGGCATTTCCGCGGCGCGCCTCGCACATCACGCGGACGGTGCCCGCAATGCGGAGGAAGTCCGGCGCTTCGCGCCCGTTGCCGGCAAGCAGGCGGCGTCGGTCGGCGCACATCGTGAGGCGGCATCGCACTATCAACTTGCGCTCCGGTACGCGCAGGATCTCTCTCCTGATGAACGCACCAACTTGCTGGAACAGCTGTCATACGAGTGTTACCTCACGAGTCAGCATGAGCGCGCCATCGAGGCGCGACGCGCAGCGTTGGAAATCTGGCGCGCCTCGGGAGCACGCACGAAGGAAGGCGATGCGCTGCGGTGGTTATCGCGGCTGAGCTGGTTCGCGGGCCGGCGCGAGGAGGCCGATCAGTACGGCGCGGATGCCGTCACGACGCTCGAATCGCTGCCGCCCGGCCCAGAGTTGGCGATGGCATACAGCAATCGAGCGAACTTATGCTTGGAGTCTCATGAGGCGGACTCCACGATCGATTTGGCGCAGCGAGCCATCACGCTTGCGGAGGCGTGGGCGAATGATGAGATTCTGAGTCATGCGTTGAATACTCTCGGCACAATGCGACTCATCAGTGGCGACACCTCAGGTTCGGCCGATCTCGAGCGGAGTCTGCAACTGGCGTTGGCCGGTGGCTTTCAGGAGGAAGTGACTCGCGCCTATAACAGCCTGTCCGCCATGGCGGTTTCTCGCCGTCAATACGACCAGGCGTCCCATTATCTGAGTAAGGGGCTGGCGTACTGCGAAGAGCACGACCTGGATTTTTTGCGGCTCTACATGCTCGCGTACCGTGCGCGCATGAGATTCGAGCAGGGCGACTGGCATGGAGCGAGTGAAGATGCAGAAGTCGTGTTGCGGCATCCGAGCGCCACGCCGATCACCCGCATTCCTGCGCTGCGGACCCTCGGACACCTGAGAATTCGGCGCGGCGACCCCGATGCGAGCTCACCCCTCGAAGTAGCGCGGGCGCTCGCTGGCCCGATACAGGAGCTGCAGCGCATCGGCACGCTCGCTGCGGTTTGTGCCGAGGCCGCGTGGCTTGCGGGCGATCGGGAGGGCGTGCTCCGTGAGGTGCTGCCCGTGTATGAACTAGTGTGCCGGCGGCGAGATCCGCGGATGAAGGGTGAGCTTGCAGCCTGGCTGTGGCGAGTGCGCGCCCTGGACCATTGCCCGACGGATATTGCAGAGCCCTACGCACTGGAAATCTCGGGCGATGGGCGTGGTGCGGCGCTCGGGTGGAAGGAATTGGGCTGTCCCTATGAGCACGCAACGGTGCTCGCATTGTATGGCGGCGAACACGAGCAGCGCGAGGCCCTCGAGATCTTCGAACATCTCGGGGCGGCTCCGGCGGCGCAGAGGCTGCGCAGGCAGATGCGCGCGCAGGGCATCCGGCGCGTGCCGCGCGGCGCGCGGGCATCGACGCAAAGCCATGCCCATGGTCTGACGGCCCGGGAGGCCGAAATATTAACCCTGATGTCGAAAGGGCTGCGCAACGGTGCGATCGCTAAACGCCTGTTCGTGTCGACCCGAACGGTCGATCACCACGTATCGGCGATCCTGCTGAAGCTGGGTGTGCAGTCGCGTGTCAAGGCCATCGCGATCGCACATCGGCAGACCGACGAGGGTGGATGACCTGGGCGTGTGGCGCCCGCGAGGCGCCACACGCCAAGCCTAAGGCTACCTCGGTGACAGGGTTACCGGTACCTCCGTAACACTGTCCACGGGTAGCTTATTGAGTTCAGCGGCTTTGCGTACCGCAGCCTCATTTGGGCCCTCGTAGACGCAGAAGGTCTTGGTCTCATCTGCATTGGCGTAAGACTGCACCCACCGCACGCCGACGGACGCGTTGTTGGCGTTGACCTTCTTTTTGGTGGTCGCATCGAGGCCTTTGAGTGCACCGGGCGGAAAGGTGCGCTCGACGAGGTAGCGGTGCACCAGCGCTTTCGGCGCTGACGCCGGGGGCGGCGCGGCAACGTCGGCTGCGAACACCCGGGCGAGCAACAAGAGAGGTAATGCGGCAATGAGCTTTTTCATGTGGTCTCCAGGGACTTCAGCCGGCCGGCTGTTGGTTGCACGACACGCGGGTGTTCCAGTCGGCGAAACTCCCATTCGGGTTGTTCTCCCAAGCCCAGACGTGAATTTCCCAAAACGCCGGCAAACCGTAGCGGTTCGGTGCGCTGACCAGGTTCAGCAGATTGCCGTCGAGGGCCGGCGGTCCGCCGCCCGGGTGCTGGTTTTGCCAAATGCTGTCGAGCACGATGAATTCGACACCCACAAGGCGGAATTCGCCGTCCGAGACAGGCTCGTAGATCAACGCCTCGGGCTGATCGGCGCGCAGTACACCCGCTGCGATGCGAGCCGGCATGACGAAGTGGACGCCCATTGCCCCCGAATTCGGACCGCTTACGCACGGGGTTCCCTGCACCCAACCTTGGGCAAGGGCCACGTTGATGTCCTTGAATTGGTTCGTCGCCTCACGCACTTTCTCAACCAGCGGCGATCCGGCCGCCATGACGAGGAGGGGTGCGGCAAGCGTTAACAAGAGGCCTGTCATGCGGCTATAGATACTCATGGGTAGTCTCCTTTTGATTTATTTGAAGTGGCCGGGCCCGCAGCAGCTGCCTATCTATAGAAATAAGGATCGAGAATGCGAACTTCCGTGATCTGCGAGATAGGCAGTTTGTTTCGGGTCGCAGCGCGGCGGACGGCTTCCGGCGTGGGCCCGTCGTAGATGCAAAAGGTCCGCTTACGATTGGGCGTGACGTAGGAATGGACCCAGGTCACGCCGTCCTCGGCATTGTTGTCGATGACCGTGCGGCAAAGTGTCGCGCCGGCTTCATCCTGCGGTATGGTGAGGCACTCGGGAAAGTCTCGTTCGATCAGGTAGCGAGGCATATCGCGATCTCCAATGAATACCGGGCAATTCGCGCACTGAGAATCTTGCTGCCCCGGATGCCCATCCGAATCGGCAAAACCACCTAATTTGGACGAAAACCTTGCCCATATTTGGGCGGCGCGGGGGAGTTGGCGTTCGATTGGCTATGGCATGACTGCGCTCAAGGGAAGTAGGTACGTGCGAGAAGGGGAGGCATGACGTGAAGGAATATCGAGGTGGATGCCATTGCGGCGTCGTTCCTTCTGTCGGCGCCACGGTGTAGTGGGCACCTCGGACCCGGCGGGCCAAGTCGCGTTCGAAGTCGGTGATGCCTCTTTGGTTCGGTATTATCGCTTCGCGCAGAAAAGCGCACAGTTCATGCTTTGCGGCGAATGCGGCGTATTCGTCGCAGCGCTAACGGAGACCGCCCCCGGGGATCGTGCTGTCATCAATGCGCGTGCGCCACTGGACCCCGGTCATCGAGAGGGCCTTATGACGACTGTATCGAAGGCTGCATAGTCCGGGCTTTTATTTGTCGCGCCGATACTCAGAGGCGACTTCGTCAACGGTCGGATTGGCTTTCGCCGGATCCACGCACAGTTGTTCATGTCCGCGCTGTGCGTTGACACCCGTTTCGTTGCGCGAGTAGTGTTGAAACCCGGACTACTTAAGAAACGAAGCACGATGAACAGCCAGAAATCGTTTGCCGACGTCGCAGCCGTCCAGATACTTGCACACGAGATCCTTTACGAGATCGGTATCCCGGCATCCGGAGATGTGGTGTCAAGAATCTCCGCGCGAATCGAGGATGCAGTGAGTCAACTCGTCGGCAGCGAGCGTGAACGGTGCGCGCAGCTCTGCAAAAGGCGGGCTTTCTTATGGAGTAAAACGACGATGGCATCGATGCCACTGGGGCGCGAGGAGAGCCGAGCGCGGGCAAATGAGGCGAGCTATCTTGCTGATTTAATCACCAGCGAGTAGCGTCAGAACTTCGTCTGCATACGGCGACAAGTTGTATTTAATCGTCAAACTCGCCGGCTTGAAAGAATCGTAGTATTAGTGGCGCTTGAGAATGCGTAGGATGGAATCAATGAAACAGACGATGCTCATTTTTGCGCTTGCCGGTCTGACGAGCGGGATAGCTTGTGCGGGCGAGGCTTCGATGTCTGTCACCTTGAACACCGAGCAGGCGGAAGCAAGGCAGCTCGGGATCTTCTTTGGCGGGACGGCTTCCCAGTACGATCTTTGCGTCAAGAAGGGATTTCTGACCAAGGGCAGTCAAAGTGCTGAGGAGATAGCCGCATCAACTTTCGAAAAGATTCGTGCGCTCAATAAAGGGCCCGACCAATCCGCCTATATGCAGGAGGGTTGGGACATGATGAAAAAGGAAATCTCTGAACACGAATCGTTCTTTACCCAAGACAAATGCGCGTCGGTGGGCAAGGAATGGGCGAAAATAATGACTGAGATGCGCAAGAAGTAGAGAGCGGCCGCGAAACATCTCATGCATGTCTAAATTGATCCGCTGGATAATGGTGGTACTTGCGGCGCTGATCAGCGTGGAGACATGCGCGGCTTCAGCAGCCGAGGGATTGTCAGATCCACTGCGGGTGGTCACCGACACGGGAGTGCTGCGTGGTGCGGAGGGCGCTGCTGTGCGGGAGTTCAAGGGGATCCCGTTCGCGTTGCCGCCGATAGGGGATCTGAGGTTTTCGCCGCCGCTGCCGCAGACTCACTGGGGCGGCACCCTTGATGCGACAAAGTATAAGAGTCCTTGCCCGCAGGTATCGCGTTACGGACAAACCGACGCGAGCGAGAACGAGGATTGCCTCTATCTAAATATCACGGTACCCGGGGCGCACACCCCGACGCGCGGCGTGCGGCACGGTAAGCCGGTCATTGTATGGATCCACGGTGGAGCTTATGTCGGTGGTTCTGCCGATATCTATCCCCTTGACTATTTCTCACGATCGGGCGATGTCATCATCGTGTCGATCAACTACCGTCTTGGGGCGTTTGGCTTCATGGCACACCCCGCCTTCGATCCGGCGCACAACGGTAGTTTGGGTCTTGAGGACCAGCGGGAGGCGCTGCGGTGGATCAAACGCAATATTGGCGCGTTTGGTGGGGATCCCCACAACGTCACCATAGCCGGCGAGTCTGCCGGCGCGGCCAGTGTCTGCATGCAGCTGATCGCACCCCATGAGGCGGCTGGACTTTTCCAAAAGGCGATCATCCAGAGCATTGGCTGCACGATTCATCTACGGACGGCCGACGAGGCTGCCAATACCGGGGTCAAGATAGCCGGCATCGTGCATTGTGCGGATCCTGCAACTGCACTCTCGTGTTTGCGCGAGAAGTCCGTGCACGAACTGCTGGAGGCTCAGGTTAAGGTCGGTGTTGCGGACGTCCGCGCCTTTGGATTGGGTGTAGGGTCGATCAGTGTGCCCCGCCAAGGCGCAGAGGCCTTCGCGACCGGTCAGTTCGTCAAGGTGCCGATGATCAATGGCGGCAATCGCGATGAGATGGGGCTCTATGTCGGTTATGAAATCGAGGCGGGCGCCACAATTACCCGCGACAACTATGTAGAACGGCTCCACGCGAGTTACGGGGATTACGCTGTCGAGATCGCAAAGCGTTATCCGCTTGCGGCGTATACATCACCCGCAATTGCGGTGGGCCGTGCGGAATCGGATTTCATGCCAGGAGGTCCTCTCAACAATTGTCTCTATCTTGAAACTGCACGGCTTGCCTCGCGCTTTGTGCCGGTATACGAGTTCGAGTTCGCCGATCCGGAGGCGCCGACCGTGATGCCGAAGCCCGGTTTTGAAACGGGCGCGGTTCATTCGGCCGAGCTTCTCTACTTCTACCCGCATATCTCCTTCAACAGCCGCATTGACGGTCCGGATGTGCCACCCCAGTCGCAGCCGCTCTCGCGCCAGATGGTCGCCTATTGGAGTCAATTTGCGCATACCGGTAATCCCTCGGCGCCTGGTCTTGCGGCATGGCCTCGTTACCATTCACCTCGCGATGTCATGCGCCTCGAGCCTGGGCATGTGGGCACATTCGATGCTGCGAGAGCGCATCAGTGTCGTTTCTGGAAATCGCTGTATCCGGCCGCATTGGGCTTAAATCCCTCCGCTTATGAGTAAACGCGTCGCGCTAATCGTGGGTGCGGGTCCCGGGATCAGCGCGGCTTTTGGTGAGTCGCTGGTCGCCGATGGCTACCAGGTGGCGCTGGCGGCGCGCGATATGGGCAAGCTGCGGCCGTTGGCTGCCGGGATGGGCGCGACGCCGTTTCAAGCCGACGCTTCGGCTGCGGACAGTCTGGTGAAACTATTTGAAGATGTGGACCGCGCCCTCGGAGAGCCTGAAGTCGTCCTTTTCAATCCTAGCGCGCGTATCCGCGGGAATCTATTAAGCCTGGATATCGAAGCGGCTTCGGCCGCCATTCGAACGACTGCCATTGGCGCGCTGGTCACGGCACAGGAGGCCGCGCGGCGCATGTTACCCAGAGGCACCGGCAGCATTTTCTTTACGGGAGCAACGGCGGGAGTCAAGGGATTCGCGCGTTCGTCGGTGTTTGCCATGGGAAAGTTCGCGGTGCGGGGACTCGCCCAGAGTCTTGCGCGAGAGCTCGGCCCTGCGGGAATTCATGTGGTGCACTTCGTCATTGATGGGGCGGTCGTTCAGGGCAGCCTGAAAGCCGGTGTATTCACGCCGCAAGCGATCGCGAGTTCGTATATGGCCGCTCTTCGGCAACCGCCTGGCGCGTGGAGTTGGGAGATGGAATTGCGCAGCCATAACGAGTCCTTCTAATGGCCCGGGGGTCAATCTCTTGCAACTTTCGGCGTCTTGCAGTGTTGTGCTGGTTCAGGGACACGAAATATCTCGATGAGACATACAGCCGCCCGGTTTATTCATCTCGGATTGAGCAGTCTGAACCGTAGACCGGTGCTGACGGCTGTGATGGTGTATTCGATTGCTGTCGGCGTTGCAGTCTTGATGGCTGTCATCGCAGCGTGGCGGGCATCTTCCAGGTGCCCGACTTTGGGGAGTTCCGCTGGGTTATATGTGGTGCACATTCCCGCAGATATTCCCCCTCACAATGGAGACCTTTCACATGCGCAAATTGCTGTTGATCATCGCGATCGTGTCACCGTTCGCCTTGCAGCCTGGCGTGAGTAGCGCGAAGGGCTGCTTGAAAGGCGCCGCGGTCGGTGGTGTTGTGGGTCACGTGGCGGGCCATCATGCCGTGGCGGGCGCCGCGGCGGGGTGTGTTATTGGGCATCACCGAGCAAAGGTCAAAGAAAGGGAAGCCGCCGCGGCGCAGCCGCAAGACGACGCGGCGAGACCGGCCGGTACCACTCCGGCTCGGTGAGATGCTGCACTGCTCGGTCAGCGGGAGATACTGCCGGTCAGCGCATCAGCGCGACGCCAGTGCGTCCATCTCCGCCTGCATCCGCTCCTTGTATTCGTCTGACCAGTGAGCGCCGGGCTTAAGATTAGCCTTGCCATGCGCCTGCGGAAGAGGCGGCGTCTTGAGTTCCGTTACCGGTTTTCGCGCGCCCCCCTTCAGCTTGAGCGTGACACGCGACGCTGCGGGGTTAGAAGTTGAGTTCGAATTGCTCATGCAGTTATATGGGGCTCCGAGTTGAATGAAATGCGAAAACAGGGGTAGCGCCGTAGTGCACCATTGTACTTGAGATGATGTAGCGAATACAGAATTGTGCACCTACGCCGACAAGCAGCGGGCACCCCGCGCCAGTCCGATAGGCGGATGGGCGTTAACGCGCGAAAAGAACATCGTCGATACGGCGATCGGGGCGGGAAATCACAACTCTGGCTGCCGGGATTTCACTGAAAGGCCCCGCGAGCGGGGCCTTTCCTCTTACGCGGCAGGCGGTGCGCACCGATAAACTAAGTGCAGTCCAGAAGGCCGGCACTAGGAGACAAGGGCGCCCATGCTCCCGATCTTAATTTCGGCCGCCAGCCAATCCTCATCCTCATGGCCCGGCTCGAAGTTACGACCTTCGGCCAGGTAATAGGCGGTCACTGAAATGAGTTCGCGGCGCTGCTCGTCCGTGAGCGGCTCACTATCTTGGCGGGCCACTTTGATTACGGTAGTTGAAACAATGTCGGCTTGTGCGCTCTGAGCGTTCGTATGTTTCGAGTTCGTTCTCGATTTATTCGGTCGAGGTGACTGATCCGTTTGCGTTGCCATGGTCGTTCCTGTTTTGCGCGGTAGGGGA
>Ga0209736_1000325_pt1 | contig 15400 bp, 11 predicted proteins | sample BlaSpr_A8_Ref_M3_FD_187992 | JGI IMG/M metagenome (GOLD analysis project Ga0209736, IMG submission 187992) | Forest soil microbial communities from Thunder Bay, Ontario, Canada - Black Spruce, Ontario site 2_A8_Ref_M3 (SPAdes) (version 2) | ecosystem: Environmental > Terrestrial > Soil > Boreal...
CGTAGAGGAGAATGTCCAGATCGATTTTGCGCGGGCCTTTTGCGAATTCTTTTTTGTTGCCTAATTGCGATTCGATGGCGCGCAGTACTTCCAGGAGTGCGGGCGGAGCGAGTTCTGTTTCCGCTTCTACTACACAATTCAGAAACCACGGTTGGTCTAGATAGTCGACTGGCTCGGTTTCATAAGTCGATGATGCCTGCTTGACGCGGACGCCGGTTGGCGGGAGTGCGCCGATTGCTGCGCGGAGATTGGCTTTGCGGTCACCTACGTTCGAACCCAAGGACAAATAGACGGTGGGCATGAGTGGATTGTGCGCTGACGCGTCCGGAAACGCTAACGGCGCGCAGGAGCGCACTCTAATTTGCCTATTGCGAGGTTTCAACTGCTAAGTCGGCTTGATGGCATGACCAATTGGGTACAGATGGCGGCTCTTTCGGGGAGGTGCGAGAGACTTGGGCTTGACTGAGACCACGGGAACAAAAAAAGGATGGGGCGCGTATCTCTGAGAGCAAGAAAGGCTTGCAACGAGTATGGCATGGGGGTGTCTTATGACAAATTTCTGGCAAGACGTGCGGTACGGGTTGCGAGTTTTGTTGAAGAACCCGGGATTCACGGCGATTGCGGTGTTGACGCTGGCGCTGGGGATTGGGGCGAATACGGCCCTGTTTTCGGTGGTCAATGGAGTGCTGCTGAATCCGCTGCCGTATCCGAACCCGGAGCAACTGGTGGCGGTGTACTCGAAAACTGTTGATTTCGAGCAAAGCTCGATCACGTACCCGAATTTCCTAGATTGGCATAAAGACAATCACTCGTTTTCGGCGCTGAGTGCCGTCCGAAGCGAAGAGTACAACCTGACTGGGGTGGGCGATCCAGAGCGGCTTCATGGCCACATGATATCCGCAGATTTCTTCCCGGCGCTGGGGGTCAATTTACTGCTGGGGCGAAACATTCGGGCGGAAGAAGATCAGGCCGGCGGAACGCCCGTGGCAATGATTGGCGACGGACTTTGGAAGCGCAAGTTTGGATTGTCGCCGGACGTATTGGGAAAGGGCATCACCCTGAATGGCAAGACGTACACAGTGATCGGTGTTGGGCCCGCGAGAATCGCCGGGTTCAGCCCAACTGACGTGTACGTGCCGATCGGTCAGTGGACCGACCCGACATTTCGAAACCGGGCCATCGGCATGGGGACTACGGCCATCGGACGGCTGAAGGCCGGAGTCACAACGGAGCAAGCGCGGGCGGATATGGAGAGGATTGCTCAGAATCTCGCGGCGGCTTATCCGGAGACGGACAAGGGGAGTGGCGTGACGATCGTGCCGCTGAAGACAGATGTTGTCGGAAATGTGCGCGGCGTTTTGCTGGTGCTGCTGGGAACGGTGAGCTTCGTGCTGTTGATTGCGTGCGCGAACGTGGCGAATTTGTTGTTGGCGCGGTCGACGGGGCGAGCGCGCGAGTTCGCGATTCGGTCGGCGCTCGGAGCCAGCCCAGGGCGCGTGATTCGGCAACTCTTGACGGAAAGCGTGATGCTGGGGATCGCGGGCGGCGGCATCGGATTGCTACTGGCGAAGTGGGGAACACGAGCGATTCTTGCGGCACTTCCGGACAGTTTGCCACGCACCGAAGAGATTGGGATTGATGGGCACGTGCTGGCCTACACGCTTGGTGTTTCGGTTCTCACAGGAATCGTATTTGGGCTCGTGCCGGCGCTGAAAACACTGCGGCGCGACATGCACGAAACGTTGAAGGAAGGCGGGAGAGGATCGAGCGGGGCACGGCATCGTGCACAGAGCGTATTTGTTGCTGTGGAGATGGCCATGGCGGTGGTGCTGCTGATCGGCGCGGGACTGATGATCCGCAGCCTCGCGGCGTTATGGAGCATCAATCCCGGTTTTGACGCGCGAAACGTACTGACGTTCAACATATCCTCGACGTCTGATCCGAATATCACCGCCGACCAATTGCGCATGAAATATCGACAGGGGGTGCGCAAGCTGGAAGCCATACCGGGGGTCGAGGCGGTCTCGCTGGTTGGCGGATCGCTGCCGATGACCGGTGATTCGGAAGTGCCGTTCTGGGTGGAAGGTCGACCGAAGCCCGCGACAGAACAGGAGATGCCGTTTGCGATGTTTTATCTGGTGACGCAGGAATATCACAGAGTGATGAAGATTCCCGTGGAACGGGGGCGTAGCTTTACGGAGAGGGACGACGAGCACGCGCCTATGGTGGCGGTGATCGACGACACGTTTGCTCGCAAGTACTTTCCAAATGAGGACCCGATCGGAAAGCGGCTTAACCTGGCGTTGCTTGACGTGCAGCCGGAGATCGTCGGTGTGGTGGGTCACGTGGAGCACTGGGGCCTGGGCGCTAAGGGTCACGAGAATTTGCAGGCGCAGATTTATCTTCCGGTTTGGCAGATTCCAGACAAGTTCTGGCCGCTGCTCGCGAACGGCGGGCAGTATGCAGCTCGAACTGCTGGCATGCCGCTCGGTGCGGTGAACTCCATTCGGGAGGCCGCGCAGAAAGCGGACAGTAGCGCGGTCATGTACGAAGTTAGACCCATGCAGGACATCGTGGTGCGATCAGTTGCCACGCAGCGGTTAGCGATGATTTTGCTGAGTGTGTTTTCGGCACTGGCACTGGCGCTGTCGTCGATTGGAATTTACGGCGTAATTTCCTATCTCACAGGGCAGCGCACGCAGGAAATTGGAGTGCGCATTGCGCTGGGAGCGTCGGGAAGAGATGTGCTGCGGATGATTTTGGGCGAAGGGATGCGGATTACACTTGTGGGAGTTGGAGTGGGTATTGCGGCAGCCCTGGGATTGACGCGGCTGATAGCAAAAATGATTTACGGCGTTGGCGCGATGGATCCGATCACTTTCGGAGGGGTCGCGATTCTGCTGACCGGCGTGGCGTTGCTGGCGTGCTACATTCCGGCGCGACGGGCGATGCGCGTGGATCCGATTGTGGCATTGCGCTACGAATAGGAGAAAAGCGCCGAACAAGTTTTCCTGATTGCGTTGTGCGTCCCTAGTTTCGCGTCGCGGAACACGCACCGCTTCGCGATTCAGCTGTTTGCGATTTCGCGTAGGCGTCCGCTGGTCACATCGTAAACAAAACCGCGCACGGCGACTTCTTTGGGAACCCAGGGATGCGTGCGGAGCTTTTGCAATTGATGGCGGACATTCTCTTCAATGTTCTGGAAGGCATAGAAAAACGCGGGCGAGATGGCCGCGGTTCCAGTGCGATTTTGCACTCTGTTGCGCAAATCCTGTTCGGTAGTATGCATCAGGCCGCAATCCGTGTGGTTGATGACCATGAACTCTTTGGTGTCCAGCAGGTAATGCGAGACGACCAGGGAGCGCAGGGTATCTTCTGTAACGATGCCGCCTGCGTTTCGAATGATGTGGGCGTCGCCGGTTTTCAGACCCAGGGTGCGAATCGAAAGCCGCGTATCCATGCAAGTCAGGACGGCAAGATGGCGCTCGGGGCGTGGGGTGAGTTTGCGCAACTCGTGGGTGCGTGAGTAGAGTTCATTTGCTTGGAGGACTTCGTCGATTACGCTCATGGCATGGACAGTCTAGCAAAAGGTGATAGATGGATTCGAATTCAGCGCCCACCTGAGAAGTGGCAACCCGCAACTATTTGTTCAGAAGAGACGCGGCTGACGCTTGGGCAGTTCTTTGCCGAAATATTCGTAGGCGCGGGCCGTGGCCACGCGGCCGCGCTGGGTGCGGTCAATCAACCCAATCTGCATGAGGTAGGGCTCGTAGATTTCTTCGATAGCATCTTCTTCTTCGGAGAGGGCGGCGGCGAGCGTGCCGAGGCCTACCGGTCCCCCGGCATACTTATCGAGAAGCGCAAGCATCAGGTTACGGTCGACTTCGTCAAGACCGCTTTCGTCTACGCCGAGCATAGCCAGGGCTTCCTGCGCGACGGCTCGAGTGATGCGGCCTGCGGCACGCACTTCGGCAAAATCACGGGAGCGGCGGAGGAGACGGTTGGCGATGCGCGGTGTGCCGCGGCAGCGACGGGCGATTTCTTCGGCGCCGCCATCGTCCATCAGAATATTTAGGATTTTGGCGGAGCGGTGGATGATGATTAGCAAATCCTCGGGCTCGTAGAAATCGAGGCGGTGGACAATGCCGAAGCGGGAGCGCAGGGGGGCGGTTATGAGACCGGCGCGCGTGGTGGCGCCGACAAGAGTGAAGTGTCCCAACGGAAACGGATGGATGCGCGCACCAGGACCCTGGCCGATAATCAAGTCGAGGCGAAAATCTTCCATTGCGGGATAGAGAACTTCTTCGACGGCGGGCTGCAGGCGGTGAATTTCATCGAGGAAAAAAACTTCTTTGCCTTCCAGGGAAGTAAGGATGGCGGTCAGGTCGCCTTTGCGTTCGAGGAGCGGACCGGCGCTGGTTTTGATGGGGACCTGGAGCTCGTTGGCGATGATTTGGGCTAGAGTGGTTTTTCCCAGACCGGGTGGGCCGTAGAGCAGGACGTGATCCAATGCTTCGCCGCGGCTGCGGGCCGCTTCGATGGCGATGGAGATGTTTTCTTTTACGCGTTTTTGACCGATGTATTCGTCGAGGCGTTTTGGGCGGACGCTGGCTTCGATGCGCGCGTCCTCATCGTAGGGTGCGCCGGAGACGATTCTGTGTTGGTCTTTACGGTCCATAGTTAGTTTTGCGCTGGCGTCCGGCATCGTTGAGGGTTCGCTGTAATTTAAGACCGCTGACCGACCTAAAGGTCGGCCACTACAACTGCTTTGCAACGCTTACGCCCCAACATGAGTTGTACGACCTTTCGGGGCGGCTAGCGATTGCAGGGCGGCGCGCAGCAATGGCTCGAAATTCGATGTGCCTTCTTCGCGCTTGGCCTCGCTGACAGCGGCTTCGGCGGCTCGCGGGTCGTAGCCTAGATTGACTAGCGCGGAGATTACGTCGGCTTCTGCGCCTACGGGCGAGGCGGCGGCTGGTTTCTGGGCTTCCAAGACAACGGCTTCGAGTTTGTCCTTCAGTTCCACTACCATGCGCTCGGCGGTTTTTCGGCCGACGCCGGGGATTTTCGTCAGGCGGGTCAAATCGTTGCCGCGGATGGCGGGGACCAGTTCTTCGACGCTCATGCCGGAGAGAATCTTGAGGGCGAGAGAGGGTCCGACGCCAGAAGCGGAGAGCAGCATTTCGAAGAGGTGCTTTTCGCGGGAAGAGACGAAGCCGTAGAGGGCAAGGGCGTCCTCGCGGACGTGGGTGTGGATGAGCAGAGTGACTTCAGTGTGGAGTTCGCCCAAAGCGGCGTAGGAGGAGAGCGGGACTTGGACTAGGTAGCCTACGCCGCCAACATCGACTAGAACTTGATTCGGGCGTTTTTCGGCGAGGCGTCCGCGGAGCTGGCCAATCATGGAACGCCAGTATTGCCGCCTTTTGTTCGCCTGTCAACGCGGGAACGCGAAAGTGGCATAGGCGGGAGGGCAAGCCCAGCCATGGATTGTTCGAGCCAGCGAGTGGATACGTTGAAGAAGAAATAAAAATGTGCGGCTTGTTGTCAATTTGGCGGGTCAGCGGCGGGCGCGATCTTTACGTACGGCTTCGTCGATTAGGGCGTCGAGTTCGTTGCGTGTGAGCGAAACGTGGGAGCCGGAAGATTCGCCGGTGTCGTTGGTTTCCGGAAGCTCAGCGCCTCCGCCCGGCGGCGGGGTGACGAAATATCTTGCCCGTGCGGCCATCAACTTGGCGACTTCGCGGCTGGAGAGCAGGACGGGGCCGCCCGCCAACTCCGCAGCGAGAACGATCTTGGCAAAGTGCTCGATGGTTTCCATGCGGAAGAAGGCGGTCAAAAGATCCGGGCCGCAGGTGACCGCGCCGTGATTCGCCAAGAGCAGGGCATCGTAGTGCGGGACGAAAGGCTCGATTGCGGCGCTGAGTTCGGGCGTTCCGGGAGTGGCATAGCGCACGAGCGGAATTTGTCCGAGGCCGATGATCACTTCGGGCAAGAGAGCTTGATTTAGGGCGCGGCCAGCAGCTGCAAAGCCGGTGGCTGTCGGGGGATGCGCGTGACAGATGGCGTTCACGTCGGGGCGCATACGGTAAAACAATAGATGCATGGCGATTTCTGAGGAAAATTTGCGTTCGCCGGCAAGCTGGCGTCCTTCGAGATTCGTGACCACGAGGTCCTGCGGCTCGAGCATGCCTTTGTTCATGCAAGTGGGAGTAGTAAGGATGCGCTCTTCGTCGAGGCGGACGGAGATGTTGCCTTCACAGGCGACGATGAAGCCGCGGTCGTACATCCACTTGCCCGCGGTGCAAATCTCGCGGCGGTGTTGCTCTTCGCTTTTTTCGTGGGTGGGCCAGAGCGAGTTCGTGTTCATGACGCGCAATTCTTCCTTGCCGGGAGTATGATCCAGGCCATTTCTCTGCCCCTAGCAAAGCAAACCAATGGGGCCCCAAGGCCTCCGGGAACCCGGGGCGCACTTTATCACATTAGGCGTAGATTCCGCGCAACTTTAGCGCACTGCCCACGCGGTCAATCGCGAGCATATAGGCCGCGATGCGATTATTCACTTTGTGCGTTTCCGCGTAACGGACGACTTCGTCGAACGCGTTTTCCATGACGTCGAGGAGGCGCTCATTGACTTCGCTTTCGCGCCAGAAGAAGCCCTGGCGATCTTGGACCCATTCGAAATAGCTGACAGTGACGCCGCCAGCATTGCCGAGAATATCGGGCACAGTGAAGATGCCCTTGGCGTCGACGATGGCGTCGGCTTGCCAGGTGGTGGGGCCATTGGCGCCTTCGCAGAGAATGCGCGCCTGGACTTGATGAGCGTTTTGTTCCGTGATTTGATTTTCAATGGCAGCTGGAATGGCGATTTCACACGGCTGGAAAAGAACGTCGCGGGCCGACATTCTTGTGCCGCCGCCGGGGAAATCTTGAAGCGGTTTTTTCTGCGTGTAGGCCCAGTCAATCACTTTCGGAACGTCGAAGCCTCTTTCGCTGTAGAGGCCGCCGCCGATATCGGCTAGACCAACGATTTTATAGCCGGCTTTTTGCATGAGCTGGGCGGCAAGGGAGCCTACGTTGCCGAAGCCTTGCACCACTACGCGGCAGCCTTCTTTTTTGATGCCGAGCTTGGCGAGGGCTTTATCGCAGCAAATCATGACGCCGCGTCCGGTGGCTTCGCGTCTTCCGGCGGAGCCGCCAAGCTCGATGGGCTTGCCGGTCACGACGGCGGTTGTGGCTTCGCCGACGTGCATCGCGTAGGTGTCCATCACCCAGGCCATGGTCTGTTCGTTTGAGCCGATATCCGGGGCGGGGACGTCGCGTTCTGGGCCGAGCCAGTCGGCGAGTTCGGCCGTGTAACGACGGGTGAGGCGTTCCAATTCGCCGCGCGAAAGTTTGCGAGGATCGCAGATGATGCCGCCTTTGGCGCCGCCGAACGGAATGTTCACAACGGCGCACTTCCAGGTCATCCACGTGGCGAGAGCGCGCACCTCGTCCAAGGAAACATCGGGAGCAAAGCGAATGCCTCCTTTGCCTGGGCCTCGCACGGTGGAATGAAGCACGCGATAGCCGACGAAGACATCAAGCTGTCCGTTGTCCATGCCAACGGGAATGTAAAGAGTGATTTCCTTTTTGGGATATTTTAAATAGCGGTAAAGACCTTGCTCGAGTCCCAGTTTTTGCGCGGCCACTTCGAAGCGGGCTTCCGCATTCTGATAGACATTCATCTCTTCCGGTACTGGGGCTTGCGACATGCGGAACTCTCCTTTGAGGTGGCGACGGCCGTGAAAACTGCGAACAATTCGCACTCGGCCTGTAAAGGGAGCTCAGGACCGATTTGCAAGGCCAAGACAGTTGGCTGGCGGGCTACCCGTAGATGCAACCGCGAAACGACCGGACCGCCAGACTCGACTTTTGGCCGGGCCGCCAGTATACGAACCTGCTCTGGCGGCTGCAAGCCAGGGGGGCTGGGCGGGAGAGAGAATTCTTTTGTGGCGGTGGTAGCGGAATCGCCGGCGTCAGGAGAGATATTGAAGCGTCTTTTCGATGAGATCCGAGGTTCCCTTGTACGGATCGCCAGGGCTGTCGAATTCCATCGAGCAATAGCCCTTGTAGTTGCTTTTTTTCAGGATGCCGAAGGTTTTCGCCAGATCGACGTGAACTAGCTGGCCCTTCTCATCGACTTCCATGGCTTTAACGTGGCAGATGCCGTAAGCGCGTTTGAACATCGCCTCGATGCCTTTGTACGCATATTCGGTTTTACCCGTGGCCAGGGTATTCGCGAAATCCGGATTCGTATGCAGCCAGGGACTGTTCACTTTTTCGATGAGGCCGACGATGAAGAAGGGATCTTCGCTGAGGGGATTATCGTTTTCGAGGTTTACGAGGATATTTTTCGCGGAGCCGTACTCCGCTACGCGGCGAAGACTGTCCCCGGCGCGGTCCAAATCAGGTTTCGAATCCTTGGCGGGTGGCATGTTGGTGCGCACACTCGGCGAGCCGATGGATGCGGCTACATCAATCCATTGTTTGCTGAACGAGATGGCTTTTTCGCGTTCGGTTTTATCTATCGCGTAGGGACTGTGCTCGCCGTCGACGGCAAGGTTGACGATGGCGCCGCCGGCTTTTTCGACCACCGAGCGAAGATCGTTTAAATATTTCACATCGAGCGAACGGAAATGCTCGCTCCACGGTTCGATCTTATTAATGTTAAATTTCGACTTGACGAAAGCCACGAAATCTTTCAAATCCATCTTGGAAATTGTGGACGCGCCAGGCTTTTCGTGGGTGCCGGCGATAATTTCGCGGAAGGGGTAGGAGGCAATGGCGATGCGATCGCGGGGTGCGGAAGGAAATTGGAGGCTGGGCACGGAGCTCGCGCCGATGGCTGACTTCAGACCCGGCCACAACATCGCGGTGGCTGCTGTGGCAGTGGAGTGCGCAATAAAATACCTTCGTGTGGTGGGTGGCAAAGCGGCGCCAGTCTAGCAGAATCTGTATGGCAAACAAAAGTTAAACGAGACGCTCTGCTATAATTCGGCCAATTTTTGCAGGACTGGTTTTTTTCGGAGACGACAAATGAACTGCACACAACTTGCTCAGTTGGGATTGTTTCTGCTGGTTCTTCCGACGGCGGCCTTTGGCCAGGCCCCCGGTGATTTGCTCTCCGAGCTGACCAAGCCTCATGAATACGTCTTGAAGCGCGTCTCGAGTTATGACCGAACCGGAGGTAACGACGACTACCGGCCGCTCTCGCCGGGAGAGACGTTAACGCTGCTGGATGAAGCCGGGCCTGGCGAAATTTCGCATGTGTGGATCACCATCGCGAGCGATGAGAGGTTTCACCTGAAGAAAATGGTACTGCGCATGTTTTGGGACGGCGAGAGCTCGCCCAGCGTGGAAGCTCCGGTGGGAGACTTTTTCGGACTGGGACTGGGAGAATACTCCCTTTATCAGTCCGTGCCGCTTTCGGTGGGAGGAGACAAAGCGCTGAACAGTTTTTTCCCGATGCCATTTCAGAAGCACGCGCGCATCACGCTTACGAACGAAGGCCGGCGGCGCGCGGAGGCGGTCTACTGGAACATCGATATGCGCGCCTACAAGGCGCCGCTGCCAGCTGATACGCTCTACTTTCACGCCCAGTACCGGCAAGCAACTCCTAACAAGGCGTTCCCCGAGAGCAAGATCAATCTAGACGGAAAAGAAAATTACGTTTGGATGGAAGCTGCAGGGCGCGGGCATTTCGCGGGAGTCACCATGTCGGTGGTGGAAAATCAGGATGGATGGTGGGGCGAGGGCGACGACATGTTTTTTATAGATGGAGAGAAGCTGCCGTCCATCAACGGAACGGGTTCGGAAGACTATTTTCTGGGCGCGTGGGATTTTGGCGGAAAACCGTTTGCTTACGGGCTATTCGGAGCGCCCATCGTCGGCGCGGAACTGCAGGGCGGACGATGGTCCGTCTATCGCTTCCACCTCGACTCTCCTATTCCGTTCACAAAGTCCTTGCGCGCGACGATCGAGCACGGGCATGCGAACGATCGCGGAGATAACTTTTACTCGGTAGCCTACTGGTATCAGAGCGAACCCCACGGAGCTTTTCCGGCGCTGCCAACGGCGGAGATGCGCGTGCCGCATGTCTTTCCAGTCCCTGCCTCGCAAAAATGATAAGCATCGGCGCTAGTACTGGCGCGCGACGGTAGACTCAGAAGAACTAACTATTGCAAACGGAATTGCAGAGTTACCGTCAGATGCATCGGGACGGCTTTGCCATCGAGCGCTGCGGGTCGATACTTCCATTGGCGTAGCGCGTCCATCGCGGCTTGATGGAGGAGCGTGGGGCCGGAAATGACTTTCATCGTGGTGACCCGCCCGTTGGCGTCGATCAAGGCGTCAACGTGCACGTCGCCAGACACGTGCTGGTTCTTGGCGAGGATCGGATAGACCGGGGACACGGAACTAATCAATTTCGCAGGCTTTACGTCGCCACCTATGGGGAGTGGTACTTCGGGAGCCACCGGCTGTTTTCCGTTCCCAGCCGAGAGTCCGGAGTCTAGTCCGCCTACATTGGCATCGTTGTTGCCTGAGGAAATTGTTGGAGCGTCGGCTCCGTCATCTTGAGCGGCTGCAGAGCGACTCATCTTGGGTCTCGCAAGGTGGACTTCGCCGAGGGCTGGCTTCTTGGGCTCCGGTTCTGCAGCTGGCCGGGAGATGCGTTCGGTGGCAGCCGCGGGAATGGTTGTGCCGGCTCCGCGCGTGTTGTCACGGGTTACCGGAGCAGGTTGCGAATTCACGGGAGATTTCGTAAGCGGCGCGCTGGAGGTGAGCGTGTTCGAAACCGGCGAGGAGTTCGCGCCAGAAGCTGGCTGAGGAGCGGCTACGGAATTTTGTGACGCGGGCGGTGCCGCTGGCTGCGTTACGGCAGGCGCAGGAGGCGTCACGTTCGCTTGAGAGCTTGATGCTGAGCTGATAGGAGCGGACGTGCCTTGCACGGCGTTCGCCGGATGCAAGAAATACCATGCGCCGCCCGCGGCCAGCAAAACGCCTGCGGCAATCGCCGCGTACAAAACTCCTCTGCCGGAGCTGCCTGAGGAATGCTCATGTGTACTTACGGGCTCATCCAGCGGCAGCAAGTTGCCAATGCCAGGAAGCTCGACCTCTGGAGCGGTTTCGAGTGTCGCAACGGACAAGGGCTCTGCGGGGTGCTCTTCACGCACGCTAATCTCCGTAGCGTGTTTGGCTTTCTCGACGAGTTCTTGGGTCGATGCAGGAGCAGCGGCGTTGCGCGCCAGCGGCTCGAGCCACGACGGAATTTTTACCTCTTCCGTGTCCAGCGAAGACTTGGCGGGAGGCGGAATAGTTTTTGCCGGGGGAGCGGCCTTGACCGGCGCGGGCTCCGACTTTGCAATTTCGAAAACCTGCGCAGTCACTCCCGATACGACCTTTGTATCCAGAGCGGGCGCTGCTGGTGCGGGCGAAGCGGGCTTTGCCGTTGGCGCCGCGCTGAAAAGAAGCGAGGAGAGCTGTTCCTGAAGGCGCGCTGCCTGGAGTTTCAGCTCTTCGCTGGAATTCTCGGCAGCGATGGTCGCGGGCTGCTGTTTGTTTTCCAAGGGAAGCGGCGCTGCTGGCGGTCTTGATGCGGTCGAAACCGACGGCACTTCGGGCGCTCCCAGTAGACTCGCAAGGGAAGATGCCAGCGAAGAAGAGGTTGCGGGAGCGGGAATAACCGGCGCTTCGGTCTTTTTTGCGGCTGGCGTTACGGACGCCGCAAGCTTCACTTCCGCATGAATTGGAGTGGCGGAAATCTGGGCTGGTTTGACTTCAGGAGTTTTTGGTGCGGCGCTGACAACGGGGCTCACTGGCTTGCGTGCCGCTGAGACGGGCGCAATTGGATTGCCTTTGGCTGCGGGCGGGAACGAGGCAACCGGCGTAATGGCAGGGGCTTGCGGGCCTATGCGGTCTGACGGGAAGCGCATTCCCCAGAAGCCAACGACCGACTCCGTGAATTCGAGTTCCACATAACCGCTGACGCTCTTGTAATTCTTCGATTTGACAACCTGGCAGACGACTTCCTTTTTTGTCTTTTCGTTGGTGAGGAAAAGCAGTTGACCAGCCGACACCGGCGACCCCAGGCGGATGACTGCGCCGTTGCCAAAAACCAGGACCGTCTTAGTCGTTTCAGAAAATGGCTCGCGCTTGTCACTGCCCTCGACGGCACGAGCGCCGTTGACCGTTACCGGCACCTCGAGCGCGACGGGCTGGGGTCGGCTCGCTGTAGCTGTATCTTCGTGCCGCGGGACTGGTACGGGAGAAACCCCGGCGACTGTCTCCGGTGGGGCTGTCAGGACTGCCGGGTCTTTGCTAATTGGCGCCATAGGATGCTCACTTGTGTTCGCAGAATTTTTGTGTAGCCCGCCCAGAAACAGGGTTATCCCCGAATGTCTACATGGTCGGCTTCGCCCATGCTTTGCAGCCATAGTACGTGCGTACCAAGAGGGAAACACCTGTCCTGAAGGACAGCCGTGCTGTGGGTAGAAACCGTTCTAACGATTGAGCGGTGGGCGGAATTGCTCGTCAATTTCCACCTGGTAGCCGGTGACGAGCTTGTTGGTCTCGTTGGCCATGCCAATGATGGCTTGCAACTCCGCGAACATGGCATCGGTCATGCCTTTCTTGAAAGCGGAGGCGGTGTGCGAGGCGATGCAGTAGTGGCAGTTGTTCGTGACGCTGACGGCTACGTAGAGCAGTTCCTTGGTGAGTGGATCGAGTGCTCCGGGGGCCATGATCTGCTTGATGCTCTCCCAGGTGCGTTTGAGCGTTGCGGGGTCGTGCGCGATGGCCTTCCAGAAATTGTTGATCCAATCGGTCTTACGCGTGGCCATGATGTCGTCGTAGACGGCGCGAACTTCCGAGCTCGCGTCTGCATATTCAATAAGGCCAAATGTCGACATGGGTTTCTCCGGAATTCGAGTGGATTGTAATGCCGGAAACGTTAGCAAGAAGCGCTAATCTCTACCAGAAAAAGGATGAAGGAAACTGGCGTCCTCGCTTCCGTCCTACCGTCCGCAGCAGGAAGAATTGCCCACTGGCGACACAGGGCGTCCCAAAAGCGGACAGATGGGAACTGGCGAAGGCAACCTGAGCACAGGGAAACCCTCTGAAAACCTCAAGTTAGAGATTTTTTCGCTTGGCAGGGAACCTGCAGCTCAACTATAACGTATCACGATATAGTCTTCCCTTGGCCGATAGAGCCGGGATATCGGAGTTCGAGATGGTGCCTTGAGGTGAATGCGTGACGAAGAAGAGAGAAACCGCGTCGTTCCTGCCGCTAACGCCGGCGATGTTTCACATCTTACTGGCGCTGGCCGATGGCGAGAAACACGGGTACGCCATTTTGAAAGAGGTTGCTCGGCGTACGGAGAACAAGGTGCGGCTAAGCGCCGGGACGCTCTACGGGAACCTGTCGCGACTGGAAAGCGCGGGGCTTATCGCGGAATCGGACCGACGGCCCGAACTGGTGCTGGACGACGAGCGGCGCCGGTACTACCTGCTCACGGAATTTGGGCGTGAGGTCGCGGTAGCCGAAGCGGAGCGCATGGAAGAAGCGCTTGGGCAGGCGCGCGCCAAGAAACTTTTCCGAAATCCAAAACTGGCATAGCAGGGACCACGATAATGGGAAAAGAGACTCTGCCTTTTTCGCAAAGACTGTTTCGAGCGTTGGTTCGCGTGCTGCCTTTCGATTTCCGAACGAATTACGAGGGCGAGATGGAAGGCGTCTTTCGAGAACAGCAGCGCGAAGTGGAAGAGCGAGGCGGCGTCTTGGGAGCGCTCAAGCTCTGGAAGGAAACCATCGCCGGGATATTCACCACGGCTCCCAGAGAACACTGGCAAATCCTAACGAGCGACTGTGGCTATGCATTTCGCATGATGCGCAAAAACCCCGGGTTCACCGCTGTCGCGGTTCTCACGCTCGCTCTGGGCATCGGGGCCAACACCGCCATCTTCAGCGTAGTGCACTCCGTTCTGCTACGTCCTCTTCCCTATCCGCAGGGGCAGCAACTAATTTTCATCCGCCAGCAGGAAAAGAAGCTGAGCATCGAGGATTGGGGGTTTTCGGTGAAGGAGATCGAGGACTATCGCGCGCAGAATCGGACGCTCTCGGGGTTAGTGGAATACCACGCGATGTCCTTCACGCTATTCGGGCACGGAGATCCAGAGCGCGTCCGGACCGGCGTCGTTTCCGCCAACTATTTTGATCTGTTTGGAGTTCAGCCGTTGCTGGGCCGGACATTTTTGCCTGACGATGAAAAGCTGGGTGCCCCGCCGGTGCTCCTCCTCAGTTACGAATACTGGAAAAACAATTTTGGCTCTGATCCCGGAATCGTGGGCAAGACCTTTGAGATGAACGACAAAGTGCACACCGTGGTGGGTGTTCTCCCGCCGGTCCCGCAATATCCCAACGAAAACGACGTCTACATGGCGACTTCGGCTTGTCCGTTTCGCTCCTCGCCGATGCATCTCGAAGATCGGGACATGCGCATGATGGAAGTGTTCGGGCGATTGAAGCCTGGAGTAACTGTGGCCCAGGCGAGCGCAGATGCCGCGACCATCGCCGCCAGATTGAAAGCGGCTTATCCAAAGTCGTATCCGGAAAATGTCGGCTTCACTTCTTCGGCCACGCCGTTGCTGCAAGAGTTGACGCAGGAAGCTCGCCCGACGCTGTTGCTGCTGCTCGGCGCGGCTGCGTTTGTGCTGCTCATCGCGTGCGCCAACGTCGCTAATCTGACGCTAGCGCGAATGGCCCGGCGCGAACGGGAATTGGCCGTCCGCAGTGCCCTTGGCGCGGGTCGAAGCCGAATTCTGCGGCAACTTCTGACGGAAAGTTTTCTGCTGGCAATTGTGGGCAGCATTCTGGGTTTAATGTTGGCCTATGGTAGCTTGGAACTTCTTACGGATTTTGTGGGGCGGCTGACGCCGCGCGCGAGAGAAATCCACATTGATTCACAGGTCTTACTGTTCACGCTGGCAGCGGCTCTGGGTACAAGCATTGTGTTTGGCACACTTTCCGCCCTCTTCTCCCGCGCAAATCTCTCTTCGAGCTTGAAAGAGGGGAGCAGCGGCGCGGGAACGGGCCACCAGCAGAATCGCTTGCGCAGTGCACTGATTGTCTGCCAGATTGCTTTTTCGTTCATCCTGCTTATCGGCGCAGGGCTGATGCTGCGGAGCCTGATCAAAATGCAACAGGTGGATGCAGGCATCGTCCCGCAACGCGTTCTGGCCATGCGAACTACCTTCAATTGGACGAAATACACCTCCGACGACAAGACTAAGGTTGTTGTCCAGAAGCTCCTGAACCGCGTGCAATCGGAGCCGGGCGTGCTTTCGGCGGCGATCTCGAGCCGGT
>Ga0209736_1000326_pt1 | contig 15399 bp, 11 predicted proteins | sample BlaSpr_A8_Ref_M3_FD_187992 | JGI IMG/M metagenome (GOLD analysis project Ga0209736, IMG submission 187992) | Forest soil microbial communities from Thunder Bay, Ontario, Canada - Black Spruce, Ontario site 2_A8_Ref_M3 (SPAdes) (version 2) | ecosystem: Environmental > Terrestrial > Soil > Boreal...
CGGGGAAAGGACGGAGTGAAGATAGGCGGGAAATTTTTCTGCGGGAGATTCCTTGTGCGCTACGGATTCCTAGTGGAAACGTATGAGACGGAGCGGGTGAAGGTTGTCAGCGTTTGGAGTGAGTTTCGCGATGAGGATTTGCCGGTACGTCCGCGAGCGGGTGACCGGCGCGGGCGCAGCGTGCGGGAACAGATGGTGCATCAGTGCGTGAGCGAGGATTTGTGGTTTCGCACCATGCTGGGAATTGATGTGGGCGCGCCACCGCTGCCGACTCAGGAGACGCGGCTGGAATTCATCCGGCGCTACGCGGAAGACAGCGGGAAGCGGCTGGAGGCCCTGCGGCAGAAACAAGAGGGCTGGTTCGAGGAAGAAACTAAGTTTTTTGATGTTGCGCGTTCGCGGGCCTGGGTGCTGACGCGACGGCTTACGCATACTTCGCACCACCGCGGACAGCAAATGGCCATGCTGCGCATGCTGGGGCGCGATTTGCATAGCAACTATGGACCGACGGCGGACACCGGCGGCTTGATGCAGACTCATGCGCCGACAATTTATGCGTATGACGGATTGGATGCGCTGCTGAAGGGCGAGGCAGTTGGTGGCGCGAAAAGGGCCTTGCCGGAAACGCCCGCTAAAGATGTTACAGAGCGCCCGGGCCCTGGTTAGTGGTAAAGGCTGGGAAATTGCTTCTTGAGGTGCTCTAATTTGGGAAGGTCGTTGTAGACGATGTAGGGCTGGTCCGTGTGGGTCCGCAAGTAGTCCTGGTGATAGTCCTCGGCGCGGAAGAACGCTTTGTACGGCACAACTTCGGTGACAATTTTCCGGGGATAGACTTTGGCGGCATCGAGCTGTTCGATGTAAGCGGCCGCTATGCGCTTTTGTTCTTCGCCGGAGTAGAAGATGGCGGAGCGATATTGCGTGCCATCGTCCGGGCCCTGGCGATTGAGCTGTGTGGGATCGTGCGCCACAGAGAAAAAAATCATCAAGATTTGACCATACGAGATTTGCGAGGGATCAAACGTGATGCTCACGGATTCCGCGTGGCCGGTCAGTCCGCTGCTGACCAGCTCATAGCTGGGCGAATTGACGCGGCCGCCGGAGTAGCCTGCGGTCGCAGAACGCACGCCTTTGAGATGCTCGAAGACGGCCTGCACGCCCCAGAAGCAGCCACCCGCTAGGACCGCAGTTTCGCTGGACTTCGCAGTCGCGAGTTGCGCATCTACGTTTGGTTTGGGGAACGGATAGCGCGGCTCGGCAGCGGGCCGGGCGCCAATCGAGCGCACAGCGGTCCAAGCAAAGAAGGCCACGATCAACGCGATTGCCAAGCCACGGCCGATAAATGGACGGCGCACGTTCGGATCTCCAGACAACTCTCTAGAGTATACGTCCGTGCGCCCGGAATGGATGCGTGCCCTACTCGGGTTTGATCACTCCACAGGCGATGCGCGGCGGGGCGGCGCTGGAAGCTTCGCTGGCCACGGCATGAATCACGATGGCGGTGCCACCGTTGCTGAAGACCGAATGATCATCGCTGCCCAAAGTGATGTTGGGCGCGACCACGGTTGCATGCCCCACACCGTCCGCTCCCACAATTAACGAGAAATCCGGAATATCGCCGGCAGGCAGACCAGTGTGATCGGTATGTCCCCCAGCGCCATTGAAGTGCGGGCCGGCGGACTTGAAATCCGGAGGTTCGCATTTCGCGTTCTGGTGGATGTGGAGCGAATGCTCGCCAGGCGGCAGGCCCTTGACATCGAGTTTGATTTTTACGCCGTGCGTGGCTTCCGTGAGAACGGCACTTCCGACACTCTGGCCTTGCGCGTTTTTGATTTCTACGGTGACCGGTTTTGGCACGGCATTGCCGCGAACCGCATGCATCGCAAGCCCCCCGGCGAGAGCGACAAAGCACATCGCACTGGCAATTGTTTTCATGGTTCCCTCTCCGTTCGAATTGAAGTAAAGGCCTAACCGATCGGCCCTTTCCACCTTATCTGGAACTGTGCATCCTGCGAAACAAGCTGTAATCATTCAGGTACTAGCCGGACGAGCGGACCACGTCCCCAAGAGATACCGTCCGCATCTCGCGAAGGCTAGAAAGGAGGAGCGATATGAGGCATTCTAGTGGGCACCAGCTAACAATATGGAGATGATGATGCCTTCACGAATGCGACTTGCGAGTTTCTTCTTTATTTTGCTGTGCGCTCCCCCAATTCTGCGAGCTCAAATAACGAATGGAAAAAAGCCGCAACTGCCGGCACCCTATGCGACCAAATCCGCCGGGAATTCACCGAACAAGTCCAAGCCGCCCGCCGGGTTCTTGCCAACGGTTCCCTCCGGATTTCGCGTGAACATTTTTGCTACCAATTTTAAGGTTCCGCGCTGGCTCGCGGTGGCGCCCAATGGCGACATCTTCGTGGCGGATATGGGCGCCGGAGAAATTGTGATTCTGCGCGACTCGCAAAATACCGGCGGGGCGCCAGCGCGGGAAACGTTCGCGGAGGGTCTGCGGCGTCCGTTCGGCATCGCGTTTCATGACGACTATGTGTACATCGGGAACATGAGGGAACTGGTGCGCTTCAAGTACGATCCCAAGACCTCCAAGCGCCTTGGCGAAGCCGAGCACCTGATGGACATGCCGGGCGGAGGCCACGACACGCGATCCGTCGCGTTCTCCGCGAATGGAAAGCATTTGTTCCTCAGCGTAGGCTCGGGCTCCAACATCAGCACCGGTGAGGAGCCGATTCGCGCGGCGGTGACCATTAGTGATCCTGATGGCAAGAACGCGCGCCAATATGCCACGGGGCTGCGCAATCCCGTGGGTCTGGCCATTGAGCCGGTCACCGGCGACGCGTGGGTCACGGTGAATGAGCGCGACGAACTCGGTGACAACTTGCCGCCGGACTATCTCACTTCCATAAAGGATGGCGGTTTTTATGGTTGGCCTTACAGCTACATCGGAGACAACGTCGACGATCGCGTGAAACCTCAACGGCCTGACCTGGTGGCCCGCGCGATTGTGCCGGATGTGCTGCTGGGAGCGCACGTGGCCCCGCTGCAGTTTGCGTTTTATAACGGCAAGCAATTCCCGGAGAGCTATCGCGGAGGCGCATTTATCGCCGAGCATGGCTCGTGGAACCGTTCCACGCGCTCGGGGTATCAGGTCGCATTTGTCGCGTTTAAGGATGGAAAGCCTTCGGCGGATCCAGTCCCGTTCATGACCGGATTGGTGCCTGATCCGACCAAAAGTGATGTGCTCGGCCGGCCCGTTGGAGTAGCCATCGCGCCAGATGGCTCGCTGCTGGTTTCCGATGATGGCGCGGGCGTGATTTACCGCATCTCGGTCGCGCGATAAATTGTCGAGCGGCTTAGGCTATTGCACGATAAGCGTCAGTGGAATGGGCGACATCGGCGCAAGCGGCGTGCCGCTCGCCGTGGTGGCCGCTGGCGTCAGCAAGATGTTGAACGTGCCCTGGGGCGTGGACGTAACTGAGTGTTGCGCTGTCGGAATACCTTGAGGAGATGCGGCGCTGCCACCACCGCATCCTGCGATTCCGATAACGACCAATAGGATCGCGGCCGCGCACGCTGCGATGAATTTTGTGCGCGCAAACCCGTGGCACCCTCTCCGAAAGACGATAAAGAACAGCAAGGTGCAAAACGCGAGCAGTGAAGCGATCGGAAACAGAAAAAGGCGCGGCAACCGAGGCGTCCACCCGATCCCGCCTGCGCTTGCTCCGGTAGTTGAAATGCTCACCGCGTAGGACACAGAGCTCCCGCCTTTGAGCGTGATCGAAGGCGCATTGCAGGTAGCAACCGCAGGCGCGCCGGTACACGTAAAGGAGACATTTCCCGCAAAGCCGGCGCGGGCGCAATCGCCAACATAAACAATGCGGTTTGCCTGGCGCCTGCTGCCGGAGGCGAGCTCATCGCGCGCGCCAAGGTCGTACGGTCGGGAAAGACCCTGAAAGTCTGTACGGCCGAGGTTTACGCGCTGAAGAACGGCACGGAAACGCATTGCGCCACGATGTTGGCCACCATCATGTGCCTGCCCGGAAAGCTGGACCGCGCGGGCTGAAGCTAGCTAGGTGTCCAGTTCGGGTGCGCCGTGAACAGTCCGTCGACGAATCCGATGTGGTAGCAAATGAACGCGCCGAACGCGAGGCTGACGATGCCCGAGCCGGTCAGCAGTCCGCGATTCAGCCAGGCGAAGCGGTTTCCTGCTATCGATAAGGGAAGCACGATGATGTTGGTGATCAGCACCATGCCTGCGATGGTGCCGACCCCAAAAACCAGCAGATACAGCACAGCCCACTTCGGATCGCGGATGGTGCTCAGGACCAGGAGCGCGACGGCCGCCGAGCCAGCTAATCCGTGGACGATGCCCACCAGCAAGGGACGCGCGGCTTGGTATAGTCCCAGGCCTCCAAAGGTTCGATCGAACCACTTTGGCGGCGCCAAGCTCTCGCCGTGATGGTCGGCTGCTGGCGCGTGCTTGTGCCAATGGATGTGCAACTTGGCGTCATGCTGATGAATGTGAGCGTGCTTTCCGATTATAGAGGGATGCGCAGGAGAAAATTTCGTGCTCACCCATTTCATTGCGCCGGTAAGATTCAAGACCCCGAGTAAAATCAAAATCAATCCCACGCAAAATTCCATGGCCAACCCGGCGCGGGCGGGAATCGCGAAGCCAAACAAGATAATGGCCGTGCCGACCACCAGGATGGTGAACGTGTGCCCCAAGCCCCAAAGAATTCCTATGAAACCGGCTCTAACGAACGAGCGTTCCCGGCTGACGATCGTGGAAACGGCAATTACGTGGTCGGGATCGGTGGCGTGCCGCATTCCTAAAACGAATCCAATAGCGAGAATAGCTAGTCCGCTGCTCATGGCTTGGTCTAGGAAATCGACGCTTTGAAGGATACCTGAGAACCGTTAAGGAGGCACGTCTTCCACGACGTAGCGCCGAGAATAGAAGCAAAAGCCTACTGTCCGTTGTGTAAGATTCGCACCAGCTCCGCGGCGGCGTGCGGGAGGCGCGCGCCTCGGCGCGAGACGAGATAGACGTGCCGCGGAAGATTCAATTGCCGCACTTTCACTTCTTTCATCCAACCGTGCTCAATTTCCCACTGCGCGCACATGCGCGGCACGATGGCCACGCCCATGCCCATTTGCACAAACCGCTTGATGCTCTCGATGGTGGGCATTTCGATGGGCATATTCAAAGTTGTGCGGTGGCGTGCGAAAAGCTCAATCACGCGGCGGCGGTACGGCGATTCGACGATGTGGCCTACGAAAGTTTCCTGGCCCAAGTCTGCGATGTCCACTTCGCGGCGCTTGGCCAGGGGATGCTTGAGCGGAACCACTAACGTCAGCTCATCCTTCAGGATTTCGGTGGCTTGCAGTTGGGCATCGCGAGGCACAAATGAGATTGCACCCACATCGAGCCGATAGTTCAGCACCTCGTGCGGTATATCGCGAGAAAACATGCGGTGCACTCGTACCTGCACTCCGGGATGCATTTCGCGGAATCGGGAAAGCGCGGGGAGCAGCGCGTGGATCGAGCTTTCGTTTACGCCCAGCGAGAGCTCACCCCGCTTAAGGCCCTCCAGTTCCGTAAGCCCCTTCTTTACCTCATCCCGCAGGTTCAGCAGCCGTTCCGCATAGTCTTTCAGCAGAACGCCTGCGTCGGTCAGCCGCACCGGACGCGAGCCGCGCACAAAGAGTGGCTGGCCCAAGGAATCTTCGAGTTTGCGGATGCCCAAGCTGATTGCTGGCTGGGTACGGTAGAGGCGTTCGGCAGCGCGCGAGAAGCTGCCCTCCTTCGCAACCATAAGAAATACCTGCAATTCGCCCAGATCCACGCAATTCCCCTTCGCCACAGTATAAGACAGGATTATCAAAAGCAGAATAAAGATAAATTTGACTCGCGGCCAGCGTTCTGACTTACTTAAGGTGGGAGATTTTCTATGGATTCGGTGCGCATCTTCGATACCACCCTGCGCGACGGCGAGCAATCGCCGGGCTTTTCCATGAACACCGCCGAGAAGATCCGCATGGCGCGGCAGCTCGCCAAACTCGGTGTGGATGTGATAGAAGCCGGCTTCCCGATCGCGTCGCGCGGAGACCTGGATGCGGTGCGCCTGGTCGCCAAGGAAGTGCGCGACGTGCCCGTGGCCGCGTTGGCGCGCGCCAAGAAGGAAGATGTCAAAGCAGCCATCGAAGCGCTTGAGCCCGCCGCCGCCCCGCGACTGCACATTTTTCTCGCAACCTCCGATCTTCACCTCCGTGTGAAGCTGAATATGACGCGCGAGCAAGCGCTTGAAGCCATCGCCTCGATGATTCGTTTCGGACGGCAACACGTAGCCGAAGTGGAATTCTCCGCCGAAGATGCCGGCCGCACCGACATCGAGTTCTTGTGCCAGGTTTGCCGGGTAGCGGTTGATGCCGGCGCCACCGTCTTGAACCTGCCGGATACCGTCGGTTACGCAGTGCCGGAGGAATACGGCGCGATGTTCCTGCAAGTCCGCGAGTACTTGGGCGATCCCGCTGGTATCACGTTGAGCGCCCATTGCCATGATGACCTGGGCATGGCGGTTGCGAACTCGCTGGCCGCTGTCCGCGCCGGCGTTCGCCAAATCGAATGCACCATCAACGGCATCGGCGAGCGCGCCGGCAACGCCGCGCTGGAAGAAGTCGTGGTGGCCCTCGCGGTGCGCAAGGAAAGTTTCGGAGTCACCACCGGGATCCGCCTGGAGGAGCTTTTCCCCTCCAGCCGTATGCTTTCGGAAATTACCGGCGCTGCCGTAGCGCCGAACAAAGCGGTAGTGGGCGCGAACGCCTTCGCTCACGAAGCGGGCATCCATCAGGACGGCATCATCAAGAATCCGCTGACCTACGAAATTATTTCCCCGCAAACCGTTGGCGTTCCGGCGCGCTCGCTGGTGCTTGGCAAGCATTCCGGGCGCAACGCGCTGCGTTTGAGTCTCCGGGACCTGGGATACGAGCCCAGCGACGTGGAGCTCGCGGAGGTATATCGCCGCGTCACAGCGTTCGCCGACCAGCAGAAGGATGTCCGCCAGCGCGACTTGGTTGCCATCGCGCATGAGGTCATACGGCGCAAAGGTTTGGCGGTAACTGCGGAAGCTGTTACGCCCGCTGTTTGAAATTATCGCCCCGGCACCTGCCCCCGCGGTGTCGAAGGATCGCCGCAGTTCCGTAACTGATCGCGGCTAAATAATTGCGATTTTCTGAACTGGATTGACCATGAAAAAGACCATTGTTCTATTGCCGGGAGACGGGATCGGGCCGGAAGTCACGCGTGCCGCCATCGCCGTTCTTCGCGAAACGGCTCACGAGTTCCACCACCAGTTTGATTTTGCCGAGTTCCCGATTGGCGGCGCGGCCATTGATGCCGCCGGAACGCCGCTTCCGAACGCCACGCTGGATGCTTGCCGCAAAGCCGACGTGGTTTTTCTCGGCGCGGTGGGTGGTCCGAAGTGGGACGCGCTTCCCGTGGGCAAGCGGCCGGAGAGCGGATTGCTCGCGCTCCGCCAGGGTCTCGGTCTATACGTCAATGTCCGGCCGGTCAAGCTGCTCGAGCCTCTGCGCGGGATTTCGCCGCTGAAGGCCCAGCGCCTGGGCGACCTGGACCTCGAAATTGTGCGCGAACTCGCCGGCGGCATCTATTTTGGTGAGCGCGGCAGCACCGTCGAAAACCGCGTCGAGCGCGCCTTCGACACCGAATCGTATTCGACGTCGGAAATTGAGCGCATCGCCACCTTTGCCTTCGCCCGCGCGGAAAGCCGCTCGCGCCGACTATGTTCCATCGACAAGGCCAATGTGCTCGCGAGTTCGCAACTTTGGCGACGCACCGTCACCGCCATGGGCACTGCGTATCCGGGGATCCGCCTCGAGCACATGTACGTCGATAACGCCGCGATGCAGCTCACTCTCCGCCCCGCGCAATTCGACGTGATCCTCACCACCAACATGTTCGGCGACATACTGAGCGACGCCGCAGCAGCCCTTACCGGCTCCATCGGCGTCATTCCTTCCGCCAGCTTCGGCTCGAGCGCGCCGCTGTTTGAGCCCATCCACGGCTCGGCGCCGTCCTTGACCGGAACGGACACCGCAAATCCTATTGGCTCCATCCTCAGCGTCACCATGATGCTGCGCGACGCCTTCGGGCTGGCCCTCGAAGCGGATTGGGTGGAGCAATCGTTGCTCCGCGTGCTGAGCGGCGGCTACCGCACCGCGGACATTTCCGAGCCTGGTGCGCGCACCGTGACGGGCTCAGCCTTCGTCGAAATGCTGCGCGACGAAATGCAGCGGACACTGGAGCACGCCGAGCGCTACGGCTGGGGCGTATAGCCGCTTTTCGCGATTTCCGCCGGAACTGCACGGCCGTGAAATCCCCCCCCCACTGCCTTGCGAGAACCCGCCAAGAATGCTACTTTTTCACTTCTCAAATAGGTGACCGCTCACCTACCTCGGGAACGATTGGCCCAGGTGCGGAGGCGAACAGCAGTTTTCCTCCGGGCCCATTCACTCCAGAGGGAAATCGTCTGGAACAATAAGGGTTATGTGCGCTGCCAGGCTTGTTCATAATCGATTGTCTATGACGGAAAGCACATCCAAAGCGAGCGCGCCGCGAGAAGGCGGCACGGCTAACCCTGTGACGTATTGGCGCGTGGAAGGCTCACTGCTGGAAGTCGGCGCCATGCGCGCTGTGGGATTTTTCACCTGGAATTCGCAGAGTTTCTCGGAACGCTGGGCGCGCCGCCTGGGCATGGCGGGAATGGCGTTATCGAGGCCGTTCGCCTACGCGGCCAGCCGCACCTTTGCCACGCGATTACTGCACACTTTGTTGCGCGGCGTCACCCAGGATCGGCTCGACCTCCTCGGCGAAGAATACTTTCACTACGTGCTCAAACCGCAGCTTCGCCACGAATCGGTAGAGAAACTCCTTGAAGTTTTGCGAAGTGGCGAGCAGATCGTACTGGTCAGCCAGTTGCTCGACCATGTCCTGCGGCCGCTGGCCAATCACTTTGGCATTTCTTCAATCGTTTCCAATCGCATGGAATTTCGCGATGGTCATGCGACCGGGCGGCTGCTTGCTCCGGTCGTGCGCCCGCGCGGTCCGCTCGCGTGGATTGCCAGCGGCTCGATCGACGGCCGGATCTCTCGCGAAAAACTGCTCTCACGGCTCGGCTGGAGTAAACAACCCGACCGTCTGGCCTCCGCACAGCAAGCCGCGGAGCGCCCAAGGGTATCCATAAGTCGCGCGGTAACGGTATTCAGCGACGCTCCGCGCCCTGGCCACCTCGCGGTCCGCGACATCCTCAGCAAGCGCCATATCTTGCTGGTCGGAGTCACCGGCTTCATCGGCAAAGTTTGGCTCGTGGACCTGCTCGAAAATGTTTCCACCATCGGCAAGATCACACTATTGATTCGGCGCAATCGCACCACCTCCGCGCAACGGCGCTTCGAGAAAATCATCGAGGAATCGCCCGCATTTGACACCCTTCAGGAGCGCTACGGGCGGCAACTCGGCGCCTTCTTGAGAGAAAAAGTCGAGGTCGTCGAAGGCGACGTCAGCCAGCCGGGTTTGGCCCTGGACGCCGGTACACAAGCGCGCCTCGCCAAATCGCTGGACCTCATCGTCAACAGCGCCGGCCTTACCGATTTCAATCCAGATCTTCGCGAAGCGCTGGCGTCCAATGTCGATTCCGCGGTGCACCTGCTCGAATTCCTGCGCCGCTGCGATCGTGCCGCGCTGATGCACCTTTCCACGTGCTACGTGGTGGGCATGCGCGATGGGCGTGTCGGTGAAGCGCTCCATGTCGATTACAATCCAACGGGTGATGCGAATTTTGATCCGGCGCGCGAAATTGATTCACTTCGCGAAATGATTGGCCGCATCGAAGCGCGGTCGGAAAGCCCGGAATTGGACCGGGCAATGCGGCGGCAAGCCCTCGGAAGAGCCGGCGATGCGTCGTCGGTGCCCGCCGCCGAGCTGGAAGGCGTGTTAAAGCGCAATCGCGTGCGCTGGGCGCGTAACAAATTACTGCGCGTCGGCTTGCGACGCGCGCAGCATCTCGGCTGGCCCAACACCTATACCTTTACCAAGAGCCTGGGTGAATCCATCCTGGCGCGCCATGGCAGCGATCTTCCGATTGCCATTGTGCGTCCTTCCATCGTCGAAAGCTCGGAGCGTTCGCCGTTTACGGGCTGGAATGAAGGCATCAACACCTCCGGCCCGCTGTCCTATTTGCTGGGGACGACCTTCCGCCAACTACCCACCAACGAGCGCAAGTGCCTCGACGTCATTCCTGTCGACATGGTTTGCCGCGGCATGACGCTGATTTCCGCCGCGCTGATCGCGCGCCGCAACGCGCGGGTCTATCAACTGGCGACCTCGGCGATCAATCCCGTCAATATGGGCCGCAGTATCGAGCTGACCGGGCTTGCGCACCGCAAGCATTACCGCACGCAGCAGGGCATCGAACACTGGCTCAAATTGAAATTTGAGACTATCCCCGTGTCCAAGCAACGCTACGAGCGGCTTTCCATCCCTATGCAAAAGGCCGTCGTCTCTCGCATCAACCGAGTTGCCGTGATCCTGCGAATGAAGAAAGTACCGCTCGCCCGGCAGGAGCGCGACTTATTGCGCGCCGAAAAGCTCATCGAGCTGTACGAGCCTTTTATTCTTCACAACGAGCATGTGTTTGAATGCGAAAATGCGCGCCTGCTCTCCGCCTCGCTTTCGCCGGAGGAACGCGCGCTCTTCGGCTTCGATCCCGAAACCATCGACTGGTGGGATTACTGGATCAATGTTCACATTCCGGCGCTGCGCCGCTGGTGCTATCCCCTCATGGAAGGCCGGCCGCTGGAATCGCGCGTCCCTCGCAAGCTCGACTGGTCCGCGCAAGCTGCTCGCGCCTCGGCCAGTCCCCAATCCGCGCCGCCTGATCCCTTATGGCGATCTTCGTAACCGGCTCGACCGGCTATCTCGGCAGTTACCTGGTCGCCGGGCTACTGCGGAATTATCGCGACTCGCTAAATCTCCTGGTGCGCGCGAGTTCGGAACAGGAAGCGCGCGAACGCCTCTGGCAATCCTTGCAGCTTCACTTCGAGTTTCCCGAATTCTTCGACCATCTCAATACGCGTGTGCGCATTTTTCGCGGGGACCTTACCAGCGAGCGCTTCGGCCTACCCGACAACGATTATTACGCGCTCGTCGACACTACCGATTCCATCATTCATGGCGCCGCTTCGCTGAACCGCAAATCCGAAAAACAATGTCTTAATGTGAATCTGCGCGGCTCGCTGGAAGTAATTCAACTCGCGCGCCGCGCGCAGAACCGCAAAGGCTTGCGGCGCTATTCGCACGTGTCGACCGTCGCCGTCGCCGGCCAGCGCCGGAACGAAGTGGTCACGGAAGATGCCTCTATCGATTGGGCGCGCTCGGACTATGACCCCTATGCGCGCACCAAGAAATTCTGCGAGCACATGGTTGCCCAGCTTCTGCCCGATGTCCCACGCATCATCTTTCGTCCCGCCATCGTTATGGGCGACAGCCGCCGCGGGGAAACGTCGCAGTTCGATATGGTGCAGGCATTCGACTTGTTGGCGCGATTGCCTGTTCTTCCGTTGCGCCCTCACGATAAAATCGATATCGTGCCTGCGAACTATGTCAGCAAAGCTATCGTGACCATCCATCAGAAAGAGCAGACCGCCCACGGCATCTATCATCTGTCCGCGGGTGTGGGTTCGCAGACGTATCACGAACTAACCGATCGTTTGGCGGAAGTGGGCGGATGGCGGCGCCCGATTTACCTACCTTCACTGCGCCGGCCATTCTCCGGAACCGTGAATTGGCTGGCAAACCGTGGCGGCGCCGTCGGCTACGGCGCTTCGCTGATGAAGGTCTTTTGGCCGTATCTCGATTGGAATACGGTTTTCGACAACTCACGCGTTGTTACTGAGCTCGGTGAGTCGCCCGCGAAATTTTCGACCTATGCGTATCCTTTGCTGAAGTTCAGCCGCGAAAACAAATTTCGCTATCCGGCGAAGCCATGGCCCTCCTCCATAACCGCCGCGGCAAAATCTATCGCCGGTAGCGCCCGCGCATGACCGATTTTCTCCTCGTCGCTTGGGTCAGCGCGCTGATCGAAATCCGGCGCCTCGGCTGGACCTTTGGCCTCGGCCGCCGCTGGGAACCCGGCGAAAAACTCCGCCTGCTTTTTGCCGGCTACAACGGCACGCGCAACACCGGTTCCGACGTTCGCGTGCAGGAAATGCTGCGTCAGGTGCGCCACGTCCTCGGCACCGGCAACGTCGATTTCAGCGTGATGACCCAGGATTTAAGCCGCAGCCGTGGCTATTTCGAGGGCACGCGCCAGGTCTATCTTCCCGATGTGTTTCCGCCATTCCTTTTTCGCGAAGTCCGCCGGAGCCACGGAGTGATTGCCTGCGAAGGCTCGATGTTCAAGAGCAAATTCGCGAATGCGCTCACAACCATGATGATCGGCTCGCTCGGTCTGGCCTCCGCCGAGAACAAACTATCGCTGGCGTATGGCGCGGAAGCCGGCCACATGGACCGCTTGATTGAAGACATGTGCGCGCGCTACGTGCACGATTCTTTGGTGATCACCCGCAACGTCGAGTCGCAGACGCTGCTGCGCCAGCTCGGCATCTCCACCGAGCTCGGCACCGACACCGCGTGGACTTTCGAGCCACATCCGCCCGAGTATGCGCGCAAGACCCTGCGCGAAGCGGGCTGGGACGAGAAGACTCCGATTCTCGTGCTTTGTCCGATTCATCCTTTCGTGTGGCCGGTGAAAGCTTCCATCGCGAAATACGTCGCGCGCGTCACTACCGGAGCCTACAAAGAAAGCCAGTACCGCACCGTCTATTTTCATCAGTCGGGCGAAGAGGTAGACGCAAAATATCGCCGCTATATCTCGGCGTTCGGAAAAGCAGCGGCGGCTTTCCGCGAGCACCATCGTGTCTTCCCCATCCTCGTCGCGATGGAGCGGCTCGATGCCCACGCTTGCCGTTCCATGCTGGAGTTTCTGCCCGGCGCGCCGGTCTTCACTTCGGACGACTATGACATGTTCCAGCTCGTCTCCATTCTCCGCGCCGGTTCCTACATGGTTTCTTCGCGGTATCACGGTATCGTCACTTGTATGCCGAGCTTGGTGGCCTCCGCCGGTGTCACCATGGACGAGCGCATTCGCAACCTCATGCGCGAGCGCGGCCACGAACACCTTTTTCTCACCGTCGACGACACCGACCTCGAGCCCAAGCTTCTGCAAATCATGGAGTCTCTCGTTCGCGAAGCCGAATCCGTCCGCGACGGCATTGGCCGCACCGTCGTCCGCAACCTGAAAGTCATGGCGCGCATGTGCAACCTCCTGGAAGGCGCAGTTCGCCATACCTATCCCGAATTCCCCCTGCGCTCCGGCGTGCTTTCCTGGGAAAATTACCTGCCTCCTCTCGGCAGGACCTTGGTGGATCTCGCCGAGCGCTACGATACTTCTGCCGTCTCGCAGCATTCCGTGGCCGGTTCCGCGTCGCGATGAACATGCCCGCTGCTCTGCTTCGCGTGTTTCACGCGCTCAATTTCTGACGCTCATGCTGAACTTCCTCGAAACTATTTTCGCTCAGCTTCAGCGCAGTTCCGGACGCGTCGTTCTCCGCGAAATTCACGGCGAGCAGTTCGTCAGCGTCACCGGCAAAGAACTCCTGGAACAAGTACGGCAGGTGCGAGCTTATCTTCGCAGCGCAAGCCTTCAGCCCGGCGATCGCTGCGCGCTTCTCGCGCCTAATTCCATACGCTGGGTATCCTTCGATCTCGCGGTGATGGCCGAAGGGTTGATCGTCGTGCCGCTCTACTATCGTCAATCGCCCACCGAACTCGCCGCCATGATGAACGATTCGCAACCCAAGCTGCTCTTCGCGAGCGACGCTTCCCTCGCGGAGGCCGCGACCCAAACCTGGACTGGGGACACCTCGGCCGCACCTGGCCGCGTCCTCTTCGATGACGTTTTGCGCCAGCCCGCATCCGTTCCGCCCATACTCGACGCCTCCAACCCGCGCCGCGACGCCGACCTCGTCACCATCATCTACACCTCCGGCACTTCCGGCGAACCCAAAGGAGTTTGCCTCACCACGGCCAACGTCACGCACATGCTTTCCTGCACCACCCAGCGCCTCGATCAGCTCATGGGTCAGACTCATGAGCCCGACCGGGCTTTTCACTGGGCCCCCTTCAACTTTGCCGCTTCCTGGATCCTGCTGCTTTCCTGCCTCTCGCGTGAGAGCGTGCTCACTCTATCCACCGATCTCACCAAGCTCCCGGACGAGATCCGCCTGTCCGCACCGCACTACTTCCTGAACGTGCCCACGCTTCTCGAACGCGTACGTCGTGGCGTCGAAGATGCGTTGTCGAAACGTCCTGCGCCAATTCGCCGGCTTTTTGCCCGAGGGCGCAGTGCCTGGCAGCACCGCAATAGCGGCCGCGGCCGAATCTTGGACTCCTTCTGGCTGGCGCTCGGGCGGAAGGTCATCTTCAGCAAAATCAAAGCGCGTTTTGGCCCGCACGTCCGTGCGCTAATCTGCGGTTCAGCTCCGCTAGCGCCGGAAACGCAGCAATTTTTCTTGATGCTGGGCATCCCCGTTCTGCAGGCCTACGGCCTCACCGAAACCACCGCCATCTGCACCCTCGATGACCCGCGCCTTCCCGTCGAACCCGGCTATGTCGGACAGGCCATTCCCGGCATCGAGATGAGAGTCGCCGACCACGAAGAAATCATCGTCCGCGGTCCGCACATCTTCGCGGGCTATTGGAATCGCCCCGAGGAAACCGTGCGCGTTCTCCGCGACGGCTGGTTTCATACTGGCGATCAGGGCGAGGTCAACGTACGCGGAAATTGGCGCATCATCGGCCGCATCAAGAATTTGATCATCCTCAATTCCGGCCACAACGTTCCCCCCGAGCCCATCGAAGACAAAATCGCGCAACACCTTTCCGGAGCGCAGCACGTAATTGTCGTCGGCAATGGTCGCGGTTATCTCTGCGCGCTCATCGCCGGTGCGGTCGAGACCGCGAACGTGCAGTCCGCGCTTGACGCCGTTAATCCCGGCCTTCCGCACTATCGCCAAATTCGCAATTTCGCACTGATTCGCGAAACCTTCACTCCCGAAAACGGTTTCCTCACCGCCAACGGCAAGCTCCGCCGCGACGCCATCAATGCGCGGTTCACCTCCGAAATCAACTCCATGTACGATAGAAAGCCATCATGAAGCATTTCGCCGGCAAAACGCTGCGCTGGGATTGGCGCGCTGGCATCATCGAGCTGACGTTGGACAATGAACCCGTCAACGAAATCGGCA
>Ga0209736_1000327_pt1 | contig 15398 bp, 1 predicted proteins | sample BlaSpr_A8_Ref_M3_FD_187992 | JGI IMG/M metagenome (GOLD analysis project Ga0209736, IMG submission 187992) | Forest soil microbial communities from Thunder Bay, Ontario, Canada - Black Spruce, Ontario site 2_A8_Ref_M3 (SPAdes) (version 2) | ecosystem: Environmental > Terrestrial > Soil > Boreal...
CGCCAGCTGGCCGATTCCGCCGCTGGCGTTCAGCGTCAGATCGTGACCGATGATGCTCGGTGTGCCGTTTCCGACCACGCCGGATGCAGGTGCCAGTGCCGCCCGATCGACGGCAGCGACGAGTTGTCCCGGTGTCCAGAGCGCGTTTGCCGTCAGGCTGGCGACCAGGTTCGCGTCCGCTGTGAAGGTAAATTCAGTGTTCAGCGCCTGATAACGGGTATTCGCGAAACTCTGAATCGTCTGAGCGTATCCCTGATAAAGGCCGCCCGCATAGCTCTGAATGGTTTGGGCATAGCCCTGATATCGCGAATTGGCGTAATTCTGGACGCTCTGGGCGTACGCCTCATACTGGGCGTTGGCGAGCTGGTTGAGCTGCCCGGCGGAAAGCGCCGAGCCAAGTCCGGCCGACGTCGCGTAGGCTGCAAGGCCCGCGTTGCTCAGTGTCAGCACCCCGTTCTGAACGGTACCCTCGCTGAGCAGGCTGGTGAACTTGGCAAGATCGGAAGAATTGGAGATGGCCGCGCTGGCCAGACCAGCCACGCCGGCGTCGTTGAGGATGAGGTTGCCGGAGCTTGGAGTGCCCGCGGCGAGCAGCGTCGCGTAATTCGCCGCGCTCGAACCCAGCGCCGCGGTCACGTAGGGCGACAGGTTGTTGAGGACGAACTGGCCGGCCACCACCGAACCATTGGCCAGTAATGAAGTGAACGCCGTCGCGTTGCTGATCCCCAGCGCCGCCGACGCATAGCTCACCACGCCGGAATCGTTCAGGACGAAGCTGCCTCCGGCGTGGATCGCTCCGCTGCCAACGAGCTGCGTGAAAGTCCGGTAGTCACCCGTGAATTGCGGCTGGCTTGCCCAGCTCGCGCCGTACGCCTTGCTGAAAACGCCGGCATAATTCTGGTACTGACCGTTCGCATAGGCCGTCACTTCCGCATCACTCGCTACATGTCCGAGCGCAGCCGCAGCGAACGGGCGGTAAATGGCGAGCGCATTCGCGTTCAGGGTGAATATCCCCGTCGTCGGGTTAACCGTACCGTTCTGGACCAGTGAGGTATATGGCGCGAAGCTGTTGCGGACCGAGGCTTCGAATACTGCAACGCCCGCTTGCGCGGCATTCTGGGCATCCGCACCAACCAGATGCAGCGTTTGCGATATGAACGTAATCTGATCGTTGCTCAGCGTCTGCGAGGCGGTTTGGCTGCTGGCATCGAAGATGCTTCCATTCGGCACGTTGACCAGAACATTGCCTGCCGTTGAAGTGATCGCGCCGACCAGCAAGTCGCCGGACTGCTCCGTGATGCCGATGTCGGTATGGGCGGCGATGTTGACGATTCCGCCGGAATGGCCGCCACCAGGGAGCGCGGTCGGCTTGGCGCTGAGAACGAGCGGATTGGCGACCGATCCAACGGATCCGTTGGTGCTCACCAGCGTCAAATTATTCCCGGTGACGTTGACCGCGTTTGCCGGCAGTCCGGAGTCGCGCAAGATATCACTTGCCGCGGTAATATTGACGTCACCATATCCGGTCTGGCTGCTGCCCGCGACGAGGGTCGAAACGGTCGCGGCGGAACTGAAGTTGAGATTGATTCCACCCAAACCGCTCTGCGCGTTGACCAGGCCGCCCTGCGTCAGGGTCACATGAATCGGACTTCCAGCCGCGCCGATCGCATCGGCCGCCGTCAGATTGAGATTGTTGGTCAGGATCGAAGTCGACGAGGTCTGGGTGATGCTGCCGCTGGACGCCGAGACCGTCGTCACGCCGTTCGGGTTGACGATATTCCCGCCGAGGGTCACGGCGGCGTTCGACGTGACATTGACGAACGCGTTGGCATTCCCGGAGAAGCTGATCTGGAACGGATAGTCGGCCTTGGCCGAATTGGTCAGCCGCAGCCAGGCCGACGTGGCGAAAACATAATTCCAATCCCCTGAGCAGCAGCTGGTCTGGCTGAAGCCATAGTGGCAGCCGCCGCTGCCGCATCCATGATAAGATACCACCCACCACGCCGAGCCACTGATGCCGCCCGCGATCGATTGACTGAAAGCGGATGGATCCGAACCGTTGATGACGATCGCACCCTGCGGAGTCCCGCTGAGATTCGACAGTGCGTAATTCGCGCCGGCGGCACCCGCCACGCTGCCGGAGGCGATATACTGCCATGGATTGTTCTGGTTGCCGGTGAACACCCAGTTCGGGCCGTTGCCATTGAAGAAATTGCTGTCATAGGGGCGCGTCAGCGACGCCTGCATGACCCATTCATAGCGTGCGCCATGCACCGGCGCATAACTCGTCGAATTGCCCGAGACCTGCGTGTAAGGCGTGCTATCCGTGACTTGCGCGCCTATCGCGGTGACGTAGATTCGAAGCCCCGTGATTGGCGAATAGATATAGCTCGTGGAGGCGTCGGCGAGACGGTCGACGATCTTGACGGTGCTGACGATGCCGCTCGCCGCCGCGGCGCTTCCGGTATTGATGCTTCCCGTCTGCAGCGCCACGCCGGTGTTGTTTGTAACCGTCACCTGACCGAAGCCTCCGTTGACGTGAATGTTGCCGAGTGTGGTCGTGCTGATGATCGAACCGTCGAGCACGATGTAGCCCGAACCGGACGACGCATTGACCTTGTCCAGCACGATCGTCTGGTGGAGGGCGTCATATTTCGCGGTGATCTGCTTGTCGCCGGCATTAACGGTCGAATAGCCGCTGATCACATAGGACGATGCAGCGTTGGGATTGCTGGCGACCGCCGCGAGGTAATCGGAACGGTCGCTTGCAAGCTGGCCGGCAATGTTCGACGGCAGGCTGATCGACTGATTGGTCTGGACGCCGGAATTGATGTTGCCGTTGATATTGATGATGGACGCCGTAATCGCGACTTGCCCGCCATAGATGTTCGGCGTTCCGGCACTGACGGTCGGTGCGGTTGCGACCGATTTACTTAAAGCAAAGTAGCTGATGGTCGGGAAACCGCCGGTGTCGCCAATGCCATAGGTGCCGTTGCAACTTCCCAAGGCCTGCGCCGCGCAATTTCCGAGGAAGACGTAGCTGATGTTGTTCGGCGGAGTATTTCCGGTGTTGTGATAGAGATCCGTATTGAGGGAGTTCTGATCAGTCGCCGATTGACCCAGGGTTTGGGCGACATAGGCATTCGCCGCATACATCGCCGCATTGGTCGGATCCGGGGTGGTTCCGGTCGGATTTCCGCCGGGGAAGGTCATCGAACCTATCCATTCCGAAATGGGAGAAATACCGGCGTTGAAGGCGCCGGTGGCGTCGCCGCCGACCGCGAATGCGCCATTCGGGACGTAAACATTGAACTGCTGCACGTTGACATCGGCGTTCGACGCACCATACGAGCCGGTCTGGTTGATGATCGAAAGCAGGCCGCCGAGATTCGTCATACTGGCAGCAACGAACATTGCCGGGCCGACGCCGCCTGGGGCGTCGCCGGTGTAGGCGTTATTGAGGACGATCGAGGGCAACCCGCCGGGCACCAGGTTCTGATGGAGGGTGTTCGAGCCGACGGCGGCGCCGGTGAACACGATCTGGCCGCCGGGCGCATCCGGTATGTTGGCGCCGCCGGCGATAATCAGGTAGGCAGCGCTATTGTTGACCACCGAAATCGTCGGGCCGCCATAAGACGTCACCGTGGCCGTACCGTTGATCCGGTCGGCGTTGATGGAGACGGTGCCTCCGGCGGCGTAAAGTGTGGTGTTGAGGCTGATGGCCTGCACCGTCCCGCTGGTGTCCACCCCACCGAGCAGCGCATTGGCCGGATCGGAGCCGGCGCCAAAATTGGTGTTGACATAGAGCGCGGGGTTGAAGGCGGCGTTGGAGCTGTAGTGGACCGGAATGCCGCCGGCGCCTTCGAATACAGTGGGAGCCTGGAACTCGCCGCACATCGTAGTGCCGTCGCTCCCACAGCCGATAACGATGCTGAGATCGTGGTAGATGCCGGCCGTCACGACCCCGTTCAGATTGGCGATCGAGTTCGTCTGTGAGTTCGGATGGCTGCTGCCGTCGGTGACCGGAATGAAACCGAGTTCAAAGCCGTGACCGGTGCCGTCGGCAACCGGCGTGAGGGTGCCGTCATAGGCACCCATGATGACGTTTTGGCCGCTTTGAATCGATGCAGCCGCAACCGACCCGACAGCACCTTGGACACTCAGCGTCGTATTGTTGACGAGATTGGTTGACGCATCGGCCAGCGGGATGGCAATCAGGCCGCGAACGTAGCCCTCCGCGCTGGCATCGCCGTTCAACTGCGTGAAATTCACGTTGAATGGCTCGCGGCCCGCAGTGATGTTGACATTGGAATAGGCCAGGATCGTCGTTCCGGCGTTCACCGTGACGGTCTGGTTGGTGGTGACGTCGGTTGTGGCCGAGGCGGAGCCAACCGCGGCCAAGCCGTAGGTCGTGACCAGTCCATAATTTCTGGCGGTCGCGACTGTGTAGGTGCCGATCCCGATCGAACCGTTCGAAATCAGAAGATCGCTGCTGCCGGTCGTGACGGTGTTGTTCAGCGTCGCGAACAGCGACGAGTCGACACCGGCGCCCTGCAGCAGTCCACCGGTGGTGAGGCTTGCGGTATCCGCGACGTTCAGATGGCTGGAGGCCACCAGCGACATCGTGCCCGGCGAACTGGTCGGGTCGCCTCCCCCGCTCAGCGTGGTGTTGTCGCCCAGCGTGATGTTGCTGTTGCCGGTCAGGTGAATGGTCGAGGTCGCGCCCGCGCCGTTGATGCCGCCGCCGGCGCCGGCACTGGCGCTCTGACCGCTGCCGGTCTCGTTGAAATTGTTCACGGCCGAGATCACGATTGCTTCCTGGCATTGCGTCGTGAAGCAGCCCTGTGTCCCAGTACCGGCTGCGACCAGCGTGATGCCGTTGCCGAGCGTGACGTTGACCGTGGCGTTGCCGTCGCTGCCGGCGAGCGAGGCGCTGGCGCCAATGGCCGCGGCCTGCGTCGTATCCACCGCCGTCTGGAAATTGTCGGTGTGGGTGCCGGTGATCGTCACCAGGTTGACGTTGATATGGGAATTGTCGCCGATCGCCGCCGTCACCACCGCGGTATCGCTGGTGTTGGCGGTGGCGCCAGAGCCTGCAAAGAAGCCGCCATTGCCGGCCACCGACTTCGCGGCATTGTTGTCGATGCCGGTGGCGGTGAGCGCGAACGATCCGGTGCCCGCCGCGAGCATCGCGACATCGGCGCCGAGCGAAGCCGTGGTGTTGACATTAGCATCGGCGTTGGACTGCACGACGCCGACCGCCGCTACTCCGCCGACCGTCACGCCGGTGCCCGAGGCAGCCTGGGCGTCGGTGCTGGTGGCAGAAATCGTGACCACGCCGCCGGGCAGCACCACGTAGTCGCCGACATTGGCGGTAATGTTGCCGTGGTTGTCGGCGGTCGCCGATGCGCCGCTGGCGCTGTAGTAGACCGCGCCGCTGCCGGCGATGGCGAGCGCCGCGGCGTTGGTGCCGCCGACGGTGAAATCATTGGTCGAGGATGGCGTATTGACGCCGATCGGAACGCTGGAGGACGGCGAGCCGTTGATGGCGCCGGTCGCCGTCACCTGCAGCGTTCCGCTGGTGAACGTGTCGGTCGCCGCACTGGCCCCGTCGAGCCGCGCGATCACCGTCGGCGCGGCATGGGCCTCGGCCACCGAAATGCCCACCGCAAGGTCTCCGGCAACCGCGACGCCAAGCGAGAACGCCTTGGCGTCCGGCGTATCGGTGGCGCTGACCAGGATCCTGCCGCTGCCGACATTGATGGTGGTGCCCGCGCCGATCTCGCTGGTCACATTGCTGGCGTCGGAGGCCGTGCCCGCAGCACCGGCGCCCGCCACGAACAGGCCGCCGACGCCGGCGACGGCGCCGGCGTAGGAAGTGCCCGCGCCCGAGGCGGTGACGGTCAGGCCGCTGCCGCTCAGCGAGGAACCGGCCAGGAAGCTCGAGCCAACGACGCTGGTCTTGTTCGTCAACGCCGCCGAGACGCCGAGTGCGAGCCCGCCCGCGACCGTTGCGCCGAACGCGTCCGCGCGTGCCGAAGAGGTGTCGCTCGAGGTCACCGTCGCCGCGCCGGTCAGCACCACGGTGCCGCCGAGCGCCGCGGTCACGGTGTTGTTGATGTTGGCGTCGGCAACCGACGCGCCGACGGCGGCGGCGACCGCGCCGGCGCCGGCATGGGCCACGGCCTTGGCCGCGGGACCCGATCCGTTGTTCATGGTCGCGGTTACCGCAACGCTGCCCGTGGTCAACCGTCCCTGGCTGACGTTCGCCGTCACCGCATCGAACACGCTGGTATAGGACACCGCCGCGCCGACGCCGAGCGCCCCGGCAACGCCGACCCCCGTGGTGTTGTTGAGGGTGGAGACGTTTGCCGTCGAGGTCACGCCGACGCTTCCCGCGGTGACGCTGCCGCCCGCGATCGACGCGGTGACGCCGTCATTGGCCTGGCTGAGCGACGCCGTCACGCTGAACGGGGTCGGCGCCTGCGCGGCGTCCTGATGCGCGATCAGGAACTGGTATTGCGCGTTGGCGTAGTCACCCACCTGGCTCGCGGTTGCGACCGTACCGCCGAGCGACGCGTTGGCGGCCGACTGGAAATGCGCGACGCCCGCGGTCGTCAGCGTCAGGCTGCCGTTCGAAACGCTGGCGTAGGTTGCATTGGTCAGCGCCTGGTACTGGTCGTTGGCGTAGACCAGCACCTGCTGGTCGGTCGGCGCGGTGACGTTGAGGCTCGTCGCCGCCAGCGGCCGGTAGGTGGTGATGCCGGCTGTGTTTAGCGTGAACGTAATGCTGTCCGCGACGATAGCGCTGTACTGATTGTAGGCGTAGCCGTTGATGGCCGTGGTGAGCGCCTGGTAGCGCCCCGACGCCCACGCCTGGACCTGGGCGTTGGTGGGCGAGCCGATGCCGAGCGCGGTGGCGGCTTCGGCGCGCAGCGCGGTGATGCCCGCGGTGGTCAGGGTGATGGTGCCGTTGGCAACGGTGCCGTTGGCGGCATTGGTCAGCGCGTTGAAATCGGCGAGATCGGTCGCATTGGTCAGCCCGGTCGCGGCAAAATGCGACAATCCGGCAGTGCTCAGCGTGATCTTGCCGCCGCCGACGGTGCCTTGCTGCACGAGGTACTGGTAGGCCGTCACCGCCGCCGCCTGCACCTGTGCGTCGGTGAGCGTCGAGCCATTGGCGAGCGAGGCGCGGTAGGCGGCGATGCCGGCCGAACTCAGGACCGGGTCGCTGCCGCTGCTGAGAAGGTTGACCTTGGACAGCGTGCCGGAGCCGCCATTGTCGAGCTGACTCATGGCGTCGCCCGAGCCGGAGGTGCCAAGCAGGACCACGCCGACGGCGGCGCCGATGCCGGCCGAACTGCCCGCGCCGACCGTGACGGTCTCCGCGTCGATGGTCTTGGTGCCGGTCGCCGTCACCGTGACCGCGCCCGGAACGTTGAGCGTGCTGCCGACGACCTCGGCGGTCACCTGGCTGCCGAGTTGCACGACGTTGGTGCCGGAACCGAGCCCGATGCCGCTGAGCCCGAGCGCGCCGGCGCCGGTGGTCGGATCGATGGTGATGGTCTCATTCGCGCTGACGGTAACGCCGGCGGGATTGCCGCCGCTGGTGGCATTCGACGGCATCCCAAGATTGACGTCGTAGAGCGCCGACCGGGTCGTATTGGCGATGGTGATGACGTTGACCATGCCGGCAATGCCGACGCCGCCCGCGGCGGCGCCGCCAGCCGCCAGCGTGGTGAAGGCGTTGTTGCTGGTCGCAGTTACCGCAAGGGCGCCGTCGAGATTGAGCGTCGTCAGGTTGCTGGTATCGCCGACATAGGCGAGCGTGGTGTTGGCGCTGGAGCCCACCACATAGGCGCTGGCGAGACCGATCGCGCCGCCCGCACCGGCGCCGGCCGTGGCGAAGTAGCCGTTCAGGCTGCTCGCGCTGACACCGAGGGACTGCGCCTTCAGCGCGCCCTGGTCGACATAGGCCTCGGTGGTGGCATTAAAGGAGTTGACGACGCCCGAGGCCGCACCGCCGCCAAGGCCCGCGGCGAAGCCGATCACCACATCGGCGGCGCCCTGCGTCGCCGACGCCGTGACGCCAACCGCGGCGACGCCCGGACCGGAATAGGACGGGGACGTCGTCCCCACGGTCGAACTGGTGATGAAGGCCAGCGTCCGGCGATCGAGTTCGTTCTCGGCATTGCCGGCGGCTCCCGCCACGGGGCCGAGCGCGCCGGCGACAATATAATCGCCGCCATAGGATTGGCTGCTGGCGGTGACGTCGATCTGGGGCGCCGTGGTGCCGGTCAGGCGGGTGTCGATCAGCGCGCCGGTGATCGAGGCCTGCGTCAGGCCGCCCATGACGTTGGTGACGGGCACCACCGCGACGCCGGCCCCGACCAGCGAGAAGGAGAGCCCAAGCGTCACCGCGTTGGCGACGATGGTTTGCTCCGAGGTGGCGTTGACGGCCACGCCGGAAACCGTCTTCGTGGTTTCGGCGAGCGACGGCGGCGTCGCCGTGGCGCTGTTGGCGGTGGAGAGATCGAGCGCCGTCGCCAGGTTGCCGGTATTGACGCTCAGCCCTGCGACGTTGGCCAGCGCGTCGATCTTCGCGCCGCTGCCGATCTCGGCGATGGTGTCGCCAGAGATGGTGTTGCTGACGATCGACAGCCCGACGCCCACGCCGGGCGTGGCGCCGCCAACCGCGACGCCGGCAGCGCCGGCGATGGCAAGGATATTGTCGGTATTGGCCGCGATCACGCCCACATTGTTCTGCGCCGTGACGTCGCTGACGCCGACGATCGACGCCGTCACGCCGGTGGACTCCGTGCTGTAGGCCACCGATCCCGCCAGGCCGACGTTCTTCGACACCGCGACGCCGATCGCATAGGACAGGATATTGGCGGTGGAGGCGGCGTCGACGTTGACATTGTCGGACGCCGCGACCCGCACGCCCTCGCTGCCGTCGATGGTCGCCGTGATGGTGTTGCCGATGACGCTCTGGGTCACCGACAGGCCGAGCGCCGCGGTGCCGAGGCTGATGCCGAGCGCGCCGGCGGCGCTGCGGATCTTGGAGGTGTCCGAGGCCGAGACCGTCAGCGAGCCGGCGCTGATGGTGGTGTGCGGCGACGACGAAGATACGCCGGTCTCGGCGCCGTGGCCGACCTCGGCGGTGACGGTGTTGTGGATCGCGGCAAGCGTGGTCGATGCGAGGCCGGCGAACTGGCCGGTGGCCAGGCCGAACCCGACCGTGACACCGAGAATGGTCGCGGAATCGAGCGCAGAGACCGTAACGTCGCCCGACGTCGAGGTGAGGTACACGTTGTCGATGATCGCCGAATGCGACATCGACAGCGCGTTGTCGACCAGCGACAGCCCGACATTGTTCTTGCCGATCTGAACCAGCCCGGCGACCGCCACGACGGACGCGCCCGGATCGTTGGCGCTGCCGCCGTTCAGCGCGCTCGCGGAGAAGTCGATCTGCGCGTCGGCCTGGTGCTCGGCGCTGCTGCGCGGATCGAGCGCCGCCAGCACGGCATTGAAGGTGGAATTGCTCTGGCTGTCGGCGCTGACCGTCACCGCGCCGCCCACATCGATGGTCTGCGGCGAACTCGTGGTGCCGCCGATCGAGGCGTTGGTCGCAACGGAGATGTCGTTGATGACAATGGCGCCCGCGAGGCCGTTGGAATCCGGCCCGCCGCCGCCGGCGGCCGCACCCGAAGAGATCCGACTCGCATCGAGCGCGACGACATTGAGCGTGTTGAAGCTGGAAATCCCGGTGTCGTAGACGCTGGCATTGACCGCCGGCCCGTTGGTCGGGTTGCCGATCTGGGCGTAGGTCAGCGCGATGCCGAGCCCGCCCTTGCCGCCGAGGTAGAGCGAACCGGCGCCGATGCCGATGTCGGTCGACTGGTAGGCGTCGACGGCGACGGCCTGGGTAGTGCCGGTGCTGTTGCCGGCGAGGCTCGAGTCGTTGATCGAGGCCGAGACGCTGTCCTTGACGATTCCGACGGAAACCGACAGCGACGCGGAATTCGCGTTGTTGCTGGCGGAGGCGGCAAGGCCGATGCCGACGACCGTCTCGCTGCCCGCCGAAAGCGCCTGCACCGCGACCGACTGGGCGTCGGTGATGGTGGTGCTGTTGATCGACGCGGTGGTGGCGTTGGTCAGGATCGCCACCGCGATGGCGCCGGCGATCGCGCTGCTGGCGGACGACGCGTTGGGATTGAGGTTCAACGCGGCCGAGCCGCTGCCGTTGTCCAGCACCGCGTTGTTGAGGGCTTCGACATTGACGCCGCCGGCGCTGGTGCAGGAGGAGCAGTGGATCACCGCGCCCGAAATCTCGGCGCGGGTGGCGAGTGCGATGATCGACACCGACGAACTGCCGGAAATATCGACGCTGAAGCTCGTCGGCGCCGCACCGCTGACCGCATTGGAGCGGCCGCGGGTCTCGGCGGTTACGTCGCCGACTTCGGTCGCCGGAGTGCCAGCCGAGAACAGCCCCGTAAGCTTGTCGCGGAAATTCGAACCTTGACTGCTCGGGTCCGACTCGGTCGCGGCGATCGCCGCCACCGTCATCCGCCCCGACGTGGTGGCGACGAGGTTGGTCGCGTTGGCGGTGATCAGGCCGGTCGCATAGGTGGCCGACGACGCATCGTCGGCGGCGTTTCCGCTGTTGGCGATGTCGGCGGTGTTGGCGCCGATATGCGCGACCGTGTCGGCCTGGGCATCGATCAGCGCGACGCCGATGCCGACCGTGTTGGAGCCGCCGGCCACCACCGCGCCCGCGATCGATAGCATCGACATGCCCTGGGAGGCATCGACCGTCACGGACGGCGCGGTGACGGTGGCGTCGTCGCTGATCGACGCGTAGGTCGCGTTGCGCACCTTGGCCAGCGAGACGATGCCGCTCAGCGCCAGCGTTCCGGCGGCGGATCCCGAACTCGGCGCGATGGCGAAGTAGAGGTCGTTGGTGGTGGCATCCACATGCACGCCAAAATCCGACGAGACCTGCGCGCCCTGGGCGATGCCGGCTGTGGTCGTGCTGGCGAAGGAATTTAGGTTGAGCGATCCGCCGACCGCCGATCCCGTGCCGCCGGTCGTGCCCGTGAACGACAGCGGGGAGAAATTGCCGGCGACGTCGATCGACTGGGTTGTCGTCAGCGCCTCCACCTCGACCGCCCCGGTCCAGCGCTCGGTGTAACCGTCGCTCAGCGTGATGGTGAACGGCGGCGATCCGCCGCTCTGCGTCAGCGTCGCGCCGCTGCCGACCCAGGCCGTGGTCGTGTTGGTGACCGAGAAGTAGTTCACCGACCCCGACAGGCCCAGCTGGGTCGATTCGCTGGTGGCGTTGGCGTAGCTCGTCAGGATGTTGTTGACGACGCCGAGATTGCCGTTGAGGTGACTGAGCACCGCAGGGAGGCTGTCCCAGTTGGTCCAGGTATTGAGGATCGGCACCTCGGTGATCGCCGTCACGCCGATATCGTTGGCGCTGACCGTGACGCCGGGCCCGATATAGGCGTTGGCATCGTGGCTGAATTCGCCGATGGCGATGCCGGCCGAAATCGCGATCGTCGCCGACGGGCCTCCGGAGGTCGGATTCGCCGAGGAGTTGACACTGGAGTCGGCGTTGCTGCGGATCGCCGAATCCGAGATATGGCTCGCCACCGTGACCGGGCCGGCGGCATAGACGGACGGCGCAGCCTGGCCGGAATCGGCGGCGATCGCGGCGGTGGCGTTGATACTGCTGCTCGCATAGGAGACCGCGCCGGCGAACTTCGGCGTCGCGGCCGATCCCGTCATTGGATTGAGCGGGCCGTTGATCAGGCGCGACGCATACGAGTTGCCGCCGCAGCAAGCGCTCGTCGGCAACACCGCGAAGATCAGGTTGAGAATGGCATTGTTGCCGGTGATCACGGTGGCGCTGGTGGCGTTCTTGGCGTTGAGCGCGCTGCCGTCCTTGAAGTTGTCGGAACTGGCCTCCACCACCAGCGAGGCCACCTTGCTGGTGCTGGTTCCGAGCGATGCCCCGAGTACCGCGCTCGCCTCGGCGCTGGTGCTGGAATAGGCCACCGCGATGCCGGCCTTGCCGGCGCCGCCCGCCACCGAGGTCGCCGAGGTGCTGAACGAGTTGTCGTTGTGGGCGAGCACGCTGATATTGCGGGCCGCCGACAGGCTGGCGCCGCTGTGCACCGTCGTGTCGGTGTTGATCACCGAATGCGAGTAGGCGACGGTCGCATCGACCGGAGTTGCCTGCGTCGACAGGCTGAGAGCCGTCATCGACATGTTCGCGGTGTTCTTCGAGGCAATCGTCAGATCGCCGCCGGAGCTGATGGTCGCGCACTGGGAATTCGCGCATCCCGCGATCGTGGTCGACACCGTGCCCGAGAGGTCGCCAACCGCCACGGCGGCGGCGGCGCCGAGCGGTGCCGTGCCGGTGAGCACCAGCACCAGCGCCGATGCATCCTCGCTGCCCGTCGCCGACAGCGTCACCGATCCCGAGCCTGCGATGTGGGCGGTCGAGGCCACGTTAACGGTGGATGTCGTCGTCGCGCTCTCGTAGGAGCCGTTGAGGCCGATCTGGGTGGCGATGAACGAGGTCGCGATGGTGGCCGCCAGCGTGGCCGGATCGAGCTGGATCATCGACGCCGTGGCCGATGCGTTCGTGGTCGCGGAGATCACCCCGCCCTTGATGGTGCCGGCGATGTTGATGGTGGCCTGCGATGACGCCGAACCGTAGATCACCGAGTTCGACGCACTCGCCGCCAGCGTGACATCGCCGGCGGCCCAGTGCGTGCTACTGGTATTGACCACGTCGGCGAGCAGCTGGCCGTTGACGGTGATGTTGGGCGCATTGAGCGTGATGCTGCCGGAATTGCCGGTCGAGGCATTCGAGGCAGACAGCGCCGAGGCGTGGTTGTACTGCCGCGTATCAATGATGCCACCATTGGCAATGGTGATACTGTTGTCGGCCGACAGCACGACATTGGCACCGTTGGTGATGAGGTTGCCGGAATAGCTGTAATCCGAATTGGTGCTCAGCACGCTGCCCGCGCCTGGATTGTTCGGATCGCCGATCACGAGATTGTAAGGATCGATCAGCAGGGTCCCTGCGGCCCCGTTCGGCGCCGCAAGATTGAGATTGATTTGGCCGATGGTCGCGGTGCCCTTGGCGCTCAATTCGACCAGACCGGCGTTACCGATCGTGGAACTGGCATTGATGGCTGCGCCGCTGGCCACCGTCAGGTCACCGTCCGCCTTCAGGCTGATGTTGCCGGCGTCGCCCTTCTTGCTCGCCGTGCTCAGATTGGCGGTCTTGGCAATCTGGATATTCTTCCCGGCGGCGACCGAGATCGTGCTCGGCGTCGTGCTGCGGCTGTGCGCGACCAGCCTGCCCGACACCTTGGCATTGCCCGCCGCGACAATGTGAATCGAGCCGTTGCGGACCACGATGCCGCTGGCGCTGTGCAGTCCCTTGGAATTGACGGAAGCGGCAAACTGCGCGGCGTGATCCTGGTTCACCCGCTCGCGCTGGCTCGTGCTAGGGCCGACCGAGACGTTTTGGCCGGTCAGACGCACGCCGTCCGCCGCATTGACCCGACCGAGGATGCGGATATTGCCGTCGGGAGAAATCGGGAACGAGCCGTTCATCAGGCTGCTCACCGCTGCGCCGTTGATTTGGCCCTGCGCACCGATCAGCTTGTCGGTGAATTCTCGGGTCGGCGTCGACACATTCAGGCTGCCGACATTGACCGTGCCGGTCGCGCCGACGACGAAGCCCTGCGGATCGGCGAAATAGACATTGCCGCCGATTTTGCCGTTCGCGTACGAGTTCAGCGTGCCGTTGACGTAAGCCGGCGCGTCGCGAACGATGTTGATCAGGTTCTGGCTGCCGGACGGCAGTTGCAGGTTGACCGTATTGCCCTGCCCGACGCCGAATTGCGAGAACGAGTTGAAGGCGTTGGGACCGGATACCGTGGAGGTCGTGATGTTGGTGACGTTTCCCGACGTCTGCAAACCGGTCTGGGTCCGCCCGTCCGGGATGATCTGGTTGGGGTGCGGCGCCGACTGGGCGTAAAGATCAAAGGTCAGGAAGGGCAGAAACGCGATCAAGGCGGCGCAGAGCAGCGAAACATATCGCATCCGTGCCAACCGCGGCAGCGTCAACACTGCCGAATCTCTGCGTGATAACAGCATCGCCATCTCAAATAATCTTTGCCGGCTGGCAGAACGCGAAGAGTGGAAATCGATTTGCGCCCCGCCGACTTTGGCGGGGCGGAGGCTTCAGAATTGACCGGGTGGCAGTTTGAATACGTCGGGGCTCTTGGCGTCGGCTATGTAGAAAAGCAAAAGGCCCGTCGGGGTAAGAGTGCGCTGATTGTTATCCTTGGTTTCAAAAGTACCTTGCAACAGCAGCATCACGGTGTGGTCCTTGGCATCGCTGCCGCGGAACATCAGCAGTCCACCATTGACCGGGGTGTTGACCGCAACCGTCTCCGGCTTGAAGCCTTCGCCGAGGAAATGAGCGCGCAGGATGTTGGCGTTGGAAAACAGGCGCTCCGGCGTCATCGCTGAATCGGTTGCCTTGGACCAGGCCGCCCCGACCTGGATCAGCGACTTGGACTTGTAGCCGAACACGTAAGAGACTTCCGCGCCGCCGCCATTGGGCAGGAGATCGGGGACCGTCACAAGGAGGCTGTGCGTGAGTTCCGCAGGGTTGTCCTGCGTCTTGATGGCTTCGGGCTTCAGCCCGAAGTCTTTGCCTATAGCCGAGCGGACATCGGCTTCAGTCGTTCCAAATTTGGCGGAGCGGAATCCTTCGACCGAGATTCTGGTGTCGCCAGACGTGTCAGCGGCGGATGGAGTTACAGCCGGGGCTTGTTCAGCCGGTTTCGGCACAGCACCCTTCTGTTTGGTGCCTTGTGCAAGCGCCGGCGTAATCGCAAGGGCCACCACAAGACAACAAAATGCATTGATCAGAGAAACTTTACGCATAGCCCCCTTAAAATCACTTTCCTGACGAAGCCCAGACCGAACCAAAATTAACCTGGGCGGAAACGTTAATTTTGACCACCCTACCCTCTCCATCACCGGAATAATAGTTAGGAAAGGGGTGAGGTGGAACCTTTTATCTGGTCGACTCAGAAGCTTCTAGTCCATCGATATCGCAAATCCAATGACGGTGGAAAGGGCAAATGGAATGGAATTCGATCCTCTTTGCGACGGGAACCCGGGGGAGAAGCGCAATTCCGGCGCCAACGCACGGAGACCCAGGCAAAACTCCCAGACCGAAAACCAGAGTGCTAGCGCTTAGAGTCCGTCCGGAGACTTCAGGCCGGATTGCAGAGTTTTCTGAGCATGAGGCGGATTGAGGCGAGGCGCAAGAACGCGAGCGCTTTTCGGTTGAG
>Ga0209736_1000328_pt1 | contig 15379 bp, 10 predicted proteins | sample BlaSpr_A8_Ref_M3_FD_187992 | JGI IMG/M metagenome (GOLD analysis project Ga0209736, IMG submission 187992) | Forest soil microbial communities from Thunder Bay, Ontario, Canada - Black Spruce, Ontario site 2_A8_Ref_M3 (SPAdes) (version 2) | ecosystem: Environmental > Terrestrial > Soil > Boreal...
GGAAAGGAAGTGCGTAGCCGTGGCGAGGCCTGCCGCTCGCAGTTAGTGCGTGCAAATCGAAAGGAAGAGGGCCAGCGCACAACTAGGCGAGATCAAGAAGCAAGTTGTGCGAATCAGGACTTGTCTTCGGGCGGCCAGGCAGAGTGCTCTTCGCCGAGGTGGACTTCCAGGAAGCCTTCGGCGGGGAGGACGTCCACGGGCAAGCCGCCGTGCCAGAGAGCAACGCCGAGCTTCAGCTTCGATTGACCTTTCAGATCGATTTCGCTGCGGTGGATGGTGACTTCGAGAATGCGGTCAAAGGAGGCTTCGGCAAAGGATTTGGGATTGAGAAGGCAGAGGCGTCCTTTTTCTACCGCGAATTCCTGCAGGTGGCCGCGCACGAGCTTCACGACGATGTTTATTTCTTCGGCTGCGCCGATGGTGATGCGGAATTCCGAATCTTCAAGTTCTCCTAGAAGTCCGAGAAACGGGTCCACGCGGACGCAGAAACGGTCCTCTTCGAAACCATAACGTAATTCATGAAGATAGAAGGTCCGGCCGTGCATGGCGCCACCACGCCGTTCGGGAGAATAGAGGCCGGCGCCCAGCCATTCGAAATAGGAAGTGTCGCGCCCATCTACCGTGATTTTTAGAAAACCCGTTGGAGCTATCTGTAGAGCGTGCTCGGGCTGACGCTTGATGGGTTTCGCGAGTTCTTGCGGGGCCACCTGACCAAGTGCAAGGTAGACCGCCGTCAAGTGCTTGCGATAGAGAGCATCAAATTCCGCATCGTTTGCAGTGCTGTGTTCCGGACCATACCACCAGCACCAGTCACTTCCTTCCGCAGCCAGCAACGATTCATGCGCCTCTGAGAGGGCCGTCTCCGTCGGCGCACCGTCGCGGCCTTGCTTGCGAGCGTCGACTGCGCGGCCATAGGCTTCGCGAGCGTCCCAGAGGAGTTCCCACGCCGCGACGTCTTCGCTATGGCCGATCCAAACATCGAAATTCGCGTTGATCCAGGAAGCGGGAAAAATTCCGGCATTCGTCGGGATCTCGCCGGCGGCGGCGATCGCTTCGGTAGCCGTGAGCGCCCGGAAATCTTGATCTCCCTGGATGCGGCCGTAGAATTCACGCAGAAACTCGCGGCCATTGTGGGGATAGTATTCCCAGGCGTTTTCGCCGTCGAGAAACAGGCAAACCGTAAGAGGCTGCGAAGTCTGCACCCTTTCGCCCAGCTCGCGAAGCCGCCCGTGCAAATCCGCGGCGGCCTCCTTGCCATTCATGCGGCTGTAGACGAAACCAATGAGATCGGAAAGGTGATGATCTCGGAATAGCCCCGTCATGGGTTTCCCGCCAAGCTGCACGCGCAACGGCTTGTACAGACGCTCCGCATTTGCTGGGACACCCTTTGCATCGCGGAAAAAGCCCGCGTTCAGCGTTCTGCCGAGGACGCCTTCATCCGTGCCAAACCACTGGAAACCTTCCTCGGCGGCAATAGTTAGAGCCTGATCCGAGACGGAGCCTTCCGAAGGCCAGAGTCCTGAAGGCTTCGCGCCGAAAACGCGCTCGTGGTAATCGCGGGCGCGCCGCAATTGTTCGCGGGCATCTTCGGGATGACGGTAGGCGCGGCGTGGGAGAGGCGTGCCAGGATTAGCCACACGCGCGATATCCGAATCGCAGATCAGCGGAAGGATGGGATGGTAAAACGGCGTAGTGCTTATCTCTATCTGGCCTGTCTGTGCCACTGCGCGATACTCGGGCAAAACCAAACCGAGCAGCTCCAATTGCTTCGCCTTGAGAGCAGCTTTGTCTTTTTCCGTGAACTCTTTCCCTTTGTTCGCGAGACGGCTGACGACCGAGTCTTTCTCGAACCAGGTTTCCTCCATCCAGACCAGTTGTGAGAGCAACTGCAAGTCGCGCCAGTCACGCTGGGTAAACGAGACTTGCGCCTGCGCGCCGCCGGCGGGCTGCGCCCATTCATGCAGCTCGACAAAACGCGGCCATCTGGACATTAGCCGTTCATGATTCACCTGAAACGCCCGAGCCAAAATCTCCGCTTTGTCCTCGCGGGTTAAATCATCGGCTGGCTTGAACGCCAAGGAAAACCACGGCTCGTTAAATTCACCGCTGGCGTATTCCTCCAGTTGCATGCCCAGCGAAGGTACGACATTGAAAGTGGCGTGGAATTTGGGGAACTCCTTCAGCATGGCGACCATGCCCCAATAATCCTTGAGCGCGTGGAGCCGCGTCCACGCCAGTACGTACCGGCCAGTTTCCGGGTCCCGGTACTGCGGCTGATGCATGTGCCACAAGAGCACCAGATGCACGCGATTCATCGTGACTCTCTTTCCCGTGCGCGCTGCAAGGCCGTGCTACACTCACGGTTCGCGCCATGCGCATCCTGGACCGCTATATCGTTCGTGAAGTTTTTCGTCACGCACTCCTCGGAATCGCCGTATTCACGTTCGTTTTCTTCGTGCCCCAGCTTGTTCAATTGATGGAACTGTTCGTCCGTCATAGCGGCTCTGGGTCTCAAATCCTCGAGCTTTTCCTGTGCATTTTTCCCGGGGTGTTCACGTTTACGCTCCCCATGGCCGTGCTGATTGGCGTATTGCTCGGTCTTGGCCGCATGTCCGCGGACAGTGAAATCATTGCCCTTACAGCGCTGGGCATTGGCCGCCGCCGGATTCTGCTGCCTGTAGGCGTTTTTGCCCTGGCCGGCGCGCTCGTCACACTCTGCATGACGCTATGGCTCGGCCCTAAGGCCGTGCATAGATACCGCACACTCAAAACCGATCTAGTCGCTTCACAGATTTCTTTCGCCGTGCAACCCCGCGTGTTCGACGAACGATTCCCCAGACTGGTCCTCTACGTCAACGACGTGTCTGCCAGCGGCACGCAGTGGCACGGCGTATTTCTTGCTGAGGCCGGAGGAGAGAACGGCTCGCAACTCACCCTGGCGGAGAATGCGATTGTAATTGCCGAACCCAAAGAGGGCAAGCTGGAGCTTCACTTAAAGGGCGGCACTACGCATGAATTCTCGCGGGAAGATCCCGACCGTTACTCCGTGACGGCTTTTGGGCAGAGTGACTGGCCGATCCAGGCGAATGACCTCGTGCCGGCGCAGCCTCGGCAGCTGAGCAATCCAGAACGCTCCCTGCGAGAACTGGTTAACACAGACGATGCCGGTTGGCGCGAGGCGCGCGTGGAATTGCACCGCAGGCTGGCGTTTCCCGTAGCATGTCTTGTGTTTGCTCTCGTCGCCGTGTCACTTGGGGCGCAGCCTCGACGCGGCGGACGCGCTGCCGGCTCGTTGCTTGCAGTCATTATTATCGCCTCCTATTACCTGCTTACCGTGATTGGCGCAGGTCTAGCGCGCCAGGGCGAGGTGTCCCCTGCCGTGGGAATCTGGGGCGCAAATATTCTGCTGGCGATTCTTGGTCTGGCACTGCTTCCGCGCATGGAACAATTCCGGGGCGAAAGCAGGTGGATGAATCCTGCGGTCCGCTTTCGGAGTTGGGCCAGGCTGCTCCGCCGGCGGAAAGCGCGTGTACGCGCGGCCGCCATGGCCGTGACCCGAATTCCCAACGGCCTGATCGAGCCGCACGAGAACGGCGTGCAATCGAGCGGCAGCTTCCCTCGGTTGATGGACATCTACCTCTTACGCCGCTTCTTTTTTCATTTCTCGATGCTGATGGCGGCTTTCATTTTTCTATTTGAGGCTTTCACATTCTTTGAGCTTCTCGATGACATCGCTCGTCATCGCGTGCCATTTCTCATTGTCGTGGACTATTTCCGCTATCTGACGCCCTACCTAATTTACAACCTCGCGCCACTAGGGGCGCTGGTAGCCGTGCTTGTAACGCTTGGCGTGATGAGCAAAAACAATGAAATCGTCGCGTGCAAAGCCAGTGGCATCAGCTTATACCGTCTGGCCGTACCCTTGCTTTTCGCCGGACTGGCGCTTGCCGCCGCCATGATCGTGCTGGACGAAACGTATCTTCCCTATGCCAACCAGCGCCAGGACGCCTTTCGCAACCAGATCAAAGGCCGCCCGGCGCAGACCTATGCTCATCCGCAGCGCTGGATTTTTGGCAATGACGAGAAAATCTACAACTACGACTTGTTTGACCCGGCGCAGAACCTTTTTGGAGGTCTCAGCGTCGTGGAACTCGACCCTGCGACGTTCCAGATGCGGCGGCGCGTGTTTGCGACGCGCGCAACGTGGTCCGATTCGCAAAAGGTGTGGGTTCTGGAGGGCGGGTGGGCGCGCGATTTCGCGAATGGCACCATCACTCGCTATGAGCGATTCCCGGTCACGTCGCTGCCAGAGCTGTCAGAGCCTCCCAGTTACTTCAATCGCGAAGTGCGTCAGGCCTCTCAGATGAGCTGGGGAGCCCTGCGACGTTATATCGAAGCGTTGCATAAGGCGGGGTTTGACGTGGCCAACCTGACGGTGCAATGGCACGTCAAGGTGGCTTTCCCCCTGATTGCTCCTGTCAGTATGTTGCTGGCGATCCCCTTCGCCTTGTTGGTCGGGACGCGCGGCGCGGTTGGCGGTGTGGCTCTGGGTGTGGCGATCGGAATTGTGTATTGGACAGCGGCTCGCTTGCTGGAAGCGATGGGGGGAGTTGGACAATTGCCGCCGTTCCTCGCTGCCTGGTCCACGGATATCACTTTCCTTTTTCTGGGGCTCTACTTTTTCTTTAAGATGCCCACCTGAGAAGCAAGACCCCTCCGCTAGTGCAGACCTTACTTCAGTTGTCTGCACGCCGACGGCTTCAAGTATTACTTTCATTTAAGAATTCGTTGGAGAAAACGTCATTTCTTTTTTTTCTATCCGAGCCCGCTCTTCTTCAACCACTACTTGAATCGTGGCTAGTCGCGAAATAGACACACTGGCGGACACTTAGGTCCAGGTTGTGGTGTCCTACTCTATATGAGAACTCTCTTCGCATTGCTTTGGTATTCCTCGCTACTGCGTCGTTGGCCTGCCCGCAAGAGGAACAATCGAAGATGGTCGCCAAGCCCTCATCCGAACAAATCCGAGCGCTGGCTGATAGCCGCAGCCGTGCCTATGCTGAGCTTCGCCGCAATGCTTCCGCTTATGAGTCGGGCGAGATCTCGCAAGCATTGTTTAAGCGCGACACCGACATCGCCATCTGTAAGATCACAAGGATCACTCCGCACCAGCCGGGGGGCGCGGAAGTGACACTTACCATCTCGCTCGAGAGAAACCTGCGCGGCGAGACCACACGAATACACCGAGGAAACCAACCTCAACCCCAATCCCCTTTCGTGGATTAAAGGTCCTGCTCCCGCATGGGTACGAATCAAACCGGTCGAAGGCAAACGGATTGTGGTCGCCTCGTCAGAGTCTCGCGGCAAGCGCATCAACAAGAAAGTGCTACTTCTTCGTTTTCTTTGTGGCTTGCTCTTCTTCAACTACTGCTTGAGCTGCGGCAAGCCGCGCGACGGGCACCCGGAACGGCGAGCAACTTACATAGGACAGCCCGGCACGATGGCAGAACTTGACGCTGTCCGGATCGCCGCCATGTTCGCCGCAAATGCCTAGCTTGATGCCGGGTCGAGTCTTGTTCCCCTTCGCCACAGCCATTTCGATCAGCTGGCCGACACCCGCCTGATCAATCGTCGCGAATGGATTCTTTTTGACGATCTCCAATTCCTGGTAAGGCCCGAGGAAGGAGCCGGAATCGTCGCGGCTCATGCCGAGGCAGGTCTGGGTCAAGTCATTGGTCCCAAAACTGAAGAACTCCGCCGTCTGCCCGATCTCATCGGCTGTGAGTGCGCCACGAGGAACCTCAATCATCGTTCCAACCAGATAATTCAGCTTTACACCCTTTTCTTTCATCACTTCGCTTGCGATGCGATGGACGACCTCGACCTGAAGATCCAGTTCCTTCTTAAACCCGACGAGCGGAATCATCACTTCGGGGTTTACCTTAATGCCCGCCTTCTGAACCTCCGCCGCGGCTTCGAACACAGCGCGGGACTGCATCTCGGAAATCTCGGAATAGACAATCCCCAGGCGGCAGCCTCGGAATCCAAGCATTGGGTTGAATTCATGTAATTCTTTAACTCTCTGCTGGACCTTTTCAACCGGCACTCCCATCTTCTTTGCCAGAGCGCTCTGAGCGGACCCTTCATGCGGCAGGAACTCATGCAGCGGAGGGTCAAGGAACCGGATTGTCGCGGGATATCCCTTCAATTCCCTAAACATCCCAACGAAATCCTCCCTCTGGTAGGGCAGGATCTTGGCGAGTGCCTCTTTTCTGTGCTCTTTGGTGTCAGCCAGGATCATCTCGCGCATGGCGTCGATGCGATTGCCTTCGAAGAACATGTGCTCGGTGCGGCATAGGCCGATGCCAACGGCACCAAACGCAATGGCATGAGCCGTTTGTTCGGGGGTGTCGGCGTTGGTGCGGACCTGGAGGCGAGTGACTTTGGCACACCAGTCCATAAGTTTTTTGAAGTTTTGATAAGTCTGGCTTTTGTTGGCGTCGAGGGATTTCTCAATCAGCACTTGGACGATCTCGGACGCGGCTGTGGGGATTTGGCCTGGATAGACTTCGCCAGCGGTGCCGTTGATCGAAAGAAAGTCTCCCTCTTTATATGTTACGCCATCGACGGTCATGGTCTTGGCAGCGTAATCAATCTGCAGCGACGCTGCCCCACAGACACAGACCTTGCCCATCTGGCGAGCAACGAGAGCTGCGTGCGAACTGACGCCGCCCTTTGCCGTGAGAATGCCTTCTGCGGCAATCATGCCGCGCAAATCTTCGGGGGACGTTTCATTGCGGACAAGCAGGACCTTTTCTCCTCTTTCGGCAGCCGCAGCGGCACGGTCCGCATTCAAATACATCCTGCCGGCAGCTGCTCCGGGTCCGGCCGGCAGTCCCTTCGCAATGACCTTGGCAGCCGCAACCGCCTTGCGATCAAACACGGGCGCCAGCACTTGGTCGAGTTGGTCAGCGGGGACTCGCCTGATGGCGGTCTTCCAGTCAATGAGCTTCTCCTTCTCCATTTCAACGGCGAAGCGGACAGCAGCCAGTCCTGTTCGTTTGCCGTTGCGCGTCTGCAGCATGAAGACCTTGCCATCCTGAATCGTGAACTCGAAGTCCTGCACGTCCTTGAAGTGTTTCTCCAAGGTTTGGCGGATTTTTTCCAATTCGTGGAAGGCTTTCGGTAAGTAGTTCTTGAGCTGTGCGACTGGTTCAGGGGTGCGCACGCCGGCCACCACATCTTCTCCTTGCGCATTGATCAGGAACTCGCCGTAGAAAACTTTCTCTCCGGTCGCTGGATCACGCGTGAAGGCCACACCCGACCCGGATTTGTCACCAGTATTGCCATAGACCATCGCCTGTACGTTTACGGCGGTGCCCCATTCGGACGGGATGTTATATTTGCGGCGATAAACGACGGCGCGATCATTCATCCAAGAACCAAACACGGCGCCCACTGCGCCCCAGAGCTGTTTCCAAGCATCCTGCGGGAACTCCGTCCCGGTGCGTTCCTTGATAAGTTTCTTGAAGCGAACGACCAGTTCCTGTAGGTCTTTCACCGTCAGCTTCGGGTCGTCGACTTCGGCCTGATACCGTTCATGCTTGAGACCGTGAATGACGACCTCAAACGGTTCGTGGTCCTCGTGCGGGCGTTTCTGCACATTCATGACAACGTCGCCATACATCTGAATGAACCGGCGATAACAGTCCCAGGCGAACCGTTCATTTTTTGTAGCCTTGGCCAGCGTGACTACAGTTTCATCGTTTAGGCCGAGGTTCAAAATCGTGTCCATCATGCCGGGCATCGAATCGCGGGCACCGGAACGGACGGATACCAGCATCGGCATGGCCGCATTGTCGCCAAATTTGGTGCCCATTATTTTTTCCACGCGCGCAACGGCTTTTTTAGCTTCCGCGTCGAGGGCCTTCGGGTAGGTTTTCTTGTTCCCGTAATAGTACGTGCAAACTTCAGTCGTAATCGTAAAGCCGGGAGGTACCGGTAGGCCGATCCGGCTCATCTCCGCAAGGCCAGCGCCCTTGCCACCCAGAAGAGCGCGCTGACTCCCGTCGCCCTCCGCCTTGCCCGCACCGAAAAAATAGACCCATTTAGTCACTGTGCTCCTCGCTTGTCGTTTTTTTTGAATTTTGATAACCGTCTAGCAACTGCCCATTGGTACGGCGGCCGGAAAAACCTGTCGGCACGCCGACTCAGTTCGCTTTTTAAAATTTAAAGTAAAACTTCATCTTCCTACTTGCGTTCCTCTCCTCCCAGTTCCGAGAAATCCGCGATCGTCGTGAACTCCCGTAGGATTTCAGAGAGCAAGGCAAGACGGTTTTTCCGAACGGCCTCGTTCTCTGCCATCACCATGACCTGTTCAAAGAAATCGTCTACCGCTTTGCGGAGCCCCGCGATGACTTCAAGTGCTTCTTGATATTTTCCCGCACGCTTCTCTGCCTGCACTTTAGAGGCAGCCGCGCGGACTGCGGTGAATAGCTCGCGTTCTACTCCACTTTCGAGCAGTTCGGTCTGGATGGTCCGCGTTTCTTCTTTCTTGTAATTAGACTTCTCAAGAATATTCCGGATGCGCTTGAACGAGACGGCCAACGGCTCAAAGTTTTTCGACTTGCGGATAGCTTTGAGCGCGACGAGGCGTTTGTGCGCATCCACCAAATCATCGACCCCGGCGCGGAAGACGGCGTTCACTTCGTCATAGCTGAACTTCTCGCGCTCGCGAAGGACAAACTTTGCCCGGTCCAGGAGAAACTCAAGAACCTGCGTCTCCTGCTCGGGCGTGACTCCCCGCTTCGGAGGATTGGTCAGCAAAGCCTTGGCAGCTGCACCGACGGACAGCGACATCGAAACGGGGAGCTTTCGCTCCAGGATGATCTTCACGATTCCCAAAGCCGCGCGCCGCAAAGCATACGGATCACTGGACCCCGTGGGAACCAAACCGACTGCGAAGCAGCCAACGATGGAATCGAACTTGTCTCCCAGAGCGACGGCGCAGCCGGTGAGATTTCTTGGGATGGGATCTTCGAGCCCCACAGGACGATAGTGATCGTAAATCGCGTCAGCAACGTCGTCCGGTTCGCCTTGCGCACGTGCGTAGAGTCCACCGACGATTCCCTGCAACTCGGTAAACTCGCGAACCATCTCGGTAGCTAGATCACACTTCGACAGTTCCGCCGCACGGTCGGCATCCGCTACGTGTGCTTGCAGGAGGCCGCTGTTGAACCATTGCTCAGAGAGCCACCGCGCAATCGCACGGACGCGTTCCACTTTGTCGCGGTAACTCCCTAGCCGCGATTCGTAGGTAACGCGTTCGAGCTTCGGCAAATAGTCGGCCAGCCGACATTTCTGGTCCGACTCCCAAAAAAACTGCGCGTCGGCCAAGCGTGCTCGCAAAACACGTTCGTGCCCGGCGCGAACCAAACCCTTGGGATCTTTGGGAAGATTGATGACCGCCAAAAAATGCGGCGCGACTTCCCCGCCCCGCTTCTCGACGGCAAAATACTTTTGGTGCCCGCGCATGACGGTGATCAGAATCTCGTCCGGCAGCGCCAGGAACGCTGGATCGAAATCGCCTTCCAGCACACTCGGGCATTCGTTGAGATAGGTAACGAGCCTTAGAAGCTCCGCATCCTCGTGGATGCGATACCCTGCCCTCTTTGCGTGCGCCGCCAGCTCTTTCGAAATCTTCTCTCGGCGCTCTGTTGGCCGAACGATCACGCCATTCGCTTTCAGTTTCTTTTCATAGTCTGCGAAGTCCTTTACGCGGAGCGGGCCTTTGCCGAGAAACCTGTGACCGAGCGTCGTGTCACCCGCCGTAACGCCTGCGAAAGAAAACTTCAGCGGTTTGCCATTCACGACGGCGACGATCCAGCGGATAGGCCGAATGAATCGGGCGCCGTCAATTCCCGTCCAGGTCATCGACCGCGGCCAGGACAAGTCATGAATCACGCGCGGAAGCATTTCAGTCAGAATCTGTTCCGCCGAACGGCCGCGCTTAACTTGCTTCGCCGCCAGGTACTCGCCCTTGGGATTCTTCACGATGTACAGGTCCTTCAGAGAGAGCCCCTGCTTCTCGGCAAAGCTGAGGGCCGCGCGTGTCGGCTCGCCGACGGCATCGTAGGCCACCGACTTCGGTGGACCTGTCACTTCATTCACCACGTCCGCTTGTTTTTCGCGCAATCCGCGCACGTGGGCGACCAACCGTCGAGGCGCGCTGAATGTCTCTACGGTCACGCCATCCGAAAGATTTTCGGCGGCCAAAAGTTTTTCGAGATTCGCGCGCAGATCTTCTTCTGCTTTGGGCAACATGCCAGCCGGGATTTCTTCGCTTCCGACTTCAAGCAATACTTCAACTCTCTTCTCAGCGGCCCCTTCCTTGGATTCTCTGGACCGGTTCACGCGCGCACCTCGCGGCGCACGGTTGGCCCGCCAATTTGCTCCAGGTATGCCGCAGCGCCCCGGCAAGCCAGCGTACGAACACGCGCCATCAGCGCAGCGCGTTCCGTCGTGGAGATGACTCCCCGCGCATCCATCAAGTTAAAAAGGTTGGAGCATTTCAGGCAGTGGTCGTATGCCGGAAGAAGCGGATACCGCGCGCGATCCTTCCCTGCTGTCCCGGCAAATCCATCAATCAGTTCCTTGGCTTGCTTTTCGTGCAGCTCAAACTCAGCACGGATCGCTTTGGCGTCGCTGCGATTGAAGCTGTACTCCGAGAACTGCTGCTCCTCGGCCAAACGGATATCGCCGTAGGTCTTGTCCGCAGACCATCGAAGATCGTAGACGCTCTCCACGCCTTGGAGGAAGGCACAAATGCGCTCGAGCCCGTAAGTCAGTTCCACGGAGATCGGGTCAAGGTCGATCCCCCCGCTCTGCTGGAAGTAAGTGAACTGGGTGATTTCTAATCCGTCCAGCAGCACTTGCCAGCCGATGCCCCACGCTCCAAGCGTCGGCGATTCCCAGTTATCTTCCTCAAAGCGAATATCATGCACTTTCAAAGTGATCCCGACGGCGCCGAGGCTCTGAAGATAGAGGTCCTGCACGTCGGCAGGTGAAGGTTTCAGGATCACTTGAAATTGTGTGTGTTTGTAAAGCCGGTTGGGATTCTCACCATATCGTCCGTCGGCGGGCCGACGGCTGGGCTGCACATACGCCACACGATAACCGGCAGGTCCGAGCACGCGCAAAAATGTTTCCGGATGCATCGTACCCGCGCCCACTTCCACATCATAGGGCTGCTGCAGCACGCATCCCTGCTTCACCCAGAAGTGAGAGAGTTTCAAAACTAAATCTTGAAAGTTGAGGCCGGCAGATTTTTTCTCAAGTTTTACTTTAGCTGTCAAGTGGTCTCCAAAAGTCTTCGAGTGGCTAGCGGCTTCTCCGTGTGATGCTCGATCCAATTCAGAGAAGCCTCTCGCAGCTCCGCCGCAGGCAGTTGCGTCGCGGGCGGGAGCTCTATCTTATCGAGCTTCTCCCCCGCAAACCGTTCGGCAAGTTGCCGCGCCTCCAGATGCAATGGCTTCATGCCGCCACGCCGGCACTTCTCGCAAAGCAACCCCGCTTCCCAGGATGCATGAAACGCTGGCTGGGAACCAAACGGCGTGCTACAAGCGGCGCACTGGCCAAACTGCGGAAGCCATCCGCCCAGACGCACAGTCCAAAACGCAAAATAACTCAAGGGCAACTGCCACGCCCCTGTACGCTCAATCTCGCGAACCGTGAGCAAAAGAAGCCGGAACATGGACTCAGCCGTTTCATGCTCCGGGAGAACCTGCTCCGAAACTTCGCTGACAACTGCCAGGCCGGTGCTCAGCTCATAATCGCTTTGCGACTTATGAAAGGATTCCAGTAGTTCGCACTGCTGGATACGGACCAGATCCCGCGTCTCTTTTTCGATGTACCAGACCTGGACATGCGACAGAATCTCGAGCGTCGATCCGTACCGGTTCTTAATCCGCCGCGCGCCGGAAGCAACACCACGCATCCGTCCCGACGTCCGCCCGAAAAAACTCACCAGGCGGTCGGCCTCTCCCAGCGAAAAGGTCTTCAAGATAATGGCTTCCGTTTCCCTGGCAGGCATGAGCTGTCGGCGCGCCGACGCTTCGCCGGACACTGTGTAGAACTACGTCCGATCCCCGCGCACACGCAGAACTAATTTAATTACCACACACGCTCTCCTCACGCAATGCTTACGTAAGATTCCGCAGAAAAATGCGCCTTGCCCTTTCACAGAACCAGAGGAATAATCGGCCATCTCAAGCTGCACTTGATATGCGCCAATCAACAGCGCAGGCACTCGAAAAGACGCGCTGCCAGATTCTGTTAACTAGCCCATTCGCCGCGTTTTTATTATCGGACGCAAAGATCGCTCTCATCTCGCTTTGCATTTGTCCGCTCTTCCGATACCCTGCACCACTACCTTATGCGCTCCTCACGTTTCGACATCCTCGGGATCGGCGAGAACGCTACCGACACCGTTCTGCAACTCTCGCAGTTCCCCGCACTGGGATCCAAGTTGGAAATGCACGGCGCGCAAATCATGCTCGGCGGCCAAGTGGCCACCTCGCTGATTGCCTGCCAGCGTTGGGGGATGCGCACTCATTATGTCGGCGTCGTCGGCGAGGACTCCGCCGCCGAACTTCATCGTCGCGAACTCCGCCGCGCCGGGGTCCACAGTGATCTCGTCCAGGTTCCGCGAACGTTAAGCCAGATGTCGTTCATACTCATCGATACCAGTTCGGGAGAGCGCACGATTGTCTGGCGACGAGATCCTCGGTTAACCGTGCCGCCCGCGTTTCTGCAGAGAGGCTGGGTAACTTCGGCTCGCCTCTTGCACATTGACGGGCACGACCCGGCAACGACAAGCGTGGCCGCCTCATGGGCCCGTGCATCTGGAATCCCGGTTGTAGCTGACTTAGATCACATGACGCCGGGATTGCTGCGACTGCTCCCTTTTGTCGATTTCCCGGTCACCTCGAAAGAATTCCCTGTCGACGCAACGGGCGAGAAGAATCTCCTCAAAGCGCTACCGCGACTCCAGAGAAATTATGGCTCTCGGACCGTTTGCGCCACGATCGGGGTGGATGGCGCGCTCGCTTGGGATGGGTCCCGCTTCTGGTATGCTCCCTCATATAGGGTCCGCGTCGTGGACACCACGGGAGCCGGCGATCTTTTTCACGCCGCGTTTTCCTACGGGATCCTCCACGGATGGGACATGCAGCGGATTCTCGACTTCGCTTGCGCCGCCGCGGGTCTGAATTGCGAGACTTTGGGAGCGCGCGGCGGTATCAGCAACCTCTCCAAAGTGAAGGAACTGCAGCGCAAAGCGAGCCGCAACCGCGCGCGCTACTCGCAGACGCAGTTGGAGCGCGCTACAGCGGAAGCCCCGCGGAAGAAGCGCGGCTAGCATCCCGGATGCCGACCTCTACTCTAAAGACGGAGCCTGGAACCAAACACACTGGCGAAACTAGCGAATGTTCATCCCTCTCAAAGACCTGAACCCACGCCGGACCTATCCGGTCGTCAATACACTTCTCATTTTGTCGAACGTCATCGTGTTCCTCTACCAGATCACTCTGCCGCCGTACCAATACCAGGCCTTCGTGATGGCCAACGCCACCATCCCCTCCCACATCCGCGGCGCTCTCAGCGGCCACGGAAACCTCGAAGCCGCGTTTCTCCCCATTCTCACCAGTATGTTCTTGCACAGCGGCTTTATGCATATCGCAGGAAACATGCTCTTCCTCTGGATTTTCGGCGACAACGTCGAAGACTACTTCGGCCACTTCCCCTACCTCCTCTTCTATCTCGTTTGCGGCATTGGTTCTGGTCTCACACACATTATTTTTAATTACCACTCCTCCCTTCCCGCGCTCGGGGCCAGTGGCGCCATCTCCGGCGTAATGGGGGCTTACATCATTCTCTATCCGCGGGCGCGGGTGCTGACTCTGGTCTTTGTTTTCTTCATACCCATACCTGCCTTCATCATTTTGGGTTACTGGTTCCTGCTCCAGTTCCTGGCGGGAGTAAGCTCCGTAGCCGCGGCAGCCACTGGCGGCGTCGCCTGGTGGGCGCACATTGGGGGATTTCTGCTAGGAATGCTGATCACTGGCATGAGTCTAGGAGATCGAAAGCAGAGCGTGAACTATTCTTAGCCGATGGAGATGCGTGCGTTGGCAGCTGAAGTTTTGCTTTAGATATTCTTAGTGCGGCTTTCCAGCATAGTTTGCTAGCCAATCTCCAACTTCAACAGTTTGTTTAACTCCCCCGAGATCAGGTGTAACGAAGTTCTCGCGCAACGCAGCCTTCACAGCCTCGCGTAATACTTGAGCTTCCTGATTCCAGCCAAGAAAATCCAGCATCATTGCCGAAGCCAGCACCGAGCCGAACGGGTTCGCGATCCCCTTCCCGGCAATGTTCGGCGCAGACCCATGAACCGGTTCAAAAAGTGACGTCCTGCCGGGATGAATGTTTCCGGAAGGTGCCAGCCCAAGCCCCCCGGCAAGCTGCGCCCCTAGGTCGCTCACAATGTCCCCAAACAGATTGCAGGTCACAATCACGTCGAACTGAGACGGATCGCGCACAATCTCCATGGCCAAGGTGTCGATGTACAGGTGCCGCGACTCAATCTTGGGGTATTCCTGCCGGACCTCCTTGAACACCCGCTGCCAAAGATCATGCGCAAACGTCATAGCATTGGACTTGTCGCTCATACAAACGCGCTTCAGCCCATTCTGCCGTGCATAGTCGTACGCATACCGGATGATCCGCTCGACTCCTTTGCGCGAGTTCACGTCTTCCTGGACGGCAATCTCATCCGCCGTGCCCTTCTTGAAAAATCCTCCCACGCCGACATAAAGCCCCTCCGTATTCTCCCGGAAGACCATCAAGCGAATGTCTTTTTCGGTGCGATCGCGCAGCGGGGTCAGCCGCTCATGGAGAAGCTCGACGGGCCGCGCATTCACATAAAGGTCCAGCTTGAACCGCAACCCCAGCAAAATGTCGGCGGCGTGCTGGTTGGAAGGAACCCGCGGGTCGCCCAAAGCGCCAAAAAGTATCGCGTCAAACTCATCCCGCAGCATTTCTACTGCGCCCGCGGGCAACGTCACTCCTTCCTTCAAATACTTGTCGGCGCCCCAGTCAAATTCCACGAACTCCAATGGCCGCTTGGCCGGCGCTGTCACCGCCCGCACGGAGAGTGGCGAGGATCGCGCTCTCAAAATCATCTGGATGCGATAATAACGCATGGATTGAAGAGGGAAAACTCTTGGGCAACGGACAAGATTGCCCAAAAGTTAAGGTCGCTTCGGTGACCTCGTTCAGCGTCTCCTCCATAGCTTCACGGATTTTACGTCTGATTTCCTGACCA
>Ga0209736_1000329_pt1 | contig 15376 bp, 12 predicted proteins | sample BlaSpr_A8_Ref_M3_FD_187992 | JGI IMG/M metagenome (GOLD analysis project Ga0209736, IMG submission 187992) | Forest soil microbial communities from Thunder Bay, Ontario, Canada - Black Spruce, Ontario site 2_A8_Ref_M3 (SPAdes) (version 2) | ecosystem: Environmental > Terrestrial > Soil > Boreal...
TTGGACCGCCGCAAAAATTTCATGTGCAACTCATCGCTGTCTTAATAGGAAGGTAATGGCTTCGCTACCACCGTCAGACAAAGACGGAGTTTTAGCGTGGCAAATATCTTCGACGTCCAGGGCTTTGGCGCGCTGTCCGAATGGAACGGGCAATTTTCCAGCGCTTCGGCAAATCAGGCATTTCAAACCATCGCGTCGCTGGGGTCGAACTCGATCGAGCTGACGGCCCGGATCTGGACCCAGTCGGGAACCAGCAATACCGTTATTGCCGACCCCGCCAAGACCGAGAGTGACGCAAGTCTGCTGGCAGGCTTTCAGGCCGCGCACGCGGCGGGCCTCTCGGTGGTGTTCAAGGCCGCGATCTCCCCGCTGAACGGAACTCCGACATCGAGTCTGGCGCCGGCCGACGTCAGCGCCTTTTTCGCCTCCTACAAGGCGGAAATCGTCCACCTTGCCACCGTCGCACAGGCCGGCGGCGTCGAGACCTTAGCCATCGGCAATGAGATGAGCAGCCTGTCCGGTCAGGCCTATCGCGGCTATTGGACCGATATCATTTCAGCTGTGCGGCAGGTCTATCACGGCGAACTGACCTACGCAGCGGCGACGGACGAAGCGTCAAAAGTCTCGTTCTGGAACGAACTCGATACCATCGGGGTGAACACCTATCCGCCGCTGACGTCGAGCAATACGCCGACCGTGCAGGATCTGGTCCATGCCTGGAGCGAGGTGCCGATCAATCCCTATTATGCCGCCGCGTTCGAATACAAATCGCCGGTCGATTTCCTGCATGCGCTGTCGGAGCAATACGGCAAGCCGGTGCTGATGACGGAAGTCGGCTACCGCAGCATCGACGGCACCGCGATCGCGCCGGGCTCGTGGGCCAGCAGCGGCACCTCCAACATGACCGCGCAGGCGGATGCCTACAACGCCTTCTTTCAGGTCTGGAGCGCGCATGGTGGCAGCTGGATGAAGGGCGTCGAACTCTGGCAATGGGATCTCAACAACCAGTACAACACCAACGGCTATTCGGTGATGGGCAAGCCGGCCGAGGCCGTGGTCTCGCAATATTTCCACGGCAATGGCTTCATACCCGACCTCACGATCAATGGATCGCCTGTCGCCGACATCATCGATCTCGGCCACGGCAATAACGTCGTCAACGCCGGGCTCGGCGATGACGTGATTCACGGCGGACCCGGCAACGACGTGATTATTGGCGGCCCCAGCGTGGCCGGGAAACTGGCGACGACGACCATAAGCTTGACCGGCTATGGCTCGGTGGTCGGCGGCATCGGTGCGGAGGCGCAGATTCTGGTCAACGGCAAGCCGGTGTCCGGATTGCTCGAATTCAATTCGGCGACCGACCCATCGGGTTACCAGACCTTTACGGTGACCTTCGCCAATCCGGCCGCGATCACCAGCGTCGATATCGCGCTGGTGAATTCCGCACCGGGGCGGGCGCTGCATATCAAGGACTTCTCGATCAACGGCGTTGCGCTTGCCCCCGGCGACGGCAGCAATGCAAGCTCGCCCGGCTCATTCGACCTCTACGTCCGCACCATCCACTTCGATACCACCCAGCATCAGGACTGGTTTTTCGGGGCATCGACGGACAATGACGTGATCTATGCCGGCGCCGGCAATGACGTGATCACCGGCGGCCTCGGCAACGACTTCATCGACGGCGGACCGGGAATCGATACTGCGGTATATTCCGGCAATATCGGCGACTATACCATCAGCGTGATCGGCAAGGACATCCTCGTACACGACAAGATTGCAGGCCGTGACGGCATCGATACGCTGGTAAATGTAGAGTTCCTAAAGTTCGCCGATACCACGATCAGCACCGGCAATCTTGCAGCGAACCCACCCGGCCTTGCCAGCGGCGGCGCCCTCCAGATTGCGACGACCGACAGCGCCGGAAACGTCACCGGCGAGACGTTTCGTCATGCCGACGGCTCGGTCGACGTCTACACGTCAGCAATTGCCGGCAAGGACTACGCATCCGAGCTCGACGCCATCGGCGCCGGCGGCCTGACCACCATGATCGAACGCTTCTTTGCCAACGGCGATCTCGCCTTCAGGCAGACGGTCAGCAACGACGGCGCGGTGGTTCGCGCCGACTACGACGCGGCGGGTTATCCGACCCTGATCGCAACGAGCTATCTCGATGGCTCGGTCGATCAATTCACGTTCAAGGGCTCGGGATCGAAAACCGGCGAGACAGTTCGACACGCCGATGGCTCGCGCGACATCTACAGTTACGGCATCGTCGGCCAGGACTACACCTCGCAGCACGTGGTCAATGATGCATCGGGCCACAGCACCCTGATCGAAGACTTTCGCGGCGACGGGTCGCCGACCCAAAAGCAGACCGTCGACAACGCAGGCGTCACGACGCTGGATCAATATGACGGGCTCGGCCACGTCGTCCAGCAGACGGTGTCACAGAAGGACGGCTCTTTGGTGCAGTCCAGTTACGCTTCCGACGGCAGCCTGAGCAGCGAAACCCAGCGTCATGCCGATGGCTCGCGCGACATCTACAGCTACGGCATCACCGGCAAGGACTATGCCTCCCAGCACGTGCTCAACGATGCGTCGGGGCACAGCGTGCTGATCGAACAGTTTCATTCCGACGGGACGCTCGCGCTAAAACAGACGGTCGACGCCGGCGGCGTCAGGACTCTGGATCAGTACGACAGCGTCGGCCGCATGGCGCAGGAAACGGTGACGCAGAAGGACGGGTCCTGGGTTCAGTCCAGTTACGCGTCGAACGGCAGCTTGACGACTGAGACCACCCGGCACCTCGATGGCAGCCGGCAGGTCGATACTTTCGGGATCACCGGGCAGGCCTATTCGGCGCGGCACGATGCGATGGACGCATCGGGGCACTGGCTATCGAGCACCTTCGACAATAACGATGGTTCGCATACCATGACCGCTTACACGTCGGGGGTGACCTTGGTGTCCTCGACGGCGAACGACGTCATGAACAGCGCCGGGGGCGACACCTTCGTCTTCAGGCAGGCATCCGGGCAGGACATCATCAATAACTTCAGGGCCGGAGATTTGGCCGGGCACGATATCCTGCAGATCGCTTCCAGCGTCGCGGTCGACTTTGCCCATCTCGTGGTCCACGTCGTCGGTCATGATACGGTCATCGACCTCGGCCACGACGCGTCCATCAAGCTCGCCGGTGTCATCACGCCGCTGACCGCGCATGACGTCCTGATCGTGTGACGCTATGCCGGCCCGGCGAACGCCGTCTTGATGAATCACAATGAGGCTTGCGTTCCCGCCGCAACCAAGCGAACACTCCCGGCCGAATTCGGACATGCCGATCCAGGGAGGTGCCTCATGAGTTCAGACAGCAACAGCGGGCTTCAACTACGTTCCCTCATCAAGAAAACCGGGGAGCTCGAGCTGTCGCTGGCAAGTGTCCCGACCCCGGAGCCGGGACCCGACGAAGTCGTGGTCCGCGTCGAGGCCGCGCCGATCAATCCATCCGATCTGGGACTGCTGGTGGGCGTGGCGGACATGTCTACCGCGAAGGCGTCCGGCACCAGGGACGCGCCGGTTGTCACCGCGAAGGTGCCGGAAGCAGGCATGCGGGCGATGGCGGCGCGGCTCGACGAGTCGATGCCGGTCGGCAACGAGGGCGCCGGCGTGGTGGTCAAGACCGGATCGTCGGATGCGGCGAAGGCGCTGATGGGCAAGACGGTGGCGATGATCGGCGGCGCCATGGACGCGCAATATCGCCGCCTGAAGGTGGCCGAATGTCTGCCGTTGCCCGAGGGCATCACGCCCGCGGAGGGCGCTTCCTGCTTCGTCAATCCTTTGACCGCGCTCGGCATGACCGAAACCATGCGCCGCGAAGGCCACAAGGCCCTGGTCCATACCGCGGCCGCCTCCAATCTCGGCCAGATGCTGAACAAGATTTGCCTGAAGGACGGCATTGGTCTCGTCAATATCGTGCGCAGCGCCGAGCAGGCCGAGATCCTGCGCAAGATCGGCGCCAAACATATCGTCGATTCCACGGCGCCGACCTTCATCGACGATCTGACCGGGGCGCTGGTGGAAACCGGTGCGACGCTGGCGTTCGACGCCATCGGCGGCGGCAAGCTGGCGGGGCAGATCCTCGGCAGCATGGAGACTGCGATCAACAAGACCGCAAAAGTCTACAGCCGCTACGGATCGAGCGTGCACAAGCAGGTCTATATCTATGGCAGCCTCGACTCGCGTCCGGTCGAATTGAACCGGGCGTTCGGGATGGCCTGGGGGGTCGGCGGCTGGCTGTTGTTTCCGTTCCTGATGAAAATTGGACAGGCCGAGGGCGCCAAGCTCCGCGCCCGCGTCGTGGCCGAACTCAAGACCACCTTTGCCAGCCATTACACGCAAGTGGTGTCGTTGCAGGAGGCCTTGCAGCTTTCGCACATCGCCGTCTACGGCAAGCGCGCCACCGGCGAAAAGTACCTGATCAATCCGAACAAGGGCGGATGACGATCGATCCACCTGCACGCCGAGCTACGTGGGCGGTGGTCGGCATGTTCTGGGTCCTCATCAAATAGTTGGTACCGGTCGATACCCCCTGGGCCTTGCGTTCTGCTGGCGACGGCGCGAAATTCGCGCCGAACAAACATACGCAAAAGCGCAAGCTAAGAAGGCACACCATGATCAATCTCAACCGCCGCCATCTGTTAGCCGGCGCGGCCGCAGCCGGTGCGGCAAGTGCGGTGACGTCATTGGGGGCCCCGGCCGCACGCGCCGCGGTGCCGCCGGCCGGCGCGCAGGCGCCCGGCTTCTATCGCTACAAGGTCGGTGACTACGAATGCACCTCGATCAACGACGGGGTATTTTTGCGGCCGATCGACAACTTCGTCAGCAATGTCACGAAGGAACAGGCGGAGGCTGCGGCTGCGGCCGATTACATGCCGAAGGGCATGGTCGCGGTGCCGTTCAACCCGCAGCTCATCAATACCGGCTCCAAGCTGGTCCTGATCGACTGCGGCAACGGGGTTGCGATGTTGGAGCCGAGCAAAGGCCGCGCCGGCCGCACCTTGCAGAATCTCGCTGCGGCCGGTGTCGACCCCAAGAGCATCGACATCGTCCTGATGTCGCATCTGCATCCCGATCACACCAACGGCATTCGTGCCGCCGACGGCTCGATGGCGTTCCCGAACGCCGAGATCATGGTCCCGGCAAAGGACTGGGAATTCTGGATGAGCGATGAAAACGCCGCCAAGGCGCAGTCCAACAAAATGATGAAGGACTATTTTGCCAATGTGAAGAAGATCTACGCCGGCATCGAGTCCAAGGTGACGAGGTATGACTGGGGCAAGGAGGTCGCCCCCGGCATCACCTCGATCGCGACGCCGGGGCACACCCCGGGACATACCTCGTTCGCGGTTGCGTCGGGTAACTCCAGGATCCTGGTTCAGGCCGACGTCACCAACATTCCCGAATTCTTCCTGCGCAATCCGGATTGGCACGTGGTCTACGATACGGATCCCGACCTCGCGCAGTCGACCCGTCACAAATTCTACGACATGGCGGCGGCCGAGAAGGCAACGGTGGTCGGCTTCCATTTCTCCTTCCCATCGATCGGCCATGTCGAGAAGGACGGCAGCAGGTACCGGCTGATTCCCGCCGGTTGGAGTCCGGTGATCTGAGCGGAGGTTTTGCGAAGGTCGATATCACAGGCCGTCCTCATGGGGCGGCCTGATTTGCTTGGCGCTGTGGCTGACCCCACAAGGCGGTTGTCGAATCCGGCGCTGCGTGCTGGCGTGCGCTCGGCCTGCACCCGCCGCCGATTAAAATTTCTTTTATTCCGCGGCAAATGCACTTCCATGCGCTTGCATCTTTCCCCGACGCCGCTAGGTTGTCGGCCCAGCCGACCCGGCGCCCGCCCCCAAAGGACATCACATGGCCACCCCCCACAACGTCGTCATCATTGCCGGCAGCCTTCGCAAAGAGAGCTTTACGCTCAAGATCGCCAACGCACTGGCAAAACTGGCGCCGGACACCCTCAAGCCCGATGTCGTCACCCTGAACGATATCTCGTTTTTCAACCAGGACCTGGAAGCAAATCCGCCGGCCGACTGGCTGGCCTTCCGCGAAAAGCTGCAGAAGTCGAACGGCGTGTTGATCGTCACCCCCGAATACAACCGCTCGATTCCGGGCGTGTTGAAGAACGCCATCGACGTCGGATCGCGGCCCTATGGCAAGAGCTCGTTCCTCGGAAAGCCGATCGGCATCGTCGGCAACTCGCCGGGGCCGCTCGGCGGCGTCAACGCGGCAAAACACCTGCAGAATATCATGCCGGGCATTTCGGGCCCGATCATGGGACAGCCGGAAACCTATCTGAACGGGGTTGGCGATGCGTTCGACGACAAGGGCCAGCTCAGCAAGGAATCGCTGCAGAAGGTCCTGCAGCAATTTATCGACGCCTTTGCGGCCTTCGTCGACAAGCAGAACCGATAACAGCCGGAGGCGCGTCCGGCCGGCGTTAGGATTGCGTTAACCCGGCCGTCGCATCTTCGCGGCCATGGTTTCTCGCTCGCGACTCAAATCCGTGCTGACCGGGCTTGCCCTCTATGCGATGGCGGCGGCGATGGTCGTTTATTTCAGCGTCAATGCCTATACCGGCAAATACGGATTGAATGCGCGCCAGGAGCTCGATCAGGAGATCATCGCGCTGACTAGCGAACTGGCGCGGCTGAAGCAGGAACGCGCCGATGGCGAGCAGCGGGTTTCGCTGCTCAGGTCCGACCGGGTCGACCCCGATATGCTCGACGAGCGGGCCCGCTATCAGCTCGATTACGCCAATCCCCGCGATCTGGTTCGGATCGCCACCCCGAACTAATCGTCATATTACAAAATCCGCCGAATTCAATTTCGAAAATGTCGCCGCGTTGCACTGCGGCATAGCCAAATTTGGCCGGCGTCACGCAGTCCTTTCACCGCGGTTTGAGTTGGGTTAGAGAGGGCTACCATTCTCTCATTTCCCGGAATTGCCATGGCCGCACCGAAGAAGAGCATTGCTAAAGAACAAGGCAACGGCGCCCGCGACCCCCTCGAATTCACCAGAGAACAAGAACTGAGCGCGCTGCGCGACATGCTGCTGATCCGGCGCTTTGAGGAGAAGGCCGGCCAGCTCTACGGCATGGGCGCCATCGGCGGCTTCTGCCATCTCTATATCGGCCAGGAAGCCATCGTCGTCGGTATGCAGATGGCCCTGAAAAAGGGCGATCAGGTCATAACCGGATACCGCGACCACGGGCATATGCTGGCCACCGGCATGGAAGCCAAGGGCGTGATGGCCGAACTGACCGGACGCCATGGCGGCTATTCCAAGGGCAAGGGCGGCTCCATGCACATGTTCAGCAAGGAGAAGAATTTCTTCGGCGGCCACGGCATCGTCGGCGCGCAAGTGCCGCTCGGCACGGGGCTGGCCTTCGCCAACCGCTACCGCGATAACGATTTCGTCAGCGTGGCCTATTTCGGCGACGGTGCCTCGAACCAGGGCCAGGTCTACGAAAGTTTTAATATGGCCGAGCTATGGAAGCTGCCGGTGATCTACATCATCGAGAACAACCGCTACGCCATGGGCACCTCGGTGACGCGTTCCTCGGCGCAGACCGATTTTTCCAAGCGCGGCATCTCTTTCAACATCCCGGGCGAGCAGGTCGACGGCATGGACGTGCGGGCGGTGAAGGCCGCCGGCGACAAGGCGGTGCAGTGGTGCCGCGACGGCAAGGGTCCCTACATCCTCGAGATGCAGACCTACCGCTACCGCGGTCACTCGATGTCGGACCCGGCGAAATACCGCACCCGCGAGGAAGTCGACAAGGTGCGCCACGATCAGGATCCGATCGAACAGGTCCGCAACCGCTTGCTGGCCGCCAACATGAGCGAACAGGAATTGAAGGCCATCGACGCCGAAGTGCGGGAGATCGTCAACGCGGCGGCGGATTTCGCCCAGCACGACCCCGAACCCGATGCGGCCGAACTGTGGACCGATGTCTATCGCTAACGACGCAAGCGCGTATCCCGCCAAAAGCGGGACCGGTTTTGCGACAAGGATACGCGCAGCTAAAAGACCCGAATTCCTGGAGCCACCATGCCAATTCAAGTGCTGATGCCTGCGCTGTCGCCGACCATGGAGAAAGGAAACCTTTCGAAATGGCTGAAGAAGGAAGGCGAGGCGATCAAATCGGGCGATGTCATCGCCGAGATCGAGACCGACAAGGCCACGATGGAAGTCGAGGCCACCGATGAGGGCACCCTTGGCAAGATCCTGATTCCGGAAGGCACCGAAGACGTCGCGGTGAACACCCCGATTGCGACCATTTTGGCCGACGGCGAAAATGCCGCCGATCTCGGCAAGGCGCCGGTGAAGCAGGAAGAGGCCGCGGAATCCGCACCTCCCGCTGCAGCCAAGGCGGAAGTCCCCGCATCGAAGTCAGGAGGCGGCGAAGAGAAGAAGGCGCCCGCGGCTCCAAAAGCCGTCACCGAGCCTGATCCCGAGGTGCCCGAGGGCACCGAGATGGTGACGATGACGATCCGCGAGGCGCTGCGCGACGCCATGGCCGAGGAGATGCGGCGCGATCCCGACGTCTTCATCATGGGCGAGGAGGTCGCCGAGTATCAGGGCGCCTACAAGGTCACGCAGGGGCTGTTGCAGGAATTCGGCGCCAAGCGCGTCATCGACACGCCGATCACCGAGCACGGCTTTGCCGGCGTCGGCATCGGCGCCGCGATGGCCGGCTTAAAACCGATCGTCGAGTTCATGACTTTCAACTTCGCCATGCAGGCGATGGACCAGATCATCAATTCCGCGGCCAAGACACTTTATATGTCCGGCGGGCAGATGGGCTGCTCGATCGTGTTCCGTGGGCCCAACGGTGCTGCCGCCCGCGTCGCCGCCCAGCACAGCCAGGATTACTCGGCCTGGTACTCGCAAATTCCGGGGCTGAAGGTGATTTCGCCGTTTTCGGCCGCCGACTACAAGGGCCTGCTCAAGGCCGCGATCCGTGATCCCAATCCGGTGATCTTCCTCGAAAACGAAATGCTGTACGGTCATTCCGGGGAGGTCCCGAAACTAGACGATTACGTGATCCCGATCGGCAAGGCGCGCATCGTGCGCTCGGGCGGCCACGTCACCATCGTGTCATGGTCGAACGGAATGACCTATGCGCTGAAGGCCGCCGAGGAACTGGCCAAGGAAGGCATCGAAGCCGAGGTGATCGATCTGCGCACGCTGCGCCCGATGGACACCGACACCATCGTCGCCTCGGTGAAAAAGACCGGCCGCGCCGTCACCGTCGAAGAAGGCTGGCAGCAGAACGGCGTCGGCGCCGAAATCTCAGCCCGCATCATGCAGCACGCCTTCGATTATCTGGATGCGCCGGTGGCGCGGGTGTCGGGCAAGGACGTCCCGATGCCGTATGCGGCCAACCTGGAAAAGCTCGCATTGCCGTCAGTCGCCGAGGTGGTCGAAGCCGCCAAGGCCGTTTGTTATCGGTGACGCATGGCCGGTCCCAAGGAACAGCCGTTGCCGCCGGACGTCATGGGCCGCGATGACGCCACCGAGGTGCTGCGCGCATTCGTGCTCGATGGCGGACTTTCCATCGCGTTCACGCGCGCCTTCGAGGAGCCGGAGATGTGGGGCCTGCTTCTGGTCGACATCGCCCGCCATGCCGCGCGCGCCTATGCGCGCGAGAGCGGCTACACCGAGGACGAGGCGCTGACGCGCATTATCGAGATGTTCGAAGCCGAAATCGCTCGGCCGACCGACATGGGCAACACCACGCCGCGGTCGCAACAGGGTCACTGACAATGCCAATCAACATTCTGATGCCCGCGCTGTCGCCGACGATGGAGAAGGGCAACCTTGCCAAGTGGCTCAAGAAGGAGGGCGACAAGGTCAAATCCGGCGACGTCATCGCGGAAATCGAGACCGACAAGGCGACCATGGAAGTCGAGGCGGTCGACGAGGGCACGCTGGCCAAAATCGTGGTGCCGGAGGGCACCCAGGATGTTCCGGTCAATGACGTGATCGCGGTTTTGGCCAGCGATGGCGAGGATGTGAAGGCGGCAGGGGCTGCGAGCGCGCCGCCGAAGGCTGCACCGACTGCCGAAGCACCCGCGGCGGCGAAGCCGGCGCCTTCGCCTGCGCCGGCCGCTCCTGCGGAGGCGAAAGCCGCCACGCCGCCTGCTGCGGCTCCCGCGTCACAAGCCGCCGCATCGGCGCCGCAGACCAACGGTCACGGCCGCATCTTTTCATCGCCGCTCGCCCGTCGGCTGGCAAAAGAAGCCGGCATCGAGCTTGCGCGCGTCAATGGCTCCGGCCCGCATGGCCGCGTCATCGCCCGCGACGTCGAAGAGGCAAAATCCGGCAAGGGTCTGAAGGCCCCGGCGGCCGCACCCGGCGCCGCGCCGGCCATGGCGCCGTCAATGTCGGATAAGCAAATCCGTGCCCTCTACGAAGACGGCAGCTACGAGGTGATCCCGCACGACGGCATGCGCCGCACGATCGCCCAAAGGCTTACCGCCTCGATCCAGACCATCCCGCAATTCTATCTGACGATGGACTGCAACATCGGCCTGTTGGTCGAGGCCCGCGAGCAGATCAATGCTGCCGCACCCAAGGACAAGGACGGCAAGCCGGCCTACAAGCTCTCGGTCAACGATTTTGTCATCAAGGCCCTGGCCCTGGCGCTGCAGCGCGTGCCCAACGCCAATGTCAGCTGGACCGACGGCGGCATGTTGAAACACAAGCATTCCGATGTCGGCGTCGCCGTGGCCATGCCGGGCGGCCTGATCACGCCGATTATTCGCAAGGCCGAGACAAAACCGGTCTCGGTGATCTCGGCCGAGATGAAGGATTTTGCGGCGCGCGCGCGGGCGCGCAAACTCAAGCCGGAGGAATATCAGGGCGGCACCACAGCCGTCTCCAACCTCGGCATGTACGGCATCAAGGATTTTACGGCGGTGATCAACCCGCCGCATGCCACCATCCTCGCGGTCGGCGCCGGCGAGGAGCGGCCGGTCGTGAAGAACGGCAAGGTCGAGGTGGCGCAGATCATGAGCGTGACCATGACCTGCGATCACCGCGCGGTCGACGGCGCGCTCGGCGCCGAGCTGATCGGGGCGTTCAAGGTGCTGATCGAAAATCCGGTCATGATGGTGGTGTGAGGTAGAGGTGACTCATGCCGTCCTTGCGAGCCAGCGGGTCGCGCGAATGCGCAGCCGACGACAAAGCTCCGCAAAGCAATCCATGCGACGCGGGCAAGCCGGATTGCTTCGTCGCAACCGCTCCTCGCAATGACGAGCAAACGATGAGAACGAGCGAGTAACCATGGCCGAAACATCTTTCGACGTCGTCGTGATCGGATCCGGTCCCGGCGGCTATGTCACCGCGATCCGCGCGGCGCAGCTCGGTTTCAAGACCGCGATCGTGGAAAAATCCTATCTCGGCGGCATCTGCAACAACTGGGGCTGCATTCCGACCAAGGCGCTCTTACGCTCGGCGGAAATCTATCACTACATGAAGCATGCCAAGGATTACGGGCTGTCGGCGGACAACGTCTCCTTCGATGCCAAAGCCGTCGTCGAGCGTTCGCGCGGTGTCGTGAAACGCCTCAATAACGGCGTCGAATTCCTGATGAAGAAGAACAAGATCGCCATCATCTGGGGCGAAGCGACGCTCGATGGACCAGGAAAATTCACCGTCAAGAAATCAGAGGCCGCTGCCCCCAAGGGGGCGCTGGGCGAGGGCGCCTATCAGGCCAAGCACATCATCGTCGCCACCGGTGCGCGTCCGCGGGAGCTGCCGGGATTGGAGCCCGACAAGAAATTGGTCTGGACCTACTTTGAAGCCATGGTGCCGGAAAAAATGCCAAAATCGCTTCTGGTCGTCGGATCCGGCGCCATTGGAATTGAATTCGCCTCGTTCTATCGCACCATGGGCGCGGAGGTGACGGTGGTCGAGGTGTTGCCGCAGATCCTCCCCGTCGAGGATGCCGAGATTGCAGGCTTCGCGCGCAAGCAATTCGAGAAGCAAGGCATCAAGATCATCACCGGCGCCAAGGTTACAAAACTCGACAAGAAGGCCGACAGCGTCACCGCGACCATCGAGGACGGCAAGGGCGGCACGCAGGCGCTCACCGTCGACCGGGTCATCTCGGCGGTGGGTGTGGTCGGCAATATCGAGGGTTTTGGCCTGGAGAAGCTGGGCGTGAAGACCGAGCGCGGCTGTATTGTGATCGATCCGTTTTGCAAGACCAATGTTCCCGGCATCTATGCGATCGGCGACGTCGCCGGTCCGCCGATGCTGGCGCACAAGGCCGAGCATGAAGGGGTCATCTGCGTCGAAGCCATCAAGGGCATGCATCCGCATCCGATGGACAAGAACCTGATTCCGGGCTGCACCTATTGCCATCCGCAGGTCGCGTCGGTCGGCCTCACCGAGGCCAAAGCGAAAGAGGGCGGCCGCGAAATCCGCGTCGGGCGTTTTCCGTTCGTCGGCAACGGCAAGGCGATTGCGCAGGGCGAAGACCAGGGCATGGTCAAGGTGGTGTTCGACAAGAAGACCGGCCAGTTGCTCGGCGCGCACATGGTCGGCGCTGAAGTGACCGAACTGATCCAGGGTTTTGTGGTGGCGATGAATCTCGAAACCACCGAGGAAGAATTGATGCACACGATCTTCCCGCATCCCACCATTTCGGAAACGATGAAGGAAGCCGTGCTCGACGCCTACGGCCAAGCGCTCAACATGTAATTTAGCTCGTCATGCGCGGGCTTGACCCGCGCATCCATCGCACTTCACAAAGATCTTCAGAAGATGGATTGCCGGGTCAAGCCCGGCAATGACGAGGCAGAGAGAAAGAATAACCGTGAAAGACAATGACAACCTGACGATCGAGCGCCCGACATTCGTGACCCATCTCGAATGCGCGATGGAAGGCGATCATTATCCCGCCGACCAGATCCACAATCTCTCCAAGGCCGGCAAGCCGCTGTTGGTGCGCTACGACCTCGCCGGCGTGAAGAAGGCTTTGACAAAAGACGCGCTCAAAGAACGTCCGGCCGACCTCTGGCGCTACCGCGAGATGCTGCCGGTGCGCAAAGTCGCCGACATCGTCAGCCTCGGCGAAGTGACGACGCCGCTGATCCGGCTGCCAAAGCTTTCGAAGAAACTCGGTGGCGGCGAGATCATCGTGAAGGACGAGGGACGGCTGCCGACCGGCTCGTTCAAGGCGCGCGGCCTGGTGATGGCGGTATCGATGGGCAAGGCACTTGGCATCAAGCACATGGCGATGCCGACCAACGGCAATGCAGGGGCTGCGCTCGCGGCCTACGCCACCAGTTGCGGCATCAGGACCACGATCTTTTGTCCTGCCGATACGCCGGAAGTGAATGTCAGCGAGATCGAGCTGCAGGGCGCCACCGTCTATCGCGTCAATGGGCTGATCGACGATTGCGGCAAGATCGTCGGCGAGGGCAAGGCAAAAGCCGGCTGGTTCGATACCTCGACGCTGAAAGAGCCGTACCGGATCGAGGGCAAGAAGACGATGGGGCTCGAGTTGGCCGAACAGCTCGGCTGGGACGTGCCGGACGTGATCTTCTATCCGACCGGCGGCGGCACCGGCCTGATCGGGATGTGGAAGGCGTTCGCCGAACTCGAGGCCATCGGCTTCATCGGCTCAAAACGGCCGCGGATGGTGGCGGTGCAGGCGGCGGGCTGCGCGCCGATGGTGCGCGCTTTTGAGGCCGGCACCGAGCACGCCCCGCGCTGGGAAGATGCCCACACCATCGCCTCCGGCATCCGGGTGCCGCAGGCGGTCGGAGATTTCCTGATCCTGCGCGCGGTGCGCGAGAGCAAAGGCTTTGCCATTGCGGTCACCGATGAGAAGATTTCTGCGGCGCTCAACGAAGTCGCGCGCGAGGAGGGCCTGTTGCTGTGTCCGGAAGGTGCGGCAACCTACGCCGCCTACCAGCAGAGTCTGGCCGACGGCCGGGTTTCGAAAAACGATCGCGTGATGCTGTTCAATTGCGCGACAGGGCTTAAATACCCGCTGCCGCCGGTCACGCGCACGCTCGATCGTCATCAGCCGATCGACTACGCGAAGCTGTAAGAGCCTCGGCTGTGAGAGGCTATGAGGCCATCTCCGACCTCATCCTGAGGAGCGCGCTCTTGCGCGCGTCTCGAAGGATGGGCACAGGGGGACTCGCGGCCATCCTTCGAGACGCGGCCAAGAGGCCGCTCCTCAGGATGAGGTCTTCGAGACGCGGCCAAGAGGCCGCTCCTCAGGATGAGGAAAGTATTTGTGGCGCTGTCGGAGGATATAATGCGCAAGACAATTCTGGCCGCGTTCATTGCGATGTTTGCCCTGAGCAACACCGCCCGCGCCGAAAACTACCCGTCGCATCCGATCACCGTCATCGTGCCGTTCTCCGCCGGCGGTCCGTCGGATGCGATGATGCGGATCCTGGCCGAGCGCATGAAGCTGACGCTGGGCGAAACCGTGCTGATCGAGAATGTGACCGGGGCCGGCGGCTCGCTCGGCGTCGGCCGCACGGTGCACTCGGCCCCTGACGGATACACCGTCGGCTTCGGCCACCTCGGCACTAACGTTGCCAACGGCGCGATCTACAAGCTCGGCTACGATCTCGTGGCCGATCTCGAGCCGCTGGTGTTGCTGCCGAGCAATCCGATGATCATCGTCAGCAAGAACGCGGTTCCGGCAAAATCGCTGAAGGAATTGTTGGCGTGGCTGAAATCGCGGCCGGCGCCGCCGACCGCCGGCACCGCGGGCGCCGGCTCCGGCAGCCATATCGCCGGGCTCTATTTCGAGAATGTCAGCGGCGTCAAGCTGCAATATGTGCCCTATCGCGGCACCGGACCGGCGCTGAACGATCTGGTCGCGGGGCAAATCGACATCATCGTCGACCAGACCTCCAATTCCATCAACCAGGTGCGCGGCGGCAACATCCGCGCCTATGCGATCACCGCCGACAAGCGCCTGGACTCCGCGCCGGAGATTCCGACCACCGATGAAGCAGGCCTGCCCGGCTTTCACATGACGCTGTGGTCCGGCCTGTGGGTGCCGAAGGGCACGCCGAAGGCGATCATCGCCAAACTCAACGCCGCGGCGGTGGACGCGCTGAGCGATCCGACGGCGCGCAAGCAGCTTGAAAACTTGGGCTTGGATATGCCGGCAAAGGATCAGCTGACCCCGGAGGCGCTCGGCGCCTGGCAGAAGGCCGAAATCGCAAAATGGTGGCCGATCATCAAGGCCGCCGACGTCAAGGTGGAGTAGGGGTGGCCCTCATGGTTCGAGGCGCACAGCTTTGCCGCGCTCCAAAACTT